>ERZ857750.3880-NODE-3880-length-11817-cov-3.591651_pt1 | contig 11817 bp, 10 predicted proteins | sample MGYA00519915_ERZ857750 | MGnify/ENA primary metagenome ERZ857750 (study PRJEB31778, sample SAMEA3449358) | human gut metagenome | biome: human gut; feature: human-associated habitat; material: faeces | place: United Kingdom | collected 2010/2012 ... | reverse complement strand
TTTGCTGATGGTCGATCCTCACATTCCGGCAGGCGCAAAGCTCTATTGATTGACCCTCTGATCGGGTTAAAAAAGCCTCTCGTACACCAATCCGTACACCAATTTACACCAAGGGTGCACCACGGATGCCGAGAAAAATGTGCGATTGAATTTCAGCCTCGCAGAAGTGATTCTGCGGGGCTGTTTTTTTGAAAACTATATATTCAGATATGAGACTCGGTGAGAAATCACCGGGTCTTATTTTTTGCGCTCACTACGCCTACTAAACAGGTGCAGTGGGCGCTTTTTTGTTTTCTGGAACCGGCACAAAAATTTTTTTGAAAAAGTGTGGGAATCTCGCAAAAAAATTCGGCAAAGAGAAAGTGAGAAGGCGAAAGGCCTTCCGGGAACCTTGAAAATTTCATATACATTCATCAGATACATTCCTTGAGCCAACAGCCAAATGAAGGTACGCCAAGACCCACCTGCCGCTAACGGTATCAGCGGGACACAAGGTGGAGAGCGACCCCGAAACCATTCTGAAATATCTGGCAGCTACGGATACGGCCACGACAGGCTTAGGGTATAATGATACTTTTCTACGGAACCGGCGGAGTACCCGGCGGGGGTGAGATTCCCATGGACCCGATTCGCTATCGGGCGTCTGATGACTTCCTTTTCTGCATTTTGGGTTCGAGGAAAAATGAAATGCAGCGACGAAAGCCCCAAAAGGTATTTTGAGGCTTTCGTGGATCAGAAATGATTCAAATATCGAGAAAGGAGGAAAACCTCATGGAAAACTGTAAGGTGATCGCCATCACGAATCAGAAGGGCGGCGTTGGCAAAACGACGACCACAGTCAATCTCGGTGTGGGACTTGCAAGCTCCGGGAAACGGGTCCTGCTGGTAGATGCTGATCCGCAGGGCAGCTTAACGGTGAGCCTCGGCATAAAGAACCCAGACGAGCTGGATGTATCGCTGTCTTCCCTTATGCAGTCGGTCATTGATGATGAGCCGCTTGCAGAGGGTGCAATTATCCGGCACCAGGAGGGTGTGGATTTGCTTCCCTCGAACATTGAGCTCTCCGGTATGGAAACGGGCCTGTTCAATGTCATGAGCCGCGAGTATGTTCTGAAGAACGCCATCGACGTCATGAGAAAGAGCTACGACTACATTCTGATTGACTGTATGCCCTCGCTGGGTATGATGACGGTCAATGCGCTGGTTGCGGCAGACAGTGTGATTATCCCGTCTCAGCCGAACTTCCTGTCAACCAAAGGTCTTAACCTGCTTCTGCGCTCCATTTCAAAGATCAAGCGGCAGATCAATCCAAGACTAAAGATTGACGGCATTTTGCTGACGATGGTGGATAACCGCACCAACAACGCCAAAGCGATTATTTCCTCGCTCCGTTCCACCGTGGGAGAGAACATCCGCGTGTTCCGTTCCGAAATTCCTTTTTCGGTAAGAGCTGCGGAGTGCAGTCTTTCCGGAGAAAGCATCTTCTCCCATGACAGGAACGGCAAGGTCGCAGCAGCGTATGAGGCACTCACAAAGGAGGTGACAGAGCTTGAAGAGCGTACAAAAAATCGATCTGGGCCTGACCGGGTACGATGAGCTTTTCATGAATGACGCGGAGCGAAAGGAAAACAAGCTCCCGCGCATTTATGATATTCCCTCTCGGAGATCGACGATTTTCCAGGCCACCCCTTCAAGGTGAAGCTGGACGAGGACATGGATCAGCTTGTCCAGAGCATCAAGGAGCGCGGGATCATCACTCCTGTCACACTCCGACCAAAGGAGGACGGGCGGTACGAAATCGTATCGGGGCATCGCAGAAAGAAGGCCTGTGAGCTTGCCGGGTTTGATACCGTGAAAGCCGAGGTGCGGGAGATGACCCGAGACGAGGCCATCATTCTAATGGTGGAATCGAACCTGCAGCGTTCTGTGATACTGCCCAGCGAAAAAGCTTTTTCGTATAAGATGAGGCTGGAAGCTATGAACCGACAGGGGCAGCGTACAGATTTAACTTTCTGCCCAGTGGGCACAAAGTTAAACAGCGCAGGAGAAATCGCACAGCAGAGTTCAGACAGTGAAAGACAGGTGTTCCGCTATATTCGTCTTACAGAGCTCATTCCGGAGCTTCTGGATTTGGTTGACGAAGGGCGCATTGCGTTCAGACCGGCGGTGGAGCTTTCGTACCTGCAAAAGGAGGAACAGAGCGTCCTGCTGGAGCAAATCGCCTACGCAGATGCCACGCCGTCCCTCGCCCAGGCCATTAAGCTGAAGCGGTTCTCTCAGGACGGAAAGCTGAACAACGAGGTCATCGAGTCGATCATGAGCGAGGAAAAGCCGAACCAGAGGGAGAAAATCAACATCAAGTACGCAGAGGCCAGAAGGTTTATCCCTGCCAGCGTTCCTTACGAAAAAACCGGTGAGTATATTCTGAAAGCGCTGGAATATTATCACCGGTATCAGGAAAGGCAGAAAAGTCGGAATGACGCAAGATAGGTTCTTCGCCAAGGGGGCAGTCTGCCCTTTTGACGCTGCGTCAGCGCCGTTCCCCCTCTCACACTCTCCCCTTCATTTACCGGCAATACCAGCTCAAAAGGGAAATATACAGGCGGCACAATTGAAGAAAACAAAGCGCATTCGTACAATATGAGAAAAACAGTCATTGGAGGTCATCCCATGAAAAAGCTTCTTATATTGTGCGCACTCCTGCTTGCCGCATTGCTTTCCGGATGCGCCGCAGAGCCCTCGCAAGGCCAAACGGCAGGAATCACATCGAAAGCGCCAACGCCACAGGAAGAAACGCATGCTTCCTTTGGGCCGGTATCCACAGATTCAAGCGCTCACACCAAAGCCCCTACAGAAGCCGCCGATCCAGCAGCTTGCATACCAAATGAGGACAAGCACGATAGCAGCCCGAGCTTTTCTTCTGAGCCGGTAAGCGCACCCACAGAATCGAATGCGCCGACACCGGAGGAAGACCGGCAGGCACCCGTGCTTCCGGAGAAGCCGGAGAAAGCAGAAAGTCCGAAAGAGGAACCGTCCGTTCCTGCGATAACCGAGCCGGAACCGACTCCGAAGCCCGAGCCCACATTTGATATCGACTGCTGGATTTCCTACGCAAAAAGCACGGCGGTGAGCTTGGGACTGACCTTGGATAGCTCAGCAACCGATTGCTGGGACAATCCGATTTCCGCAGAGCAGGGCTGCATCTATCTGGAGCGAGACATTAACTCGCGCTTGAAGCGATATGCCGAGGACGAGAGTATCACGGATATCTGTATTTGGTACGAATGCATCGGCACAGGCAGTTACCTGATTTATATCGGGTACGCATAAAACTTTATATCACTTTGAGAAGCGTCGTAGAAATACGGCGCTTTTTTCATACCAAAATTCAATTTCAGGAGGAATGAAACCAACATGAAAAAGAACATTTTCAGACGGGGAATGTCGGGACTCCTTGCGGTTCTGATGACATTCACCGCACTCATGAGCATCGGCACGACTACGGCCTTTGCTGCCTCGACTGCCGGAGAAACCGCTGAGTCCTATTCCGTAGGGTTCCCCAGAGACGGGGACGCCAATCTGGACTACAGCGGCACATGGGGCCATGATGAGCTTCACTACATGAACGGCTGGACCTCCGGCGAGGCAACCTGGATGACCACGCTGCACACCATCGGCTCCTTCGATGGACAGGCCTGCTACTGCATTGAGCCGGGTGTGCCTCGTCTGCTGGGCAAGACATATTCCCGCCATGGCGAGGATTATTGGAAGAACTACCCATCCGACTGCAACAGCACCATCGACGCTGACACCATCAAAACCCTGCTGGGACGGATCATGCAGTACGGTTATCAGGGCAATCTTTCCACCTCATGGAGATCGCAGAATGATGCGGATGCCGACAAACTGGCACATATGATGGCCACCCAGGCGTTAGTGTGGGAAACGGTCGTCGGAGAGCGGGATGCCAACTTCAACCATGTGGACCCTGGCAGTGCCGATGCAGTGAAATCCGTTTACCGTACCAGCCACCCGCTGTACAGTCGCTTTTCCGCTTATTATGACAGCATTGAGGCCAGCGTGCAGAAGCATACCATTGTCCCGAGCTTCATGGCCAAAAGTACCGGCAAAGCACAGACCGTCGAGCTGAACTGGGACGGCAGTTGCTATTCGGCCACGCTGACCGATACCAACGGCGTCCTGGGCAATTACCGTTTCTCTGCTAACCAAACAGGTGTGTCCTTCTCTGTTCAGGGGAATGTGCTGACGATCTCAACTCAGAATGTGCCTACCGGCACGCTCCGTGTCACTGCCGAAAAGGAGGCTCTGCGTAAGGGTGTTGTGGTGTGGAGCGATGGCCACTATGGTCCGGACGGCACCATGCAGGATGTTGTTACCTACAGCGCTACGGTCAGCGACCCGGTCACAGCCTTTCTGAATCTGAAGGTCAGCTACGGCAGCGCCAAAATCATCAAGACCAGCGAGGACGGCAAGGTGGACGGCATTGCCTTCACCATCACCGGTGAAGGCATCAATCAGACCGTTACCACAGACCGAAACGGCGAAATTCGCATCGACAATCTGATGCCCGGCACCTATACCGTCACTGAGCAGAGCTATGACAAGTATGTGCCCCAGGAAAGCCACCGTGTCACCGTGCTTGCCGGACAGACGGCAACGGTTTCCTTTAACAATGTGCTCCGCCGCGGCGAGTTGACCGTGACCAAGACCTCCGAGGACGGACTGAACCAGGGTGTGAAGTTCCACCTTTTTGGAACCTCTCTCAGTGGCCTGCCTGTAGATGATTACGCCGTCACCGATGAAAACGGTGTTGCGACTTTTAAGGATGTGCTTATCGGCACCGGCTACACACTGGAGGAGATGGACACCGCCATTCGCTATGTGGTTCCCAACAGTCAGAGCGCCGCAGTGGAATGGAACAGTGTAACCAATAAGAGCTTTTCCAACATCCTCAAGAAATTCAATGTCACCGTCACTAAGAGTGACTGTGAGGTCGGAACGGCGCAGGGCGACGCTTCGCTTGCCGGTGCCGCCTATGGCATTTATAAGGGCGATCAGCTTGCGGATACCTACTACACCGACGAGAACGGCCAGTTTACCACCGGCTATTATGTCTGCGGCGACGACTGGACGATTCGTGAGATCAGTCCCTCCGAGGGCTATCTGCTGGACAGCACTGTTTATCCTGTCGGTGCAGAGGCGGCCAATTACACCGTTGAGCTGAACGCTGCACCTGCTGTGGCTGTTGCCGAGCAGGTGCAGAAGGGCAATATTGCCATCATCAAGCACTCGGATAACGGCGATACGCAGATCGAAACTCCCGAAGAAGGTGCTGTGTTCGCTGTCTATCTGAAATCTGCCGGCAGCTATGAGGCGGCAAAGGATACGGAGCGGGACTATCTGACCTGCGATGAAAACGGCTTTGTCCAAAGCAAGGACCTGCCCTACGGCGTGTATACCGTGCATCAGGTCTCCGGCTGGGAGGGCCGTGAGCTGATGAGCGACTTTGATGTGTTCATTGCCAAGGACGGCGAGACCTACCGCTACCTCATTAACAACGCCAACTTCGAGTCCTTCATTAAGGTCAGCAAGGTGGACGCGGAGACCGGCAATACCATTCCCTATGCGGGTGCGGGCTTCCAGATCTTTCGTCCAGATGGCTCCAAGGTGGAAATGACCTTTACCTATCCGGAGGTTACCACCATCGACACCTTCTACACCAATGACGCCGGCATGCTCATTACGCCGGAGAAGCTGGAGTTTGGCAAGGGCTACTCCCTCAAGGAGGTCTCCGCTCCTTACGGCTATGTGCTCAGTCATGAGGCGGTCAAGTTCGATGTGACCGAAGAGAATTCCACCGAGGAAGGCGGTGTGACGGTCGTTGCAGTGAAGCTGGGCAATTACGCACAGAAGGGCATCATCAAGATTTCCAAAACCGGCGAGGTGTTTGCCTCTGTTACGGCGGCGGACGGGGTCTATCAGCCGGTCTATGCGGTGCAGGGCCTTGCGGGAGCGACCTATGAGATCAAGGCAGCGGAGGACATCTACACCCCGGACGGCACGCTGCGCTGCAGCACCGGTGATGTAGTGGATACGGTGACTACCGGCGCAGATGGCATGGCGGAAAGCAAGCCGCTGTATCTGGGAAAATACGAAATCACCGAGATGAAAGCCCCCGACGGCATGATCGTAAACAAGGACGCCCATACCGCAGAGCTTGTCTACGCCGGCCAGGAAATTGAGATCACCGAAACGGCTACCAACTTCTGCAACGACAGACAGAAGGCGCGGATTTCTCTTTCCAAGGTGCTGGAGCAGAATAAACAGTTCGGCATCGGCATGAATAACGAGCTTTCCGCCGTGACCTTCGGCTTCTATGCCGCCGAGGAGCTTACCGCAGCAGACGGCTCTGTCATTCCGGCAGACGGACTGATTGAGATTCTGTCCCTTGACGAAAACGGGAAAGCCGTGCTCAAGAGCGATGTTCCCTTCGGCAGCTACTATGTCAAGGAAATCAGCACCGACAGCCACTATATGCTCTCTGATGAGAAGTACCCTGTGACCTTCGCCTATGCCGGTCAGGAAATCCTCGTTGTGGAGCTTGCCGTCAATGACGGAAAGAGCATTACCAACGAGATGATCTACGGAGAGATCCATGGCATGAAGAAGGATGAGGACGGCAAGGCGCTGGCCGGGGCTACCATCGGCCTGTGCCTCACAGACGGCACAGAGCCTATTATGACCACTGTTTCCGCAGAGGACGGCAGCTTCTCCTTTACAGGTATCCCCTATGGCGAGTATGTGGTCCGTGAAATCGCCGCGCCGGAGGGCTATGTGATGGATGAGACGCCTTATACCGTGAAGGTAGATCAGAACGGTGCTGTGGTCGAGATCGAGATCACCAACAAGCTCATTCGCGGCAGCGTTCAGCTGACCAAGGTGGATAAAAACTATCCCGACCACCATTTGAGCGGTGCGATCTTTGAGGTATACCGTGACGGAAAGCTCGTGGATCAGATGGAGGAGCTGTCCGACGGCGTCTACAAGCTGGACAATCTGCCCTACGGCGATTACACGCTGAAGGAAACTGAGGCCCCCAAGGGCTTCTTCCTTGATGAGAAGACCTACAGCTTCTCCATTAAGGAAAACGGCAAGACGGTCATCGTAGAAAACGAGGCCGGAAAGGGCTTTGTCAACCAGGCCCAGACCGGAGGCATCCGTATTGAAAAGACTTCGGATGACGGCGTGCTGAAGGGCTTTACCTTCCGCGTGGAGGGCTCGGATATCACCGGCAATGCTTTCAGCAAGGACTTTGTGACCGATGAAAAGGGTCAGATTCACATCGAGGGGCTGCGCATCGGTGATTATGTGATCTCCGAGGTGTCCAACAAGGCCAACGAGAAGTATGCGCTTCCCGCAAATGTCACCGTAACCGTTCACGAAGGAAAGACGGTCGTTGCCAAGTTCCATAACAAGCTCAAGCCTGTTACGGATATCCCCAAAACCGGAGATACCACCAATATGCCCCTCTGGGCAGCGCTTGCGGGCATCTCCGCAGTCAGCGCAGGTGCAGCGGCCTTCTTTACCTTCCGCAAAAAGAAGGAGGTAGGCAAGCATGAACGCTAAAGTCATCATCGGCATCGCCCTTGTGGTGTTTATTATCGCAGGGCTGATCGTTCTTCGCCTGAAGAACAGAAAGTAAAACGGCAAGGGGCGGCATCTTTTTGCGGATGCCGCCCCGCTTATAAAAGGAGACGCTATGGAAGAGATAAGAAAAATCGGAGATTACTCCGTAAAGTATTCCATGTATATCGGGCACAAGGATATTGCTCTGGGCGAGAATCCCAACGCCGACAAGGATGAACGGTATATGTGCTGCTTTGTAGAGACCAACGCCATATTCGAGCGCTATTCCGGGGTGCTGGTCAGCGACGATTTTGCAGAGATCGCAAAGGTGTTCGGACAGCGCGTAGCGGACGCAGCCGAGGAGATCGTCCAGGAAAACGAAAGAGCTTGTCAAGAAGTCGGCATGAATGAGGAACTCGTGGCAGAAAGCTGCGCGCCGCTTTCCTACGAAGATTCCATTGAGAACAAGGTGGTTGTCGTCAAGGGCAGCATCCTCCGGCCTGAGTTCCGCCATGCCAATCACCAGCTTATGTTGTGTACCGGCGGCTTTGGTGCGCAGGCAAATGCGCGAGGCCGTACCTGCTACTGCATTTCTCTGTACGACGGGAGAAAGACCTCCTTTTATCGCACGGATTTTCTCGGTGTCATGGAGGAAAAGAAGCTTCCCGAATGGGCGCAGAAGGGCTTGGAGAAAGCAAAAGAGATACACGCGCAGGAAAAGAAACCGGCTAAAGAAAGAGGTGACGCAAGATGATCGAGTATGAAAAAAGAGCAATGATCGAGGCGGAGGACAAATATACCTTTCGCCAGAGCACGCAGATTTCCATGCAAACCGGACTGATCGGCCACCTCCGGGCAGACATGGATGCGGATGGCAACGGCTTTTTCAGCAGCTGGTTTGATTTCCGGGAGGAGCTGAAAACCGATGAGTTCAAGGCAGAGTTTGACGAGGTAATCAACTCTCTGCGTGAGGAAGGCGACATTCTTCATAACCGCAGGGCGCTTGCCAAGTACTGCTATTGCACACCCCAAAGCCGTATGCAGGAGGAACCGGGCTACTATGGCGTTCGTGTGGATACCGAAAAATATGCCTATCTTCTGCGCCTGAACCCGGACAGAGGCGAATACAACCTGTACTGCTATTGCTATCGCCGGGATTGGCTCGATCAGCACCTGAAGGACGCAGAGAAAGGAATCCGTTTTATTGACAGCCATTACAAGGAGCTGTTTCGCATTCCGGATGGTGGCAAGGTGAAAATCCACTATTCGTGGAATGAAGACCAGATTCGCACCTGCCGGTATATCGACGATTACCATGTGGAGATCGGGAGCAACCTCTATCACATTTGCGAGTTTGCCGAGCGCATGGAATACGGCGGCCATACCTGCGAGCCGATTCGGGACAACCTGCCCGAGCAGTGCTACAGCGTCCTTTCCGGTAGCGACGAAATCATTATCATCAAGCGCGGCGAAAAGGGCTACTTCAAGACGGACATTCCCGTTACCGACAAGGACGAAGCCCGGAGCATCGCGAATGAGTATAATGCAAAGCTCGGCGTCAGCCGAGCGCAGGAAGAAGCGATGAAGGCCGGCTCTATGTTCGGCTTTCAGGTGCCCGCCGCTGACCCGAGAAATTATGACGCAGACGGAAAGCCCGTGATGCCGAAGGACAGAGGTGATGCACGATGAGTGAGGACGATTATCGTATCTGGTCTAATGCCGACCTTGACTATGAGGAGTGGAAGGACTGGATGGAGGAAGAATATCCGGCGCTTTCCGAAGACGAGCGCGTCGCCATGATGTATGAGGAAAATGGGCACTACCTTGAGGACGAACGCCTCAATTTGGACATCCAGCTTTCTCAGCCCATTCTGGTTGTTGCCAATCTGGGGCTTTGGAATGGCAGACGCATGGGATATAAGGAAATCCCAAGCGGCAATATCCGTGACTGCCTTTACTCTGATTACGACTACACCACCTGGTATGTGGACAAGAGCGGAGATCTTCGGTGCGATGACACCCACCATGACGGCACAAACCATTATCTCTATCGGGTATATAAGGACAATGTTTCCCAGGCGCAGAAAGACCGGCTCAAAGAAAAAATCTACAACGGCACAGCCACCAGAGCAGACATTGCCCGCATCACCCGCAGGCTTGGCGATGAGATCGGAAAAGTGTACGGCTGGAGCTTTCCAACCAGGCAGAGAGAGCGAGGTGAAGCACGATGAACCACGCACTGCCGAGCGAAAGTTATATTGCCAGACTGGACTATTTGGCTTTCAACGGAAAAGTATGCAGCAGCGTTGCGTACAGCGATGAGCAGCGCTTCCTGGAAGACCTGAAGGAGTCGCTCTATCACGGTGAGCCGCTGTGCGTTGTCCTGTACCGAGACCGGAACGGCAAGACCATTTCCCGTGCGTTTCTGAACGACCTGGATACACTGCCAAAAGGACTTTTCATAGAGGACAGTTCCCACAGAAAGCCGAAGGAAAGGGGTGAAGCACGATGAGGGTAAATGCCATGACAGAGAAGTTTGAGGATGTGACGGTTCTGGGGTATCCCATGCTTTTTACCTGCCTGCGGGTAGACCGCGATACCGTTCCACAGGGCATGTACATGTACGAGGTTCGCCACGATGATGACCAACAGGGCGAGCCGGTTCAGATTGCCAACTGGATCATGGTGAATCATTGGGGAACGTTGATTTCCAATAGACCCATTCGCTTGGAGCCCCGACCGGATGGCAGAAACGCCTACCGCGACATTGATCCTGAAAACGATTGGAACTATGAGGGCACGCTTACTACCGTGAAGGAGTACATGGAGAAGAATCCACCGGCGGTTCATAAGCAAAAAGACCACGAACCTGCGAGATAAGGAGAAGCTATGGATAAGAAGAAAGCCATCTGCGAGTATCTCCGTAAAAATCATATCGGCAAAGGAAATGCCATCCACAGCAAGGAACTTGAAAAGCTGTTTCTGCTTGACGGACGAAATATTCGCCGCAAGATCAGCGCCTTGCGACAGGATGGCTTTCCTATTTGCAGCGATGAAACGGGCTACTATTACGCAGATAACCAGAAAGAGATCAATACCACCGTCTGCCGGCTGAATGAGCTTGTGACGAAGGTGTCCAACGCCAGAACCGGGCTTTTGTTTGCGTCGATCCTCGGAGAGAATGCGCAGACCGTTGAGGTCACGATCAAAGTAAGATAAGGAGGGAGTTCCCATGCCGAGCAAATACAGAATCATTTTGGAGATGGCGTCCCAGACTGCCAGGGATATCGCCTCCAATGCCGACCGATATACCGATTTTCTGATTACGGCGGCAAACAACTACAAGTACAGCTTTAAGGAGCAACTGCTCATCCATGCGCAGAAGCCGGATGCAACGGCGTGTGCGGAAATCGACACATGGAATAAACTCGGCAGATGGGTAAACAAGGGCACGAAGGGTATCGCCCTGCTGATCGACAGAGATGTTCCCTACAAGCTGAGACATGTCTTTGATATCTCCGACACCAACAGTCGTGCCGGAAGGAACATCACCCTTTGGCAGATGAAGCCGGAGTACGAATATGCGGTATCGGAAAGCCTTCAGGCCAGCTTCGGCGATGTGGAGGAGCCGCGAGATTTCCCGCACCTTCTCATGGATATTTCCGGTTATGCCGTGGAGGATAATCTTTCAGATTATCTCATGGAGCTGAACGCTGTCAAAGCCGGCAGCTTTCTGGAGGAGCTGGACGACACAAGCCTTGAAGCGTGGCTGAAAACCACGCTGAAAAGCAGCGTCGCTTTTATGGCGCTCTCCCGTGCGGGGTATGAGCCGAGGCAGTATTTTGACCGGGAGGATTTCAGCCACCTCTTTGACTTCAACACCGTGGAGGCTATTTCCGTGCTCGGTGCCGCAGTCAGCGATATTTCTGAGATGGTCATCCGTGAAATGGGCGAAACCGTCAAGGAAATGGAGAAGGAGGAAAAGCGGAAGATTCGCACATTTGCGCAGACCGGTTCTTCTGCGTATCATAAGAACCGAACAGAAAACAAGGAAAGGAGCAACGAATATGGAACTGACCTATACGATGCAGGGGGATTATCTGATTCCCGATCTGACCCTGACCGAGCAGCCGCAAACCCCGCTGGGCAAGTACGGCAGGATGCGGAAGG
>ERZ857750.3863-NODE-3863-length-11878-cov-13.028081_pt1 | contig 11878 bp, 10 predicted proteins | sample MGYA00519915_ERZ857750 | MGnify/ENA primary metagenome ERZ857750 (study PRJEB31778, sample SAMEA3449358) | human gut metagenome | biome: human gut; feature: human-associated habitat; material: faeces | place: United Kingdom | collected 2010/2012 ... | reverse complement strand
GGATATTTTTGTTTGGTGCTGTCAGCTCTAAAAAACGTTATTTACCGACAGCTCCTTTATTATCAGAAATTCTATTTTTGATGCAAAGTGTCCAACAAGTGATACGGATGATTTGCTTAGCTGTCTGAAAAAGCTGACCGCAATTTACTCATCTTTAAATCCTTCACCCACTACATCATTCGATTCCATGATTACAAGGAAGGACTTTGGATCAATCGTTTTGATCAGCTTGCGGATTCCGTACATCTGCTTATTGTTGCAGGCGCACATTATGATGTGCTTATCATCTTTGGAATAACTTCCCATACCATTTAAAATTGTAGAGCCGCGTCCGAGAACCTCATCGATTTTAAAGCAGATTTCAGTGCTGTGCTCGGGATCGGTTACGATCAGGGCAAGCTTTCCTTCATCAATTCCGTACATAACTTTATCCATAACAAGAGAGAGCAGATAGCTGACGATCAGACCGTAGATCAGACTGTCCACGTCACGGGATACAATTACGGTTCCGAGGATCACAATTACTGCATCCAGTGCAAATGCAATATTTCCAAGGGAAAGGTGAGGGTTCAGTGCTTTGATCGACATCATGATAAAGTCAGAGCCGCCGGTTGAAGAATCACGCATATAGATCATTGCATAACCAAGTCCGGAAAGGACACCGCAGCAGATGGCAGAAAGAAGTCTGTCACCCTGATAAACCGGGAACAGCGGTGCGATCACGTCCATGATTATGGAAGTAATAATGATCGTCCGGACTGAATTCAGGAAAAATCTGCGTCCCAGAAGCCGAAAACAACAGATGGCGATCGGGATGTTAAGGATCAAGGCAACAGTACCGATCGGCAGTCCAAACAACTGGTAAAAGATCAGGGCGATTCCGTTTACCCCTACCATCGGAAATTTTGCGGCGGCAGCAAAATTATAGACACCGACAGCGATCAGGATTCCTCCGATAATGTCAGTTGCGATATCTTTTGTAAGTTCCAAAGCTTTGTTCTGATTCATGATAATAACCTCCTTGATGTTGATGGAATGTGATTTATAAAAAGCAAAGGCTTGCCAGAAAGACCAAAAAAAACACCTGCTAATTATATCTGGATATAATCGCAAATGCTCTTCATTTCTTTAGTATACGCGCCATAGGATAAGGATGTCAACGGTTGTTTAGGTTGTATTCGTAAAATAAATTTGTTATGATAATGAACAGAAAAAGTTGCAAATTACAGTGATAAAGTGAGGAACAGATTATGAAAATAGTTTTTTTGGATGTAAAAACAATTGGAGAAGATATTGATCTTTCTGGATTTGACAGGTTAGGTGAAGTCGTAAAATACGATTTTTCTACATCAGAAGAAGTACCGGAAAGAGTTCAGGATGCAGATGTGATTATTTTAAATAAAGTACAGGTCAATGAACAGACGATTGGAAAAGCAGAGAATTTAAAGCTGGTATGTGTGACGGCAACGGGGACCAACAATCTGGATAAAGAATATCTGGAAAAAAGAGGAGTTGCATGGAGAAATGTAGCTGGCTATTCGACAGAAACGGTGGCACAGCACACTTTTGCAATGCTTCTCTATCTGCTGGAAAAGATACGTTATTACGATGATTATGTAAAAGAAGAGCGTTACATCAATGATACAATATTTACGCATTTTGCAGAGCATTTTACGGAGATCAGTGGAAAAACGTGGGGGATCATAGGTCTGGGAACAATTGGACGGAGAGTTGCGGATATCGCAAAAGCATTTGGAGCACAGATTATTTATTACTCTGCATCAGGGCGTTCGGCGCAGGAAGGTTACGAACAGGTAGATCTGGATACATTGCTTGCAAAATCTGACATTATATCCATTCATGCACCGTTAAATGAACATACAGAGGGCTTAATGGATAAAGCAGCATTTGCAAAAATGAAAAAAACCTGTATTTTCCTGAATCTCGGACGTGGTCCGATCGTAATCGAGCAGGATCTGTATGAGGCACTGGAAAATGACGAGATAGCTGCAGCCGGACTTGATGTACTTTGTCAGGAGCCGATGAGTGAGACGAATCCGCTGCGAAAAATAAAAGACAGCAAAAAACTGCTGATTACACCACATGTAGCATGGGCGAGTGTAGAAGCAAGGACAAAGTTGATGGGAATTATACTGGGACAGATAAAAGAATATTTTCAAATTTAAGAAACCGGAGTTGTCGCATAGATTTTAGTGATATGCGTCAACTCCGGTTTTGCTTAAAATATTTGTTTACTTGTTAAATCGGATTAAAGACGAAATACAACCCTTTACATCTCCGCGTATAATTTCACAAGCTCAACTGCGATATCCACAGCCTTGTCCATTCCTTCTGCCGTGATGTGTTCATATGGTCCATGGAATGCATGTCCCCCTGTTCCAAGGTTCGGGCAAGGAAGTCCCATAAAGCTGAGCTGGCATCCGTCTGTGCCGCCACGGATCGGAAGCACAAGCGGTGCAACACCCGCATTTTCACAGGCTTTCTTTGCATTCTCAATCAGATGCATGCATCCGGCAATAATCTCAGCCATATTCTGGTACTGGTCAGTAATCATAAGCTTCACAGTGCCTTCTCCCCATTTTTCATTGAGGTTCTTCTCAATATGGCGAAGAGTTTCTTTTCTGGCTTCAAACAGATTCTTGTCATGATCTCTTACAATATAATGAAGCTCTGCTTTTGCCACATCTCCACTCATACCGGTCAGATGGTAGAATCCTTCATAATCCTCCGTTTCACGCGGGATTTCAAGTCCTGGAAGCATGTTATTGATTTCAGCGGCAACCAGGCACGCATTGATCATCGTATCCTTGCTGGAACCCGGATGCACAGCAAAGCCGGTAATTTCAAAATCTGCCTTGCATGCATTGAAATTTTCATACTGAATTTCGCCTTCGGTATCGCCATCCAGAGTGTAGGCAAACTGTGCACCAAATTTTTTCACATTAAAATGATCAGTTCCACCACCGACTTCTTCATCTGGTGTAAAAGCGATTGAGATCGGTCCATGAGGAATATTTTCTTTGATCAGTGCTTCGGCCATGGTCATGATCTCGGCAACTCCGGCTTTATCATCGGCACCAAGAACAGTTGTACCGTCTGTTGTGATCAGGGTGCGTCCGGCAAGAGATGGAAGATGCGGGAAAACTTTTACGGTAAGGGTACGTCCACTTGTGCCAAGCGGCAGATCACCGCCATCGTAGTTCTTGTGTACGACCGGGATGATGTCATGGTCACAGTAATCGGAAACGGTATCCATGTGTGCGATAAATCCGATAGATGGTTTATTCTCATATCCCGGTGTGGCAGGAATCTTTCCATATACATAGCAGAATTCATCCAGACTTACGTCAGAAATCCCGAGGGCAGTCATCTCATCTGCCAGAATACGTGCCAGGTCGAACTGACACTGGGAAGAAGGAGAAGTCGTACTGTGTTCATCACTTGGAGTACGGACTACTACATAATTTAAAAGTCGTTCATATGCTCTCATAATCAAACCTCTTTTCATTAACATTTCTTATCCGAGTATAGCATTTTGCAGGTGAATATGCAATTGTGGCAGCAGGTTCTCTTTTGGGTGTGGCATTGCATAAAGGAACTTCTTTTCCGGTCGGAAAGGTAGAGTTTATGGATCTTTATCCATTGACATTTCAGGAATTTTTGTGCGCATTAGGAGAGGAACGCTTCGTAAATATTCTTCAGGGAACGGATACCGATATGGTGAGAACATTCAAATCTAAATATATAGACCGATTACGCGAATATTATTATGTAGGTGGCATGCCGGAAGTAGTACAGACGTATGTAGAAACGAAGGATTTTAATCAGGTCAGACAGATACAGAAGAATCTGTTGAATTATTATCAACAGGATTTTTCAAAACACGCCAAGACTTCATTGGTTCCAAGACTGAATCTTGTATGGAATTCGATTCCGATGCAGCTGGCGAAGAAAAATAAAAAATATATCTATGGACAGGTGAGAAAAGGATCAAGGGCAAAAGATTTTGAACTGGCAATACAATGGCTTTTAGACTGTGGACTGATTCATAAGGTACAAAGAGCAGGGAAGAACTTCGATTATTCCGTTGGAAGTGAAAGCGGAGGAAAATTTGAGGGCAAAAAGCCTGAAAGCGTTCTGTGAAAAATATAAGCCTAAATATGCCGTAAGAACGTCAATGTCAGATTACCGGGAACAGGAATGGATGACAAATATTCCTTTGTATAATATCGACAGGATCAAAGAATATCTGGAACAATAAAAAGCTGAAAATATGAAAAATTATGGAAATCTATAAGAGATGAAAAATAAAAAAATTGCACAAAACAAAGAAAAAAGTTTGAAAAACAGCAAAAATATTGATCAAAAAAGATGCGATTTTGGTTAATCTTGATAATCCATGAGTGTTATAATACAGCTGTAACAAGGAAATAGGTACTTTACCAGAAGTCAGTGATTGGAGGAAAAGATAAATGAATACTTTAAAAGCTGAAAAAAGAAACATGCAGACAAAAGCCAAAAAACTCAGAAGAGAAGGTTATGTAACCGGCAATGTATTCGGACGTGAGATTGAAGGCTCCATTCCGGTACAGATGACACAGAAAGAAGCGGAAAAGTTCCTGAAAGCTAATGGCAAAGGAAGCCAGATCATGTTGGATTTGGACGGAGAGCAGATGGATGTGCTGGTAAAAGAAGTCGATTATGATTCTATGGGTTCAAAAGTACTTGAAATAGATTTTCAGGCACTGGTAAGTGGAGAAATGGTACATTCTGTAGCAGAAGTTGTGATCCACAATCAGTCAAAGGTTGTCACAGGTGTTGTGGAGGAACTGCTTGATGAAATTGAATACAAAGCACTTCCATCTGCACTTGTTGAAAAAGTAATTGTTGACGTTGGAGATTTGAAGGTTGGAGAAACCATTAAAGTCAAAGACCTTGACATCGCAAAGGATAAAGATGTCAAACTGATCACAGATCCGGAAGCAGATGTAGCAGGTGTGGCTGCCGTTCATAATGATGTTCCGGAAACAGATGAGGAAGAAGCAGCAGTTGAATAAAAAGATTTTGTAAAAAAGGCGGACGCTTTGCAGAAAGAACTGCAAAGTGCCCGTTTTTTGCTTCATAGAAAATCCCGAAGGAACTTCCTATGAAACAAAAGGCACTGCGTGCCGGAGATGCACATTCTTTCTATTTAATGAAATTCCTAATCCCATTTTTCAGCAGGAAATCATAACGGAATATTTACATAAAATCAGGAATCTTTATACAATCTTTATACTAAAAATACTATCATTGATTTACAAAACAGGAGAGGAAAAACAGTGAGAGGAAGGAAAGGTTATGTTCGAGATTGAGAGTATTATTTTATTTACAGGGATCCTGAGCTTTCTGCTGATCGCCGGATTGCATCTGATGCGTGAACTCGACATTTTTCTGAAGAAGGATAAAAAAGAGAGAGAGGAAGAAAGATATAGAGGAGAAAGGAAACGAAACAAATGACAGTAATATATAAAAAGATGACACAGACACAGATGATTGTTGTCGGGTATTTGTTGTTGATCCTTTTGGGAAGTATTCTCTTAATGCTTCCGGTTTCATCAAGGGATGGAAATATGACATCTTTTGCAGATGCATTATTTACCTCGACATCCGCATCCTGTGTGACTGGGCTGGTTGTACAGGATACATATCTGCACTGGTCTTTTTTTGGACAGCTTATCATTTTGATCCTGATCCAGATCGGCGGTATGGGATTTATGACAATTGGTGTCTGTGTGGCGATTCTGTTAAGAAGAAAGATAGGGCTTAAAGTCCGTGGAATTTTGCAGGAGAGTATCAATAGTATTCAAATTGGTGGAATTGTAAAGCTTACGAAGAAGATTATAAAAGGAACACTTTTTTTTGAAAGCATTGGAGCTGTATTGCTGATGATCCGGTTTATTCCGGAATTCGGAATAGGAAGAGGAATCTGGTACGGGATCTTTCATTCTATATCAGCCTTTTGCAACGCCGGGTTTGACCTTATGGGAGAAAATGGTGCCTATCAGTCACTGATCAGATATTCGGATGACTGGCTGGTAAATACAGTGATCATGCTGCTGATTATAATCGGTGGAATCGGTTTTTTGGTGTGGGATGATCTGTCTGTGAAAAAATTTCAATGGAAAAAATATCATCTGCATACAAAGATTGTATTATCAACAACAGGTTTTCTGATTATAGGAGGAGCAGTTTTATTCCTGATACTGGAAAAAAATAATGTACTGGCAGGGATGCCTGTGAAAGAACAGATACTCTGTTCTTTATTTCACTCGGTGACAGCCAGAACGGCAGGATTTAATACAACCGATACAGGAGCGTTGACGGAAGGCAGTAAACTTGTTACTATGATTCTGATGTTCATAGGAGGAAGCCCGGGATCTACAGCAGGTGGAATTAAGACGACAACCGTAGTGGTTCTTATTGTATTTGTGCGTGCAAATCTGATGGAAGCAGCCGGTTGTAATGTATTTAACAGAAGACTGGATGAAACTGCGATCAGAAAGGCCAGTGTTGTAATGTGTACGAATTTGTTCCTTATACTAACAGGAACGATCTTCATGGAAATTATGCAGCCGTTTTCTTTGGCGGATGTGATGTTTGAAGTCTTTTCTGCAATGGGAACAGTGGGAATGTCTGCGGGAATCACAAGAGATGTATGCATGGCATCAAGAATGATGCTGGTATTTCTGATGTTTTGCGGAAGAATAGGAAGTCTGACATTTGCGCTTTCATTGAAAGGGCACAGACATGAAGCACCGATCCGGAAACCGGTAGAAGAAATTACGATAGGATAGAATAAGGAGTAGAAAAATGAAATCAGTATTGATTATTGGACTTGGAAGATTTGGCCATCATCTGTGTATGGATATGGCAAATCGGGGAAATGAGGTAATGGTCATCGATAAAGATGAAAAAAAGACACCGGATTTGTTGGAATACGCAACAGCAGTACGGGTAGGGGACTGTACAAATGAAGAAGTATTAAGAAGTCTTGGAGTAGGAAATTTCGATCTTTGCTTTGTGTGCATCGGATCAAATTTCCAGAGCAGTCTGGAGATAACAAGCCTGGTAAAAGAGCTTGGAGCCAAACATGTTGTCAGTAAGGCAAACAGGGATATCCATGCAAAATTCTTATTGAGAAATGGAGCGGATGAAGTTTTTTATCCGGATCGGGATATTGCAGAGCGACTGGCTGTAAAATACAGTGCAAATCATGTTTTTGACTATTTTGAACTCAGTAAGGATTATTCGATTTTTGAAATCCAGCCGAAGGCTGCATGGATCGGGCGGACGATAGAAGAAGCGGATATAAGGGCAAACTATCATATAACTGTATTTGGAATAAAGAAAAATACAGAGCTGGTGGTCCTTCCGAGAGCGGATTATGTGATGCATGAGAAGGATCATCTGCTTGTAGTAGGTCTTACAAAGGATATTGACCGTCTGCTTGCAAGTATAAAATGATGAATGATGGGGGAAAGAAAATGACAAAAAAGAGAGTAAAATATATGGTGCAGTCGATTGCGATCATGGCGGTTGCAACATTTTTGTCTTTTTTTCTCCAGAGTTATGGAATTCGAAAAGAAAATATTCTGATGATCTATATTGTGGGTGTACTGGTCATAACAGTTACAACTACCGGTTATCTGTATGGAATGATGGCTTCTGTATGCAGTGTGCTGCTGTTTAATTATTTTTTTACAGTGCCGGTGCATACATTTGCGATGACGGATCAGAATGATGTGGTACGTCTGGTATTTTTCCTTATCACAGGATTCATTTCTGCAAGTATTATGGTACGATTTCATAATCAGGTGCGTATTGCAGAGGAAACAAGGGCACAGATGGAAAGAGAAAAGCTGAAAAGCAATATGCTGAGAAGTATATCCCATGATTTCAGGACACCTTTGACCGGAATTATGGGAGCTGCAGGACTCTTAAAAGAGGCGGATGAGTTGGATGCCAGAGTCAGAAAGGAACTGGCAGGAGAGATACAGGAGCAGTCTGTATGGCTGATGCGCCTGATGGAAAATATTTTGAATATGACAAAGCTGGAAAGTGAAGAATTTGAGATCCGGAAAAACCAGGAAGTAGTGGATGATCTGATCTATGAAGCCGTATCACATATCATAGGACTCCGGGAAAAGAGGAGGTTTGAAATTAAACTTCCGTCGGAGCTGATTGTTGTAAATGTAGATGGAAAACTGATGGTCCAGGTGCTGGTCAATCTTCTGGATAATGCGATGAAGCATACAGGGGAAAATGGATGGATCTGTATAGAAGCCAGATATGATGCAGGGAAAGTGTGGATCAGTGTAGAAGATGACGGAGACGGGATTCAGGAAGATCTGAAAGAAAATATTTTTGACGAATTTGTTACAAGGTCAGATGAAAAAGGGGACAGACAAAGAGGAATCGGACTGGGATTGGCTATATGTAAAGCGGTAGTAAATGCACATGGTGGAAATATTTGTGCAGAGAACAGAAAAGAAGGCGGAGCAAGGTTCATGTTCTGGTTGGAGGCAAGGCAGGTAAGTACAGATGGCAGATAAGCATAAAATTTTAATTGTGGAAGACGATAAATATATTATTAACTTTATCTCGATGAGTCTTAAGAAAGAAGACTATGATTATGTGATTGCGAAGACATGTGGAGAAGCAAATGCACTGTTCTATGCAAACAGACCAGATATGATCATTCTGGATCTTGGACTTCCGGATGGTGACGGGATTGAGATTATAAAAAATGTAAGAGAAATCTCGAAGATACCGATCATTGTGGTCAGTGCAAGACAGGAAGAGGAAGAAAAAATACAGGCACTGGATCTGGGGGCAGATGATTATGTGACAAAACCGTTTTATATGGGCGAACTGCTTGCCAGAATCCGTGTGGCGCTCAGAAAGAGTAACCAGATTCCGGAAGAAAAGAAAGAAAAAATCTTTCAGTGTGATTATCTGAAGGTGGACTGGGAAAAACATCAGGTATCGATAGATGGGAAAGAAGTTCATCTGACTCCGATGGAATATAAAATTTTGAAACTATTGATCGACAACAGGGGAAAGGTACTGACACATAATTATATTCTCAGCCAGATCTGGGGCAGTGCACAGGGAGTAGAAGCAGCCAACCTGAGGGTATTTATGGCAGCACTGCGAAGGAAGATAGAAAAGGATCCCGGAAATTGCAGATTTATTCTGACAGAAATCGGAGTAGGGTACCGGTTTAGAGAGGCTACGGAATAAAACAATTTGCAGACGATGAAATTAGTTAGAAAAAACGAATGTTATTCTTGAATGACTACCTACAGGACTGATATGATAATGATATAAATTATCAATAAATGGTTTTGCCAAAGGAGACAGATAGAGGAATGACATTAAAAGAATTACAAGTCGGAAAGACAGCTACGATTCTTTCCGTAGGAGGAAATGGTGCACTCAGGCAGCATTTTCTGGATATGGGATTGATCCAGGGAACAGAAGTAACGATTGTAAAGTATGCGCCGATGGGGGATCCGGTTGAGATCAGAATCCATGGTTATGAACTTACGATCCGTCTGGAGGATGCCGGACAGATTGAAATTACGCCGGCCCATGAGCCGCATTATAAGAAGAAGGAAGGCAGACAACCGTTAGGAGATGCACAGCATCCGGGGTATGGAGAAGCAGGCATTTTTCATGAGAAGAAAACAGAGCATCCGTTACCGGAGAATACGACACTTACGTTTGCATTGGTTGGAAATCAGAATTGTGGAAAAACAACGCTGTTCAACCAGCTGACCGGATCGAATCAGCATGTGGGAAATTTCCCAGGTGTTACGGTTGACAGAAAAGACGGTGTGATCAAGGAACATCCCAATACCCGTATTACCGATCTTCCGGGAATTTATTCTATGTCTCCGTATAGCAGTGAGGAAATTGTTACAAGAGAATTTCTGCTTCAGGATAAACCGAAAGGAATCATCAATATTGTAGATGCAACCAATATTGAACGGAATATGTATCTGACGATGCAGCTTATGGAACTTGAGATCCCAATGGTTGTTGCGCTGAATATGATGGATGAGATGCGTGTGAACGGAGGTTCTGTGCGTGTGAATGAGCTGGAAGCATTTCTCGGAGTACCGGTTGTACCAATCTCGGCAGCAAAGGGAGAAGGAATTGCGGAACTGGTAGAACATGCACTGCATGTCGCAAAATATCAGGAAGCACCGGAGGAAGTGGATTTTTGCTCTGCTGAAGGTCAGGAAAGTGCGGTTCACAGATGCATTCATGCGATCATGCATCTGATTGAAGATCATGCAAAGGAAGCAGGGATCCCGGTCAGATTTGCAGCAAGCAAACTGGCAGAGAATGATGAGCTTGTCCTGGAAAAATTAAAGCTGAGCCAGAATGAAAAGGAACTTCTGGAACATATCAATCTGCAGATGGAAGAAGAATGCAAGGTAGACCGTTCATCGGCAGTAGCGGGAATGCGTTTTAACTATATCCAGCGTGCCTGTGAAGATACGGTCTTAAAGCCACATGAGAGCAGGGAGCGGGTGCGGAGCAGGAAGATTGATCAGGTTCTGACAGGAAAATATACCGGGATTCCGGCATTTATCGCAATTATGGGACTGGTATTCTGGCTCACATTTAATGTGATCGGAGCATTTTTGCAGGATCTTCTGCAACAGGGAATTGACCAGGTGATTGTAGCCTGCAGTCAGGCACTGGATGCGGCAGGAGTCAATGGCGTATTAAAGTCACTGATTGTAGATGGAATCTTTCAGGGGGTTGGAAGCGTGCTGAGTTTCCTGCCGATCATTGTTACACTGTTCTTTTTCCTTTCGATGCTGGAGGACAGTGGATATATGGCAAGGGTTGCGTTTATTATGGATAAACTTTTGCGAAAGATTGGTCTTTCCGGAAGAAGTATTGTACCGATGCTGATCGGATTTGGATGTACAGTACCGGGAGTTATGGCGAGCCGGACACTTTCTTCAGAGCGTGATCGTAAAATGACGATTATGCTGACTCCGTTTATGAGTTGTTCAGCAAAACTTCCGATCTATGCATTCTTTACAGCGGCGTTTTTCCCGGGGAAGGGTGCAATTGTAATGATTGGTCTCTATTTCTTTGGAATCCTGATGGGAATCCTTACTGCACTTGCAATGAAAGGGACGATGTTTAAAGGAGAACCTGTTCCGTTTGTTATGGAGCTTCCGAATTATCGTATGCCGGGAGCGAAAAATGTTGGTCAGCTTCTCTGGGAAAAAGCAAAGGACTTCCTGCAGAGAGCATTTACCGTTATTTTTGGTGCAACGATCGTGATCTGGTTCCTGCAGAGCTTTGATCTGCATCTGAATATGGTGACAGATTCACAGACAAGTATCCTTGCAACGGTAGCAGGTATGATCGCACCTGTATTCATTCCACTTGGATTTGGTGATTGGAGAATATCAACGGCACTGATTTCCGGATTTATGGCAAAAGAGAGTGTCGTCTCCACTCTTTCGATTTTGTTTGGGTCAACAGCAGCACTGACAGCGGTGATAAATACAGCCGGTGCAGCAGCACTTTTAATTTTCTGTCTTTTGTATACACCGTGTGTGGCAGCGATTGCTTCTATTAAAAGAGAACTTGGTGGTAAATGGGCGATCGGTGTTGTGATCTTTCAGTGCGTGATTGCATGGGTTGCTGCATTTATTGTGCATGGAATTGTATGTTTGTTTTAAAACAAAAACTTCTGGAAACAGGAAAACTGCTTCCAGAAGTTTTGAGTTATAGGACAAAATGTGTTGATAGAAACCGCCTTCAGCCCTTGAAAATAAAG
>ERZ857750.3859-NODE-3859-length-11889-cov-4.552814_pt1 | contig 11889 bp, 7 predicted proteins | sample MGYA00519915_ERZ857750 | MGnify/ENA primary metagenome ERZ857750 (study PRJEB31778, sample SAMEA3449358) | human gut metagenome | biome: human gut; feature: human-associated habitat; material: faeces | place: United Kingdom | collected 2010/2012 ... | reverse complement strand
CTGGAGAGGATTGTGGGAGTGCAACGCACGGAACAATCCGTAGGCATCATAGTTGAGGACTTTTGACACCCACATCTTTATATCTTAACCAAATCAAGGAAGTCCCCTGCTTCAATTGCGAATATCCATTTGACTAATAACTGTTATTATTTTCATCAATACCAAGCTTTTCGTTGGTGATCCAGTCCTGCGTACTCACGCCGTCACCACTGTCCTGTGACTGGAGCGGAGCCGGTATATTTGAATGAAACGCCGATCCCTCATCGTCCGTCGTACCCTGCGTCGTGGAATCGCTGCCACTGATCACATTTCCATAAGCATCCGTCTGTGATGTCTGAGCATCGGTTGTGCCTGTCGCAGAGGATGTACTGCCGGATGTCGTTCCAGAGGAAATGACATTTCCGTACTCGTCCGTTTCAGCGGTCGTACCGGAAGAGATGACATTTCCGTACTCGTCCGTCTCAGCGGTCGTTCCGGAAGAGATGACATTTCCGTATTCATCTGTCTCCGTTGTCTCTGATTTTTCTTTGATCAGAGCTGCGTTTCTTCCGTTTTCCACATCTTCTCTGGTCAGTTCCAGCTCCTGAAGCAACTCATCTGTGATCTCTTCCGTCTGTGGAATGTTCAGATACGGAAGCACTTCCATCATGATCTTTCTGGAAATGATCATAGAGTAACCACCAGTTTCCTGATTTTCAACGTTTGGCTCATCGACAACAACATACACTGTAAGCTGCGGATCATCCACCGGTGCACATCCGATGAAAGATACCAGATATTTTCCTTCCCAACGTGTTCCGGTCTCCGGATTGATCTTCTCTGCAGTACCTGTTTTACCTGCCACACGGTAGCCCGGCACTCTTGCTTTTTTTCCGGTACCATCCAGAACAGTCTGCTCCATGGCACTTAACACAAAATCTGCATTTTTCGTGGATACCGGCTGACGCAGAAGGACCGGATTGATATTCTTTACCACTCCGCTGTTATCATCCAGGATCTGCTTTACCATATGCGGCTCATAATAATATCCGCCGTTTACCACTGCATTAAATGCCGCATATTCCTGGATCATCGTGCTGGTAAAAGTCTGACCGAAGGTATTGGTCGCCAGCTCTACCTCGTGCATGCTGTCCCTGTCATACAGTACACCGGTACTTTCGTTCGGAAGGTCGATCCCTGTCCGGCTTCCGAAATTAAACAGTCTCTGGTATTTCAGGAATGGTGTGATCTGCATTTTCATTCCGATCTGCATCATCGCATCGTTACAGGAATTTTTGATAACATCACTTAACGTCTCATCTCCATGACCGTAAATATTATCACATTTGATTTCTGTATCGGTGACAAATTCTCCACCGTCACAGACGTAGGTAGCATCTGTCGTGATCGCACCCATCTCCAGTGCCGATGCTACCACGATCGGTTTAAACGTAGAGCCAGGCTCAAAACTTTCGGATACGCAGTAATTGTACCATTTCTCATTCAGAGCATCTGATTTTTCTTCCTCTGTCATGGATTTCAGCTCTGCGTCCGTATACTTGTCGCTTAAATCGTCCGGATCCGTGAGGTCAAATCCGTGGTTGCTCGCCATCGCATAAATCTCGCCGTTCTGCGGATTTCCGACGATGACACCGATGTTTTTCGCACCTTTGCCGTCCTCGGCATCTTTGCCGTACTCTGCATCAAATTCAGCGATGTACTTTTCCACAACCTGCTGGATGTTGATATCTAGGGTGGAAACGATTGTATTTCCATTGGTCGGTTCAACGATCGTCCTCTGCAGGTCGGAGTTCTCATCCAGATAACCGAACTCTCTGCCGTCTGTCCCGCTCAAGACATCTGTGTAGTAAGATTCCAACCCGCTTGCACCGCCGGAATTGCTTCCGACTCCGATCACATTGCTCGCAAGTGTTTTCAGCGGATAATCCCGGACGTAATCTTCTTCAAACCAGACACCCTGAACACACCGCCGCCTTGCAAGGTCTGTCTTGGTGTACTCCTTTTCAGAATCGATCTCCGTATAGTCCTCAAATGTCTGCTTTTCTTCCAGAGAAATGCCCTTTTTCAGAACCTGATAACGACTACCGGATGTTGCCGGATCAGTGATCAGTGAACGAAGCTCTGCTTCATCCAGACCTAATGTTTTCACAAGTGCATCGATCGTCGGTTCAATGTAATCAATTTCCTGCTCTTTCAGCTTTGCCTGTTCTTCTTCATCACCACCGTTTACCGCTACACAGTCGAGAATGACATTATAGACCTTTTCACTTTTTGCAAACACATTTCCATTGCGATCCTGGATCTCTCCGCGTTTGTATGGGATCGTTCTGCTGTCATACTGTTTCTGTGACAGCACCTGTTTTGCATAATTATCGCCGTTTTTGGCTGTAATATATACAATTCTTAAATTTAATCCCAGTAACACAAACAAAACTAATGCAAAACTTCCCACCAGTTTTTTCTGCATTAGTTTTGAAAAGTGCTTTCTTTTTTTTCTTTTCTTTTCTGCCACTTTATACCACCTGTCTGATTACTCACTCTGTCGGAACATCACTGTACTGTCTTACATAGTCGCTGCTCTTGTCATCGTAAGTTTTTACCTGTTCTTCTCCGGCATAAACCATACCCAGTTTGTTGATGGCAATATTGCGGATCGTCTCCAGATCTACGGACTTCAGTGCACTTTCATAGGCAGCATCATTGCGTTCTTTGAGATCTGCAAGCTTGGCCTCCTGTGTCGCCACCTGATTACGATAGGATGTATTCAATGCCTGTTTCTGAAGAAAGTTGATGCATGAAACAACCACGATCATTCCTGCAATTCCAAGAAAGATAACGTCACGCAGATGCATCTGCAGTGCACGTGCACGGTTGCGTCTTGTTTTGGCACTCGTCCGTTTTCTGCGTCGCGGCTGTTCCTGTCTTCTCTCGGTTTCTCTCTTTTCCGGTACAGGGCGAGTCTGTAATTTGCGAACGGTACTGCCATCAATATAAGCATATCGACCTGTCTGTCTTATGTTATCATCTCTGCGATAATTTCTCTCTGCCATATCGACCCTCCTGTCTCTTACATTTGTCTCTGTTTACCTGTTTCATGACTCCTCTTCCTCCCGTCTTCTTTCGAAAACACGAAGTTTGGAGCTTTTTGCTCGTTTATTATATGTTAGTTCTTCCTCACCCGGTATAATCGGCTTTCTGGTGACCACAAAGCCCTTGGATTTCCTGCCGCATACGCAGACAGGAAACTCCCTTGGACATATACACGGATTTTCATTTTTTCTGAAGTTGTTTTTTACGATTCGATCTTCCAGCGAATGGAATGTAATCACACAGATCCTTCCTCCGTCATTCAAAAAATCGATCATGCTGTCCAGCGAATCCCTTAAAACTTCCAGTTCTCTGTTCAGTTCGATCCGAATTGCCTGAAAGGTCTTTTTGGCCGGGTGTCCGCCTACTGCTCGGACTTTCATAGGTATGGCTGCTTTTATGATTTGAATTAACTCCCCAGTTGTTTCAATTTCTTTCTGCTGCCTTGCATTTACAATGTGCTTCGCGATGTTTTTTGCGAACTTCTCTTCGCCGTAATCGCGGATGATACGGTACAGCTCCATCTCGCTGTATCCATTCACAATATCTTTTGCGGTCATATCCTGACGCTGATCCATCCTCATGTCAAGCGGTGCGTCTTCGCGGTATGTAAATCCCCGCTCAGCCGTATCCAACTGGTAGGAGGATACCCCGAGATCCAAAATAATCCCATCTGCCGATGAAATGCCAATGCTTTTCAGTTCCTTTACCATATTGCAGTAATTGCTGCGAATAATAGTAACTTTATCTCCAAACTCCCCTAATCGCTCCTTTGCCGCTTCGATCGCAGCTGCATCCTGATCAATGCCGATCAGCCTTCCTTTATCCGAAAGATGTCTGCATATTTCATAAGAATGCCCTCCGCCACCTAACGTGCCGTCCACGTATATGCCGTCCGGTTTGATCTGCAAAGCTTCAATGCTTTCCTTCAATAGTACAGATTTGTGTTTAAATTCCATATTGTCCTCCCCAGGCTATATGCAAAGTCCCAAATCCGACATCTGCTCTGCAATATCGTCCATGTTATCGCAGGAATTATTTTCCATCCATTTGGTTTTGCTCCATATTTCAATCCTGTTTAACATACCGGCAAGCACTACATCTTTCTCAAGACCTGCAAATTCTCTCAGCGGTAACGGTAAGAGAATTCTCCCCTGCCTGTCCAGTTCACATGGTGTAGCTCCCGCCACAAAAAACCGGGAGAACTGCCGTGCATTTTTGTTTGTAAGCGGTAATGCTTTTAATTTTTCTTCAAAGATCTGCCATTCATTTCCCGGAAATACAAATAAACATCCATCCAAACCTTTCGTAACGATAAACTCATTTTTCAGTTCTTCTCTGAATCTGGAAGGGATGATCAGTCTGCCTTTGGCATCAACTGTATGATTGTATTCGCCCATGAACATACGGCACACCCTCTTTCGTGCTGTGGCTGTGGTTTTCACTCCATTTTTTACCACTATGCACCATTCTTTACCACTTATGTGTTAATAATATCCCAAAGCACATAAAAAGGCAAGTGTTTCTTGGCGTTATTTTTTATTTTTTTCTGTACATTTCCGCTTTTTTTCACCGTTGTTTGTCACAGATATGTCACCAATCGTAAAAGAATACCGCCGTATTCTTTTGCGAATTACGACGGTATTCTTTTTCGGCTTTCGGAAAAGCAGTCGTCATTTTCTTTCTGCCGTTCTGAAAATATTTCTCAGTTTATTATTTTTTCTTTGCTGCTTTTATTTTTACTGCTTTTGTTGTCTTTGCAGGACTGTAGGTTTTCTTTTTCACTGTCACGATACGGTAATAGTATTTCATTCCTTTTTTCAGTCCTTTTTTGTCGGTGTATGTGCATTTCGTTCCTTTTTTCAGCACTGCGATCCTCTGATAGCTGCCATTTTTCTTTGTGGAACGATATACCAGATAACCGGTTGCACCCTTCACTTTCTTCCAGCTCAGAACTACGGTTTTGTCCGTTTTGGCTTTTGCCGTCACTTTTGTGGTCGCTTTTGGAAGTGTAATCTTCTTTGCACCGCCCTCTTTGCCGGTCAGACTGCCTTTGATGGCTTTTGCATAGTAGGAAGACGTTCCGCTTACCGGATTCTGATCCAGGAATACGGTTCCGGATGTCTGACCGATCATCGTCACTTTGCTTCCCTTTTTGCGATAGATCTGATAGCCGGTTGCACCCTGTACTGCCTTAACGGTGATCTGCACTGCCGTTATCTTTTTCTTGGCAATGCTTTTAACGCTTACGATCTGCGGAGCCTGAATGGTTTCTGAAGGTGTCGGCTTCGGATCCGGCTTTGGTTCTGGCTTTGGCTCCGGGGTTGGTGTTTCGTTCTTCTCCCATTTTGCACAGAGTGTGATATCTGTGCTAACCGGTGTTTCAAAATCATATTTCTGATCTTCCAGATACCATCCAAGGAAGGTATAGCCTTCTTTCTGCGGTGCTTCCTTTTCGCTTGCTTTCTCTCCTTCTTTTACGGAAACGCTCTCTTTTTCTCCGTCCACATCAAAGGTAACGGTATAATATTTTTCCGGTTTTGGTGTCTCACCGCTGCCCCATGCTCCGTCTGTCAGGCTTCTCGGATATTTCTCCGTTGCAGCAGTGGCATCGTCTTTGTAGCTGACTACCTCAAAGTCTGCGGTATTGTTGTTCGTATCTGCAAATCCGATACGGCGGATCGCTTTCTGCTTGCTGATCGTACCGTCTAAAAGTGCACTTCCTTCTACATTTCCTTCGTTTACGGAAACGGCATCTTCGACTTTATTCCCTTTATAAAGCGTTATCTGATATCTCTTATTGTCAATCGTCTGTGTCCATTCCTGGTCAAATTTGCTTACCGTAAACTTGATCAAATCCGGTGTGGATGTATCCTGCTGTTCACATCGGATCAGATAGGACGTATGGGACGGTACGCTTCCGAAAAGTGCAAGTTTTACTTCCTGCGGTGTATTACTCTTGCCGTTTGAAAGATATCCGATGCTGTAACCTTCCAGTGAGATTGCATTGTCCGTCGGATTGTAAAGTTCGATAAAGCTGTGGCTTACCGGTGTGCTGTCATTGGCACCGCCGCCGTATACCTGATTGATGATCAGATGATCGTTTTTCAATTCTTCTTTGATCACGGCATCGGTCGGTGCACTGACAAGGCTTCCTGTTTCTATGGAGCTTGTCACTGCAACGGTGATCACTTTTCCGATTTCCGCCTCTGTCAGTGTATAGTTCTCTCCGTTTGCACCCTCGATTGCTTTTCCGTCTGCCATCCACTGGTAAGACAGTGTTCCGCTGTTATTGGAATCCTGTACGCCAGCACTTAAAACGGCACCGACCTTTGCCTCGCCGCTGACCGTAACCTTTCCGGTCAGTTTTTCTGCGGCGATCGCCTTTGTGAAATCAACATAATTGCTCAAAGATCCGCCGGAAAGCAGATTGCCGGAGGCATCCATGCCTCGTACCTGTACGGTGTTCAGTCCGCCCTCTGTCCTGGTCAGAAGATCATCGGATACTTCAAAAACAGCTTTGCCATTTTCTACGGTCACGGTTGCACCAAGCACACCATTTACATAGAAGCCGACTTTTTTGATGCTGTTATTGTTTTTAACCTCTGCCGTCAGAAGTACTTTTCCTGCTGCTGAAGTTGTCTCTGTCACAGAGATTGCAGAAGATGCCCTGTACTTTCCAAGAGAAGCAAGCAGCGTATCTACACTGGTGAACTGCTGATCCATCCAGTCCAGACGGTTCTTCAGGAAGGTGCGAAGCCGTTCCACTTCACTCTCAAATGTAGAGCGATGCATCAGATAGCCCGCCTGATAATTGGCATTTCCGGATTCCAGCAGATATTCTTTCTGCTGATCCAGGATACCGCCTGTCTTTACAATGTCCTCAAAATTCTGACGGTTTTCTTTGTAACATTCGTAAAGTTTCGTTACAAAATACGGATCTCCGATCAGCGTCTTATACCAGGAATTTGCCTGTGCTTCTGCCGACCTTGTCACGACCATCCATGCCCGGTAATTGCTGGTCTCCCCGGCACTGATCTGGCTGTTGGAGGTCCAGTCCATATCCCATACCGGTCCGATAAAGAGCTTTCCGCCGAGGTCTTTGTACATGTAGGTACTCTTTTTCATGGTTTCCGTGTTCCAGTAAAATTCATTTAACATCAGATAACGGACCAGAGAATCCAGATCCACCAGATCGGTGTAGTGCTTCTTCTCTCCATTGTAGATCGTATAATAATCCTCGGAATTGATACTGTCCTCGACAGCCTGTACATAGTTCTGCGCCGCTGTAAACAGCTCGGTGTTCGTATTGGCAAACTCCGGATTTTTGAACATGATCGGCTGATTTTTCTTTGTATGGAATTTTGAGACTTCGTCATAATATGCATCCAGCTCAAACAGATATCCGCCGGATACGTCTATCTTTCCGCTGGAATCTTTCGGAAGATCTGTGTAGTAATCTTCAATCTGATAAGTTTTTCCATTATAACTGAGGCTTCCGCTGGTGATCCATTCCAGATGTTCAGTCATATAATCTTCCAGTGCATCCTTTGCGTCACCCTTGATGCCTTCTTTTTTGGCGATCGCCTTTGCCGCATCACTTGCCACATCTTCCCAGTTGTGGATATTCACTCTGGATTTATCAATCCTTACGTTTCCTACCAGTTGATAATTTCCGGCGTAGACACCGTTCAGGATCACTTCTACATTGGTGGATTTCAGATAGACCATACCCATCTTTCCGGACAGGTCGTAGGATGTCTTGTTACGCAGCAGAGACTCATCCATATAGTTTGCCAGAAGTGCCCAGTGTTTGCTGTTGCCAAATCCGAGCAGATTGGTTTTGGAATCCAGTTTGATCTTATATGGAAGTTTGGAATATCCCATATTCCAGGTACTGTTTCCACGACCGCGGATGGAAATACCGCCGTCATAAAGCGTAGTGTTCGTGCTGTTAAAGCTGTCATTGCCCTGGATCTTCATGGTTGCCTGTTTGTAGGTCTCTTTGCTTGTAATGCCATATCCATCTTTCGTATTGATATAGACAACCGGAAGTTTGCTGCAGTAGATCTTTTTCTCTGCCACGGTCGCTCCGGTACTTTTCAGGCTCGCACGCACTGTGATAAAGGTATTGAGATCCGCACTTGTCGGTGTATAACTATCACTGTCTGATAGAGTACTCTTATCTTTCTGCCATACATAAGTAAACTCGGTATCTGCCGGTGCATTTTTTACAGAAGCTTTCATCAGCTGTCCCGGCTTTGCATACTCCCGGTCAAATTCAATCTCCAGATCAGATTTGACGGTTACTTTGACCATCTTTGTCTTTTGTGTCTTCGATGTGGTCGCAGTCAGCGTCACTTCGGTATCTGCCAGCACGCCTTTTACCTCTGCCCTGCTTCCGTTTATTGTGATCACATCCGGATTGCTGCTGCTCCAGCTGATCGTCTCTTCTCCGTCTTCTCCTGCGTAAGTCAGCGGCAGGGTGAAATCTTTGGTGACAGAAGATGCTTTGTCACCGTCCGCAAACGTCGGTGACGGGATCGGCACCACTACTTTTCCGTCCGTAACTTTTGGCATAACCTGACCGGATTTGGAAATATACCAGTAATCCGCACCAAGTTTTTCTGCCAGTGCTTCACTTTTCAGGTCACTTTCACTGACGGAACCGCCCTCCGTATAGGCAATTCCGCTGCCTTCCAGATAATAACAGCCTGTAATATTTGCTGTGTTGGAGGACGCTGCTGTATTCTGGCTGTAGCCATTGATCGCATAACCGCCGGAACCTTTGTATGTCACAGTTCCGATATTCAGACAGGAAGTAAGGCTTCCGATCTCACCACCCTGATAAATCCTTCCGATGATGCCGCCACACCGCACCGGTGGTGTGGAAACTGCAGATGTCACATTGACAGAAGCCGCATTGTAAAGGTTGCTCATATGTACACCTGCCGTGTTATTGCGTGACTGACCAATGATACCGCCTACGCCGATCAGGTCACCGCCGTTGTTTGCCGTCACTTCGATGCTGCCGCCCAGCACAGCAACGTTGTCGATCTTTACAAATCCGTCGGCATCTGCTGCCAGCGTGCCGATCGTATCTCCGCCGCCAAGATTATGGCTGATGGATACGTCTGTAAATACAATATTTTTCACTTCCGCATAATCCGATGCATCATCACTTCCGAGCATTGCAAACAGTCCGGACTGACTGATGCGGTAACCGCTGTTGTTTGATCCGTCACACTGGATCGTAAGCCCGGAGATCACATGACCGGCTCCGTCAAACGTACCGTTAAAAACACGTTCACCGGAAACGAGGGCATACTGACTGCCGCCGCTTCCTCCGATCGGTGTCCAGTCACTGCCGGAAAGATCGATATCATTGGTGAGCACATAGTCCCCGTCCATCGGATAGTCCTTGTCTTTGCCTATTTTTTTCAGCTCGTCTGCATTTGAAATCCCTATCTGCCCCGATGCTTCTGCCGCATGGACCTGCCACGATCCCGGAACGATCGTCATACTGGAAACGGTCATTACCAATGCCAGCCCGGTCGCAAGACTCCTCCTTAACAATTTTTGTACTTTTTTCATTTCTACCTCCTGATTTTTCACTCTCTCTTTGTTGTTTTTTACTAATATTTTCATTCTACCACAGGTATTTTTGTTTGTCATGTGAATTTTAGCTGAAAATATCCTGAAATACTTCGCCTGGCATTTTATATGATGTTGGGGGCACAGAAAATTTTTCTTACATTTCCGTACACCAAACAAAAAAGCCGGAATATCTTTTATATATTCCAGCCTTTCTTATTTTTTTCATTTCAGCTATCCTTACACCTGAGCCAGGTCAATATACTGCTCGATCAGCTGATCGACTTTGATATTCTGACGATAGATCTCTTCGGCGTTTCCGGACAGGATGATCTCATCCAGTTTTCTTCGCTCACACTCAATACTTTCTTTGATTTTTTCCACTTCGCTGCGTATTTCGTTCATTTTACTCATCGTACATCCCTCAATCTTTCTGTGCTTTTACACGGTTTTTTTTGCCGTGCATCTTTTTCGTTGAATCAATATTACTGCGATGGAGACAATGGCTACCACTGCGGAAAGCACCTGCGATACCGGAAGTTTGATCCCCGGAAGCAGAAGCTGATCCGTACGGAGTCCCTCAATCCAGAATCTTCCGATTCCGTAGCCTGCAAGATAAAGTAAAAATATCTCGCCGTCAAACTTCTTATGCTTCGTAAAAAGCAACAGCAGCAGCAGAACGCCAATATTCCAAAGGTTTTCGTATAAAAAAGTCGGGTGCACCTGAATATACTGTACGCCGTCGATCGTCTGCAGGTGCTCCATCATCTCCTGCGTGACATCGGAACTGCGTACGGCATTCAGTGGCAGCTGCATCGCAAACAGACCATTTGTATAGCCGCCGAAAGCCTCTCTGTTGAAAAAGTTGCCCCAGCGACCGATGATCTGTCCCAAAACCAGCCCGACACATGCGGTGTCTGCCATCAGCCAGAAATTTTGTTTTTTTATTTTTACATATACATAAAATGTAATCACTGCCGCGATCACACCGCCGAATATCGCCAGTCCGCCTTCCCGGAAATACAGAATGTGGATCAGATTGTCTTTGTACTGATCCCAGGAAAAGATAACATAATACGCTCTCGCCCCGATCAGTGCGATCGGGATCGCATAGAGTGCCACATCAAAATACTGATCCGGATTCTGGTTTGTTTTCTTCGCCACCCACATGGCAATGCACAGACCCAGAATCATTCCGCATGCGATGATCATACCGTAATAGGCAATCTCAAAGCCACCGATGCTGATCGACTTTCCGACATTTGATAAATGAATCCCAAGATTTGGAAAATTTATGGATGTATTCATAACATCACCTCTTTATTTTTCCAATTATACATTGAAGCGGAACAGAACAACATCTCCGTCTTTGACTACGTAATCTTTGCCTTCCAGTCCTACCAGTCCTTTTTCTTTTGCTGCAGAATAGCTTCCGCAATCCAGAAGATCCTGATAATTGACTACCTCGGCACGGATGAATCCACGTTCAAAATCGGAATGGATCTTGCCTGCCGCCTGCGGTGCCTTTGTTCCTTTTTTGATCGTCCAGGCTCTTGTCTCAGTCTCACCTGCAGTCAGGTAACTGATCAGGCCTAACAGACTGTAGCTTGCTTTGATCAGTTTCTCCAGTCCGGACTCTTTTAATCCCAGATCTTCGAGGAACATTTTTCTTTCATCCTCATCCAGTTCAGAAATCTCCTGCTCGATCTGTGCACAGATCACAAATACTTCACTGCCGTTCTTAGCTGCAAAATCCCGGACTGCCTGCACATAAGCGTTGGATGCTCCATCATCTGCCAGATCATCTTCAGATACGTTTGCCGCATAGATCACCGGTTTTGCAGTCAGAAGATTGTACTCTGCAAACCATGCTTCCTCATCCTCATCCTGAAGTTCAAATCCGATCGCCAGATTCCCTTCTTCCAGATATGCTTTTAATCTCTGCAGGAAATCCACTTCTTTTGCAAGCTTCTTATCATTTCTTGCACCTCTGCTGCTCTTTGCGATCCTTCTCTCCAGGATCTCGATATCAGAAAAGATCAGCTCCAGGTTGATCGTATCAATATCTCTTGTCGGATCTACGCTTCCGTCTACATGGATCACATTGGTATCCTCAAAGCAGCGGACAACATGCACGATCGCATCAACCTCACGGATATTTGCCAGGAACTGATTTCCAAGTCCCTCTCCTTTTGATACTCCTTTTAC
>ERZ857750.3858-NODE-3858-length-11891-cov-14.903937_pt1 | contig 11891 bp, 14 predicted proteins | sample MGYA00519915_ERZ857750 | MGnify/ENA primary metagenome ERZ857750 (study PRJEB31778, sample SAMEA3449358) | human gut metagenome | biome: human gut; feature: human-associated habitat; material: faeces | place: United Kingdom | collected 2010/2012 ... | reverse complement strand
GGGGATGATCAGCGGCATAGTTCGTACTCCTAACGATTTAGAATAGCCTCCGCTGACGCTCTGGCTATCTTCAGCGGAATTTATTTTTTATATTTTGCGTTTGTCGCGCCCTGCGGGGCGCTCCAAACGCGTTTTTACGAGAAGGGCCGGAACCGATAGATGCTGCTGAACTCACCTTTTAGATCTTATCCAGCGCCTGTGCAATATCTGCGATGAGGTCTTCGCTGCTTTCCAGACCGCAGCTCATGCGCACCAGCTCTGCGGGCACGCCGGCGGCTTTCAGCTGCTCATCGTTCATCTGGCGGTGGGTGCTGGATGCAGGATTCAGGCAACAGGTGCGGGCATCGGCCACATGGGTCTCGATGGCTGCCAGCTTCAGGTTCTTCATAAAGATGCTTGCAGCCTCACGGCCGCCGGCCAGACCAAAGCTGACCACGCCGCAGCTGCCGTTCGGCAAGTATTTTTCAGCCAGTGCATGGTACGGGCTGGACTCCAGGCCGCAGTAGTTCACGTAGGCCACCTTGGGATGGCTTTCAAGGAACTCTGCCACAGCCATGCCGTTGGCGCAGTGGCGCTGCATCCGCACATGCAGGCTTTCCAGACCGAGGTTCAGCATGTAGGCGTTCATGGGCGACTGCATGGAGCCAAAGTCACGCATCAGCTGCGCGGTAGCCTTGGTGATAAAGGCACCCTCTTTGCCAAAGCGCTCGGCGTAGGTGATGCCGTGGTAGCTGTCGTCCGGGGTGCACAGGCCGGGGAACTTCTCGGCATGGGCCATCCAGTCGAACTTGCCGCTGTCCACGATGGCACCGCCCAGCACCGCGCCATGACCGTCCATATACTTGGTGGTGGAGTGGGTCACGATATCCGCGCCCCACTCAAAGGGGCGGCAGTTGACCGGCGTGGGGAAGGTGTTGTCCACGATCAGCGGCACACCGTGGGCGTGAGCAGCCTTGGCAAACTTCTCAATGTCCAGCACGGTCAGGGCCGGGTTTGCGATGGTCTCGCCGAACACCACCTTGGTGTTGGGCCGGAATGCGGCGTTCAGCTCTTCCTCGGTGCACAGCGGGTCCACGAAGGTGGCTTCAATGCCCATTTTCTTCATGGTGACGGAGATCAGGTTGAAGGTGCCGCCGTAGATGGTACTGGATGCCACGATGTGGTCGCCTGCTTCGCAGAGATTGAACAGGGCAAAGAAGTTTGCAGCCTGACCGCTGCTGGTCAGCATTGCAGCCGTGCCGCCTTCCAGCTCGCAGATCTTCTTAGCCACAAGGTCGCAGGTGGGGTTCTGCAGACGAGAATAGAAGTAGCCGTCAGCTTCCAGATCAAACAGCTTGCCCATATCCTCGCTGGTGGCATACTTAAAGGTGGTGGACTGGATAATGGGGATCTGGCGGGGTTCGCCGTTGCCGGGGGTGTAACCGCCCTGCACGCAGATAGTATCACGATTCATACTACATACTCCTTTACTGGGTTTGTCCATATAGCACAATTCCCCGCAGGAGTGCTGCAGCCTCCGGCGGGGAATTGAAACGTTAAATTTTAGTTCCCGTTCGGGGGCAAAATGAGGAGAGGACTCCTTCCGTCAAAGCCTTTCGGCTTTGGCAATACCGGAAAGTTTTCCTCTTCGCCAGAGGCTCCCTCTCCGGGGGAGCTGGCGCACGAAGTGCGACTGAAGGAGTTACTTCCGCAGCCGCTTATCGCTTCTGGTGGCCCAAGCAGTGCCCAAAGTCTGGAACACCTGAACCATCAGCACCAGCAAAATGACACACACGATCATGATATCGGTCTGGTAGCGGTAATAGCCGTAGGACAAAGCGATCTTGCCCAGACCGCCGCCGCCAATGACACCGGACATGGCCGAGTAGCCCAGAATGGTGGTCAGTGCGGTGGTCATGCTGGAGATCAGGCCGGGCAGGCATTCCGGGATCATCACCTTGGTAATGATCTGGAACGGCGTTGCGCCCATGCTCTGGGCCGCTTCCACCACGCCCTCGTCCAGCTCGCGCAGGCTGGTCTCCACCAGACGCGCCACGAACGGGAAGGCTGCCACCACCAGCGGAACGATGGTGGCTTTGGTACCCACCGTGGTGCCCACGATGGCACGGGTAAGCGGGAATACACAGATCATCAGGATCAGGAACGGAACACTGCGCAGGATGTTGATAACGATGTTGAGAATGTGCATCAGCCAGCCGGGCAGCGGCAGAATGCCGTCCTTATCACCGGCCACCAGCAGCACACCCAGCGGCAGGCCCAGCACCAGCGCAAACGCGGTGGAAAGGACCGTCACATAAAAGGTCTCCCAGATGGCAAAACCGTAATCTGCAATACTCATTCGCCGGTCACCTCCTCTACCGTAATGCCGGGCTGGGCGCGCATATAGGCCGCAGCCTGCTTTGCCTGCTCCACATCAGTGGGCAGCTTGAGCAGCATGGAGCCGTAGCACTGGCCGCTCAGGTCGCGGGTATCGGCGCTGAGTACCGACACCAGAATGCCTTTTTCTGCGGCAAGGCTTGCCACCAGCGGCTTTGCCGTGGACGAACCGTTGAAGGTGACGCGCACCACATGGTCGTCCGGTGCAAAGCTGGACAAATCCCGTGCGGCGCTGCCGCCGTTAGGTGCCACCAGACGCTTTGCTGCGGGCGTTTTGGGGTTCGAGAAGATCTCCTGCACGGAGCCTTCCTCCACCACAACGCCGCCGTCCAGAATGGCAACGTGATCGCAGATCTCTTCCACAACGCTCATCTGATGGGTGATGACCACCACCGTGATGCCCAGCTTCTTGTTGATGTCCTTGATCAGGGTCAGGATAGCATGGGTGGTGTTGGGGTCCAGTGCGCTGGTGGCTTCATCGCAGAGCAGAACTTTGGGGTCCGTTGCCAGTGCGCGGGCAATGGCAATGCGCTGCTTCTGGCCGCCGGACAGCTGTGCCGGGTAGGCGTTGGCCTTATCGGGCAGGCCCACCACTTCCAGCAGCTCTCTGGCACGCTTTTCGGCATCCGCCTTTTTCACACCGGCCAGCTCCATGGGGAAGCAGATGTTCTTCAGGCAGCTGCGCTGCATCAGCAGGTTGAACTGCTGGAAGATCATGGTGATATCGCGGCGGCGCTCACGCAGCTGGGCTGCGTTTAAAGTCTCCATAGCGGTACCGTCGATCACAACGCTGCCCTCGGTGGGGCGTTCCAGTAGGTTGATGCAGCGCACCAGCGTGGATTTGCCCGCACCGGACATGCCGATGATGCCATAAATGGAACCATCCGGGATGGTGAGGTTGATGTCCTTCAGCGCATTCACCGCGCCGTCCTTCATCTGGAAGGTCTTGGAAAGGTGTTTGATCTCGATCACAGAAATTGCTCCTTGCTGTTGAATAAACTCCTTCAGTCAAATCCTTACGGATTTGCCAGCTCCCTCATGGAGGGAGCCTGAAACAGAACGGTCAAGCAAAGGCCCCCTCCCCGAGGGGGCTGTCACCGCAAGGTGACTGGGGGAGTTTGCTTAGCCTTCAATCGGTGCCAGACTGTCCTGCTTGCCGCCGTAGATGCCCATAGGCTCCACATGGATGCCGGCAACCGTCACCAGATGGGTGCCGTGCTCTGCATTGAAGTCGTCCAGATACGGCTGATGCTGGAAATAGTTGGTATCGCACTGGCCGTCCTCAACGATGTTGTTGGGAATGATGTAGTCGTCGTACTCCTGAATATCCAGCGTGATGCCCTTTTCGGCCAGAATGTCCTTGCAGATCTCCAGAACCTCGCAGTGAGGAGCCGGAGTAGCAGCGCAGCTGACGGTCTCGCCGTTCAGTGCATCGTAGTCGATGGAGGAGTCATAGCCGTCGGTGGGGTTCTCCACAACGGACACCACAGCACCCTTGTAGTTTTCATCCATGAAGTCCTTCACCTTCTGGCTCTGCAGAGCAGCGGCCAGAGCCTTGATCTTCGGCTCTTCCTGATTGCCGTCCTTGCAGACCAGAATGTTGACGTAAGCAGAGGTGCCGTCCTCCATTGCCAGAGCATCGGTCATGGGGTCCAGACCAGCGGAGATGGCGTAGTTGGAGTTGATGACGGCGTAGTCCTCGTCCTGCAGGACGTTGGGCACCTGAGCAGCCTCGACCTCATCGACGGAAACATTCAGAGGGTTCTCCTCGATGTCCTTTGCGGTTGCGGTCAGGCCTGCATCAGCCTTCAGCTTAAAGAAGCCGTTCTTCTCCAGCAGGGTCAGGGCGCGTGCCTCGTTGGTGGTGTCGTTGGGCACAGCCACCTTCACCTTGTCCAGCTTAGCCACAGCAGAAGAAGCTGCGGAAGAAGCAGTGCCGGAAGCAGCAGAAGATGCGGTGGAAGAAGAACCGCCGCATGCGGTCAGGGCAGCTGCAGCAGCTGCAGCTCCGGTAACTTTCAGAAAATCACGACGAGTAATCATAGTTTTGTTCCCTCTCTATTTGCTTATTATAATGTACAGCGGCCCGCACGGCACAGTTCCGTGCTAAGGGCCTTTGACGGATGCATGAAAAAAGCTCCCGTCCTTGACCTTGAGCCAACGCTCAGACAAGGACGGGAGCATAACATACTTCCGTGGTACCACCTTGGTTTACCGCACCCTTGCGGGCACAGCCTCAATGCTGCGGCAGCTTTGCTGCTTACAGCCGGACGCTGTAACGGGCGCATCCCGTTGCGAACTTAGCGCTCATGCACCTCGCCCGCACAGCTCCGAGACCATTTTCAGCTTCCTGTTTCCTGCCCTTTTCCATCGCCCGGGCTTTCTGGTAAGGATCAATGCGAAGGCCTACTCTTCTCTTCACAGCCATTTTTGTGATATTGCATTTATAATAATCCAATCGACCGGATTTGTCAACACCTACAACGAAGTTTTTTAGTAGGAAATTGCGTTTTTTTATCTTGTGCGCCAGCCGCGGACATGGTAGAATAAGACAGCATTATTTATAAAGGAGGTGCGGCAATGAACAGCCGCGAGGTTTTCCCGGATGAAGAACTGCGCCGCCGCATCATGGATTTTATCATGGCGGCGGGCCAGACATTGCTGGAAAACGGTGCCGAGGTGTTCCGGGTGGAGCAGACCATGGAGATCATGGCCCGGTCATTCCACCTGCGGGAGTTCCATGTTTATGTGCTGACCAACGGCATCTTTGCCAGTGCGGGCACCGCCGAGATCAGCGAGGTGCGCAACGTGCCCAGCCGTACCACCCATCTGAGCCGGGTGGCGGCGGTGAACGCCCTCTCCCGCGAGATCGCAGAGGGCAGCATGTCGCTGGACGAAGCCGAGAGCCGTCTGGTGCTGGCGCGGTGCATCCCTTTTCCCAAGGACTGGGTGCAGCTGGTCAGCGGCATGTGCGGCGCGTTCTGCTTTGCGCTGATCTTCGGCGGCACGCTGCGCAGCGCATTGGCGGCGGCACTGGCAGGCTTTCTTGCCAGCGGGTATCTGCTGCTGTGCGGTCGGCACGACCTGCCCGGCGGCTTTTGCAAGATCAGCTGTGCGGCGCTCATCACGCTGGCGTGCATTCTGGGCTGCAACCTGCTGGGCACCTCTGCCAGCCATGCCATCATCGGTTCGCTGATGATCCTGACGCCGGGTATCGCCTTTACCATGGGCATCCGCGACTTTGTGCACGGAGATTACCTCTCCGGCACCATCCGCATGATCGATGCGCTGCTCATTGCAGCCAGCATTGCCATTGGCACCGGCCTTGTGCTGAGCCTTTATACATTCTTTACGGGGGTGGTCGTGGCATGATGTTGACCAGTACACAAATTGGGGAGCTGGCCGCGCAGTTCTTTATCGCCGGCGCAGGCACCCTGAGTTTTGCCGTTCTGTTCGGCTGTCCGCGCAAAAGCCTGCCCTTCTGCGGGCTGGTGGGTGCCGTGGGCTGGTTTGTCTACGAGCTGGCCGTGATGCTGGGGGCAGACAGTGCCGCAGCCTCCCTGCTGGCGGTGATTCCCCTCACCCTGCTCACCCGCGTGTTTGCCATTGTGATTAAAATGCCGGTAACGGTGTTCCTGCTGTCCGGCATCTTCCCGCTGGTGCCCGGCGCGGGCATCTACTACACCGCCTACTATTTTATACAGGGCAACAATGCGCTGGCCCTCTCCAACGGCATCAGCACCTTTAAAGTAGCCGTTGCGCTGGCCATCGGCATCACACTGGTGCTCAGCGTGCCCATTCCAAAGCGGCACCGGAATAAAGTGTGATGTTTACGGATACAGCATATCTGCTACAAAATAAAAACGCATCGACATCCTGCGTAAAAAAGCAGAAACCCGGAACCCTTCTGAGCCATTCAGGCCCCGAAAAGGTTCCGGGTTTTGTGCGTGATCGATTCAGGGAGCTGTTTTGCGGCAGCTCTCTTTTTCATACTGCTTTATGAGAGATTCAGTTCTTCTTCTGAACGTAGACATCTGCGTAGAGCTTTTCACCCTCGGCCTTAATGATGCCGTTTGGCTCATTCTCAGCCAGCTTATAGCCAGTCTTCTCAAGTTCAAGCTTGGTCAGATCGATCTTCGTTGCATCCTCTTCAACATCCTGATAATTGATAAAATCAGTAAACTCACCGCTGTCGAGCTGCAGGGTGCCTTCGTGATACCTGATCATAACCTGCTTCGTAGGCTTTGCAGATGCCTTTTTCTGCAGATTGACAGTAACTGTGCCATCCTTTTCAATATCGTAGTTCTTCTTTGCGCAATCGTAGTCAGCAGCTACATTGGCAGGAATGTTTGCCTTGATGGTTTCGTAGGTGACATAGGTAGCCAGACCATTGACAGAGATCTCGACAGGCTCACCATTGACCGGCTGAACCCCGATCATGTAGTAGATATGCACAGTCTTATCCGGTACACCCGGGGTCGGCTTGTCAGGCACGTTGGAGCAGCCAGCCAGAACACCGGCAGCAGCAACAGCCAGAGTAGCGACACCTGCGCCCTTCAGGAACTGACGACGAGAAATGTTAGACATAAGAATCAACCTCACAATCTTTTTGCATGCCCCCATCACTTTTTTGTGGAGCCTGCCTTTCCTATATAGTACCCCCCCCCTGTAATATTTTGTCAAGTAAAATTTCAACAAAAAAACAACACCAATAGGGCGGAGACCTTGTTGGCCGCCACCCTGTTGGTGCTATTTGAGTTTTTTCAAAAAACTTCTGTGCCAGGAAATCAGAGCTTGGTCACAATGAAGACAGTCCCGAAGGGACGAACCTTCAACAGCTCTTCCACCGTGCTGTAGTCGGTGCTCAGCTTGTAGCCGTCCGGCAGCTGAATATCAGCAGCGCTGACGCCAGTTGCATCGACTGCAACCTCAGCCTTAGCCTCAATGAAGTTGTTCGGCAGCTCCAGCAGTTTGACATCGATGATCTTCTTGGTCGGAGTCATGGTCACATCAGTCACGAAGACGATGATGTACTCACCCTTGCTGTCGTCCTTGCGGATTTCAACAACAGCGTTCTCGTTCTCCAGATGGTAATCTTCGGGAAGCAGCTTCTTATCGATGTCAGCAACCTTCACAGAGTTCTCGGTCTTCAGAACATCAATCTTGGCAGTCTCACCCACAACGTTGGTCACACCATTGCCTTCGTCCTTCATGAAGATAACCGTAACAGGACGAGTGGTCACACCGGGAACCGCGGGGACATCGGGGACATCATTGCCAGAGCAGCCAGCCAGCACACCGGCAGCAGCAACAGCCAGAGCAGCCACACCTGCGCCCTTGAGGAACTTACGACGAGAAATGTTAGACATAAGAATCAACCTCACAATCTTTTCTGCATGCCCCCATCACTTTTTTGTGGAGCCTGCTTTTTCTATATAAAACCCTCCCTGGTAACTGTTTGTCAAGTGAAATTTTAACAAAAAAACAACACCAATAGGGCGGAGGCCTTGTTGGCCACCACCCTGTTGGTGTTGTCTTCTTAAATTTTTAATTTAAAAATTCAAATAATTTTGAAAAATCCGGTTCAGCTTACATCGTAACATAAACGGTTGCAACGTTGTGCTCATCGATTTTACCGTTGACCACATCTCTAACATCAGCAATCTTGTAGCCGCCGTCGAGCTTCACGTCATCGAGGTCGATCACATCGCCGCCGCCATACACTTTAACCGTCTTGGTCCAATTCGAAGAAGTGGTAGCTGCAACCTCCTCGGGACCACTGGTGCCCAGAATCGCCATATACTTGATCGTGATAATCTGAGGCTTTGCAGTTTCGTTCATATTCATGTTGATCCAGACCGTACCGTCTGCAGGAATCTTGTAGTCAGTCGTGTTTACAATGTAGAAGTCCTTAGTATCAGCCGGTTTCTTTTCCTGAATGGTAGTATAGCTGATGCTGTCCACCAGAACTCCAACCTCGATATCAACCGAACCAAAAATCTTGCCTTCAGAGCGGCTATAATACTTCAGCGTGACCTTCTTCTTCTTCTCGGAAATGTCCGGCGTGCTCTGATCAGAGCAGCCAGCCAGAACACCGGCAGCAGCAACAGCCAGAGCAGCAACACCTGCGCCCTTGAGGAACTTACGACGAGAAATGTTAGACATAAGAATCAACCTCACAATCTTTTCTGCATGCCCCCATCACTTTTTTGTGGAGCCTGCTTTTCCTATATAATACCCCCCCGTAACAGTTTGTCAAGTGGTTTTTGGCATCTTTTTCCGCCGGATGCAGAAAAACAGGAGCGACCAAGAGAAAATCGTAAGTTCGGTCAAGCCCGGCAAAAAGGGCCGCTGCACAGCATCCCGTACAGCGGCCCTTTTTGTTCTCCGTTATTTTCATTCATTCTCAACATGTCTTGTTTTCATCTTCTGTCTGCTCATGTTCCCCTTTTGCCGCCCGCATCAGCCCGGCAAACAAAAAACCCAAATTGACCCCCAGAATAAAACCCACGATGCCTGCCGCCAATACCATTGCGCCGTCTCCTTTCTTCTACCATATTTTACCATATATCATTTGTCGGATGCAATCGCAGCCTGTCGCAAAAGGCAAGATCACTGCCCAACGTGCAAGCTTTTTTGCGCCGGAGCGTTGCAAGACTCTGCCGCATCTGCTATACTTTTGACAACACTTATATAAAGGAGGTGCTCTTTATGTCCGTTATGGATACTCTTGTCAGCCGCCGCACCTACCGCCGCTTTGCACAGAAAGCTGTTCCGCAGGATGTGGTGGATGATATCGTCGAGGCCGTCCGCCTGTCCTCCTGCGGAGCCAACCGTCAGGCTGTGCGTCTGGTGGTGGTGAACAAGCCCGAGGCGGTGGCAAAGGTGCAGCCGCTGGTCAAGTGGGCTGCCTATCTGCCGCCGGAGCAGGGCACGCCCAAAGCCGACGAGCTGCCCACCCTGTATGTGGCCGTGGTGCAGGACACTTCCATCCCCGGCGACCTTGCCACCGATACCGGCATCGCCCTTGCCAACATGACCCTTGCCGCATGGGACAAAGGCGTGGGCAGCTGCATCATGGGCGCGATCAACAAACCTGCCCTCACCGAACTGCTGGGCATTGAAGAACCGCAGAAGCTGGCATTCATGGTGGCGTTCGGCTACCCGGCCCACAAGGCTCACATTGTGCCGCTGACGGCTGAGACCGGCGTAAAATATTATCTGGACGAGAACCGGGATTACTGCGTGCCAAAGCGGAGCAAAGAAGAGATCGCAAAATATCTATAATTTGTATATATACATTTCTTCAGCGCATTTTTTGTATAATTGTTTTCAATTCGGTTTCAATTGATGAGATTTTTTGCACAAGTATTGACTTTTCAATTTGTACAATCTATACTAAATTCGTTCGCCAGATGTTCGATGAATCGCATCGTTCCGGCGTACCGCAAAAACATACAGTACATTTGAGGAGTGTTTGAATATGAAAAAGATCTCTCGTCGCAGCTTTCTGGCAGCTGCTGGTCTGTCCGTTGCTGCTCTGGCCCTGACCGCCTGCGGTGGTTCCTCTTCCAGCGTGGCTTCCTCTGTGGCAAGCTCTGCTGCCGCTTCTTCTGAGGCTGCTTCCACCAGCGCTGCCGCCGGTGAGCTGACCACCGTTGAGGCCGGCAAGCTGACCATGGCTACCAACGCAACCTTCCCTCCGTATGAGATGACCACCGATGCAGGCGAGTTCGAGGGCATCGACATTGAGACCGCTCAGGCCATTGCTGACAAGCTGGGTCTGGAGCTGCAGATCGATGACATGGACTTTGACGCCGCTCTGCTGAGCGTGCAGCAGGGTAAGGCCGATATCGTCATGGCCGGCGTCACCGTCACCGACGAGCGCAAGGCTGTGATGGACTTCTCCGACAGCTATGCTACCGGCATCCAGTCCATCATCGTGCCCGAAGGCTCCGACATTGCATCTCCCGATGATCTGGCGGGCAAGAAGATCGGCACTCAGCGCGGCACCACCGGTTACATCTACTGCACCGATGGTTTCGGCGAGGACGCTGTGGTGGCTTACGACAGCGGTCTGACCGCTGTGCAGGCCCTGAACAATGGTCAGGTGGATGCAGTTGTCATCGACAACGCTCCCGCTCAGGAGTTCATTGCTGCCAACCCCGGCCTGAAGATCCTGGATACCAGCTACGCCGAGGAAGATTACGCCATTGGTATGGCAAAGGGTTCTTCTCTGGAAGATGCCGTCAACGCCGCTCTGGAAGAGCTGAAGGCTGACGGCACCCTGCAGTCCATCGTGGACAAGTACATCACCGCTGAATAATCAGCTGGCTGATAACGGAACCACGGGGAGGCAGCCCCCCAACTGGGGCACCTCCCCTTTTTTGGAAAAATAAGGTTACAAAATTCTAACAAAACAGGAAAGTGAGGATGCGAATGGCTGCACAGTACGAACTGCTCAAAGAGCTGCTCAACAGCGGCACTACGCTCAACTTCGAGCAGGAATTCTTCTTCAAGTTTTATCAGGCCTTCATCCTGAAAGACCGCTGGACGCAGTACATCAAGGGCGTGAGCACCACCCTGCTGGTCACTGCCATTGCGCTGGCACTGGGCATCGTGCTGGGCAGCGTGGTGGCACTGGTGCGTGTGGCACACGACCAGCAGCGCCCCGGCCACAAGAACCCGGTGCTGGGCTTTTTCAACATCATCTGCGAAATTTACACCACCATCATCCGCGGCACGCCCATGATGGTGCAGCTGCTCATCATGAGCATGGTCATCTTTGCCAACAGCCGCAACTTTACCATGGTGGGTGCGCTGGCACTGGGCATCAACTCCGGTGCCTATGTTTCGGAGATCATCCGCGGCGGCCTGATGGCCGTTGACCCCGGCCAGATGGAGGCCGGACGCAGCCTTGGCCTGAACTACATGACCACCATGGTGGTCATCATCATCCCGCAGGCCATCCGTGCGGTGCTGCCCGCACTGGGCAACGAGTTCATCGTCCTGCTGAAGGATACCTCCCTGATCACGGTCATCGGCGGCAAGGAGCTGCTGTACGCCGCACAGGGCATCATGAACCGCACCTACGAGGCCATGTTCCCGCTGCTGGGCGTTGCGCTGATCTACCTTGTGCTGGTCATGCTGTTCACCCGTCTGCTGGCAAAGTTTGAGAGGAGGCTGGCTCAAAGTGACCGATAAAATTCTGGAAGTCCGCGGCCTGACAAAAACCTACGGCGGCGAAAAAAAGCCGGGCGCAAAGCAGCCCACCCCCACGCTGGACGTGCTGAAGGGCATTGATATCGACATCTACCGCGGCGACGTGGTCTGCCTGATCGGCCCCTCCGGCTGCGGCAAATCCACCTTTCTGCGCTGCCTGAACCGGCTGGAGATTCCATCCTCCGGCAGCATCAAATTTGAGGGCACCGAGGTGGATGAAGCCCACATCGACGCTGTGCGCCAGAAGATGGGCATGGTGTTCCAGCACTTCAACCTCTTCCCCCACCTGACCG
>ERZ857750.3852-NODE-3852-length-11903-cov-3.019075_pt1 | contig 11903 bp, 9 predicted proteins | sample MGYA00519915_ERZ857750 | MGnify/ENA primary metagenome ERZ857750 (study PRJEB31778, sample SAMEA3449358) | human gut metagenome | biome: human gut; feature: human-associated habitat; material: faeces | place: United Kingdom | collected 2010/2012 ... | reverse complement strand
AGCACAGCTACAATATCGCCTGCTTCCAACGGCTGCACCATCGTATGTTCCTGAATTAAGTCGCCGCTCTCACAGCACTTGCCGGCAATGGTCGCCGTAAAGTCTGCGGGTTCGTTCGCCTTATTTGCGATGAGGCAAGTGTAATCCGACTGATAGAGCGCGTAACGCGGGTTTTCATACATGCCGCCGTCAATAGCCACATATGTACGCACATTCGGGATGGTCTTGATATCGCCGACGGTGTACAGCGTGAGGCCGGCCTCGCACACGATGGAGCGTCCCGGCTCAATGTAAATATACGGCACCAGAATACCGTACTCCTTGCAGGCAGCATGCACGGCTTCGGAAACGTCGCTCATGTAATCTTCATACGGCACGGCTGCATCGGCTTCCTTGTACTTTACGCCGAAGCCGCCGCCGAGGTTGAGGTGTGTCAGCGTTTTGCCGAGCTCTGTATGGATCTTGTTATAGAACTTCAGCATGACCTGCGCCGCCAGCACGAACGGGGCTTTGTCGAAAATCTGCGAGCCGATGTGGCAGTGCAGACCGATGAGCTCTACATTTTCGCACGCGACGGCTTCCTTTACGGCTTCAAACGCCTCGCCGTTTTCAAGTGCAAAGCCGAACTTGGAATCGATCTGACCCGTGCGGATAAACTCATGCGTGTGGGCGTCAATGCCGGGCTTGATGCGCATGGAAATGGACGTAACGACGCCTTTTTCCGCAGAGAGCTTTTCAATGCGGTGCAGCTCGTTTAAGTTATCAACGACAATGTCGCCTACGCCGCTTTCAAGCGCATAGCGGAGTTCCTGCATTGTTTTATTGTTGCCATGGAAATGAATGTGTTTTGCATCCACACCCGCTGCAAGGGCGGTATACAGCTCACCGCCGGAGACGACGTCGAGGTCTAAGCCTTCTTCGGTCACGATACGGCAAATCTCTTTGCAGCAGAACGCCTTACTGGCATACAGCGCGGTGCCTTTTCCGTTATAGTGGCGCTCAAACGAAGACTTATAGCGGCGGCAAACGCTGCGGATCTCATCTTCGCTCATCACATACAGCGCGGTGCCGTACTTTTCGGCGAGCTCCACGGTGTCGCAGCCGCTGATCGTCAGGTGGCCTTTTTCATTGACATTGTAACAATCGGATACAAACATATTTTTCATTCCCTTCAAAAAGTGGTGGATCTATACTTCGCAGCTGCTCAGTTACCCAAAACGGCAGCTTCGATGTGCTGTTTCAGCGTCACCAAACCGAAACCGGTCTGGGAGGAATACGGGATGAACGGGATTTCATGCTCACGGAACAGGTCCTCAAAATACGCGTTCTGCGTGTTGAACTGCGTTTTGTTCAGCTTATCGCTTTTCGTACAGACGACGAGGAACAGCAGGTCACGCTCGATAAGGAAGTTAATCATATCGAAATCGTCCGCGGTCGGCTCATGGCGCATATCGAGAATTTGGATGACGAGCGCCACGTTACGCTCTGCATCAAAATATCCCTGCATCAGCTTTGCCCAGCGCTGCTTTTCGCTTTGTGAAACCTTGGCGTAGCCGTAGCCCGGCAGATCTACAAAGCGGCACTCCGGCAGACGGAAAAAGTTGATGGTCGCCGTTTTGCCGGGCGTGGCGCTGACGCGTGCAAGCGCCTTGCGGTTGACGAGCTTATTGATGAGCGAGGATTTGCCCACATTGGATTTACCGGAAAAAACGATCTCCGGCAAGTCCGACTTTTTGAGCTGATCCGCGCGGCCGGCGGCAGCTTCAAATTCTACTGACTGAAAATTCACGGTGTTCCCCTTACTGTCTGAGTGTCTGTACGCCGTGCGCGGGCTCCGGGCAAGGCGTATTCGGCTTGGTTTCTCTGTTTAAAAGCCCGGGCATGGCGATGGGCAGCACCTCATCGATACGGCGCACCGGCACAAACCGCACGTTATCCTTGACGACCTGATCGACTTCGGCGAGATCCGCGATGTTCCCGTGCGGGATGATGACGGTCTTCATGCCGTTTTTATACGCCGCCATGGATTTTTCGCGCAGGCCGCCGATGGGCAGCACGCGCCCCTGCAGCGTGATCTCACCCGTCATAGCGATGTCGTGCGCGATGGGCTCTTCGCACAGCGCGGACGTGACGGCAGTTGCCATGGCGATACCGGCAGACGGACCGTCCTTCGGTACGGCGCCCTCCGGCGCGTGGATGTGGATATCCTTTTTCGCGTAGAAATCCGGGCTGATGCCGAGCGTTTCCGCGCGGGTGCGAATGCAGGTGATCGCCGTTGTGGCGGATTCCTTCATCACATCGCCGAGCGAGCCGGTGAGCTGAATTTTGCCCGTGCCGTTCATCACGGCAACTTCGATGGGCAGCAGCTCGCCGCCGACGCTTGTCCACGCAAGACCGTTCACAAGGCCGATCTCGTCGCGGCGCTCTTCTTTATCCTTCGCAAACTTTGCCGGGCCGAGCAGGTCTTCAAGGTCGGCGGGCTTCACGGAATAAGACTTGAAATCTTCCTCCGTGACGATGCGGCGCGCGACTTTGCGGCAAATGGTGCCGATAGTGCGCTCCAATGTGCGCACGCCGGCTTCGCGGGTGTAGTCTTCGATGATTGCGTGCAGTGCCTTCGGTGTGAAGCGCAGCTGCGCCGCCTTGATGCCGTGCTTTTTCAGCTGCTTGGGCACCAAATATTTCGAGGCAATGTGGAACTTTTCCTCCGCCGTGTAGCTGCCGAGCGTAATGACGTCCATGCGGTCGTAGAGCGGGCCCGGAATGGCGGAAGCGTCGTTTGCCGTGGTGACAAACAGCACGTGGCTGAGGTCGAACGGCAGGTCGATGTAATGGTCCTGAAACGCGCTGTTCTGTTCGGGATCGAGCACCTCAAGCAGCGATGCGGACGGATCGCCCTTAAAGCTCTGACCGAGCTTATCGATCTCATCGAGCAGGATGAGGGGGTTATTCGTGCCCGCCTGCTTCACAGCCGCCATGATGCGACCCGGCATGGAGCCGACGTAGGTGCGGCGATGGCCCATGATGTCCGCTTCGTCGCGCACGCCGCCGAGGGAAACACGCACGTACTTGCGGCCGGTCGCCTCGGCGATAGAGCGCGCAATGGACGTTTTGCCAACGCCCGGCGGGCCGACAAGGCAAATGATCTGCCCCGTCGCCTGGTCAGAGAGCTTGCGCACGGCGAGCGTCTCCAAAAATCTTGCTTTAACCTTTTCCATGCCGTAATGGTCGCGGTTGAGAATTTTCTCCGCGCGGTCGAGGTCCAAGCGCTCCTTGGAGCTCGTGTTCCACGGCAGCTCAAGGCACGTTTCGAGGTACACGCGCATAACGGAGCCCTCATGCGAGCCGTATGGCATTTTGGCGAGGCGATCGCACTCTTTTAAGAGCTTTTCGCGCGCGACCTGCGGCAGGTTTAATTTTTCTATTCTCTGGCGGAATTCGTCGGATTCCTCCTGCGGGTTATCCTCTTCGCCAAGCTCGCTTGCAATGGCGCGCATCTGCTCGCGCAGCATGTAAACGCGCTGATTTTCATCCATTTGCTCCTGCGCCTTTTGCGATATCTCACGTTCGAGCGATAAGACTTTGATTTCATCGCTCAAAATATCATTGAGTTTTGCAATACGCTTTTCCGGGTGGAGCTCGTCGAGAATGCACTGCTTCTGCTCGAAATCGAGCGAAATGTTCGCTGCGATAAAGTCGGCCAAATCACCGCAGTCCTTCTGCTGCATAACGCCGAGCAGAATATCCGGCGGCACCTGACGGAACCAGCGGATGTACTCTTCAAATCTCTCCTGTGCAATGCGGCTGAGCGCTTCCGTTCTTGCGGTGTGGCGTGCGGCGATCGGTTTGCACACGCACACGCTGCCCGTGAGGTACGGCTCATTTTGCACAACGGACATAATCTCCGCGCGCTCGATGCCTTCCACATGCAGCTTGATGCCGTTATCTGCGGTGTGTACCACCTGTTTGATGCGGGCGATGACACCGATTTTATAGAGGTCTTCCGCCATGGGCTCGCTTTCCGAAAGGTCAGTCTGCGTGACGATGAACAGCTCGCGGCTATCCGTATCCAGCGCCGCTTTGGCGGCCAGAACGGACTTTTTTCTGCCGATATCGAACTGCACGATCATGCCGGGGAACACGACGAGTCCGCGTACGGCGAGTACCGGCAGAACTCTCTCTTCCTCAAGTATGGTTTCTTTCATAAAATTATCAAATCCTTATAAATCAGACAAGGCTGCGCAGCAGGGATCGCTGCACAGCCTGTATGATGATCACTATGATGCCGAATCCTTGCGAGCGCGCCGTTTGGGTTGTGTCATTTTGATCTTTACCGGGACGCGGTCGGGATTGTGCACGATTTCAGGCGCAGCGCCGTTCTCTACCGAATCCTTGGTAACGGTGATCTTTTCGATCGTATAATCGCTCGGGACCTCAAACATCAGGTTCTTCAGCGTATCTTCCATAATGGAACGCAGGCCACGGGCGCCGGTCTTGCGGGCAATGGTCTTTTCCGCAATGGCGTCAAGCGCTTCGGGTGTGAACTCCAAATCGACCTTATCAAGGTCAAAGAGCTTCTTATACTGGCTGACAAGGCAGTTTTTCGGCTCTGTGAGGATGCGCATAAGTGCGGCTTTGTCGAGGTCGCTCAGCGCGGTGATGACCGGCAGACGACCGACAAGCTCCGGGATGAGGCCGAACTTGACGAGGTCGTGCGGGGTAACTTCTTTCATCCACTCCGTGTTATCAAGCTCGTCTTTGCTCTTGATGACCGAGTTAAAGCCCAGCGTCTGCGCTTCGGTGCGGCGCTGAATGACGCTTTTAAGGCCGTCGAACGCACCGCCGCAGATGAAGAGGATGTTCGAGGTATCGATGTTGATGACCTCCTGCTGCGGGTGCTTTCTGCCGCCCTTTGGCGGGACGCCGGCAATGGTACCCTCCAGAATTTTGAGCAGTGCCTGCTGCACGCCCTCGCCGCTGACGTCACGCGTGATGGACGGGTTTTCGGACTTTCTGGAGATCTTATCGATCTCATCGACATAGATGATGCCGTGCTCGGCGCGCTCAATGTCATAATCTGCTGCCTGAATGAGACGCAGCAGGATGTTTTCGACGTCTTCGCCGACATAGCCGGCTTCCGTCAGAGTCGTTGCGTCCGCAATGGCGAACGGAACGTCCAAAAGCTTTGCAAGCGTCTGCGCAAGATAGGTCTTGCCGACACCGGTGGGACCAAGCAGCAGCACGTTGCTCTTTGCAATCTCCACGCCGCCGTCTTCACCGCTGAAGAAAATGCGCTTATAGTGGTTATAGACCGCCACCGCGAGCGTCATTTTGGCTTCATCCTGCCCGATGACGTATTCATCGAGCTGCTTTTTGATCTCCTGCGGCTTCGGCAGCACCATTTCGGCGTGCGGCTCGTTTTTCGGCTGCGGGCGGCCGCGGTGGAGAGAATCTTCATCCGCGATGATGTCCATGCAGAGCTCTACGCATTCGTCACAGATATACACGCCGTTGCCGGAGATCAGGCGCTTTGCCTGCGACTGCGGCTTCCCGCAGAAGGAGCAGCGCACTTCGTTATCATTTCCGAAATTATTCGGCATGAAAACACGCCCTTTCGTTATTTCGATTTCGTTGCGATGACCTTATCAATAAGGCCGTACTCCATGGCCTGCTGTGCGGTCATGAAGTTATCGCGCTCCGTATCCTTGCAGATGACTTCGTACGGCTGACCCGTACGCTCTGCGAGGATGGTGTTGAGGCTCTTCTTCGTCTGAAGAATACGCTCTGCCTGAATCTGGATATCCGTAGCCTGACCCTGCGCACCGCCGGACGGCTGATGGATCATAATCTCGGCGTTCGGCAGCGCATAGCGCTTGCCCTTTGCGCCGGCAGCCAGCAGGAACGCACCCATGGAAGCTGCCATACCCATGCAGATGGTGGAAACATCGCACTTAATGTACTGCATGGTATCATAAATCGCCATGCCGGCCGTGATGACACCGCCGGGGCTGTTGATATACAGGCTGATGTCCTTATCGGGGTCCTGACCCTCGAGATACAGAAGCTGTGCTACGACAAGGCTTGCCGTGGTGTTGTTCACCTCGTCGTTCAGCATGATGATTCTATCGTTGAGAAGACGGGAGAAAATATCGTAGGAACGCTCTCCTCTGCTCGTCTGCTCCACAACATAAGGTACCAAACTCATCGTACAAACTCCTTTCGCGCTTCTTTTGCTTCGCCCGCTGTCCGATGCAGGGACAGCGGGCGAAAGAAGCAATATATGATATGCTGTTACTATAATACTAACCGTAAAGGCGGTAAATTATTCCTCGGTCTTAGCTTCAGCTGTTTCCTCGGTTTTTTCTTCCGCTGCCTTCTTGGTGCTCTTTCTTCTGGTGGTCTTCTTTGCCGGCTTTTCTGCCTTTACGGAAGCGTTTTCCTTAACAAAGTCGATCGCCTTCTGGTTTTTAAGGTCTGCTCTGATCTGCGCCTCTGTAACGAGGTTCTTGATCTGCGCGACTTCCATGTTGTACTGCTTTGCGAGTTTCTCGTACTCTTCCTCAACGGCCTCATCGGAAACTTCGAGATTCTCAAGCTCAGCAATCTTCTCAAGTGCGAGTCTCAGCTTAAGCTGCTTCTCGGACTGCGGTCTGAACTGCTCCTTGATGGCGTTGACGTCCATGCCGGTGTATTTGAGATAGGTCTCGAGGTTCAGCCCCTGAGACTGGAGGCGGTATGCGAAGTTGTTGATGCTCTCCTCAACTTCCTGCTCGTACATCTCTTCCGGAATCTCGCCCTGTACCTTCTCGATGAGTGCATCAAAGATCTGGTTCTCAACGTTCATCTCTTCCTGCTTCTCGCGGTCGCTCTGCAGCTTCTCGCGGAGGCTGTTCTTGTACTCGTCGAGCGTATCGAACTCGCTTACGTCCTTTGCGAACTCATCGTCGAGGGTCGGGAGCTCCTTGCGCTTGATCTGGTGCAGCTTAATCTTGAAAGTCGCGTCCTTGCCCTTGAGCTCTTCTGCCTGATAGTCCTCCGGGAACTTCACGCTGATCTCGAACTCGTCGCCGACTTCATGGCCGACGACCTGATCTTCAAAGCCCGGGATAAACTGACCGGAGCCGAGGGAAAGCTCGAAGCCTTCCGCTTTGCCGCCCTCGAAAGCCTTGCCGTCGCAGAAGCCCTCGAAATCGATGACTGCGGTGTCGCCCGTAAGCGCACCTCTGTTATCGACGTCGACCATTCTGGAGTTTCTGTCCTGAACCTTTACGAGCTCTGCGCTGACGTCTTCATCCGTAACTTCGACATTCTTCTTCGTAGCCTCGATGCCCTTGTAGCCTTCAATGGTAATCACCGGCTTCACAACAACGGTAAGCTTCAGCTCGATGCCGTTCTCGCGGGAAACGGAGGTAACGTCCGCATTGGAAACCGCGATGACTTCCAGACCGGAAGCTTCGATAGCGTCCTGCATAGCCGGGCGATAGAGCTTGTCCACAGCAGCTTCAAAGAACACGTTTTCGCCGTACATCTTCTCGATGACGGATCTCGGAGCATGACCCTTGCGGAAGCCCGGAACAGACATCTTCTTGCCCTCGGTCTTTGCGACCTCGGAGAGTGCTTTGTTGAAATCTTCAGCGGAGATTTCGACCTCCAGCTCATACTTGTTGGTTTCGGTTTTGTTGGTTGCCTTTAAGTTCATTTCCTTCTATCCTCTCAAAAATAAATTACAATTTTATTTGGAACACGCGGGCGGATATACCCGTAATGCGCGATACCTTTTGACATTATAGCACACCTGTGCCGAATATTCCAGACAAACCTTTGAATTTTTTGATATTTTATAATTTGTTAAAAATTCAGCCGATTTCTGCGTCTTTTCGCACCAATTTCGGGGTGAAACGGATATAATCACACGAGACAAGGTGCATTTTTATGCCCCCATATTCACCAAGCGGCGCTTTTTTTGCGGCGTGATCGCCGTGAATGTGCCCGTAGTAGCACTCCTTTACGCCGTATGTCTGCATCGTATCCAGCAATTCCCGGCACTGTGCGGTATCGTACGCCGGCGGGTAATGCAGGAACACGACGGGTGTGCCGCCGAGGGCTTTTGCGGCGTTTAAGGACGCGATGAGACGCCCGTTTTCGCGCGCGACGATTTTTTTATCCTCTGCCGTTTCGGCGTTATAGAGCCAGCCGCGCGTGCCGCAGACCGTAATGTCCCCCACACGCTCGGCGGAATTGAACACGAGCTGCATCGTTTTGAAGCCCTTTTGCGCAAAGAATGTCTCGATCTTGTTGCGCGTGGACCACCAGTAATCGTGGTTGCCTTTTAACAATAGCTTTTTGCCCGGCAGACTTTCGATGAACGCGAAATCCTTTCCGGTCTCTTCCAGCCGCATGCCCCAGGAAATATCCCCGGCGATGACGACGGTATCCTCTTCGGTAACGAGGGCGCGCCAGTTTTTCTCCAGCCGCTCCACATAGTTTTCCCAGCCGCGGAACACATCCATCGGCTTATCTGTACCAAGGGAAAGGTGCAGATCGGCGATCGCGTACAGCGCCATTTTACACTCTGACCGTTTCGCGCACAAAATCTGCCATATCGGCAGCGGCGCAGGTGTTTTCAAAGCGGACGGGCTTCGTCCTTAACGCTGTGATTGGCGCAGGGGTCTTTGTGTTTGAAAGCTTCGCGAGCAGCTCGGCCTCCGCAAACGGATCTGTGGGCTTTTCGCAATCGAACGCGTCGAGCACGCTGTCCGGGAATTTATACGGACTTGCAGTGGAAGCAATGACGGCGGGCGTGTTGTCGCCGGTCTCTTTCAAATACTGCTCGTAAACGCCGACCGCGACCGCTGTGTGCGTATCGCACAGGTAGCCGTCTTTTTCAAACGTATTGCGGATGACTTCAACGGTTTCCTTATCATCGCAGCAGCCGCCGTAGAACAGCGCGCGTACAGCATCGGCCGTTGCGGCGTCTACGGTGTATGCGCCGCCGCTTTGCAGGGCGTTCATCCAACCCGTGAGCTTTTCGGTGTCTTCGCCGCACAAGTGGTAAAGCAGTCTTTCCAGATTGCTGGAGATCAGAATATCCATGGACGGCGAAATGGTGGTATAAAACGCGCGCTTTTTGTCGTACGTACCGGTGCGGATAAAATCCGTCAGCACGTTGTTGCTGTTCGACGCGCAGATAAACTTGTGTACCGGCAGACCCATGCGCTTTGCATAGTAGGAAGCGAGGATGTTGCCGAAGTTGCCCGTGGGCACGACGACGTTGATTGCATCGCCCATCTTAATCTTCTTCGCATTCACAAGGTCGAGGTACGCGGAGAAATAGTAGACGATCTGCGGCAGCAAGCGACCCCAATTGATAGAGTTCGCACTGGAGAACATCTTGTTGTGCTGCGCAAGCTCGGCTTTGAGCGCGGGATCGGTAAAAATTTTCTTCACGCCGGTCTGTGCGTCGTCAAAGTTGCCGTGGATAGCGCACACGCAGACGTTTTCGCCCTCCTGCGTGTTCATCTGGCGCTTCTGCATGGGGCTGACGCCGTTTTCGGGGTAGAACACGATCATCTCCGTGCCCGCGACGTCCTTAAATCCCTCGAGCGCCGCCTTGCCGGTATCGCCGGATGTTGCGACCAGTATGACCGCCGTTTTTCCATCCGCCGTCTTTTTAAGCGAGCGGGTCAAAAGGTGCGGCAGAATTTGCAGCGCCATGTCTTTAAACGCGCAGGTTGGGCCGTGCCACAGCTCTAAAATATGTTTATTTTCGCCGTGTTTATCGAGAGACACGACCGGTGCAGGGGTGTTATCATCAAACTTACCGCCGCCGTAAGCACTTTCGGCGCACGCTTTAATCTCCTCCGAGGTGAAATCCGTCAGAAAGCGCGAGAACACGTACTCGGCACGGCCGATATAGTCGAGTCCGAGCATGTCGTTTAAGTCCGCTTTCGGGAAGCTCTGCGGAACAAAAAGGCCCCCCTCCTCGGAGATACCCTGTGCGATGGCCTGCGCCGCCGTCACCTGAAGCGCGGCGTTTCGTGTGCTGTTGTAATTCATGGCATCCGCCTCCTAAATCAAGTCAGTCGTATTATACTGTATTCAGGCGTTCCTGTCAAAGCGTTTGAAGAAAGACGCCGCATTTTCAAAGAAAATTTTATCTACAAGCGCTTCCGGCAGATTATGACGCAGGAAAACGTTTGCAATGTCCTCTACGGATTCGAGACCTGTGATGCCATGCGGCATGTCGGATCCGTCAAAATCGCTGCCCATGGCGATGACGTCCGCGCCGCCGAGGGACAAAAAGTGCTCTGCGTGCGCAAACAGGTCCTCAATGTCCGCCTTTGCCGGGGCATCGTTCAAGAATGCTTTGAAATAGTTGAGACCCACAAGGCCGCCGCGGTTGCAGATGATGCGGAACTGGTCGTCTGTGAGGTTTCTCGGGTGCTTGCAGAGCACCTTGGAGTTCGAGTGCGTCGCGATGAACGGGCGTTCGGTGTTTTCGGCCACATCATAAAAGAGTGCTTCGGAAGCGTGAGAAACGTCAATAACGATGCCCTCTTTTTCCATTTCCTTCACGGCGAGCTTGCCGAACGGCGTAAGGCCGAACTTATCGCCGGACATGATGCCGCTGCCGATCTCATTGCTGCCGTCCCATGTGAGCGTCATAACACGCACGCCGTTTTCGCGCAGGTGGTGAATATTCTTGAGATCGCCGGCAACGGCAGAGCCGCCCTCTACGGTCAAAATAAACGCCGTACCCTGTTTGTTGCCGAGCTTTTCGAGATCTTCCCCGGTTTCGAGCACGGTGAACGCGCCCGTCTCGGCCATTTTGCGGAAATAGGCCGCATGGCGGTCAAAATACTGCAAAGCCGCAGCGCCGCGCACCGAATCGGGCAGCCACACGGCGGCGCACTGCACATACGGCGCAAAGCGGTCACCCTTCTTTACGCTGACGTGCAGGTCATTGTCGATCAAAGATTTGTTTTGGTCAAGGCACGCTACAAGCGTGTCACAGTGCAGGTCAAAATAGCGCATGAAAAGCACCCTTTCGTCATTTTTCGCTTTTGAAAGCGAATTTGATTTTAATAAAAAGCGTTTTCGAGATATTCAATCTTGACTAACGCTCCGTTTTCGGTAAACACGGCAGCGGCGTCAAAGCGCGGCTGCAAATTCGTTTCGTGGTTGATGAGATAATACTGTGCCGTTTTGATGACCTTCGCGCGCTTAGAGGGCGTAATGGCTTCAAACGGGTGGCTGAGGCCGTCTGCGCTGCGGGTCTTCACCTCCACAAACGCAAGGTAACGGTCATTCTGCGCGATGACATCGATCTCGCCGAAGCGGCACTTGAAGTTGCGCTCCACGATTTCGTAGCCTTTTTCTTCCAGATATTCCGCCGTCAGCTGCTCGCCGAGGCGGCCGGAACCGGTGTTTGGCATGCGCGCACCTCCTCAGCCCAGAATTTTCTTTAAAAACGTCTTGCGGTGGATGGGGCACGGGCCGAATTCGTGCAGTGCTTCCACATGCACTTTGGTGCCGTAGCCCTTGTGCTTCTCGAAATGATATCCGGGGTATTGCTTTGCGTATTCCAGCATCACACGGTCTCGGCTGACTTTCGCCAAGATTGATGCTGCCGCGATGCTGGGGCTTTTTGCATCGCCCTTGACGATGGTCTCGCCCGGCACGGGCATGGGCGGCATACGGTTGCCGTCGATGAGCACATAATCGCACGCTTTCTGCATATTGTCATACGCACGGCGCATGGCGAGATATGTCGCCTGTAAAATGTTAATTTCATCGATCTCTTTTTCGTCCGCAAAGCCGATACCGTAAGCGACGGCATTTTCTTTAATGACGTCAAAGAGCGCCTCACGCTTTTTTTCGCTCAGCTTTTTGGAATCATTGAG
>ERZ857750.3850-NODE-3850-length-11916-cov-8.117275_pt1 | contig 11916 bp, 9 predicted proteins | sample MGYA00519915_ERZ857750 | MGnify/ENA primary metagenome ERZ857750 (study PRJEB31778, sample SAMEA3449358) | human gut metagenome | biome: human gut; feature: human-associated habitat; material: faeces | place: United Kingdom | collected 2010/2012 ... | reverse complement strand
TGACCTCCTAATATATTTATGATATTATTCTGTCTTTCTTGTTGAATCATACCAAGGTGGCGGCGGAGCCGACGGATGAGTTGCATTTCTTCGAGCTTTAGCTCGGTTGTATGGTTTTTCAATTTCCCCATCTCTCATTTCTCATCCCCACTTTTTTCTTTATCAATAGATTACTTAGAAATCATTTATTCCCTTGCATGATTTTTAAGCAGTTACAGAAAAATTCAATAGTATTTAAAAGCCGATAGTATCGTTACTTTTACTGTTTGTCACCCTTAAGAGTACTTTTACGGCGCCAATTTTCTTCAAATGTTGTATAATAATCATAGGCAACTGCCCGCAGTTTACCTGAAAAGACTGTTCCCAAGGGTGAGTCTTTGGAAGGGAGAGTGCCCGGTGAGGTTCCTCCGGTATCGTTACCCGGAAGGAAAGCAGCCGATCGCCGACCCGGACAAGGAATAGTCCCCATGAGGCCTAAGCCTCCGAAACTCTTTTTCGATTGCAGATATACCTGCCGCTTCTCCGAGCATTGTTTGTTTTGTCCGGAGGGGTCCAATGCCTCAATGAAGCTGCCGTATATCCGCCGGCGCAAGCGTACGCCTCGCAAGCACCGGTCCTCTTTTCCAAAGAAGAATAAGGAAGAAGATGCGAAAGCTCTTTCCTCCCTGCCATCAGGCCAGAGTCAGGCCGAAAAGCAGCAAGAAGAAACCTTACGTCTCTCCGCCCGTATCGGACGCCAATCTTCCCGCTCCCGCACGCTGTCAGTGCTTCCGTGGAAAAGTCATTCATGCCGTCTTTCACGTATCCCGCAGACAAGAGCCAGCCGCTGATGCAGCGGCGCGATGGAATCCGTCTTTCCTCCTTCCAATCGCAAGGGTCTCCTAACCCATGCATCTCTTTCGCAGCAGCATAGTTGATATGTTCCTGTGACTAGATCATTCCCAAACTCCAAAAATAAAGAAGCCCTCCCTGCCGGCTGCCATCCGGTAAGGAGGGTTTTTACGTGGGAATTGCGTGTGGATGGAGGCGAGGATGTGCGGTTTTCCACGAGCAACGCGAGGTTGGCATGTTTTCCCTTTGCGAAGCAAGGGAGGGTTAACTCCCTCAAACCAGCCTTCGGCTGAAGAAAAACCAGAAAAGCCTGCGCTGCTCGCAGGGCAGGCTCAGCTCCCCCACGTAAAAGAGCCATGAAGCGTAAATCTCGCTTCATGGCTCTTTCATTTCCACAATTCACTGCTGCAAGGGGGGGATGCAGTGAATCATTTCATCCAACTTGAAAGCTGGTCGATGAGGCCCTTGCAGGCTGCCTCGGAGGCCTTGATGGCTCCGGCGAAGGTGCCATCTTCATAAGGGTTCTCAATGTCCCCTTCAAATCCTGCATATTCGGAGAGCAGGTGGATCTTGTTGTCGACGTCGCCGCCCATAGTATTGAAGAGGGCGGGGTTATCGGGGTTGTCGACGAGAAGGATGAGGTTGTAGTTGTCATAAGTCTTCCATTCGAGCGGAATGGGGACTTCGGGGGTGACTGGGAAGCCTGCAGCCTCGAGAGCGTTCTTTCCTTCTTCACAAAGTGGTTCACCTTTGCAATCTTCGATTCGGGCACTTTCTGCTTCGATGCGGTCTTCGAGGTCAGCATCCTGAATGAGCTGCCTTGCGATGAAGAGCGCGGCAGGCGGCTGCCCGGTGCCGGTGTGGGTCAGAAACAGGAGTTTGAACATTGTAAGCTCCTTTCCAAGTGGAACAGAATATAAAGGGGTATGTTTTTAGTATAAAGGAGTTTTGTAAAGATTGTGTAAAGAAATAAGTAAAGTTATGGGTAAGGAAATGGGGATCAGAGAGCGGCGAGGGCCTCTTTGGCGGGCGCATAGCCCAGGGCTGCGGCTTTCGTGAGGAGCTGGCGGGCGAGGGGGAGATTTCTTTCTCCGCCAAGTCCCTTTTCAAGGAGCAGGGCTTCGCCGGTCATGCCCGGGGCGGCGATGATGTCGCCTCTTTCCGCAGATTTCCTGTACCATTTCAATGCAAGGGCATAATCCCTTTCTACACCTGTCCCGTCCTCATAGCATTTCCCGAGGAGGTACTGGCTCGTGATGTCGCCGTCTTCCGCGCCTTTCTTGAACCAGGAGGCAGTTTCCTTGTCATTCTTCGGGACGCCGCGGCCTTCCTGTTAGAGGAGTCCGATGTAGCGGGCGGCTTTCATGTGGCCTAGCTTGTCAGCTTCCTTGAAATAGGCGAGTGCTTTGGCTGCGTCTTCTTCTGTCTTTCCATTATAGAAACGGAGGCCCTGGCTTAGGACTTCGCCGGCAATTTCATGCTTCTCTCCCTGGGAAAGGCCGCTTTCGTTGAAGGAAACGGGAGTGTTGTCCAGTGTCTGGAGATAGAGCCAGTCACGGATGCCCGGGATATTGTAGGCAAAGGTCCATGTGTACATGTGGTTGCCGTTCTGGAAGACGGTGTAATTGATGGCAGCGTCCTGCTTTTTGATCTGGCGCACGAGGTCGGCCATGGACTTGGAGTCAGCGTGGCTGTTCCAGAGGGGAGCAGTGGCTACTTTCGTGCCCAGCTTTTCCCAGCGGGAGACAGCGTCGTTCATGCCCGGATACGCTTTCGTGTCGCCTTCGCTGACGAGGATCCAGAGGTTCTTGTCCTTCAGCGCTTCCATTTCCTGCGTGTTCCACTGGCAGGCGACAAGGAACTGTGCGGCAAAGAGGTCCGGATACTTATCGCTGATGGCGATGTTTGCCATGCCGCCCTGGGACTGGCCGGTGCCGTAGATGCGGTTCGTGTCGGCGGCGTACGTGTTCGTGACATCATGGATGAGATCGGTGACGAGGGTGAGGCCCTTTGTCCAAACGTTTTCATCCGTCGTCATCATGCCGAGGGAGTCGACGAGTTCCTGTGGATACTGGACGGCAAGGACGATGGAAGGATGCTTCTTCTGCTCTTCCTCCGATGCCCAGACGGTCGCGCCGTTGCCCTGGACGAGGGTGATTTTCGGATCGCTGATATTCGTGCTGGCATCCGGGATGAAGACGAGAAGCGGGTAGCTCTTCGATTTGTCATAGCCCTTCGGAAGGTAGAGGTAGTAAGGGATCGTTGCCTTCAGGGCCGGATCAGTGTAAGTGTGCTTGATGAAACCGGAAATGTCCGGCTCAAGGACGGAAGTGTCCGTATAGACCGTCTTTCCAGCAGGGATGGTCTCCCCCCCTTGGCCGTGCGGATCGGGCCGGTCTGCGTGACCTTCACGGAGAGGTCAGGCATGACGCGGTCGCTCTTCATGGACGCATCACCGTTCTTGGGGCCTTCCTTTCCTTTGGAGCCGCCCTGCTTAAAGGGCATATCGGACTGCGGATTCGTGTTCTTGATATTGATGATGACATACCTGCCGGCTTCCGTGGGTTCGCCCGGGGATGCCGTGGTCGCTGCCCAGACGGAGGCGATTTCCTTTCCTTCCACGGAGAAATCTTCCGCAGAGAGGGAAGTTGTCAGGATTTTCTCAGGATATTCGAGAGCGATTTGGGAGACCTGCTCGCCCCAGCCATAGTTGCGGGCGATGGAAGTGACCGAAGAAACGAGAGGGGCTGCTGTTTCAGCTGCCGGCGCAGTACTTGCCGGAGCAGGCGCTGCTGCCAGACTTGCGCCGCCTCCCAGAAGACAGAGCGCACATGCCAGTGCGCAGATCATTTTTTTCTGTTTCATGGATATTCTCCTTTCGAGCGGATGTCCGCTGTCCTCATTGTAGCACCGGGGAATATAAAAAAGTCAAGAGAAATACGTAGGGGAGGAAAGGAAAGAAATCGGGAGGAAATGGGAGCCATCCGCAGGAAATCCAAAAGTGACCACTCAGCCGAATGATAGAAGTCTTACGGATATAATAAAAAAATAAAATAAAAAATCAAAAGCCATAAAAGATTGGTAAGGCACGAAAAATCCCGATTGTATCGGATTTTCTTCGATATCTTTCGTTCTTCCGGCGCGAAACTGGCCGTTTGAAATAATAGACTATTTACTTATTTTGTCGAAAATATTAAAATAAAAATGAGACATAAGCATTCTTTATATAAGCATTCTTTGTGCAATGCTTATTTGATATATATAAGGACGTTCTAGGGTGAACGATTCAAGGCGGTGAATATGGATGTTGGATGAGAAAACGATTGAAGAGCTCCATTCCTATTATGACAGGCTCCCCGGGGGCATTTGTCTGGTCAAGGCAGATGATTCCGAGGAAATTTTGCTTGCCAACGCGGAGCTTCTGAATTACTACCAGTGCGCGAACTGGCAGGAGTTCAAGGAGCTGACCGGAGGGACGTACCGGGGCATGGTGGAAGCATCCGACTATATTCCGCTGAAAGATATCGTAAGAGTGAAGGGGCAGCCGGAGGCAAATTATGCCTACTTCCAGTTCCCGTACAGGACGAGAGAAGGCCATTTCAATAAAGGAAATGCGCTCCTGATCCGCACGACGCAGAAGGGGCTCGGGGACATCTGGTCCATCAATGTCATGAAGAGCAAGTATAGCCGCGCGCCCGGTGAGACGGAAAATATCACAGGGCTCCTTGGGGGTACTGCGTTCTACAAGCGTGTCAATGAACACATCCAGATGGAAAAGATCGACGGGACCGGCGGACTGTACTGTTCTGTCTATTTCAACCTCACGAACTTCAAATTGTACAACTCCAATTACGGCATTGAGCAGGGCGACGAGCTGCTCCGGAAGGTGGCGGACGTACTGCGCGCGCATTTTCCGTACTCCATCATCGCCCACTTGAATGCCGATAATTTTGCCCTCGTTGCGCCGCGTGACGGCGTCATCGAGCAGGTGGAAGCCGTCTGCCGCGAAGTCGATGAAATGATCGACAATTTCAGCATCACACTGAAGGCCGGCGTCTTCTTCCGCGACCCGGACAATCCGTCCGAATATACAGCCAACAGTGCTTTCGATATGGCCAAGATCGCCTGCGACTCCATCAAGGGCGATGCCAGCAGGAGCTGGGCCACGTACACCGAGACGATGGGGAAGAACCTCGCTGCCCGCGCGTACGTCCTGGAGAATTTCGACCGCGCCCTGAGAAACGGCTACATCAAGATTTTCTACCAGCCTGTCGTCCGCACACTGACAGGGAAGCTCTGCGGCATGGAAGCGCTCGCCCGCTGGGAAGATCCCGAAAGAGGCAGACTCACGCCGGACATGTTCGTTCCGGTCCTTGAAGATGCCAAGCTCATTTACAAACTGTACTCCTACGTCGTCGAGCAGGTCGGGAAACGTTTGCACACGATGGAAGATTCCGGCATGCCGGTCCTCCCGATTTCCGTCAACCTGTCCAGCGCCGATTTCGATCAGGTCGATCCCCTCGACGTCGTCGAAAGAGTCGTCAGGAAGTACCGCCTGTCCAGAAGTTATATTCGCATAGAAATCACCGAAAGCGCCCTCGTCAAAGACGGCAAGAAGCTCCAGCGCGAAATCGACCGCTTCAGGAAAGCGGGCTACCAGTGCTGGATGGACGACTTCGGAAGCGGCTACTCCTCCTTCAATGTGCTGCAGAATTTCCACTTCGATGAACTTAAGATCGATATGGCCTTCCTGCGCAATTTCAATGACCAGAGCCGGAAAATCATCAAATCCATCGTCCTCATGGCGAAATCCCTCGGCGTCCATACGCTCGCTGAAGGCGCCGAGACGCAGGAACAGGTGGATTTCCTCCGCTCCGTCGGCTGCGAAAAGATCCAGGGCTACTTCTACGGTCGTCCGATGAAGTATGATGACCTCCGCGTCCACTGCCGCGACAAGAACCTGCGCGAAGAAACGCGTCAGGAAGAATTTGCCTACGACAAACTCGGCCTCATCAATGTCCTCACCGGTGCGCCGGTCGCCCTCTGCGCCGTCAATGACAAATCGATGAGAATCCTCTACGAAAACGACGCCTACAAGAAAGTCCTCGAAGGCGTCAGCGTCAGCGACCTCCGCCAGGCCAATGCCAATCTGGCGGCCGACGACCTGCCGATGCACAAGAAATTCAGGACCTTCGTCGACAAAGCTGTCGACAGCATGAAGAAAGAATCGATGACCTACGTCGACAATGGAAAGTACCTGCGCGTCAATATGGAAATCGTCGCCAGGACGAACCAGATCAGCGTCGGCCGTCTGGCCCTCTACAACATCACATTTGACGATAAATTCAAGGAAACGAAGCGGTATGACGAAATCTTCAGAAACGCCATCCTCTTCTACGACGGGATCTACTATGTCCACATGGACACGGGCGTCCTCGAAGTCCTTGAGACCATTAATCCGCTCCTGAAAGCAGGTGACCGCATCCCGTATGCACGCCAGCTCATCGCGCGCTATGCGGCCCGCTTCATCCACAGGGATGATCAGGAACGCTTCATGCAGTATGCAGATGCCAAGAGACTGTATGAAATCGCGAAGGCATCGAAACGGTCCGAAGCGAACAACGTCTTCCGCGTCAAGCAGAAAGACGGCAACTACCGCTGGAAAGAATTCGACGCCATCGTTCTCTATAAATCCCAGTCCAAGGACCTTCTCCTCTGCCTCAGAGACGCCACCATGGAACGCCTCCGCGAAAGAGAAGAGAAAGTGCCTGAATTCTTCGAATCCTTCGGCTACGTGCCAAGAAATGAAACAAGGGACTACAACCAGCAGAACAGCCAGATTTTCATCAACAATGCCCTGCAGTCTTTCCTCGACTTCTCCGGCATCAAGTTCTTCTGGAAGGACAAGAACCGCCGCTTCAAAGGCGCTTCGAACGCTTTCCTCAATTACTACGGCCTGAAGCTGGAAGACATCCTCGGCAAGACGGACGAAGACATGGGCTGGCATATCAACGAAGGCCCGTACAAGGACGACGAATGGGCCGTCCTCCGTCATGGACGCGTGAAACGCCACGTCATCGGCCACTGCATCGTCAAAGGCGTACCGCACACCATTGCTGCCTCGAAATTCCCGATTTATGACGGCAATGAAATCGTCGGCCTCGCCGGCTACTTCAACGACGTCGACAAAGGACTCTGGCGCCAGGAGCAGCAGGTCAAGATCGGCCTCACCGATCCGGACACTGGACTCTTCGGCTTCCGCGGCATGATGATGACAGGCCTCCAGTATGCGGACAACTACCGCCTCCATGGAGAAGACTTCTGCGCTATCATGCTCGACGTGCCCGACTTCGATGCCACCGTCCGCATGTACGGCCCGCAGATCAGGAAGAAACTCCTGAAACGCATCCAGAAAGCGCTTGATACCTTCGACGTACAGAAACGCGCACTCGGCCATATCGGCGAAGGCGGCAATTTCCTCTGCTTCGTCAAAAGACAGGATGCCAAATCCATCCACAAGTACCTCATCCAGCTCGCCAAGAATATCCATGAAATCACCAAGATCGACGGATACGACTGCACCCTCTACCTGCGCTATTCGACCGCATGGTGCTCCGAGTCCAAGAACCTCGACGGCATGCTGCACCTCCTCATGGAACGTCTGAATGACCAGAAACTCTAGAAACGCAGCGAATCCGACTACATCGGCGACTGCATCTCCTTCGACAGGAGAAAGTTCGACGACATGGACGAAAGAGTCGCCATGAGCGATCCCGATACATACAACCTCGTCTACCTCAACAAAGCCCTCCGCCACGACCTGGGCCTGACAGAGGATGAAGACATCACAGGAAAGAAATGCTACGAAGTCCTCGAAGGCGCCAAGAGCCCGTGCGAATTCTGCACGAACGAACGCCTCTCCAGAGACTACTTCTATAAGTGGGTCCACCACGACGCAAGAACCGGCCAGGACTACATCATGCGCGACACCCTCGTACCGTGGCGCGGCAAGAACTACCGCTTCACCTTCTCGACCTGCCTGAAAGACTACGTAGGCAAGTACCTCAAGGAGAACGGGGAAATCGTCGGAAAATCCGCAGCGAATGAAATGATCGCCATTGCCCTCGACGAAAGAGATCCCGACGCCAGCATCGACAAAATGCTCGAAAGCATCGGGGAAGCCCTCAAAGCCGACAAGGTCATGATCTTCGAAGAAGATGAAGAAAACGTCTCCGCTACCTATGAATGGAAGAAGGAAGGCGTTCCTTCCACCATCGACAAACTCCAGAAAATCCCGCGCGAAAAGGCGAAAGCCCTCTACCAGGGCTACGTCCCCAGCGAAGTTACCATCATCAACGACCCGGAAAGAATGAACAAGGCCTTGAAAGACGGCAACATCAGTGCCGTCAAAATCAACAGCCTCGTCTCCGGGCACCTTGCCATCAACAGGAAATCCTTCGGTTTCGTCGAAGTCGTCAACCCGGCACCCGACAGACTGAAAGACGCCTCCCTCCTCCTGACAGCCGTCACCAGATTCCTCAGCGTCCTCATCCGCAACAGAGACATCTACAAACGCTTGAGACAGCTCGGGAACACCGACCAGCTCACAGGAGTCATGAACAGGCATCGCTTCATGGGACTCATGCAGCACATCCCGCAAGGCGAACCCATCGCCCTCATCTACGCTGACTTCAATGACCTCAAAGACATCAACGACACCGACGGCCACGAAGCAGGCGATGAAGCACTCAGGAAAATGGCCTGCGCCATGTGCTCCGTCGTAGACCAGAACCGCGTCTTCCGCGTAGGCGGCGACGAATTCATAGCCGTCGCAGAAGAAGTCAACCTCGACGACGTCAAAGAAATCGTCAAGAAAATGAGACAAGCCTTCGACGAACAAGGCGTTAGCGCAGCCCTTGGCTACGGCATCTTCAAAATGCCCATAGACGACATAGAAGCCGCCATCGCCGAAGTCGACCACTGGATGTACTACGACAAACGCCGCGCCAAAGAAGAACAGCACAAAGACCAGGACTTCATCCCCGACCACCTGCCGGAAAAAACCGCAGGACAGAAGGAAGAAGGAAAAGAAAACCCAGAACAGTAAAAGGAGAAAAGGATAAGACCTTCACAACAGGGGGAAGGAGATCCTTTATATCTTCAAAAAGATAAAACCTTTACAACTGGGAAAACAGAACGACCCGAGAACCGGGGGAAAAACATACAACCGGTAAAAACGAAAACCGGGAAACCGGGAAAAGCTAAGACCGGGAAATAAAAAACCATAAAACCAGCCTAGAGGCTGAAGAAATGCAACTCATCCGCCCGACATCAGAATTTAAGGTCGGGCACCTTCCCTTCCAGGGCAAGGTCAAAGGCATTCTTCCCCGCTGGGGCAGGTCAAAACCTTCCGGATCGACGCGAATCACCTTTATCAACTGCAATGTACTGAGTCCTGATTTTCAGGGCCGTAGGCCGGTCTTAACCTTGCTCCGGGAGGAGAAGGCGGCGGAGCCGACGGATGAGTTGAATTTCATCGAGCGCAGCGAGGTTTTGAGGTCTTCCTCAAGGCGTTAGCCTTGGTTTAAGGGTGTTTGAGCTCGCCCCGTAGGGGGAGCTGGCGCGCATGCGCCTGAGGAGGTTCATTTCCCAGCCTGTAAGGCGGCAGTATGGTTTTATCAAGCATTTCTGTTTTTCCCTTGTTGTATGTTTTTCCCCCATCTTTACAGTTTTTCCATCCTCCTCCCCACATCCTCTTACCATTCCTCAAAATGTTTTCAATAACCCCAATCTGCTCCGCCATACAGACAATTTCCATGAAAGGGAGTACAATATAACCAGAACAAATCGAAATAAGGTCCGCGGATAGAGGCTGCGGACAGAAAAGCGGATGCTTATCCGCGAAATGGGGGAATGAAATATGGAAAACAGCGCAAAAGTACGCGAATACCTGCGTGAATGCGGCGTCTTTTACATCGCCACGGAAGACGCACGGCAGCCGCGCGTGCGCCCCTTGAATGGCATTTACCTTTACGAAGGAAAACTCTGCATCTTCACACCGAAGGATTCACCATTGTACAAACGGCTGAAAGCCGATCCGCAGATGGAAATCTGTGCGACGCATCCGGACAAATCCTGGATTTCCGTCATCGGAAGACTCAATGAAGACCAGCGCGAGTGCGTGCATGAAGCCGTCGTGAAATCGTATCGTGACAGTATACAGGACCCCGAAGCGCTCCTGCAGTGCCAGATGACCGTGTTCCGCCTCGACAGCGCCCGCGTGAAAGTGACATCCGTCGACGGGAACGTCAAAGAATGCGTATTATAAGTAAACAATAAAAGTATTGCCTAAATGAAAAGAAGAAGGAGAAAAGTTTGCAATTTATGCACTTTCTCCTTTTTTGTATACGATTCATGATGAAAGTGGTATAATCTTCAACTAAAGATACAATCATTATTTACCTGTAATTAATTTCGGAGGAGGATAAAATGGCTTCAAACGGGCTTATTACGGACCTTTATCAGTTGACAATGGCAAATGCGCTTTTCAAGAAAGGCATGCACGAAAGAAAAGTCGTCTTTGACCGCTTTTACAGAAAGAACCCATTCGACGGCGGATACACCGTCGTGGCCGGCATTCAGCACCTTGTCGACTTCGTGAAGAACTTCCGTTACGATGCAGAAGACATCGAGTACTTGAGAAGCCTTGGCATCTTCTATCCGGAATTCCTCGACTACCTGAAAGACTTCCGCTTCCATGGCGACATCTATGCCATGCCGGAAGGCACCGTCGCATTCCCGGGAGAAATCCTTCTCCGCTTCCACGGCACGACCACCGAAGCCATGCTGATCGAAACAGGACTTTCCATGATCATGAACCATGAAAGCCTCATCGCTACCAAAGCACGCCGCGTCCGCACCGTCGCACCGAAAGACGCACTCATGGAATTCGGCCTTCGCCGTGCGCAGGGCCACTCCGCAGGACTCTGGGGCGCACGCGCTGCCATGATCGGCGGCTTCAACGGCACATCCAACGTAGAAGCCGGCCGCCTCTTTGGTATCCCCGTCCTCGGCACTATGGCACACAGCTGGATCATGAGCTTCGACACCGAACTCGAAGCCTTCGAAGAATACGTCCGTCAGTACCATGACAACCTCATTCTTCTCGCCGACACCTACAACGTCCTTGAAATGGGCGTACCGCATGCCATCCAAGTCTTCAAAGAACTCAAAGCCAAAGGCCAGCTCCCGAAGAAATACGGCATCCGCATCGACAGCGGTGACCTTGGCTATCTATCCCGCGAAGCTACCCGCATGTTCACAGAAGCAGGCTTCCCCGACGCCATCATCTCCGGCTCCAACGACCTTGACGAATACCTCATCCAGTCCCTCAAAGAACAGGGTTGCACCGTCACCAGCTGGGGCGTAGGCACCAAGATCATCACAGCCGACGGCACATCCGCCCTAGGCGGCGTCTTCAAAATGAGTGCCAGAGAACAGGGTGACGGCTTCGAACCCGTCATGAAAATCTCCAACGACGTATCCAAGATGACCAACCCGGGCATCAAGACCGTCCGCCGCTTCTACAGAAAAGACAACGGCAAAATGATCACCGACCTCATCTGCCTCGAAAACGAAGCAAAACCGGACGGCGGAGACTTCACCCTCGTCACCGAATCCGCTAAATGGAGAAAGAAATACCTCAAAGCAGGCAAGTACACCTGCGAAGAAATGCTCAAGCCAGTCATGAGAAACGGAGAAGCAGAACCACTCCCGACCCTCAAAGAAACCATCGCCTATGCCAACGAACAGATGGAAACCCTCTGGCCGGAATACAAACGCCTCATGAACCCGAACATCATGGAAGTCAACCTCTCCGACAAACTCCAGGCCCTAAAGACCCAGATCATCGAAGACGACCTCAAGAACAGATAAAAAAGGGCAGAGGAAATGACAAAACCCGCAGCGCCGCTAATACTTGCCTTCCCAGACGGGGAAGGGGGACCGCTTTGCGGTGGATAGGGTTGATTAGGGGGTGCGGATATTTTTTTGGACCATTCTGGTAGTACTTACATTATCCCTAAG
>ERZ857750.3836-NODE-3836-length-11955-cov-34.020672_pt1 | contig 11955 bp, 9 predicted proteins | sample MGYA00519915_ERZ857750 | MGnify/ENA primary metagenome ERZ857750 (study PRJEB31778, sample SAMEA3449358) | human gut metagenome | biome: human gut; feature: human-associated habitat; material: faeces | place: United Kingdom | collected 2010/2012 ... | reverse complement strand
GCACGATGACGGGATTGTTCGCAGAGAACGGACTGGTCAGGTATTTCAAATTCTTAGCCGAGAAGATCGACTCCTTTTCATTACTCATGGCTCTCGTTTACGTTTTGCTGGTTAGACACTTCCGAACTTGCAGCCTCGTTCGCGGCAACGGGTACCGACTGTGCTGCGGCCTGATGCTGACTTTCGAAGTAAGGCAGGTAAGCCGACAGGCAATCGCGGAGCATGGCCGTCACGCCGTCCGAGGTTTTCGTACCGCCCGAAATACCATCTACCTCGTGCTCGGGATCTTTCGCACCGCCCTTGCGCAGGCTGACCGATACGAACTCTCCGTTCTTGAACAGCTTCTTGCCGGCGAAATGCGCCTGAAACTTAGGCGTGGCGATCTCGGCACCGAGGCCCGGGGTTTCGCCCTTGTGGGCCATGACGATACCCGACACGGTATCCATATCCTTTTCGAGCGCCACATACCCCCAGATATCGCCCCAAAGACCCATACCGATCAGCGGAATGACGACGCGACCGTCTTCGGTCTGAAACAGAATAAGACGCTTGGCATCGTAATTATCGCGGATATTCTGGTTGGTGGCGAGCATCGCGAAGACCTCCTTGGAGGGAGTTTCGGTTTTCACGCCGTCGGCATCGAGGACGAAGGATTTGACCTGGTTGTCGAAATCGGCCAGCGCCCGGTCGAACTCCTGCGGATTTTCGTCGGGGCTGTACCCGAGCGACTGGAGAATATTGCTCTTCTTCTCCTGCAACTCGTTCTCCGCCTGACGCTTTTGCAACGAGAGCGAAGCCACGGCCAGCAGAGTCGCCACGATAACGACCATGACCGTAGAATAGACGATGATATAAGTGTTGCTGTTGGGATTGTGCATCCAGCCCTTTTTCCGGCCGGACCGATCCTCCGTAAATGCCGACGAGGAAGCCTGGCAGACGGGGCAGGTATCGGGTGCGGAGTTACCTTCGTGGACATGTCCGCAAATGCTGCATACGAATTTTTTCTTTGCCATATCTCCCCTATTTTACCAATTTAACACGTTTCTTCCGGCGCGAGATGCTGGACTCGACCACGCAGTAGTCCACCAGCGGAGCCAATGCGTTCATGAAGAGGATCGCAAGCATCATACCTTCGGGATAGGCCGGATTGACCACACGGATCAACACGGCGAGCGCACCGGTGAGGAACCCGACGATATATTGGCCCGTACGGGTCTGGGCCGACGTGACGGGATCGGTGGCCATGAACACGGCGCCGAAAGCGAAACCGCCGACGATCAGATGCTCCCAAGCGGGGTAGGTCGTCACGCCGAGTGCCTGGAAAAAGTATCCCATTGCCAGGCCGCCGATAAAGACGAACGACATCGTGCGCCACGAAGCGACGCCCGTAAAGAGCAGAATCGCTGCGCCGATCAGAATCGCCAGCGTCGAGGTTTCGCCCACGCAGCCGGGAATGAATCCCAGGAAAGCGTCCGCCGTCGAATAACTCATCGTACCACTCGTAGCGAGTTGTTCGAGGGCCGTAGCACCCGAAACAGCGTCGTCGGCGAACCAGACCTTCTCACCCGAAATAAAGGGCGTGTAGGCGAAAAACACGAATGCACGCGCCACCAGCGCGGGATTGAAGACATTCATACCCGTACCGCCGAAGACCTCCTTGCCGAAGATGACGGCGAAAGCCGTACCCAGCGCGATCATCCAGAGCGGCGTACCGACCGGCATAATCATCGGGATCAGCAGACCCGACACGAGGAAACCTTCATTGACTTCGTGTCCGCGCTTTTGGGCGAAAAAGAACTCGATGCCCAGACCGACCACATAGGAAACCACGATCATCGGCAGCACCTTGAGGAAACCGAACCAAAAGGCTGCCCAGCCGGTCATGCCCACCTGGTAGCCCGTATTATACATACCGAACAACAAGGCCGGCATCAGCGCCACGACCACCACGATCATCGTACGCTTCATATCGTTGCAATCGCGGATATGGGCTCCTCTGCTCGTGGTCGTATTCGGCACGAAAAGGAACGTTTCGAACGCATCGAAAGTCGATGCGAGGAACGAAAGCTTGCCGCCTTCGGAGAAGGTCGGCTTGATTTTATCTACGAATTTTCTTAAACCTCCCATCGTTATGCCTCCTTGATCATTAAGTTAATACCGTCCCGGATGATCTGCTGCATCTCGATCTTCGAGGGATCGACAAATTCGCAGAGCGCGAAATCTTCCTCGACGACCTCGTAGATGCCGAGGTTCTCCATCTTGTCGATGTCGCCCGCAAGAATCGCCTTGAGCAGGTAGGTGGGATAGATGTCCATCGGCAGGTACTTGTCGTACAGTCCCGTCACCACGAACGGGCGCTCGCCGCCGTTGAGATTGGTATCCAGGTCGTAAACCTTCTTCGGGCAGAGCCATGAAAAATAGGCCCTGGAAACCGAAAACTTGTTCAGACGGGGCATCGCCCAACCCAGCAATTCATAGTGGTTGCCTTCGGGAATTACCGTCACCATGTTTGCATAAAAACCGATGAAACCGTCGGCCGGGGTCTTGCGTCCCGTAAGCACGTTGCCCGAAATGATGCGGGGATTGTGGGCCGTGGGCTTCAGGTTGTCCTTGAGCACCGAAGCCACCGGAGCACCATCGATAAGCCGATAGTACTGGGGATTTTTCACCTCGGAGCCTGCGACCGCGATGACTTTGGTTCTATCGACGCGCCCTTCGTTCAGCAGGCGGCCGATGATGGCCAGATCCTGAATATTCACCGTCCACACCCGCTCGTCCTTGTTGATCGGATCGACGTGATGAATCTGAACGCCTACATTACCTACCGGATGCTTGCCTGCAAACGTGTGGATTTCGGCCCCTTTCAAAGATGCCATTTCGCCCTCCGCACCGGCACGCACGCCCAGATGGACCTTGCCCGAAGTGAGCTTGCGCATCGCTTCGATACCCGTTTCGAGGTTCCGCTTCTCACCGGCCAGCACGAAATTGTAATCCGGAGCCAGCGGTGCGGAATCGAACGTCGAAACGAAAACGGCCTTCGGTGTGTCGCTCGGATCGGCGATGATACCGTAAGGCCGCTGGATAATCATGGGCCAAAGCCCGGACTTGAGCAAAAGATCGATAATCTCTTCGCGGGAAGCGGTTTGCACGTTCAGCTTGGCAAACTCTTCGTACGTCTGGGTCGCATCGGCCTGAACCGTCACGTTGAGAATGCAACGCTTCTCACCGCGATTGATCGCCGAAACCGTACCGCTGACGGGCGAGGTGAAAACCACCCTTTCGTTGTACTTGTTGAAGAACAACGGGGTACCCGCCTTGACCCGGTCGCCGGCTTTCACCAGCAACTTGGGCGTCACACCCTCGAAATCGAGAGGCGACACGGCGTACTCGGGAGCGAGCGGCAATTTGACCAGCTTCTCCACGGCCTTACCCTGAAGATTGATGTCGAGACCTTTGCGTAATGTAATGATTTTCGACATGATTAATAAATGGTTGTTTTACAGATAATTATTTTGCATTGAGATTTCCAGGCAATGTTTGTTAGCGTAATAACACACCAAATCGCGTGCGAAGATACGATTTTTTCCGATACGAACAGCAAAGAGCAGCCTGATTTTTTTTAATCGACTGAAAAATCATAACTTTGTCTTTTTAGAGCGATCCGCATTATGAAATGCAGCATAGTCGATATCCACACGCACCGTCCCACCGGCAAGGCTTTGGAGCCCTCTTTCGCAGGGATTCATCCCTGGCAGGCGGAAACACGGCGAATCGAAGAGATCGTCCCCCGGTTCGGCGAAGTCGATCTGGTCGGCGAGATCGGCCTGGACTATGCCGGCACGGTCGGCCGGGAGGCCCAGCTCCGGATTTTCCGCGAACAGCTCGACTGGGCCGAACGGCTCGGCAAACCGGTCGTGCTGCACTGCGTGAAGGCCTTCGAAGCGGTCATGCGCGAACTGGCTCCCCATGCACTGCGGGCGGTGATCTTCCACGGCTTCATCGGATCGTCCCAGCAGGCGGCCGAAGCCATAAAGAAGGGTTACTACCTCTCCTTCGGGGAGCGGACGTTCCGCTCACCCCGCACGGTCGAAGCCCTGCGGCGCACGCCGGTCGAAAACCTCTTCGCCGAAACGGACGAAAGCGACGTGCCGATCGAGGAGATTTACCGCCGGATCGCCCAAGCGAAAGACCTCGACCCTGAACTGTTGAAATGCGCGATATACCGCAATTACAGAGAGATATTCGAACGATGACTGACAACTGGCTCGAAAGAACGGAGCTCCTGCTGGGAGCGGAAAAACTCGAAAAACTGCGTGCGGCCCACGTGCTGGTCGTAGGATTGGGCGGCGTGGGCGCCTATGCCGCCGAGATGATCGTCCGGGCAGGCGTGGGGCGCATGACCGTCGCCGATGCCGACACGGTCAATCCGACCAATATCAACCGCCAGCTGGTGGCCCTCTACTCGACCGTCGGACGGCCCAAAGCCGAGGTGCTGGCCGAGCGGCTGCGGGACATCAACCCGACACTCGAACTCCACGTAGTCGATAAATACATCAAGGACGAAGAAACCGACCTGTTGCTCGACTCGGCACGGTTCGACTACGCGGTCGATGCGATCGACACCCTCTCGCCCAAGCTGGCGCTGATCCTGGGGGCGCTGAAACGCGGCATTCCCCTGGTCAGCTCGATGGGCGCCGGAGCCAAAACCGACCCCACGCGGCTCGAAATCGAGGACATCTCCCGCACCCACCACTGCCCGCTGGCCCACATGCTGCGCAAACGGCTTCACAAAGCCGGAGTACGCAGCGGCTTCAAAGCCGTATTCTCCGCCGAACCGGTACGCGAAGGCGCGACGATCCTCTGCGAAGAACAGAACAAGAAATCCAACACGGGCACGATCTCCTACCTGCCCGCCCTCTTCGGCATAGGCTGCGCCTCGGTAGTCGTCCGGGGAGTGATCGGAGAGCTGTAAGCGGACCGCAACAGCCGTCCCGCGTACAAGAAAACCGCTCAAACGGCTGTCGGAACGGATTTATGACCATCCAGAAGCGGTTAGATCCGTTTTTCGAAATATTATTATCTTTGACATAGCCTCGGTTAAATAGGCTGCGCCTCGGAAAACGGGAACAATTCCCGTTTTCTCTCGGCTTTTAGTATCTTTGTTTTTAAGATATGAATCGGACAAACTCAACCAAGTTTGGCTTAGTGTCCATCTTTTCGTATCTTTGACTTCGTCTTAGATACTCCGCCTCGGCAAAATGCAAATAAAAATTGCTTTTGCGCTCGGCTTATTCGTATCTTTGCAAAACAGCGGCGAACGATGCGAACAAGCATAGCCGAGGCAGCTCCGTAATCCGCCGGTCACGACAGATGGACGATACAGTCCGCAAACGAGATCGCCCGTGTCCGGTCCGGAGACAAGCCCGCCGGCTGCGACGCGGAACCTACGACTGTTCCGTCGAGGCCCCGGCAATCCCGATCCGTACCGGAAACTGCGGAAACACCTCCGTTTCCCGTACCCGGTACCACCACGGATCCGCAGACAATGGTACAAAAAATGATGGTCTTATTCGGCGAGGCCCCTGCTTCGGCGGATGCACATACCGAAACAAGACCCGAAATAAAACCGCAACTATGAATATCGTATTTTTAGATGAGTACAGCCTGGGAGGAATCGACCTCTCCCGCATCAAGCAACTGGGAAATTATACCGGCTACGAAAAAACGACGCCCGGTGAAATAGCCGAGCGTTGTATCGACGCAGACATCGTCATCACCAACAAGGTCCCCCTGCGGGCCGAAGCTATCAAGGTGCTGCCGCAGCTCAAACTGATCTGCATCGCCGCTACCGGTATGAACAACGTCGATCTGGAAGCCGCCGCCGAACGCGGGATTGAGGTCCGCAACGCTGTCGGCTACTCCACCCATGCGGTGACGGAAACGACGATCGGTGCCGCCATCGCCCTGCTGCGGCAGAGCATCTACTACGACCGCTACGTCAAGAGCGGCGAATACGCCGCATCCGACGCTCCGTTCCATTTCGGACGGCCGCTCCACCAGCTCTACGGCAAACGCTGGGGTATCATCGGCCTGGGAGCCATCGGGCACAAGGTCGCCGAAGTCGCCGCAGCCCTCGGCTGCCAGATCGCCTATACTTCGACTTCGGGTGTCGAACGGCAGGAACCCTACCCCGCCATGCCGCTCGACGAACTGCTCCGCTGGTCGGACATCGTGTCGATCCACGCTCCCTTGAACGACCGCACGCGCGGCCTCGTCGGAGCCCGGGAATTGGCCCTGATGAAACCTTCGGCCCTATTGATCAACGTAGCCCGAGGTGGCATCGTCGATGAGCAGGCCCTCGCCGATGCGCTCGACAACAAGCGGCTGGCCGGTGCCGGAATCGATGTCTTCTCGCGCGAGCCGATGTCGCCGGACAACCCCCTGCTGCGTGTAACAGACCCCGACCGGTTGCTGCTCTCGCCCCACACGGCCTGGGCCCCGGTCGAAGCACTCGAAACATTGGTCGGCTGCATCGAACGGAATATCGAAACCTTTTTGGCCGAACAGCGATAGTAAGACGCCGCCGAAGCGACCGAATGAGAAAACCCCGGACTGAACTTAAGTTCAGTCCGGGGTTTTCTTCGATTTTTCTGTTATGAATCAAACAATTCCGATGCGCACCGGTCCGCGAGCCCTGGCAGCCTCGTAATCCGCATCGGTAAATGTATAAGTCCATTCCACGACGTATTTATCCCCCTCTTCATAAGCCTTGTAAACATAACGATCGGGATCCTGCAAACTTTTCGGAACCGCAACTTCTCCGAGTCCCGACGGATAATAATTTTCCATATAACAGTAAATTATAACTCCTTCTGTAAAAGAATCGTAGATAACATGAGTTTCTCTTCCGTCGAGAAAAGTCTGCAAATCCACGGGCGAAGGTCCTTCCAATTCTTTTACAGCCCGCTCTCCATACTTTATTCCCTGGGATCTCGTGATGCACCCCTCTACATAGAAATATTCGATCCTATGATTGCACCTATTCTCCCACACGAACCGGCTGACATAGGACGAATAGGTTTTATCGTCGCTGTCATTGCAACTTACAAGAGAGCACAGCACGACGCAAATCATCCACAAATAAAGAATCTTTCTCATAATTTAAATTCAGGCTGATTTGACTTCATTATAAAAGTAATAGATAATATTCGAAAATACAACTTCGTTTCTTGAATCTTTTAAGAAAATTCCCGGAAATCGAATCCGACTTCCGGGAAGAATCAAATGCCTGATATTCCTAAAAATTAAATTTCCCCAAGCGTAATATGCACCGCACCCCGGGCTTTCGCCGCCTCGTAATCGGCATTGGTGAAAGTATAAACCCAAACCAAAGCCAGACTACCGTTTTTCTCCTTATTTACCAAAGTATAGCGCTGCACGTCCTGCAAACCCTTTGGCACAGCGGAATTACCCGACCCCGACGGGTCGTAGTTTTCCATATATGCATACGTTTCGCCATCGACGACAAACTGCTCATACCACAGCCCCATCTTTCGGTCCTCAATATAGTCCGACAAACCTTCCGGTGAGCCGGACACCCGCACGGAAACATACTTTCCACGATTAATCCCGTCATGCCACCGATACCCTCCTTCTACATAAAAGAAATCGATTCGATAATCGCTCTCATTTTTCCATTCGATCCAATATTCATCGACCGGTTCGACCTGCTTCTCGTCGTCGCCACAACCGCTCGAAAAGATCAATGCCGAAAGCGCCGCAACGCAACAGATAAACTTTTTCATAGGCATTAAATTAAAATTCAAAAAAATACCCTTCACGAATATAACATCATTTATGAAAAATACAAAATATTCGGGAATAAATCCTCCCGAATCCTCTAAAAAAGATTTGCACTGAAAAACAGATGTTTTTCAGTGCAAATCAAAATCAATATAGAATCCGCTCTATATCATCTATAAGAGTTCCCCTACTTAAATTTCACCAGCGAATGTCCTGTCATGGCTTCGGGCTTTTCGAGCCCCATCAGGTCGAGGACCGTAGGGGCTACGTCGGCCAAGATACCGTCGCGGACCGTTTTCACGCGGTCGGAAACCACGACGATCGGCACCGGATTGAGCGAATGAGCCGTATTGGGCGTGCCGTCGGCATTGACCGCATTATCGGCGTTGCCGTGATCGGCGATCTGCACGACCTCGTACCCATTGCGACGGGCCGCCTCGACGACTTTGGCCACACACGCATCGACAGCCTTCACCGCTTTCTCGATCGCCTCATAAACTCCCGTATGCCCCACCATATCGCCGTTGGCGAAATTCAGGCAGATGAAATCGTATTTCTGCCTGTCGAGTGCCCCGACCAGCTTGTCGGCCACCTCGTAAGCGCTCATCTCGGGCTGAAGGTCGTAAGTCGCCACCTTCGGAGAAGCGACCAGAATGCGGTCCTCGCCCTCGAACTCCTCCTCGCGGCCTCCGTTCAGGAAGAAGGTCACATGAGCGTATTTCTCCGTTTCGGCGATACGGAGCTGCGAAAGCCCCTGCCGGGCGACATACTCGCCGATCGTGTCGGCCACGTTCTCCTTGTCGAACAGGATATGCAGCCCCTCGAACTTGGCGTCATAGGGCGTCATACAGCAATAGTAGAGCGGCAGCGTGTGCATGCCCTGCTGCGGCATATCCTCCTGTGTGAGTACGATGGTCAGCTCCTTGGCCCGGTCGTTCCGGTAGTTGAAGAAGATCACCACGTCGTTCGGCCGGATCATACCGATCGGATTGCCGTCCTCGTCGATCCGCACGACGGGCTTCACGAACTCGTCGGTCACCCCTTCGTCGTACGACTTCTGCATCGCCAGCGCCATATCGGACGAATGTTCGCCCTTGCCCTCGACCAACAGGTCGTAGGCCACCTTCACACGCTCCCAACGCTTGTCGCGGTCCATCGCGTAATAACGGCCTACGATCGAGGCCACGACGCCCGTCGATCGTTCCCGCATGTGCTTTTCCAGCCGTTCGATGAATCCCTTGCCGCTGTACGGATCGGTATCGCGGCCGTCCATAAAGCAATGCACGTAGGTACGTTCGATGCCGTATTTATCGGCGATGTCCGTCAATTTGAGCAGATGATCCAGCGACGAGTGCACTCCGCCGTCCGAAACCAGTCCCATCAGGTGCACGCTCACCCCGTTCGATTTGGCGTATTCGAACGCCTTCACGATTTCGGGATTCTTCAGAATCGAATCGTCGCGGCAGGCCCGGTTGATCTTCACCAGATCCTGATAGACTACCCTGCCCGCACCGATATTGAGGTGCCCCACCTCCGAATTGCCCATCTGCCCATCGGGCAGGCCGACGTTTTCGCCGTCCGTACGCAACTGCGCATGAGGGTATTTACGGGTCATTTCCGAAATATAGGCAGGATGCACCTGTGCGATGACATCCCCCTTCTGTCCGTCGCCGATGCCCCAACCGTCGAGGATCATCAGCAATACTTTGCGATTACTCATCCGAAACATTACTTTACTTGTTCCACAATCAGTTCTACGGCCTTGTCGATAGCCGCCTGGATGCCATCGGGGTTCTTACCGCCCGCCGTCGCCAGGAAAGGCTGTCCGCCGCCGCCGCCGTTGATGGCTTTGGCCGCCTCGCGCACCACGACACCGGCATTGACTCCCTGCGCCACGATATCGTCGCCCAAAGCGACGGTGAGCGTCGGCTTGCCGTCATTGATCGATCCGATCACCAGTACGATATTCTTCGAACGCGAACGCACGGCGAAAGCGAGGTCCTTGATGAAATCCGGCCGGCGATCGGTCTGCGTAGCCATCAGCCGCATCCCGCCACGCTCGGGCGTAGAATCGACGATCTTCGCGGCCCACTCGGCCACCTGTTCGCGGCGGATGGCCTCCATCTCGTGCTTCAAAGCCTCGTTGCTTTCCATGATCTTCTTGATCGACTGAAGAATCTGCGGGTTATTGAGATAATCGGCCACGTTGCGCATCGTATCTTCGGCCGCATAGATCACCTCCTCGGCCTTCGCCCCCGTCGTGGCCTCGATACGTCGTACACCGGCGGAAATGGCGCTTTCGTTCAGGATCTTGAAGAACCCGATATTACCCGTAGCGCTCACGTGAGTACCGCCGCACAACTCGACCGAGGTGCCGAAGCGCACCATACGCACCCGGTCGCCGTATTTCTCGCCGAAGAGCATCATCGCCCCGGCCGCTGCAGCCTCTTCCTTGGTGGCATCGCGTTTCTCCTCGAGGGGATAGTTCGCGCGAATGGCACGATTGACCAGTTGCTCGACCCGGCGCAGCTCCTCGTGCGTCACCTTCTGGAAGTGCGAAAAGTCGAAGCGCAGGTATTCGGGCGTCACGAGCGAACCTTTCTGCTCGACGTGCGTACCGAGCACCTTGCGCAGCGCTTCATGCATCAGATGGGTCGCCGTATGGTTGTTGGCAGCCGCCTGACGTTTCTCCGGATCCACGACGGCCATGAAGGTCGCCTCGGGATTTTCGGGCAGTTGGGTAACGATATGGATAATCAGGCCGTTCTCCTTCTCGGTAGCCACGACCGGGATCCGTTCGTTGGCGGTTTCGATATAGCCGATATCGCCGATCTGACCGCCGGAATTGCCGTAGAACGGAGTGCGGTCGAACACCAACTGGTAGGAAACGCGTCCTTTGGAGGACACACGGCGGTAGCGGGCGATCTTCACCTCGGCGCTCAGCGTGTCGTAACCGATGAACTCGCTCTGCTTGATATGGATCAGCTCCTTCCAGTCGTCGGTATCGACCGCAGCAGCGTTGCGCGAACGCTCCTTCTGCGCCTGCAGCTCCTTCTCGAAGGCCTCCAGATCCACCTCGATCCCCTGTTCGCGGGCGATCAGCTCCGTCAGGTCGATCGGGAATCCGTAGGTATCGTACAACAGGAAAGCGTCCTTGCCGGAAATGCGTTCGCCGCCGCTCTTGCGAACCTCGGCCATCACGCCGTCCAACAGGTTGATGCCCGTAGCGAGCGTACGCAGGAAGGAGCTTTCCTCCTCCTCGATCACCTTCTCGATCAGCGTCTGCTGGGCCTTGAGCTCGGGGAACTGCCCGCCCATCTGATCGACCAGACCGGCCACCAGACGGCAGATGAAGGGCTCGTTGAAGCCCAGGTAGGTATAGCCGTAGCGGACGGCGCGGCGCAGAATGCGGCGGATCACGTAGCCCGCCTTCACGTTCGAAGGAAGCTGTCCGTCGGCGATCGAGAACGAAATGGCACGCAGGTGGTCGGCGACCACGCGCATAGCCACGTCGCACTTCTCATCCGCACCGTACGTTTTGCCAGACATGGCGGCGATGCGCTGGATCGTAGGTTGGAACACGTCGGTATCGTAATTCGACTTTTTCCCTTGCAGAATCATGCAGAGGCGTTCGAAACCCATGCCCGTATCGATACAGTTGGCCGCCAGGGGTTCGAGCGAACCGTTCGCCTTGCGGTTGAACTGCATGAAGACCAGGTTCCAGATCTCGATCACCAGCGGGCTGCCCTGATTGACCATCTCGCGGCCCGGCACGGCGGCAATCTCCGACTCGTCGCGCAGGTCGTAGTGGATCTCGCTGCAAGGTCCGCAAGGGCCTACGTCGCCCATCTCCCAGAAGTTGTCGTGCTTGTTGCCGCGGATGATGTGATCCGCAGGCAGGTATTGCAGCCAGATGTCGTAGGCCTCCTGGTCGAACGGCACCCCGTCTTCGGGACTTCCCTCGAACACGGTAGCGTACATGCGGCTCTTGTCCAGTCCGTACACCCCGGTCAGCAGCTCCCAGGCCCAGCCGATCGCCTCCTTCTTGAAATAGTCGCCGAACGACCAGTTGCCCAGCATCTCGAACATCGTGTGATGGTAGGTGTCATGGCCGACCTCCTCCAGGTCGTTGTGCTTGCCCGACACGCGCAG
>ERZ857750.3822-NODE-3822-length-12011-cov-3.691285_pt1 | contig 12011 bp, 12 predicted proteins | sample MGYA00519915_ERZ857750 | MGnify/ENA primary metagenome ERZ857750 (study PRJEB31778, sample SAMEA3449358) | human gut metagenome | biome: human gut; feature: human-associated habitat; material: faeces | place: United Kingdom | collected 2010/2012 ... | reverse complement strand
TATCATCATCTGATATTTGATTACCTTTTTTCATAACATATATCTTTTTAGTTACTTCTGCATATTTTTTAAGCTGAGGTTTGATATAAGCAGCCAATTTAATTGCTCTATTTTCATCTGCATCTTTACTAGCAATTTTTAATTGATTTCTAATTACATTAGTGTTCTTGTATGATTTATTTAATGTTATATCCTCATTTACTGATACAGATACATCTTTTAATAATTCTAGTCTTTTATTGTTCATTTCATGGAATGTATTTTTAGCAAAAGTATCTAAAACTGAGTTTCTGAATAATAAACCTTTATTTCTGCCATCACCTGTATATCTTAAAAAGCTTGGTTTTTCACTAAATAATTTAATTCTATCTTTTATATTTTTAGGAATGTCCATACCTGTTTTACTGCAATCAATTGCACATTGTTGAGCAACTAATATTAAATATTGTTCATATCTATATTTCATGTGATTATTTTTTATATAGTTTTTTAATTGCTTATTGTTCATAATAAAAATACCATTAACTACAGTTTTATTTTTAAATAATTCATTCATATTGGAATAAGTTTGTTGATTAATATTGCTTTCTCCATCCCATGTTTCAATCACTTTTTGCTTTTCGCATTTGAATAGATCATCTAATGATATCTCCTGATTAACTCTATAATCATATAAAGGTAGTTCATTGCATTTGTTCATTAGTCCAGCATTACATAATGCTAAACTTCCTATTTTATCTCCAGCAGTTAATTTTGTTATTTCAATTATATTTTCTTTAGTATATAAACTTTCAACTTTTGCACCATCTAAAGTATTAAAAAATAATGGTGTATCTAATTCTATTACACTATCATAAATAGTATCGTCAACCATTACTGCTGCAGTATCGCCATCACAATCAGCTCCTGACATTCTATGTAGTAATGCATCATATGAATTAACTACTATCATACTATTTGATTTATACCCCAATAAATTTATATAGTCATTACTTTTATTTTTAAACTTGATCATTTCTTGATGTGAACTCAAAGGATTTCTGCCTATTACAGTTCTTTGGCCATATGGTATACCTACTACAGATATTTCATTTGCTTGTAAACAATCATTATCTCTAGCAGTTTCCATATCCCTAGTTGCTATAAAATTAAAATATACTTGTGGATCTTGTACGATTAATCTGTAGGCCATGTCTTTGATGTGTATTTTTCCATATGCTAATTTCTTGATCTTGCTTATATATAATTTTCTGATTTGCTCTAATACTAATTTATCTTTTAAAAATGCCTCATCATATTTGACTAAGTCTAAGGCTATGTCAAAACTATTATTATGTATAATATCATCGTCTATAGTTTCTTTAATGTCTGCTAGTTGATTAACAACCAACATTGCATTTACATCCTTTAGAGATTGCTCTAATAATGTTTTATCATCTTTAGCTAAAGATATGATATCTTTATAACTTAAGGCCAATGCTTGAGTAAACTGATAATTTAGCATTGTTTTATCTGTTCTTAATTTGTTCTCGTTATATTTACAAACGTATAAAGAATTTATTATATCGCTATATTCATTTGGAATATTACTCTTTGATTTTTCTATGTCCTCAATTGAATCAAAATATTTTATCAGCTTAGTTTGTGATTGATTTAATATCATATCTACATCTTTTACATTATGCCAATTGCTATAAATATCTTTTATATATAGATCATCATCTATCTTTTTTAAGCCTTCACTATCACCAAATTTATTATATACTTCCTCTAGTTTGGCCTTTATATCAGCAGCAATACACATACCCTTTCCACCAATTGTGTACAATCTAAATGTGATCCATTCAATATTTTTTATTTTTTTGCTATTTGGTCTGCTATTAAGTTCTTGTTTTATTTTCTCGGCTAACTCTAAAGATATTACACCTTGACCATCATGTGATGTCAGCTCTGTTTCAATTTCTTTTTCTTCAAATTCTAGAGTATCAAGATCTTTTATAACTGTATGTACACCACAATACTTATATTTTAATTCTTCGATTACTACAACATTTGGTTTTATATTTGTTTTATATGCTCCACTAAACATAAAACTTATATATGCTTGGATCTTATTAATTACTACATTTCTGCCTTCTAATCTGTTTACTATATTGCCTGTACTATATTTAATTAATTCAACTCCTAGAGTATCCGCTAACTCTTTTTTGATATACATAGCAGTAGATTTTTTAAGATCTCCAGCACTTGCTAAATAGAATACATACTCGATACTATCTAAAGTTATTACCTGATCTAAGATATCTAAATTATTTTTGAATTCAATTTTAATGAAATCATCTGTGGCAAATACTTCTTCATCCAATCCACACCATGCAGTATAATAATGTGTGAACATACTATCGTCTAATTGTATTACATCTATATAGGCCGATGCTTTTGTTCCATGTGATACAAATTTAAATTGATTTCCTTCCTGTAAATTAATTTTTACTGCTCCACTCTTAACTCTTTTAATATCCATTTTTATTTTCTCCTTTATTTTTATTAGGCTAAAACTATTACTAGAATAGTTCTAGCCTTCACTATATAGTTATCCATTTTGTACTGACAATGTAAAACATTTGCCTAATTTTTTAATAAATTTTTATTTTCATAAATCACCTGATTATCTATTAAAACTCTATAATCATTTACATCTAATGTTTCATATAAACATAAATTCTTTATAGTTTCATTAGTTTTTAACAATCTAAAATATTTTTCATATTCACTATCCAATGGCATAAAATATGGATACTTTTTATAATATTCATCACTTAAAATCATCTCTAATATTTCATTTTGGACTTTATAAATATAATAGATTTTTTTGGTTACTACTTCATTTGTTAACCTATTTTTTATATTTGCGATTAACTCAATCTGTACTACTTTTCTTTCATTCACTTTTTTAACTACCCCCTAATAGCTCATACCCGCTAATCTACCTTCTCTTTTTTCTATCGCACTTATTTCTGACTTCATATATTTTGCACTTGCTTTTGCGATTTCTTTACCTTCAAGTTGCACACTTGTATTTATATTTATTTCATTATCTTTTAACAAATAAACTAATGCTTGTTTAAGCATTTTATTTTGATCTGTTAATTCACTAAGAATATTATTACTTAATTTTTCTTCTTTTCTACTGGATACCAACTGGCTTGGTTTATATGTGCTGGTGGAATTGTAATCCAAAGTGCTTGTATCTAATGTTGCCACCTCTGTATTTAGATTTGCTAATTGAGGAATCGCAGCTAAACTAACTGCTTTTGCATTGCCTGATTGTGCTTGTGATTGTGTCTGAGTTGATACTGTAGTAGTTTTCTTAATAGATACTTTTCCTGTAATATCTTTACTCAATGCCGCTCTAATTGCATTCCAGTCAGCTATTACTTTAGTTCTCATTTTACTGCTTGATGTTGTTGTACCTCTATAAAGTTCTGTAAATGAACTTCTACCAGCTCTATTTAAAGCCTCAAATGATTTCTTACTTTGATTGTACATAGTTGTGGCATCTTGCATAACTCCAGTTTTTGTTTTACTCATGCTAGTTGTTACACCTTTATATAATGAAGTCATGGATTGTTTTGCTGCTTGTTCTAATTTGCTAAATGATGTTCTTACTCCATTATAGGCATCAGATCCAAACTGTCTTATTATTCTAGATGACTCACTTAAATTCTGTTGAGTTGCTTTTGGGATCTCACCAGTTTTAGTTGTTGCTATATTTCCTAATCCTGAAAGTGATGACTCTAAATCAGATTTTAATCCATCTGTATTTTGCTTTGCACTATCCTTTGCAGCTTTAGTATTATTATCTACAGATTGAGCCATTTCTTTAGTTTTAGTATCAGCAGTTTGAGCTACAGAATTAAAAGTATTTTCTTTATCTGTTTTATACTCTCCATTTATCTTTTTAGCATTTTCTTTTAATTGGCTTTCATTGCTTTGAATATATTCAATTGTTTCTTTGTGGGCTTGTTTCATTCCTTGTAATGTAGAATCTAAGTTCGGCATTATTTGATCGGCAAATGGTAAATTTGCTAGATGCTCTAATAATGATATTCCTATTTCTAATATACAAGCTTTTAACTGATTGGCCATAGTTTGAATATTTAATCTAAAGCTATCGACTCCTATTTGTACTCCGTTTATAAAATCAGTCAGACCATCCATTGCTGCCGTCATAGCTGGTAATAGCAATGATCCTATAGTTTGAGATAATTCTGCCCAACTATTAGAGAAATCTTGTTGACTTGCTGCATATGACTCTTCATATGCTTGAGTTACTTGATCTATTGCCCCTTCTGCATCGATAGTGCTATCTTTTACATTAACCCATGATTGTAGAACTGTATCATTACCATATTCAACTGTACCTTTAAATATATCTTGTAATGCCTGCGCTCTTTTAGTTTCATCTCCTACATTTAATATCGCACCACTAACTTCTTTAAATGCATCAGTCATGGTGATCTTACCACTATCAATTCGACCTTTTAAATCATTAACATCTATACCAACACTTTTTAAAGCATCTGCTGATGAGGTAGATCCATCAGTAATTGTTAATGATAATTCTTTCATCATATCGGCAACTTTATCTGAATCCATTCCAGTATCTTGCATAGCACTAGAAATTAAATTAAAGGCATCTTGTCCACTAACACCCATTTGTCCAAGTATAGGAGTATACTCGATTAAGGTATCCATAAAATCTCCAGCGATATTGTCACCTTGTTGTTGACCTTTAATAATAAGTCCTAAAGCATCCTCTGCACTATATCCCCAGTTATCATAAGCCATTGTAAGGAATCGTACCATATCATTAGTTTCGTATCCATATCCATTAAGAATACTCATAGTTTTAGATACTCTCTCAGCCTCTGAATCGCTCATTTTGAATCTTTGTGATAATAATTCTACTGCCTCAGAAATTGACTCAATGTTATAACCACCATCTGAGAACTGCATTATCTTTCCTTGCATATCTTCAGCAGCATCTTTTGTTAAGCCTAAATTAATCTGTAAATCGGTTAATGTTTGATCATATTCTTTTGCAGCATTTAATACATTTGCTACAAACATACCAGCTAATGCAGCACTAGCTAGTACTGCACCACCTTTTAACAATCCCATAGCGCTATCTAGTCCACCGATTTCTCCTGTGAATGCCTCGACTCCTGAACTATTTATGGATTCCTGTAGTCTATCAAAAATATTACTACTATTTTCATTTCCTGATGCAGCATCATCCACTCTGCCTAATTCTTCTCTATATTGTTGAGTTTCATTCTCTGCTTGTTGCATTCTGTTTTGAGTACCTTGTATTTGGTTTTCCAAACTTCTTAAACTATTCACCGCAGTATTAATAGTTCTATCCATCCCATTTAACTGTTGCTCATAAGCTTTTAGATTGCTCTCAGCTTGTTTATACTCATCTGAGCTTTTGCCTAACGTTTGTTCTAATTCTTGTAATTCTCTTTTTGCCTCTTCAATTTTTTGTGGCAATTCAGCTTGTTGCTGAGTATAAGATCTTAGTTTTTGCTCTTGCTTTTGATATGCTTTTGTAAGTTCTTCAATTTTCTTTTCATATTGCTTGATTACATTTTCACCACTATCAATTGCCTTATTGTAATCGTCAATGGATTTTTCACTTAATTCTAAAGCTTTTTTACTATTTCGGAATGCTTGTTCCATTTGCTTAGTGCTTTTGTTTACGTTTTGTATTCCACTATCAAAATCTTTACTATCAAGCCCTAAGCTTACAATTAATTCGCTTATAGTTTGTTGCTCTGCCATTTTTCTATTCCTTTCTATAAAATATTTAATAACTTTAATTATTTAAGTATTCAATTGTTTTTTTAATATGAATTGAGTTGGATCATACACCAATGAAATAATTTATAACTAGTTTTACTTTAATAAATAAAGTTTAGTATAAAATTAATTCTTAAAAAAAAAGAAGAATAGGAAAATATAAAATATTTTTATAACTCTCCTACTCTCCTATGTTATTAAAAGAAATCTTCCACATACATTTGTTTCTTTGGTTTTTCTTCGACCTTTTCTAAACCATTCATTTTCAAATATATATCATATTGTTCAAATAAAAATCTTGGTGTAACTTTATAAAAATCATCTAAATTATGATGTAATAATGTACACCATATGTACATCAGATAATTATAATCCCAATCTTCGTTTTCTTCTAACTTACTTTTGTTTTTTTAGATTCTTTTACTTTTGGCATACCATCTGCTACTAATTTACCAACAACTACAAATGAATCTAATACCTCACCAATTGGCATTCTGCTCACTTGTTCTACATCAAAATCCTCATGGTTAAATAGTATTCCATGTTTTATTACACTAGATAAGACTCTTAAATCTCCTAGAGAAATTTTTTCAAGTACTGCTGGTGTATTGCATTCGCATTCTTCACAAACTTCTTTTAGTACTCCAAAATTAAATACTATATCATACTGTTTTCCACATACTGTTATTTTCATATAATTGTTATTTCCTTTCATTATTTATAGGTATAAATACCTTACCTCTTGAATTCAAAAGCCTTAAATTGGCTCTCAGAAGGTCACTTTTTTATAATAAATTTCTAAGCTACTACTTCTTTTTTACTAGCTTTAGATAATGATGATACTGTAGTAGCTGATTGTGGGAATGAAGTTAAGAATCCTTTTATAAATGCTGCATCTACATCTTTTCCATCCTCATCGGCTCTAACTCGCCATGTCCCATTTTCAAGTGGAATAATATTGAACTCGATTTCTGCATTAACTACTTCCACACCATCTTCTCTAGTTTTGAATGACTCACCTTTAACATTTGCTTTTACTTTTGGAATTGATACATATCTATATTTATTATTTGATTTTAAGGATCTAAAAGTCATTGCTAATTCTGGTGCAACTACATTTACATTATCTACAACTACACCTTTTACAATTTCTTGACCTGTAATTTTAGCATATTCATCTAAAGATAATCCTAATAATTCTACTGTAACAGTCCCCTCACTAAATCCATTAACTACATCCGCTACAACATCATCTGCATATAAACTCTCAGAATACATATCTATTTCTACATCAGCAGTAACTAATCCAGCGATTTTTAAAGTAGTATCTGCTTTTATATTTTCATCATTTTCTCTTAATGCTATATGTAAATTGTCTAAACCGATTTGTCCAGTCTTTGCCATTAAATTTCCTCCATTTTTATATATTTATAATATAGTGATCTTGCATAATATGGCTCTCCACTATCCTTTAGATCACTTTCACTAAGTTTTTGAAAGTTATTTTCTTTCAATAAAAGTTTAATTTTATTCAAGTTATTTTCTATTAAATCTGCATCTACAGACTCATCAAACCAATAAATCAAACTTATATATATTTCTTCACAATGTGAATCATCATCATGATATCTGATATTGTTTTGACTTGTGGTTTGAAATATTATATAGTGTTTATTATCGCCACTATACTCTAGCCAATATATTGGTATTTCTAATGGCTCTAATATTTCTCTAATTTTGGAATTTATCATTACTTCAATTCCTCTCTAAGAACTTCTATCATCTTTTCTTTTGCTGGTGTAATTCCTTTTCTGAATCCTTCATCCATCCAATAAGAACCTGCTCTCGATCTTGAGCCATAATGTTGATAGTAAGCTCTATCTATTATTTCCTGTGCTGCTCCTTCTTTTTTAGTTACACCCACATCAATAGTACTATTACCTTTTTTAGTAGTAATATTTTTAGCTGATTTTATATTTCTTTTTAGTTCTCCAGTATCCATTGGTGCTGAGTCAACTAAGGCTTTTTCCATTGGATCTGCTCCAGCTAATAAAGTTTTTTTAGCTATTTTTTTAGATGCTTTTTTATCTAGTTCTGATAGCTTTTTGCTTAAATCACTTAAATCAAATTCTAATGACATTTATTTTCGCACCTCGCATGTTAATTCCACCCATCCTGTAGTGCCATATGGATTAATATGTTTTATATCATATTTTTCATTTTTATAAATTAATATATTATCTAAATAAATAGATCTTCTAGTAAATAATAAAAATATTACTGTTTTAGTTGCATTTTCTCTGTTAGATGATATATATTCATTAGAACTTTGATATTTTATTTTACATCTTAGTTTGTATAATTTTTGAGTGTCATTTGATTTTATACCTAGTCTATTCGAACTCTTTGTAACTTTATGGATTTCACATACATCTTTTAATTCGCCAATATTAAACATTATAAAAATTTCCTATTCGCATTTATATATCTTTCAATAATTGGATTTGCTTTTGAATTGCTATTTATTTGTGCAGATCTGTACTCATACATTTCTGATACTAAAATTAATAAAGCAGGTATTAAAGTATTTGCCTCATCAAATTCTACATCATTTAACCCACATATATTTTTCAAATATTCTATTGCAATTTGAATAAACATAAGTATTTCATTATCGTCATCCTCAAATTCATCTTCAATTCTAAGATAGTGTTTAACATATTTTAAATCTATATCGGCTATACTAAGCATCTGTATCAACCTTTACTTTTTTCTTAGATTTAATCTCTTTAAGCATTCCAGCATCTATTAACTCTTTTGCTCTCTTTGTATCTTTAATTTCTACAACCTCATTTGTCTGAAAAACTCTTTGTAGATGTAAATCATAAAAAGGCGCAGTTATAACTTTACATTTCATATATTTCACCTCTTAAAACTATTAAAAGAGTTACTATAAATTAATATAGCAACTCTTTTTTATTAATAACTATGCAGCTAATTTAGCAGCAGCAGTTTCTATACAAGATTTTACATCTAGTGGTATTGATGTTCTGAATGCTATTCCTGCAGTTGCAAAATAAGCATCATCACTTCTTTTAACTTGTGCATCTTTACCAACTCCAACAACAACTGCTTTTTCCATATCAACAAACATCATATCTTTTATATCATCACATTCAACAACTGGTCTGCCATATATAGTAAATCCAAATTGAGTTGTTAAATCTCTAGTTAATATAGGTTGACCATCAGTACCCACAAGATTAAATAAAGCTTTTAAATGAGTACTATTTACTACCCATGCAGCATTTTTTCTGTACTCTGCTTTTAATCCAAAGTATAAACCATTAACATCTTCTAGTGATAATGTTTCTGCAGCTTTTGGAGCTACTTTTACTGTACCTTCAGCTTTGTTTAAAGTATCAGCTATCATAGATACTATTGTTTCATCGATAGCCTCTAATCCTTCTTGTCTGATCAACGCCTCTGCATCATAAGATACATCATTTAATAATTCTTCTGATATAACAGTTAATAAGGCATATTTTTCAGGTCTTAAGTCAACTTGTTCAACTAATATATCCTTTTTAGTTATTTCTGCTAATTCTGCAGCTTTTACTAATTTACCCATTTTGTTCTTTTGTACAGGTACTATAGTATTACCATTGAAGTATACCATTCTCGCATAATCTTTCAATGTTAATTCTTTTGGTCTTTGTGTTACTAACTCACCATTAAAAGCCGCTATACCTTTGGTATTAGCTGAAGTCATGTCCCTAACTTGTATTTCTTCACCAGCTAATAATCTACTTCTTGTTTCTGTAGCTTTTGCATCTTCGTCTTGTTCATCATCTTTTACAGTTTTATCTGCATTTTTATCTAGTTTTTCAAGTACTTCATCTATAGCCTCTACTTTGTCTAATACTTCTTTTAATTTTTCAAGTACTTCTCCATCTACATCTGTTTTTGCAGTTTCAACTTGTTCTTGTAATTCTTCTGCCTCTCTTATAAGCATACTTCTTTTTTCTAATAATCTTTTGTTTTTTAACATATATTTTTTGTTCCTTTCGTATTTAAATTATTTTTTTGCACAACAAAATAACCACTAGCTTTTGCTACTGGTTTGTTATGCTTTTCGATTTATTTCATTTTATTGTTGTTCTTCTTGACCTTGCTCTTTAACAGTTTCATTCATAACTGTATTTACAATTTTTCCATCTTGCACTATGGAATTGAATTTACTTAACGTTATAATATCTAAGCCTTCTACTTGGTCTAAATTAATTTTATTTCTAACTTCGTTTAGACTCATTATTCCTGCATCTATGGCTTTTGTATAATAGTCTATTTCTTCCGATTTGTTAACTCTTAATAAATTATCTATATTGAATTCAAAAAAGTAATCTCCACTTTCTTTTTCATCTTCTGTCAATAAGAAGTTATTAAATAATTCTTCTACTCTTCTCAAATATGGTAATAATGTATATTGTAAAAATTGAAGGTTTGATTGTTCTAAAGTTCCATAGTTACCACTTTTAACTTCTCCACCGATTAAATGAGGACTAATTTTTAATAGTCTAGCAATTTCTCCTATGTTGAATTCTTGCATTTGTAACAGTTCAACATCTGCTGGTGATAGACTAATATTTTGATATTTTAATCCTTCAGGGAGAACTAAAACCCTTCCACTATTACCACCACTAAAGAATCTTTTTATCTTTGACATTAGATCATCTCTTTGATCTTTTGATGTGCTGCTTGGAGTTGTAAGTATTCCTTTCATATATGATCCATTTGAAATAGTAGCACCTAAAAATTTTTGTTGGGCTTGTCCTAATCCTATAGATTCTCTACCAATTTCTAATATGCCTTTTCCATGCACTCCATCCTCAGAATTCAGACATAAATTTATTAAATCATAATATTCATAGATGCCTCTGTATTCTTCTTTATTTACATAATATTTATAAGCATCTTTACCAACAACTTTTCTAATTTCAACCTCTGAACGTTTTAGAGGTACTAATTTTTCTATACCTAAATCATTTTTCACGATTAGTATAAATCCATTGCCTTCTAATATCGCTGATTTAATAAATAAATCTTTTAAATCGAATGAGGTTAAATAATCATTACATGAACGATTAAGCATATAGTTAATATTTTCTTTCGCTCGAATTTTAGATCCATTTTCATTGATTTTATATTTATAAATTGGCAATGATGCAATTGTTTCTGATATCAGGTTGACACCACTAAAAAGTGCTGATAATTTAAAAGCAACTTCTCTATTCACCCTGCCAAATCCTGTGAATTCAATGTTTATATTTTCACTTGCATTAAATTCTTCTGCTTGCGCTTGAGCTGCTTTAAAAGTACTAAAACCACTAAATATTCCCATTTTGCTCCTTTCTATTTAAATAATGTAAACATCATCTAAATTAATTTCATTCTTTTCTTCTATTGCATAAGCTTGTTTAAATGCAAATATAGTAGCCGCAACTAAATCTATTCGCATAGTATTTTTATTCTTTTTGGTTAACATTTCATTTTCATTTTTATCTTGAACTGTACTACAATTTGACATGCACCAATCAAATAAACTTGATTTCTCATATCTAATTTTATTTAGATATACTTTTTCTCTAAATGTTTTTGTTGGATGTGATAGGTTATAGAAATTCTGTCTAATTTCAACTACATCAAAATCATTAGATAACCTTTGTGCAGTTTGAGTCATATTATAACTATCGTAACAAATTTCTTTTATCGTGCATCCAAACTTCTTAGGTATATTTCTTATATAATCTTCTAACAAATTATAATCTACTATATAGCCACTATTTATATAGCATTCTTCTAATTGTTCAGATACTCTATAATCAAATTTTTCTCTACGATTTTTCAAACTCTCTTCAGGTAAAAATCCAATTGCTTTTATATAGTAAATTCCATTTTCTTTATAAATAATTGATATAGCAGTTAAATCTGTAGTTAAACTTGCATCTATTCCAACTATTACTTCTTTACCTTTAAAATCTATTTTTTCAACTTCGCATTTTTTCCATAAATCAAAATCTAAATATTTATTATTTCTATCATTTTGTAAAAATATATTTAAATGTTTTGTTAAAAAGCAAAAAAGG
>ERZ857750.3817-NODE-3817-length-12019-cov-4.082414_pt1 | contig 12019 bp, 28 predicted proteins | sample MGYA00519915_ERZ857750 | MGnify/ENA primary metagenome ERZ857750 (study PRJEB31778, sample SAMEA3449358) | human gut metagenome | biome: human gut; feature: human-associated habitat; material: faeces | place: United Kingdom | collected 2010/2012 ... | reverse complement strand
TCCTATCCGCCGGACTGGCGGTACGCGCCTGCGGGGACCCTCGAACCGCCGAAGCGACACTTCGGTAGGCGGGAAACAAGTCCCTTCAGGAAACCCTTGCCGCGAGACAAGGGAATCACCCGGCTTCAGCCGTGGGGAGGAAGTCAATAGTCCTCCGTGTAGAAAGTGAGCGTGTGGAGCTTTTTCTTCGCGTTCAATTGCTCTCCGAACATGCCGTACTGTTTGACTGGTTCGATCACGTCGCGCATGTGATGCGCGTGATAGGTGATGGTCTTGCCCTTGTCGGTGATGCTGATGATGCTCACTGCCGGTTGTCCTTTCCGACGAGTCCCCAAATATCGTCCACTGGAGTGGTTTGCTGCATCAGCATGTACACGTCCGCGATACGGTAGATGGGATGCCGCCCTTCCTTGCGTACCGGGGTGAGCTTGCCCCTGTGCGCCCATGATTTCAACGTGTTCGCGGATACGAGGTATCCAGCCTGTTGGAGTTTGCTTCTAATGTCCGAAGCAGTCCCCGTGTAAGTGCTGTGTTTAATCTTGTCTTGCATGAGTGTCCTCAAAAAGTTGATGTTCCAAACGTTCCTGCATCCACGGCATTTGACTTGTTTTGCCGTCTCGTCAGCGCTTAACGGCATGTTGCAGTCAGTGTTGGGGCAATTGCCCAAGCTAACCGTATGGCCTTGATTCAACAGGCGCTGGCACTTGTCGCGGGCGATGCGGATTTCAAGCGCGTACACGGGTGTTGCCGTTGAGCATAGACACGCGGGTTCGCCTTGCTTGGTTTTCTTCACGGCTATCCGCTGCGCCAACACGTTCAACGGATCGTGATTCAGGTATTCGACGCCTAAGCATTTAGCGAACGCGGATAGTGTGCCCCACACGCTATCATCCCGTTCGTCTCCCTCATACAGCAGGTCGAACACTTGCTCCCTCAACGGCGGATTATCAGAGTATCCTCCCCCGCCACCATCAGCGTCATGATTCTTGTTGATGCGGTTCATCTTGTCGGTTTCCAAAAATCCGATGTTCTTCGTGAACCATTCCAAGTCGGCTAGGAGCCGCTGTTCACATTCAGGGCAGAGTTGCCTGGTATCGTCTCGTTCACGCCCGCAACGCAACAGTTTGCAGTCAGCCAATCGCACGCCTTCCAAAATCATGGTATGTTGATTCCGCACCGGTGCCCGAAGGCGTGCGATTAATGCCGGAACATGTCTAGTATACCGGTTGCACCCAACCTTGCAACCGGTATTGGATTAACTGATTTTGCCGAGAATTATCCCGCCTCTTAGCGTTAGCGTAGGCGGGGGATGAATCGGTTTTCTTCTTATGCTATACTGGCATTCAGTCGTACATATCGGAAGTGAGGTGTTTGCAGTGAAACTTGAATCGAATCATCATTCGGTGTTCCTCATGCATTATCATCTCGTGCTCGTCGTGAAATACCGTCGCAAAGTGTTCGATGACACGATTTCCAATCGCGCACGGGAGATTTTCGAGTACATCGCGCCCAAGTACGGCATCACGTTGGAGGAATGGAATCATGACGTGGACCACGTGCATGTCCTGTTCCGCGCCCAGCCGAAGACCGAACTGTCGAAGTTCATCAACGCGTACAAGAGCGCCAGCAGCCGACTGCTGAAACAGGAGTTCCCCGGAATCAGACGCAAGCTTTGGAAGGAGTATTTCTGGAGCCGTAGCTTCTGCCTGCTCACCACGGGCGGCGCACCCGTCGAGCTGATACGCAAATACATCGAGAACCAAGGCGAGAAGAGCCGAACCCAAGCATGAAGACACATATCGCCGTGAGGTTCCGCGCATATCCCACCGAAGAACAGGCGCGGCTGATAGACCGCACCATCGGCTGCGCACGCTTCGTATACAACCTCATGCTCGAAACCCGCATCGCCCACTATCAGACCACATGGGAATCATGCCGCCCCACGCCCGCCCTGTACAAAGACACGTACCCGTTCCTGCGCGAGGTGGACAGTCTGGCATTGTGCAACGCCCAACTCGCCTTGGAGAAGGCGTACCGCAGGTTCTTCGACAACGGCTGCAAAGGATTTCCCAGATACAAGTCGAAACGACACGGGAAGGCCACATATACGACCAACCGCATCGGCGGCAACATCAAACTGGACGACAAGGCAAGGAGGCTGAAACTACCGAAAATCGGATGGCTCGCCGTCCGCCAGCACAAGCACATCCCCAACGATTGGAAACTGAAATCAGTCACCGTCGAACATCGACCGTCCGGCAGATACACGGCGACCATCCTGTTCGAGCGCGAGACCCAAACGCCCGAACAGGTGGAACCCGTGCGCATCGTCGGATTGGACTACGCTTCGCACGGACTGTACGTCTCCAGCGACGGGAAGCAAGCGGAATATCCGGGCTACTATCGGAAAACGCAGGACAAGCTCGCTCGGGAGCAGCGCAGACTCTCCCGCATGATCGAAGGCTCCGCCAACTGGTACAGGCAGAAACAACGGGTGGCCCGACTGTCGGAGAAGACCGCCGATCAGCGGCGCGACTGGCAGCACAAGAAGGCCAACGGGATTGCGGCAGCCTACGACATGGTGGCCGTTGAGACGCTGAACCTGAAAGGCATTACCTCAAAACCCAAGCCGAAACCCGACCCCGACCATCCCGGACATTTCCTGTCCAACGGACGCAAAGCGAAAAGCGGACTGGCGAAAAGCACGTTGGACAACGCCTACGGCATGTTCTGCACCATGTTGGAATACAAGCTCGCCCGCCAAGGCAAACGGCTGGTACGGGTGGACAGGTGGTTCCCGTCGAGCCAACTGTGCCACGACTGCGGCTACCGGAATCCGCAGACCAAGGACTTGGACGTCAGGGAATGGACGTGCCCGCAGTGCGGGGTCATGCACGACCGGGACGTGAACGCCGCCCTGAACATCCGGGACGAAGCCAGAAGAATCGTCGAGCGGCGCGACTCGTAAAACAACGCGCGAACCACAGGGCATGTGGGGATAGCCTGTCGATACTGAACCCATTGGGGTTCTTGAGCAGGAAGCCCCCGCCTCTCATAAGGCGGGGGAGAATGTCACCGTCTCAAACAGTCTCCCGCTTCCGTTTTCTCTTCTCGGGTTGAAGCAGGTAGTAGTTGCGTTCGTAGGCTGCCTGTTCCTCACGGCTGAAATGGTGGAATGTCGGACGATGCGCAAGCTTGTATCGGCGGTTGTATTCCAAGACTTGCTCACGGTGGGCCATCCGCCACTGTCGCGTGTGCTCACGTTTCCGTGCGAGCTGTTCCGCAGTAAGCTTGACCGGCTTTTTCGACGCTTTCGCCTTCTTCTTTCCGACTGGCGGCTTCTCAGACGGCTTGCGCCTACCACGACGAAGAACTGCTATGTCAACCGCGAACATTTTCATGATCTCGTCGGCGGTAGGCTCATTCATTCCGTTTGCTCCAAGTCCTTGCCGCTAGCATTGTCCCAATCGCAGGAAAGACCGCCTCCCCCCTTGTAGGTGTCGAAGTTGATGCATGTAACGGTTCTGCCGTCGTGCAACTCGATTCTGCACTCATCGGCCGTGAAGTCGCCTCGCACATCAATACAGTTGCTACCGTCTTCAACATCGTCAGCATCCGCTTCATTACCGCATCCGGCCAGCGGGAAAACCATTGCCACGGACACAAGCACGGCCATTAGCCCTCGTCGAATATTCCTGTTTCCTATCATTTCGTCTCCTTGCTTTCCATGAATGGATCATCGGCCTGCATTCGCTCGCATTGCCTTGCCGTCTTGCGTGTGATCCATTCATCCAACTGCGCGTCGGTGATGCCGTACATTTCCTTGAGCAGGTGCAGGCAGATGGTCACGTCGGCCATTTCCTCCGCGAGATTGTCGGTGGCGTCGGGCTTGCCGCGTAGACACTTGCTGATGGCTTGGATGAGTTCGGAACATTCCTCCATGCAGACGATGCTTTGCGCCTCCTTGCCGTATTTTTCAATGCTTTCACGCCACACCGCATGCTGCTTATCGCCGTTCATCGGCTTGTCTCCTTCATGTTCGTGTCCTCGTTTTACTTGGTTGTTTCGGTTTCGTGTTCGTCAAATGGGACCGCTAGCTTCACGTGGCTCTTCATGATCGCGATGCGACCCGGATCTTCAAACCACGTAAGACCTCCTGCGTAATACTCGCATCCGCTAGACGCGTATCCGCAAGCAAGCCCGTAGATCCCGTCGCAGCGTTCTGTCCATCCGCTTTTCAGGTAATATGTTTCGTTCGTGTCAAGTTCCACGCGTAGACCCATGTCATGCGGGAGAAGGTCTAACACACCGCTCATTTCACGTCCTTGCTTTTCTTCTTGATTTCCTCGTCGAATTTCCCTAGTCTCACACCGTCGAATGGCTTAATGAAAGTTAATGGGAATATTTGCGTGCAAGAGGTAGCTTCGCTAACCAGCATGTTCCACGTCGTATGAGACGTGTCAACCCTACACAGATCGGCATGGTCCGTCTTCTTTACAGTCAGCCACATCCATTCGAATGGGGCAGCGTGAGCCAGCAGATGGCCTTTAACGTCGAGGTAGATTCCAAGCCGTTCAGGTTCGCACGACATCAGCTCTTGCCTTTGCCTGATATATTCGTTCTGGGCGGATTTCACCTTGTCGACAAAATCGGTGATGCTATCGTCTTCAACATTTCTGTTCATTTCGCGTCCTTCCCCTTGTATTCATCCACGAGTTGTTCCCATTGACTGCTTGCGAGTGCGGGGTAACTGAACCAGCTAGTAGAGATATGACCACGTGGGCATTGGAGCCGGTAGACGGTGAGTTTTGTAGTGACTTTACGGCTCTCATGGTATTTCCTCGGTTCCGTTCCCTTGATTACTGGTAGTCTGCCGCACATTGGACACCCATATTCGTTGTATTTGCGTTTGAACCACATAACTATTCCTTCGCGTCCTCGCTTTGATTGGGTACCTCACTGGGCATGGTGCCGGAATAGCCAAGCATGGACCGGTAGTGGTCGATGATATGGTCAAGCAGTCGAGCTTGCATTATGACGCCATACACGAAAGCCTCACTGCCATCAAGCAGGTCGTTGGAATATTTGATTATCGGATTGTCAGACCGGATGACCGACTCCAAATCGGCATAGGCTTCTTCCGCATCCTCTCCCGGCGCTGGTTCAATGTCGGCAAGGATTTTCCTCCGCTGGTTCTCGCACCAGTCGATGATCTCGTTCAACGTCTTGTCTTTTTCACTCACGTTCGTAGCCATTGTTGTTCCTTACTGCTCTTATCGTTCTTATCGTCATGGTCGAAAATGCATACAAACACGCCCAACAGCATGAGCACGCAGAGTATCGCTATCACACCCAATGTGATGACGATGAACACGCTTGAAATATTCCAGCAAACATCAGCCAGACTCATGATTTCTTCTCCTTGCGGAATTGTCTGATAGCATTTTCCGCGTCGTAATAGCGGGCGACAATGCGTACCCACGAATCGAACGCAGCTTCGGCAGTCTGACACACCTCGCCTTGAAGGCACCTAAGGTCGCACTCATACCGGTAGACAGTATGACGTGGATTGTGATACGTGCATTTGCCGGTGACAATTATCGGCGCGTGACCGCAGTATGGGCATCTGAGGTAACTTTTCGGCTTCTCCTGCTTTTTCTTCTTCCGTCCGAACATCACTCACCCTTCAACGGATATGGCGCAGTGGTTGGTGTAAGCGGGAACGCACGCGGATACAGGCAGTCAAGAACCGTCCTCCACTTCGCGTATTCGCGGATGCGCTTATCAAGATCAGTCATTGGTTGCTCCTTACTGTAGGAAGTCTGCTTTTGCGGATTCCATTAGTCCGATAAGCTCGTAGACACTCGCGTGCTCGCTTGAAACGTTCGAGGAATAAGACACTCGTGAATCCCCGATTATCGGCGTGGTGTCCACGCACAATATCCAAGGGGTGAAGTCTCCGATGATTTCTCCGATGGCCTTGCGTAGCTTGTCTCGCTGCTCGTCGGTCAGCTCATAGTCAGAATCCTCAATATCATTCATGGCTCCCCCACATTCCTTCTTCGTTGGTTGCATAGTTCTTGCATTGGAATATCCGCGCCAATTTCTGAGCATCCCTGAGAACCTTCCACAACGCATATAACCTTGATATTCTCTTGCTTATCGGATAGTCGCGTGTGGCACGGAAAAGCCAAGTGTTCTCGATCACGTCCCAATGCCATAAGACCAATTCATATCCATCAAAGGTGTGGTCAGGCATTATGTATCTGCGACGGATGCTGACCGCGTATTCGTTGTTCACTGCTTCACCTCGTTGAGTATGAGTATCGAATCGTATGCTCTGCATAGTTGGTTCTCACCACCGTTGAGACTGATGATGACCGGCTGGAACACTCCCTCGAAAACCAGTTGCACCATGCTGCCGCTGCCGTTACTGAACTTCGTGGTCATCGATTGGAGGAAACCGTCGATAGTGGTTCCCTCAACGGTGGTGGCTATCGCACGCTTGCCAGCGAGGAATGACGATGGCAGGTGCTGCCAGTCAGTGATATGGTCATGCACATTCATGGTCGAACACCCCGTCGAACACCCCGTTTTCCAATCGTGCAAGCAGGTCTTTGCCGAAGTTGATTCCCGCCCCGCAGACGGCATTCTCGATGTCTTTCGTATGCTTGTCGGAAGATGGGTTGTCCCGCACTGTCTCACACTCATGAATGAGCGTGTGCAAAAAGTTGATGAGGTTGGTCAACCGACGCTCCGCACGAGATATATCGTTAAGATTCACTGGTATCAGCGGGAAAGCGTCAGCATCGAACGTGCGTTTGACCACACTCCAGTCCATCGTTTCCAAATCCCCGTCAACGAACAATTGCGCATCACAGTCGATATTGTGAATGTGCCAAGCGTCACCGTCATAGCTCAACAGGTCTTCACCATCCCGAGTCACATACCAGCCCGGTTCGGTGGGCATGTCATCAGACGAATGCGCCTGATCGTACATGGCCTTCACCTGCTTGTAGATGCCATCCAGTTCCCTCCCGTCGAACTCCACGGTCAGACAAGTGCCAGCCTTGTCAGTAAACAGGTAAGGCATTGTTTCGAAATCAATGCTTCTCAACATTTCACTCTCCTTCTTCCTCGAATGATGCCTGTAGAGTGTCCGCGAACACATGCAATGCGTCTTTGACCTTCTCGTTGAAACCGTCCGGCACGTCCGCCGTGACATGTCCCTGCTGCATGTTGTCGAGCTTGTTGTCCGTCTTCGTGTACATCGGCACATCCACTTCGACGGATGCAAGCTCGATCTGCGGATAGTCGAACGCGCGCACACGGAACGTGACCTTGCTCGTGCCGACTTTCACTCTGTCGCTCATTGGTGCCTCCTTGGGTTGATTGTTCTGATGGTTCTTGCCGGACTCTCATAAGCGGTACGCACCTCATACGCCCTGTGGTAGAAGTCGGCTTTGGAACGTGCCGCGCTCTCAGCTTCATCCAATGAGTCGTACACGCGGCATGTGTGCACTCCCGTCTCGCCTTGCGGCCAGACGATGTAGCCGGTCTTGCCTGCGAAAACATTCATTTGACCGTCTCCACCGTGTTACAGCCGATGTATTCGCCGTTATGCTTCAAACAAGCCCACGTCACATCACCGGTCTTGACCATTTCCATTTGAAAACCCGCATTGGCCTTCTCGCCGACATTAGGTGCCATTCCAAAGCTGAACGAAGTCAAGACAATCGTGATGCAGATAATCGCCGTGAGGGCCACCCTCGTCTTATCCATCACTCACCATCCTTAGTCATTGCACACCTTCTTCGTGTGATCGTCTAAATGGACTTTCTCAAGTTCGTTGACCGCCGCTTCGATTTGCATATAAGCCGCAATCTGTCCTTCCGCGAAGACAATCACGCTCTCCGTGCTGTTGTTTTGCAGAATCCGCGCAATGGCTTCGCGTTGCGCAAAGCAAAGAAGCAGGACTCTGTCGAGAGCATTTCCGAAGTCGCACCAGACGCTTTTATGGTCAACGTGATTTATCACCGGTTCGTCCATCGCTCCTACCGCCATTATTTGCCTTCCTTTTCGATTTCATTGATCTTGTCGGTGAGGGCTTCGAGCACGTCCACGCGGTCTCCCCACTTGAGGTTCCGCCAGAACTGTTCGAGATCAGCCCAGTTCTCGGCCTGTAGGATGCTAAGAAGCCTGATTGCCTGAGCTTCGAGAATGTCGGCGTTCCGTTTGCAGCACGCGGCGAAGAACGGCACATTATGCGTGATTGCGTCATTAATGAACCAGATCGCCTTTTTCAGGTCTTCGACACCGTTCTTGTGCTGCCATCGGAAGCAATACTGCACGGCTTGGCCCCAGTCGCTTGAGAGCAGTCGGCTGAGTTCGATGCATTCGAACGGGCCATCCTTGTAATGCGATGGATTGATATTGTCAGTCATTTGATTGTTCCTTTGTCGATGAATATTTGCCGTCAGCAGTCAAGTAGACGAGTCCATGCCAAGTCCGTACCGGCACTTCCAACTGGTCTTGAAACGATTTCACGCACCAGCCGTTCTCATAAGCGATAGTTGGATGCATGTGAACGAAACCATGACAGCCCGTCGTACCCGAACCGCAAAGCAGAATCAGATTCTGCACTTGATGCTTCTCAACCCTCGTGCATTGGCTACGGAGTTTCCGATGATGCCGGGAACCGCCAACCGCATACAAGCTTCGGCCGCAACGCACGCAACGTCTCCCATCACGATCATCAACCATGCGGCACGTCTCCTTGGATGGATTGTCACTGCTCACTGGGGTTCTTCCTTCTGGTTTAGCTCATTGGCTTTTTTGACGGCTGACGCCATGTCGGTCACGTCATCCTGCGATTGGAGGTGCAAGGCTTTCAACGTGTGTTCGCAAGCCCAAGTGTGGACGTGTGGCTTCGACGGTGGGATACCACCCATTTGCGCCCGGTTCTCACACCAGCCACGCCATAGACGTATCCAATCCCCCACGGTGCTGATTCTGGCATAGTGACGGACGGAGAAAGCGTTCCAAGCATCCTGTAAATCCAAGTTCGGGTAAGCGGTGCGCATCATGCTGTCCGCCGCCGTCAACTCTGTGGATTCTTGGAACATGGCAAGTGTCATTTCTTTGGAAGAAGAATAATATTCTTCTTCTTTCTTATCGGGTACGGGTACGGGTACGGGTACGGGGCATGCGTTTGCCATCGGTTTGCCATCGTCTTGCCATGCGTTTGCCATAGGTTTGCCATGGCATTTGCCATCGGTTTGCCATGCGTTTGCCATAGCATTTGCCATCGGTTTGCCATTTTTGCCATTCTCAGGCTTCTTCCAACGACGGCTCGCACCCTTCTTGCCAGCTTCACTCCGCTTCCTGCGCTTGGCATCCACTTCGTCACCGTCCGGCTGATAGTCAGCCCAATCATGGAACACGTATTCGTCCTTGTCGGCGTCATACTCCCACAAGCCCGCATCGCAGAGTTCCTGAACCGAAGCATCGGAGCAGCGGAACATGGGAATCATGTTCGCTGGGACACGTCCTTTTGTCAGCTGTTGCGCGGCCCACGTGCCTGAACGAAGCCATAATGCGGTGGCGTCATTGGACAGCATCGCCGTCTTCGGATTCATGCAGAACCCATCATCGACCTTGAACCACATCAGCCCAATTCTCCATTCCCGTAGATTTTCCAGATTGCTTCCTGCCTTGGTGTGGTGCAGGGCAGGTCGTCGAAGTTGAGGTTCGCCCATCCGCTTCCCACGTGTGGTTTCGCCATCGCGTCCAGGGCTTCAGCGATTTCAACCAAGTCCGGTTCCGGGTCAAGTTTCATCACAGTTCCTTTTGCAAATGATTTCCAAACCGGGCTGATATCGGTAGGTTGACTGGTTGCTGTAGTAGGCGTCCCAGTAGGCTCCGTAGTGTGGATTGTCGGCAGTGCTTTGGTATGGGACTGCTTTCCTGTCCTGGAGGAGTTGGACGATATGGCGTCCCTTGTCGGTCAGTCTGAGCGCATTGTCGGATACCAAGCCGCGCCGTCTGAGCGCTTGAATCCACAGCCACGGTTTCTGACCTGCGTGGGGTTCCGGCATTCGACCGGTACGCCATATGCTGACAAGCGCCTCATGCTGTTGGCTGCTCAAATGGATGCCGTTGACGTTGACTGCTGGAAGAATCATCGTCCACCTCCGAGCGGCAACCCACTGTTCAACATGCCCGCCAATTCACCCAACGTGGATCGGATGAACATTCGAGTGCCCGAGTCAACGCATTCCATAGACGGTTTGGCCGGTAGCAGAGTCTCGAACTTGTCCCACACGCTCAGACTCGTGTAAGCGTGTTGAGACGCGATCCACTCACGCTCGTCCATCACGTCAGCATCGAACATGCCATCGGCTTGTATGACGAACGGATATTCAGAATCAATGTCACCAGCCAACAGTTCAGCCTTATCGAAGCATTTCACCATCGGCACGTTCGGATTGGCGAACGTCGAAACACTGATCGGCCGCCCCTTGTAGTACAAGTTCTCAACATGGTCGAGACGCTTATCGTCCAACGCCCAAGCCAAGTAATCCCAGACGCGCAGTTGGAACAGCATCTCACCGGTATTCAGGCTGGTTTCCGACATCGCTTATCATCTCCTTCGTGTTTCTGACGAGACTTTCCAACCCGCCGTGAATGTCATGCAAGGGTTCTATATGGATTTCCGTATGCGGCTCATAAGGATTGCCGCCGTATGTCAACGGCATTCCCTGCCGACGTTTGACAAGCCGTTTCGCCCGTTGTCCCCATGCCATACGGTCGGGTTCCAGCATGGCGCACAACGTGAGTTTCACCTGCTGGTCATCCACGTAGGCCAAACCGTTCAACGCGTCCTTGACGAGCTTTTCCAGATTGTCCAAATCCGGTTTCCCATGACGCCCCTTATAAAACATGAGAATCATCAGCACGTCCCCGTCCAATGGTTCGGCATGAGGGTAGAACATGTGGAATTGGTTCCTCACCAGTTCCTCAGCATCCCTCGTATGCTGAGGGGTCACAGCCCGATACCCGTAGAATCGTGGACGGCCCTTCGCGACGGGTTCGCCTGGAATGTCGAAATCATAGGTCATAAGTCCCATATGCTCGCGTCTCCAATATCCTCCCAATAGTCTTCGGCTTCCGACTCGCATTCAGGACAAGTGGGGCCGTAATATTCGACCCCATGCTTGTCACACCATGCGGGTTCGGTCATCCCAGAGAGCGGAACCATCAGAACAGTGTCGCCTCTCCAAGCTTCTCTTCAAGATCGCGCATCAGATTCACCGACGCATCCCAATAGGAAGGCTTCAATTCAATGCTCATGCCCTTGCGGCCAAGTTTGATTGCCTCGTACACGGTCGAGCCGATGCCACCAAACGGGTCGAACACAAGCTCGCCCTTATTGCTCCACAAGCGGATGCACCGTTCGATGAAATCCAATTGCAGCGGGCAGATGTGGCGTTCATCGGTATCCTCACGGCCAAGACGCTCATTCAACGTGTTGGTCTCTCGAATGTTCCACCAGACCGGTTGCGCCCAATCAATCCATTCCTCGTTGCTCACATCATTCTTGATCGGCACCTGATTGTCACCGGGCTTGCGGAACATCAGCAGATAGTCAGCCAACGCGGGACGGCTCATACTGGAATCCTTGTTCTTCGTGACGAACATGAGGGCTTGGGCTTTCGTGCGAATCGCCTGAGCCTGTGGATTCTTGTTCACGGTGACTTCGCCGTGGAAAATCCAACCGTTCTCCACGTAAGCGCGGATTACATCACCACGGAAGTCGGTCAATCCAACCACGCCGTCAGCGGTCTTCGTGGTCACCACCTGCTGCACATGCACGCAAGCGATACGGCCAGGTTTCGTGACCCTCAACAGTTCGCGGATGATGTACCCGTAATTCTCGATGAACTCTTCACGGGAACTATTGTTGCCCAAGTCGCGGGTTGAATCGGAGTACACGTACAGGCTTGCGAACGGCGGGCTG
>ERZ857750.3811-NODE-3811-length-12035-cov-5.205175_pt1 | contig 12035 bp, 11 predicted proteins | sample MGYA00519915_ERZ857750 | MGnify/ENA primary metagenome ERZ857750 (study PRJEB31778, sample SAMEA3449358) | human gut metagenome | biome: human gut; feature: human-associated habitat; material: faeces | place: United Kingdom | collected 2010/2012 ... | reverse complement strand
TACGTGAAGGTTTCTGGTTTGGGTTACATCCATATTTTAATTCTAATTCTTTCATAAGCACTCCTAATTAAATTCTTTAGTTATAATTATTAAATTCTTTAGTTACAATTTTAATGGCTACTAATAATTATAATCATTAACAGCATTTGTTCAGAAAGAGCCTGAACAAAATATTAATAAATTATAATTTTATGATAATAAGCATAATTGATTATTTATTTTTGTTAATAATTTTTGTTTCATAAGTTCCGTCTTCTATGTTAATGTATCTTACAAAAAGAGAAACTTTGTTGTCTTCATTTAAGCTGTTCCAAAGCATGTTAGTGAATTCGTCCATATCGTCCATCATAGGAACTAACTTTGGTTCACCTTCAAATGAAGGAAGAGGATTACCATCACATTTGTAAGTGTGAATGAAATGTCCTTCTCCATTAACAGGATTTTCATAAGCAAAAGTGTATCTGTTGCAAGCATCAGGATTACCGTTGTTGCTCTTTAAAATAGACATTGCATAGTTATACTTTCCGTCTTCAACATGCATAATTCCTGAAATACGAGGTGTGTAGTTAGGACCATCAGGCTCAAATTCACGAGTTCTAAGTGACTGCTCAAAAGTCTGCTGCTTGTCCATTAATTCATAAATAGTATCTGTCTGATCTCCATTTGTTACAATTGTCTTATTTCCAAGAACACGAACAGGTGCGTAAATAATAAGACTTGGATCAACTAACTTTGAAGGATCAAAAGCCTGTGTTCTAATTCCTTCACCTTCAGTTACGAAAACACGATTACGGCTGTTTTCGCTACGACCCATAATAAAATAAGCTGTTACTGCAAACTTTCCGTTTGGAGACTTTCCAATAACAATTCCACGTCCCGGATATGAATTTTCTTTTAATTCATTTTCAAGAGATAACATTTCCATTTAATAAATCCTCCTTAAAATAACAAAACCACCTGGGTAACCAGAGAGGTTGCCCAGGCGGTCGACTTACATTCTTAAAACCATGCTCCCTGTGGTGAACTCCACTTATCCGCCAGTCGCATGGACGATTTTCAATTTACAAGTAAAGAATACAATATTTTTAGGGGAATTTCAACTAGAAAAATTATTTGATTTTAGTTGTCTTGATTTTAATGGACTTAGTGATATGGCGGAAAATTAAATAAATATATTGTAGCAAAAATATGATTTTATTGAGATTGGAAAAATAATGTTCTACAATACAAAAGTAAATGGTATGTATATGGAGAGATTATAATGAAAGATAAAAAAGAAAATATTGTTATGAAAGAGAATGTATTAAATGATGAAACTTTTGAAGCAATGAAAGAAACAGAATTATTAAAAAACTGTTCAAATCGCGGAAATGTCTACACAGATGTAGATAAAATGATTAGAGATATATTAGAAGAAAGTATTGGAGAAAATGATGAAAAATAATATGAAGAAATTAACAAAGAAAATTTTAGGATTAATGATGATTGTAATAGTATTGACTTTATGCGTTAATGTGCAGGCACAGGCAAAGAGTAAATGTAAGATAGATAAAGTGTATGAGGGCTATTACATTAGTGGTAAAAGCTCAACATCTAATTTCAAAGTAATTGTAGATGGAAAAGATGGAATGAAAGTTTTTAGCAAACAGATTAACAATAAAAAGTCTTTTAAAATCAGCTTGAAGGATGACCGGATTAAAAAGAATGACAAAATAACAATAACAATTAGAAGTCTTCCTGATTATGAAGATTTATATGTTAAAAAAGTAAAAGTTAAAGCTGCTAAATGGTGGATGAAAGGAAAAAATAAAACAAAGAAGGTTGCTGTTACAGGTTATAAAAAGAGTAATGGTAAAAATAAATATTCATCTTTGAAACGTGGCACTAAATACATTCAGGTACATTGCCTGAAAGGTTATAGCACAAAGATAAAAGTAAATTATGGAAAAAATGAAAGCAAAATGCTAACCAAAGGAAAAGTTAAAAAAACAAAAAACTTTACTTTGAGCAACTATGGTATTAGCAATTTAAAAAATGTTGAATTGCAAATCTATAAAGGAAAGAAATGTATTTCAACAAAAAAATATAAGGCAAAACAGCCAGACGCTAAAAGTGATGGTAATAAAAATGATGATATACCTATATATAATGGAGAAGTAAACTGGGGAGAAGATAATATCGATAAATTATTAGCACAGGTGTCCAAATCTCCCCAATATAATAAAATGTTGTACAAAAAAAATGAATATACAATTGTGAATGAAAGCAATGAGAGATCATATGGAATCATTATAAATCCATATTATAGTCAGGTTCAGTGGTATACGAAGAGTGATTATAACAGAATTATTAATGAAATTAAGAAGTATGTTAGTGAAAGTCATATTACGAATGAAATGTCGGACCAGGAAAAGGCCTACAGAGCAGCTAGATATATGATTAATCATATTGATTACGATATAAAAGTAGAAGGCCAGACGATAGAACAGGCGCTTTTTGAACATAAAACAGTATGTGCAGGGTTTTCAAAAACATATGCATTAATCTGTAGATTTGTGGGGATTGACTGTGACTATGTATATAGCCCAGGTCATGCTTGGAATTATGTAAAAATGGATGATTTTTATTATGTTACGGATTTAACTAGAGCTTACTTTTCAAGGAATATGAATACTGGTGTGGATGATATGCTACAAAAATATGAATATATAGCTGAAGATAATAGAAAAAACATAAAGAATATTTTTGTTTCAACAGATTATATAAAGAGTCATAATGTAGATTCAATGAATTATTTGGAACGATGTGAAAAGGAAAGTAAAAATCATTTGACAAGGTATGAACTTTGCCATCTTCCTGAGTAAATCATATAAAACAATAAAAGGAAAGGGATGATAGAGAAAAATAAGTAACAAATGGAAAGGCAATTAAGAATACGAAAAGGAGAGAAAAACTAAATGAAATTAAAAAGGAAATGTTTAAAACAGATAGTTGCAGGAGTTTTATCACTTGTTATGGTTTTATCACTACTGACAGGCTATGAATTAAAAAAGACGGTAAAGGCGTCGGATTCATTCCCGACTTCCGGTGTTCACACAGGGACGTTATCACATGGAGGTTATCATAGACTTTCAGGACTTTATGCATCTACTAATGCAAAGGTATGCGAAGCAGACACCATGAGCTCTGAAGGAGATTCAAGAGCAGCATTTTGTATGTCGCCCGGTGTTGGCGAAACAACAAAGGCAGGAGCATATAAGTCATCAACGTATCAGTCAGGTTATGGCATTAAATACTACAAGGCTTTAATAGCTTTTTATTATGGTACAAAGGATAATTATAAAAGCGATGCTGTAAGATATGCCACACAGTTTTTTGTATGGAGAACTGTTGTGTTAGAAAGAAATCATAAAGGCAATTTTGCAGCAAGTGCTTATGATGGCAGTGGCTTTAAGTCAGGATTTATTGCTAAAAATAATAGTATTAATGTAAATGGGATAAATATAGAAAGTAGCGTGAGGTAATAATATGCCAGAGGTTTGGAGAAAAGTTAAACAAGAAGGTAGACAAGAAACGATTATTGAATTTGTTAAGAAGAATCTTATAACTAAAGAGCAAGCAATTGAACAATTGGACATAACTGAAGAACAGTTACATAAGTTGCTTAAAAAATATAAAGCATAATAAAGACAATATATTTTTTAATTAATCAGAAATGCAACTGAAGCAAATGCAGCGGCAAAAAAAGAAGCAAAAGAACTTGAAAACGTGGGAAAGACGTATAAGCTTCAGGAAATATCAGCCCCGGCAAATTATAAGATGGATAAGACTGTGCAGACAACAACCCTGAAGGGAAAGGATAAGAAGGTAAAGATAACATTCTATGATGATGCGGAAGAGATACAGACAGGAGTTGCGACATATGGAACATATTATTATCAGGAAGTGGATGTTGGAAAGGTAGATTCAAAGAATACAAGCCATGTATTGCCTGGAGTACAGTTTCAGATATATCCGCTGGAGTTTGGAAACGGAAGCAGCCTTGTGGAAATCCTTTACAGTGATGAAAATAATGGAACACACATAATAAAGGATGAAACGGGAATAGACACCACGCTTACAACTTCAACGGACGGTTATAGTCCACAAAGTGAAAAAGAACTGCAATTTTATACTGAAAACGCAAAAACAGGACAGATGGTTGTAAACTCGAAAACAAATGCAAATGGTGTAATAAGAGTCGGATACGTTTATAAACTGCAGGCTGTTGGAGCTTATAACTATGTAAAGAATTATGGTTCATTGAATAATACCCAAAAGATGGTTGCAGACAGACTAATATCGGAAGGATATTATAAAAATGAAACGGACGCCCTTGAAGCTGCAAAGAGAGAAGTAAAAGCCACAATTGAGGCAATAGCCAACAGGTATCACGCATGGGAAAATCCTGTAGGAATAAATAATCCTTATGATGATAAACAGTATTGGGGATTGACTCAATATGTAGCTAATAATAGTGAAAATATGCTCAAGAGAGATACATCTACAATAAAGGAGTATGCCGAGATAGGATTAAATGATGCAGAAACAATGTTTGAAAAGAAAAAGGACATAGTTGCATCAGATGAAAACATATTTAAGTATGGTAACTAGCATAGAAAGAGGAGCGGTACATTGTGTCCGTTCTTATTTATGAATCGAACATATTTATTAACAAAAAGTTTTATAATGTAGTAAAATTAATTAAAAGAGTAGGAGGGTTCATATGAGAAAGAAAATAACAGCTTTAGCAATGTGTCTGTGTATGAGTGTTGGAATGATTAATTTTCAGGTTAATGCAGTACAATCAGATAAAATAAACATTCTTGAAAATGAAGGAGATACATATACTCTTGCAAACTATGTGACTTCATTGGAAGAAGCACAAAATATACAGAGAACAAATTTAAGGGAAGGAATTAATAAATATACTATAACAATTGATGCAGATGTTGAATGGAAAGATGAAGTGAAAAAAGGAACATTTGTAAAGACTTATGATGGTCCGGGGACAGCTTATTATGCAAACGATATTTTGTTTGGTTTTTCATACGGTTGTACTGAACGTAAATATGCATCAAAAAATGGAAAAGAGTATATATGTCTTGATTTTAATTTGGAAGAGTATACATCAGGATTAAAAAGTAGTTGTCTTGCTAAATTTAAAGAGAAACGTGAAGATATGCTTGAAGAAAAGAAACAACTTCTTGCAACAATGCCTAACCTTAATGAAATGAGCGACTATGACAAGATACTGGGAATACTCAGATACATGGGTAAGGTGTACTATGATTATGATGCGTATTATGCAGGCAAGACAGTGGATGATGCATATACGGCGCTGGTTAAGGGAAAGGCAACATGTGTCGGGTTTACAAATGCGTTCTGTTATCTTGCAGAGATTGCGGGACTGACCTGTAAGGGAGAAATGGGAGAGACAAGCAAGGATAATCACGCGTGGGTTGCTGTGAAGATATGTGGTAACTGGTATGAATTGGAACCACAGGCTGTGTTGCGTGACGGAAAGAAGCCTACGGATTATGATGTTAATCTTTCAATGTCACTGTTCTTAAGGGGAGCAGATTACAGTCAGAAAGTGGGATATTATGAATTAAACAGTAATAAGTTCAGGGAAGAACTACCCGTAAGTAAGACGGATTACATGGAATACAGTGGTCATGATTATTCTTCACATGACATTGTCTGGAATGGAAGTGAGGCAACATTTTATAAAAAGTGTAAGGTTTGCGGGGAACATGAAAGCAATGGAATAAGGAAGAATGAAAGACCGGTATATTATTATCTGGTGGATCGTGAATACATTGGAACACCATGTGAGGTTGAAAAGGTATCTGAAAGTAAATGTGGTGAGGCAACAGTTACAAAATATAAGGCTAGTGTAACAGTTGATGGTAAGGAATACACGTCAGAGCATACAGTAATTGACGGTAAGTGCAGTCACGTTGCAGATGAAAAGGTCATTAAGGAAGCAACCTGTAGTGAGGAAGGTGTTGTTCAGAAAACCTGTGAAAACTGTGGATATGTGTGGACTGAAAGCATTCCCGTAAAAGAACATACTTATGAAACATACAGTGAGAGTGTTGACACCTGTAGTGAGAAGTATGACATGGAAACCGTTAAGTGCAGTGTGTGTGGCACTGTAAAGTCACGTACCATGAAAATGTACTACGCATCACATGATTATGAGTTTAAGGAACATAAGACACTTCCAACCTGTACCGGGGAAGGTGAAGATGTGTACGAGTGTAAAAAGTGCGGTGCCGAAAAGACGGAAAGTGTTGCCGCTCTCGGACATGGGGAAACTGAACTTCGAAACGTTAGGCAGGCAACCTGCATTGAGGACGGATATACCGGAGACCTGTGCTGTAAGGTGTGTGGAGAAGTTGTGGTTAAGGGAAGTGTCATAAAAGGAGTGCATGACCTGAAACCGGAAAAGATTGAGGAAAAGGATGTTGTTGAGAACGGAAGAAAGTATCACGTGACGGTATGGCGTGACCGTTGCGAAATCTGTGGTGAATGCTTTGAACCGTATGAGAATAAGGAGTATGTTTGTGATGTTGAAACAGGGACTGCTCCAACGACTGCTCCAACGACTGCGGTAAGGCCAACAACGGCAAAAAAGCCTGAAAAGACTACGTGTGTGGGTAAAGGCTCCATTAAGTGGGCAAAAAACGTTAAGAGGTGCAGAATAAAGCTGAAACTGAATAAGGTTGCAGGAGCAAAGGGCTACCAGATAAGATACGCAACAAATAAAAAGTTTAAGAAAGCTGTAATAAGAAACAGTAAGTTATCATACACCATAGGGAAGCTCAAAAAGGGAAAGACATACTATGTGAAGGCAAGAGCATACATAAAGTCAGGAAAGAACAAGGTGTATGGAAAGTGGAGTAAGGCAAAGAAAGTGAAGATAAAGAAATAGCAAAAAAAAGAAATTGTAGAGGTGACTGTTTTTGGTTCAGTCATCTTTGCAATTTTATAATTAAATATAATGAATTTAACCAGGGGACTGAAGGGGCGACATGGCTAACCGTCTACTCACAAAGAGAAAGGCGGTGATAATATGAGTACATATGAGGAATTATCATTGATTATTTCAACTGTAGGATTGTTTATAGCTATTCTAATGTACCACGACAATAAAAAATAGTCGTCCTTGTTCACTGGTTAAAGTAGGACGACTATTTTTTAGTTCAAAACAACCGGGACGGCTAGCCTTAACCTAGCTTTCAGCCCTCTGGTTAAGTTAATTATATCATAATTATAAAATTTTACAACTTATCATTAGACAAAAAACAACTGCGAAAACATCTCGAATGAGATGTTTTTTTATTTAATAAGAAATTCCTTTGGGATTTTTTATTAAATTAAAAACGTTCTACTAGGGACGCACAATTGTACGAGACGAAAATAGTTGCGCAGTAACATGCACTTGGTGCTAAGAATATAGGGAGCGACATTCTTAGTTTATGAAATTAAGGGAGGTGGCGGGAAAGCGTTCGCGATTATAAATCATAAGACGAACGCCTTATGTGAAAAAAATAAAAGTTAATAAATTGTAAACAAATTCTTAAGTTTCTTGCGGTTATAGATAAAGTGTGTTACTTTACCATAAGGGCAAAAACTTAGAAGTATAAACTAAAAGGAAAGAGGTTTGGATTTTGCAAAGAATATATAAGATTTTGCCAAAATATGCGTTTTTACCTTTAATAATATGTTTAGGATTAAATGCGTTTACATATTTTGGTACCAGATTGTTTACAACGGGTTTGTATCATTATGATTTAAGTTTACCAATAGATCACATGATTCCGTTTACACCGTTTATGATGTCAGTTTATGTGTTGGCATACGTGGTTTGGATTGTGGGATTTATTGTAATAGGAAGAGAGAGCAGAGAGGTCTGTTATGAAGTTTTGACGGCAGAGCAGATTGCAAAGTTATGTTGTTTAGTTGCTTTCATTGCAATACCTACAACAATTATAAGACCGGAGGTAACAGGAACAGGATTTTTTCAGTGGTTATCACGATTAATATATAGTATGGACAGTCCTGATAATTTATTGCCATCAGTACATTGTCTTGAAAACTGGATTTGTTTTCGAGGAGCAATGAAGTGCAAAAAGGTTGGAAAGGGCTACAAAATATTTACGTTTGTAGCAGCAATTCTTGTGTTTGCTTCAACACTTATGGTTAAACAGCATGTAGTTTTAGATGTTGTGGCAGCCATTGTGGTAGTGGAACTTGGATTGTTTTTATCAAGAAGGTTTAATTTATCAAAGATTTATTTTATAATAGAAGATAGGCTTTTCAAAAAAACTAGTTAGGTAACTGTAAACAAGCCTTTGCAGGCTTACTATTAATAGAAAAGGTGTTTATGAAAGATATGAAAAGTAAAGTGCTATGGTCATTAGTATTGTTAGCACTGATTGGATTAACAATATACGCGATTGTTGGAACAAATGAATCTTTTACAATAGATGGATTTATTTCCTATATCAAATCAGCTTCCCCAGGCTGGATTTTTGGGGCTTTTGTGTGTATGTGCGGATTTTTTGTATTCGAAGGTATGGCACTTAAGGTTTTGTGCGGAACATTTGGTTACAAAAGACCTTTTAGAAAATGTTTGGTATATTCATCATCAGACATTTATTTCTCAGCAATTACTCCATCAGCAACAGGTGGACAGCCGGCATCAGCATATTTTATGATGAAGGACAAGGTTCCTGGGGCTGTAACCACTATCATATTGCTGGTAAACTTGACATTATATACAGTTTCAATTATTGTTATAGGAGTGCTTTGCTTCATTTTAAGACCAACTATGGTTATGCATTTTAGTATCGTTTCAAAAATAATGATATTTATTGGAGCGTTAGTACAATTTGTTTTATTAACAACTTTTTTGTTGTTAGTTTATAAGGAAAAAATCATTACAAAGTGCGCTGACTTTTTCTTAAGATTGTTTAAGAAACTACATTTAGTAAAGAACATTAAGGAAAGACAGGAAAAATTAAAGCATGTTGAAAAGCAATATAAAGAGTGTGCTCAGGCAATAAGCAGTCATAAGAAACACATTTTCGTGGCATTTGTTTACAACTTATTACAAAGATTGTCACTGATTGGTGTTTCTATTTGTGTGTTTATTGGAATTGGTGGAACAAAGGTGGTAGATGCTTTTGCAGCTCAGGGATTTGTTGTAATCGGTTCTAACAGCGTGCCAATACCGGGAGCAGTTGGAGCAGCAGATTATTTGTTCATTGATGGATTTGGACATTTGGTTAAAGACAGTATTAGCATTGAACTTTTAAGTAGAGGAATTTCTTTCTACTGTTGTATATTAATTTGTGGATTGATTACTTTAGTTGCATATTTGTTAAGAGGAATGAAAGGAATGAAACACAAGATAAAATGATAGGAATTTGGGATTATACTGTGATACTTACATACGGTTCACTACTTTCTGCAGTAATGGGAATCTTGGTATCACTTTCAGGACATGGTCACCCTTATTTTGGAGTATTGTTTCTACTTTTATGTGGATTGTTTGATACTTTTGATGGTAGAGTGGCAAGATCAAAGAAAAATAGAACAAAAAAAGAAAAAGATTTTGGTGTTCAGATTGACTCATTGTCAGATTTGGTAGCATTTGGTGTTTTACCGGTTTGTATAGGTATGGGACTTTGGAAAAGAGATATGTTTGACGCAGGCAGAGTGGCTGGTGCAACAATGGTTAAGCAACCTAGTGTTTTATGCACAATACCTGAAGCAGTTATCGTTATTGTAAGTGCATTTTTTGTATTAGCAGCGTTAATCAGACTTGCATATTTTAACATTACTGTTGAAGAAACACAGGGAGATTGCGTAGGAGATAACAAGTATTATTATGGTTTACCTGTTACATCTACAGCACTTATTTTCCCGGCATTTCTTTTACTAAGACATATTTTATATATTAATAGTGTTAATATTTCTTTTGCATACTACATAGTTCTTATAATTGTAGCGGTTTTATTTGTTTTGAAATTCAAGCTTAAGAAACCGGGTACTGCAATGTTGTATTTTATGGTATTTTTAGGTGCATTAGAATTTATAGCTATGATAGTTGTAAAACATTTTGCAAGATAATTCATAAATGAGTTAATGCGGTAAGCATAGAACAAATAGATTAGTTTATTAATAATAGAGAGTAACATGGAAAATAATAACGAATCAGGAATTTTAAAATTTTTATATAATACAGTGCCAGGTCGTGTGGTGCTGAAAATACTTACAAGCCCCATCATTTCAAAAATTGGTGGGGCTTATATGGATTCTCCAATATCTAAAATTCATATTAAAAATTTCATCAAAAACAACGGTATAAACATGGCGGATTATGAAAAGGTAAAATACCATTCTTTTAATGAATGTTTTACAAGAAAGATTTTGCCGGAGAAGCGACCGGTGGAATACAGTAGCGATGCCTTTATTTCGCCTTGCGACAGCAGATTGTCAGTTTATAGGATTGATGAAAAGTCAACTTTTAATATTAAGAGAAGTCATTACAAAGTGGCAGATTTAATACCGGACAGTAAGAAGGCGCCTGACTATAATGGTGGAATTTGTATGGTGTTCAGACTTTGTGTGGATGACTATCACAGATACGGCTATGTTGACAATGGCGAGATTGTGGAAAATAAGCCGGTTAAGGGAATACTTCATACAGTGCGACCTATTGCCGTAAATAAATATCCGGTGTTTGCACAAAATAGCAGAGAATATTCAATTATTGAAACTGAGAATTTTGGAACAGTTGCTCAAATAGAAGTGGGTGCAATGATGATTGGAAAAATCAAAAACCACCAAAAATCAGGTTTAATAAAACGTGGGGAAGAAAAGGGTATGTTTTTGTATGGCGGTTCAACTATTGTTGTTTTAGTTGAAAAGGACAAAGTAAAACTTCCTGAAACATATTTCTATAACACTTCAAAAGATATTGAGACAAGAGTTCTATATGGCAGAAAAATAGGCACAAAATATAAAGAGTAATTTAGAAAATGGTGGCATATTACCACCATTTTTTCTTTTTGAAAATTACACACATAATAATAACAAGAAGAAGACTAAAACCAAAAACTATAGGATAGCTGTATTTGAATTCAAGCTCAGGCATATGTTCAAAGTTCATACCATACCAGCCAACAATTAAAGTTAAAGGCATAAATAGCGTGGTTACAACAGTGAGAAATTTCATAACCGCATTTTGATGCACGTCCAACTGTTGCTGATAAATATCTCTTATTTGTGACGTGTATTCCCATATCTGTTCCGATTCGTGACCAAACATTGTAATTTTTCTTATAAGAATATTGAAATATTCTTTTGCTTCATTACTAATTAAATCAGAAATATCATCTTCCAAATCCTGAAGAATTCCCTCAAGTTGTACATAGTAATGGTGAAGCTTCATGGTGCGGCTCCGATAATTTGTAATTTCTTTTATAATATCTAAATTTTTTTCATTTAAAACTTCCAACTCCAACTGTACAAGATTTTGTTGAAGGCTGTTAATCTTCTCTAAATCCTTAGCCATAATATAATCAAGAAGAAAATACAAAACACACCCACTATCCCGAAAAGCATCTTGGTTCTTGCTGGATTCAGACATTTTTTGAAAAGCCTTAGTAACATACTCGTCCCTGTCAATAAACACAACATAGTCCCGAGTCAAAATAAAAGAAATAATAGAACGGGTCGTAACAAGAATATCCGGTATATTAATGTACCCATAGATAAAATCTTTAGAGTTCTCTAATTTAGAAAAATGGAAATCCATAAATAAATTAGGTATTTTTGGTACATACTTATTAATAATGTGGTAATTATTAGCAGAAGATAGTGGTATAATCCCTACGAAGTCATGTTCAGGCTGTATATCTAACTTATTTTTAAAATCATTAAATTTATAAAACATAGTATTAGTATATTGTCCGAAA
>ERZ857750.3796-NODE-3796-length-12075-cov-8.685441_pt1 | contig 12075 bp, 14 predicted proteins | sample MGYA00519915_ERZ857750 | MGnify/ENA primary metagenome ERZ857750 (study PRJEB31778, sample SAMEA3449358) | human gut metagenome | biome: human gut; feature: human-associated habitat; material: faeces | place: United Kingdom | collected 2010/2012 ... | reverse complement strand
CTCGTACGTAATCGCTGTAAGTAACCATGTCTTTAGCAATCGCCTTGGCTATGACACAATCGAGCCATGAGCCGCCCGCCCGCGCTTCGTCGCACTTAGGCCGGTAAAGGCCGCTTTGCCGGAACAGTGCCGCCATTTGCGCCGGGTCTTTGTCGGTGTAAAAGGCTAGATGGTCGCAAAGCCTTAGCGCCGCTTCGCTTTCGCTTTTCCATTCGGCAATATCGCCGCGCCATAGCTTCGCGATCTGTTCGCGGTTCCCGCCCTTGAACATTCTTGCCTTTACCCTGTCCAGGTGTCCGCTAACGGCTTCCTGCGGCGCGCTGTAAGGCTCTGTGACGGCTTCAACCGTCGCCGCTTGCTGTTGGTAGCCGGTCGGTGCAAACAAGGCGCTATATAGCCATTCCAGGGCTTCCGGTGCGTCTTTGATTGTGTCGCGCCCCTGCCATACGTCGCCGGTAATGGCTATGTATCTCCCCGTGTCGTATATTTCTACTTCCGGCTTCTTTTCCCTTAGCTCGCCGGTCTTCCGGTCTAGCTCCGTTCGCGTGAACCGCGCAAGGGTCGCCGCGTCAAGCTGTAGCCGCTCGGCCTTCGCCCGGTTTGCGCCCAGGGTCAAGCCGGAAGGCTTGCGCGCGATGATATGAAAGCCGCGCCCGCTTAGGCTCTTTTCCGTGTAGCTGTCTACGGCTTCGATTATCTCGGCCGCAAGTGGTAGAACCGCCCCGCGCGGATCTATTGCGCTGTCCAGGTCTATAACGATGTAATCGCCCGTGAAGACAAAGCCCAGGCCGCAATAAAGCCCCTTGCCTACGGCCTTCCTGCAATCCTCGAAAGCCGCCCAGGTGCGGGGGTCGTTAACTCTAGCCTCGCCGCCGTTCTTCGGGTTGAAGGGCTGTTTTAGTGGTGCCGCGCCTTTGCCGTATACAACCCACTTGGCCGCGCCCTTTAGCTCTGCCGGTACCCTTCTGTAGTTCCGCATGTTTAAACCTCGCCGCCCAGGAAGATTTCCACGCCGTCGCCCAGGTCGTTAAAGCTATCTACGATGCCGTTCTGCTTCAAGAAAGATAGCTGTTTCCTAACGGCATTCTTTAGCCTGTTCTGTTTGTTCGTGACGGCTTGCGCGCTCTTGCACTTGGAAAAATCCGCCCTGTCGTAGAAGCTTTGAAACGGTATCTTGCGCATGTTCGGGAAAACCCGCTTTCCGGCCTTCCTCATGCCCTCTAGCGTGTTAATGCGCGTTGCAATCAATTGCACTATTTCTTGGTTGTCCGCCGTGCGCCTTATGCCGCGATCTAGGGCGCTTGGCTTCTTTGGGCTGATTAGAGCAATTTGGTTTAGGGTTAGCGCGTATTGGAATAGTACGGGTAGGCTTTCTTTGAACTCGTAGTATTCGTACACGTCGCCGCCCGGAACGTCTCTAGCCGCCCATTTTGTAACGTCTACTAGATTCCCCTGCATCTGCATTTGCGGCAAGTCCGGGTAAATGTCGAAAATCTGGGCAACGTCAAGCCTTATGTAAATGTCCGCCATCTTTGCGATACTGTCGTCAAGCCGTGCCAACTGCTCCGGCTTTGGGTTTCCGGTCTGCGCCCTGTATGCAAGCCTGTAGAGCTGTGCCGGTGTCGCCCGTGGCGGCCTTCCGTCGCTGTCCCTTACCAGGTTGCAAATCGCAACGAACACGCGCCTGTCTTCCGCGTTGAGCGTGCTTATCGCCGCCTTTATGCGTTCGTTGTTTTGGAGCATGACGGTAACGAAACGTTCCCCCTTTTCGCCCGCTATCTCTTTGCTAATGGCTGTCACTACTTGTTCTGTGTCCATCGGCATACGGTCGAAAACCTTGTTAGTAACGTTGTCGATAGGCTCCTGCAACCCTTGCGTATACTTCCCGCGCAAGGTCGGCACTCTCGCCGCCGTTGGCATGTCGCTTATCACCGCGCTAATTGCCCTGTCCACGTCTTCAACCGTGCCGCCGTTGGCTAGGCTCATATCGTCAATGTAACCGGCTGTTGATTCACTCGGCACAAAGCCTATTTTGTCTTCATCCATGAGGATAGTTAGGACGGATATAAGGGCTTTTTTAATCGCCGCCGGGTCTTCGAGATCTGCGAACCGTTCGCGGATATAGTCAACTATGCCGCTACTTTTCGCCATTCCCGCCGGCTCCCCTCTCCGTGAAATATCGGTTTATGCCGTCTTCCGTGAAATACCATGTACGCCCTAGCTTCCGTCCTTCAAGCTTGCCCGCGTCCAGGTACCTTTTAAGCGTCCTTGTGGAACAGTGAAAAAGTTCCGCTACCTCGTGAATGTCGTAGTAATTACGGTTTTCAATCATTATGGCCATTGCTAGCCACCTCCTATTTTTCGCCTTCAAACAACTTGCTAACACGCTCCAAAACGCGCCGGGTGTCTTCGTCCAGGCCGCGCCCGCTTAGATATTCAAGAATGATTGTTTGTAAGGCTTCTTTCTTGCTTACACGCTTGTAAAAGGCGTAATCGTTGAACCGGTCTACCACGGCTTCGTCCAGGCGAAAGCTAACTACAACGTCCTTCTTTCGCTTCGCAACCTTTACCGGGGTTTCCGCTTCCTGGGTCGCTTCCTGCTCCCCCTGCTGTTCCTGCTCTTCGTCCATCCTGGTCATAAAGCCTTCTACGGCCTTTTCCAGGTCAAAGCCTTTTCTAGCCATTTCATCTACCTTCTTTCTAGGATTTCATTAGTTAATGCCTGGTAGTCTTTCGCCCCGTTGCTGTTCCTGTCGTAGGCGAAAATGTCCAGCCCTTCTATAGGCGCTTCCGCTAGGGCAACGTTTCCGCGAATGCGCGTTGCAAAGACCTTGCCGGGGAAAAGCTGCTCTAGCTTTCCTTCTATCGCACCCGTTAGCTTCTTGCGCCGGTCGTACATGGTTATTAGAACGCCGGTAATCTGAATGCCCTTGTTTAGCCGCCTTTGCACCACGCCCACCGTTTGCGTTAGCTGTGTCAAGCCCGCAAGGGCTAGAAACTCGGCTTGTACCGGTATGTAAACCTCATTGCAAGCCGTTAGCGCGTTAAGCGTTAGAACGCCTAGCGATGGGCTGCAATCTACAAGAATGTAATCATACTTACTTGTAGCCGGTTCCAGCGCTTCCCTTAGAAGGTACTCACGCCCCGCAACGTCGCCCGTGCCGCTTTCTATGCCGCTTAGCCGCAAGTCGCACGGTATGAGGTCGTAGCCGTTCGGTAGGCTCCTAACAACCTCAGAAAAGCCTTTGTTAGCCCTTAGAAGCTCGTAGGCCGTGCAATCGTCTTGCCGCACGTCTACCGCTAGGCTTTTGGTAAGGCTTCCTTGTGGATCTAGGTCAATGAGTAGAACGCGCTTGCCCGCGTTCGCAAGCCCCGCGCCCAGGTTTAGGGCTGTCGTGGTCTTTCCAACGCCGCCCTTTTGATTCACTATCGCAATAATTTTTGCCATTGGTTACGCCTCCTTCCTTTTCCTTGCGTTTTGGTTGCCCAGTTTCGCAACCCTCATTCGTTCCAGGGCTTCCGGCTTATATACGCCCGTCTTGCCCTTGTTCCAAGGCTCCGCGCCGCCCGGCGCAATGTTCCAGCCCAGTTCTGTTAGCCGCATGCGCCTTATGAGGTCTTTTTCCTCCTCGTAGGCCTCTTCCTGCGTTAAGCCCTCGTCAATGATTAAATGCCGTATGTTGTCCCAGCCGTATTTTTTGACTTGCTCATAGAACCGGCTCGAATGCCTGTAGCCCTCGCCCTTGTTCCACCTTTGCGCCGGTTTCTGTTTGGTCACGCCTAGATACATTCGGGGTACCGGGTAGCAAGGCGTGATGTGTGCATATAGCGTATACATGCGCCGTAAAGGGTCGCTAGCGTTGTCCGTTGCCATAGCTCCTACCTTCTTTCGCATCGCGCAAACCGGCGCGCTTTTGTCTGCTTGCTGCTTACATTGTCCATTATAACGACAAAACGCGCAACGTGTCAACTATTTTTCTTACGTACTTACATTCTTACGTTCTTACATTGCTAAAACCACGCCAAAGTGATTTGCAAGAACGTAGGCATAGAAAAACGGCCTTCTAGAAAGCCGTTTAAGGCGTTCCAAAAGGCCGCTTTGTGTATTTGCCCATTGCCGCGCTAACGCGCCGCTATGGGGCTTTCTGTTGCTCCTGGGGCTATTGCCGTTTTTGGCTATAGCTTCTTGGGGTCGTATGGGATTGTGTCCGTCGCCTTGTCGGTCGTGGCCGTGCAGTAAATGGCCAAATCCCGCGTGTATCCCTCGTATGGGTCTATCCGCGTGACTTTGTAGAGGATTCCGTCATACAGTACACGGTACGTGTCGGCATAGGCCCGCTTTAGCGCCTTGGTGTAATTCACCCTGAACAAGCAGTCTTCCCTTACGTTCGTCTGGGCGCTGGCGAAATAGAGGCTTCCGCTTAGTTGCTTAAAGTAGGCCCATACCGTCGGCTGTGCGTGTATCGGCATGTATGCCTTAACCGGGAACCCTTCCGCGTCCGTTCCATCCACGTACTTGTAAACGGTTACCTTCTTATCCTTTAGAACCTGTTTTCCGGCCATTTCTAGCCCCCTCCTTCTACAGTGCGTTTAGAAACTCGTTGTAGTGCTCATAAAGCCCCACGTAAGCGTCAAGTAGGCTTGCCGTGCCGTCTATGCGCCGCTTCGCGCTGCTGTTCTTAACCGGAACGATGTTGCCGTTTCGGTCTTCCTGGATGCCGGTATTTGTGAGACACCATTTCAAAATAGGGTTGTTGTTATAAACCACCTTTTTTGCCTGTAGATCTGCGCCCAGGTTTTGCATAGGCAGCGAGAGCGTGCGCGCACCTTGTATGCAGCGCTCCATTTTGAACCCATACCCGGCCATCTCTTCCACGAAGTACCGGGCTGACCAAGCGTCGTAATACACCCACAAGGGCGTTATTCCATGTTCTCGGACGATTTCGAGGAACCAGGCCGTTACGTCGCTATAGTCGATGGTGTTGCCCTTGCAAAGTCTCAACAATCCCGCTTCATGCCATTTGTCGTAGGGTATCTTCTCTTGCTCTACACGCTGGGCAAAGTTCTCTTCCGGTAGCCAATACATTTGGTGTACGTATCGCCTGTGCGTTTCCGGATGCATCATTAGAACCGTTGCGCACGTTAGGTCGGTCGTTAGCGACAAATCCGCGCCGCCGATAGCGTAAGCCCCTCGGAAGTCTTCAAGCGAAAATGTCTCTTCGTTGTTGATGCTGTCAAAGTCCAGCCATGCGTTATAGCGCGTCTCCCGGACATTGAAGTCCTTGCACAGGATGCCGCTAAGGTCTTTGGGGCTTTGCTTCGCGCGCTCCACTTTGGCTACAAGGTCTTCTAGCTTCTTTATGCGCCCTAGTCCTGGGTTGGCTTTGAACCATGCCGCCGGGTTTGTCCACTCTGCTTTAGCGTCCAGCTCGTAGATGATGGGCAAAAATGTAGGGTCGTTTATGGTGCCGTCTACAACCTTGCAAGCGTAGTCGTACATATCATCAAAGATGCACTCGCGCACGGTTCCCGCCGTGGTAATCATCACTAGCAGGGGTTGCCGCCTAGCGCTCTGCGACTGCTTCATAACCTCGTATAGGTTTCTATCTTTGATGCCGTGCAGCTCGTCAATGATGATTCCTGAACCGTTCAAGCCGTCCAGGGTGTCGCTGTTCTTGCCCAGGGCTTGAATCTTTGACATAGCAGCCGAAAAATACAAATCGGTCTTGCGCTTCTTTATGTGCTTCCGTAGTTGCGGGCTTTGGGCAACCATGTTGCACGTTTCGTCAAAGATAATCTTTGCTTGGTCTTTCTTCGTGGCTACGCTGTAGATCTCCGCCCCGGCTTCGCCGTCTGCCAAAAGAAGGTAAAGCGCGATGCCCGCAAGCATGGTTGATTTACCGTTCTTGCGCGCAACCATAAAGAAGGCTTCGCGGTACTTGCGCAAGCCTGTTTCGCTATCGACAAAACCGAAAAGCGCGCTAATGAAGGCCTTTTGGAAAAGCTCCAGGCGCACGGGTTGACCCGCCCACTCGCCCTTGGAGTGCTTGCAAAAGCGCTCTATGAACTCGATAGGCCGGTTTGCCTTCGCTTCGTCAAAGCGATATTTGCCGGGGTTGTCCATGTCGTAGGCTAGCCGCTGGTATATCTTCCTAACGCGCTTGCTCGTTACGATTTCCCCGGCTTCTATCTTGTCCAGGTATGCGCGTATCCAGTTCACGGCACGCGCCCCCTATACCGCCTGGGCAAGGAAGGCTTGCAATTCGTCTTCCGCTCCCTTTGCCTCTTCCTTGGGCAACAGCTCGCAAAGCTGCTTGTAAAGAAGGCTGTAGCGCTGAATAAGCGTGCTGTAGCTCTTTAGCGCCGGGCTTTCCCTAAACATTTCCTGCTTGCCGTTCTTGAAAAGCTCAACCGCGCCTTTCTCGTCAACGTCCGCGCGCAATTCCTCAAGAGTGCAGGCCATGAACACAAGTTCACGGGTCAAGCTGTCCGCTACGGCCTTCTTGGATTCCGGCACGGCCTTGGCAATCTTGTTGAGCTTGCGCGTCTCTGCGCGCTTGATTTTATCCTTGTCAATCTCCATGCTATCTACCCCCATTTCAAGTAATCATGTAAGCATGTAAGTAGTCTTACCCCCCTCCTATGGGAAACCCCGGAGAGGTTTAAAAACCTGGGCTCTGTGATTACGCGGGAGCCTGCTCCGCTATCGCCCTGGGGGCGTTCGGGTCATGGTTACCGCTGTGAAAGACGCTCCGAATAGCGCAACTTCTAGCCATGAAGAAATGAATTGAAGGAGATAGCTAGCAGCTGCCGCCTTGGTCTGCTTCCCCGAATAATCCAGGCTCTAGCCTTTGGGTGACAAGCCCCGCCGTCTGTCCGCCTGGCAAGCATTCCAGGCCGCTACCCGGAACGCCTTGCACAACGTACCTATTCCCTTACCAAGTTGCCCGCTTCGTCGAACCGCAAGCCCTCCGCCGTCGCCCTGCCTGTGAAGTGCTCGTGCTGGTGGCACGTCGGGCATAGTGCCTCTAGGTTGTCCCAGTCCAGCGTGATAGCCGGGTCGTTGATGTTCGCCGGCGTAATGTAGGTGCGGTGGTGGACTATGAAGGCCGGTCGCCCGCAACGCTCGCATACATAGTGCTTGCTCTGCATGTAAGCCTTTTGGGTATCCCTCCATGCCTTCGACGTGTAGAACGCCTTAGCAAACTCCTTCATAGTCCCACCACCAACCTAGCTAGCCCACGTGCGCTACCGCCTTTAGCAGGTTGTCAATCGAGCGTTGCAGCCTGTCCGTGTCGGTCTGCGTCGGGTCGTACAGAAGCGACAAGATAAGCTTCGTGGCCGTCTTGGCAAGCGGGCTTGCCGCCTGGGCGAACGGGTCTAGGCCGGTAGCAATCTCGATGTATTCCGCCGCGCCCTCGATAAGCCCGGCAATAACTACGTCGTTGTCGGTGTTGTCCAGGCGCAACCACTCGCGCGCCTCGTCCAGGCTGATAACCTCGTTAGCCATACGTCAAGCCCTCCCCGCTGCTACTTGCCCGCTGCGACGGAAAGCTTAACGAAAGCCTCGGGCGCAATGACCTTGGTGTCCGCAATGGCCATGCCGCGATAGTCGATAAGGCCGGAACGGAAAGCCGACTGAGTGGAAGACTCAACCGCGATGCCGTTCGCGAGATTGAAGCCCAGGTAGGCAAAGTCGCCGAAATAGGCCACGTTATCCGCAACGAAGTCATCAACGACAACGTCAAAGCCAAGAATCTTGCCGATGGTCTCGTCGCGCGGATCGGGAACAAAGATAGGCTTCTTGTTATCGTCGGTCATGCCGTAGAAGGCCGTGTAAAGGGTCTTGTTGTTCATGACCCACTTAGCACGACGGGCATAGCCGCGCTTCAGAAGGGCAACCGCCTTTACAACGTCCAGGTAGGCAATGGAGCCGCCCGCCGCCACGGTAACGCTGTTGGTAGCGCCCCAGGTAACGCCGTGCTCAAGTCCCATGCCCTCGCCGGTACCGGTGCCGTTGATAAGCGCGTCCGCGATGCACTCAAAGACGCACTTGTTAAGCTCGTCGGCAAGGTAGGCTTCGAACGCGCTAACGCTCATAGCCTTAACCTTAGAGCTGATAGAGAAAATCTTGATAATCTCGTTAGCGTCGAAGTTAACGTTAGTGATGCCGGGCTGCTCGGTGTTAACGGCTGCGCCCTCGGTGTGCCATGCCGCCTTAGCGGAAGGCGTGGCAACCGGTACGGCAATCTTGGAAGGCATGTTGAAGGCGCGGGCAATGGAAAGCGTGCCGCCCTCGGTGCGTGCCTTTGACACAATCTCATTGAGTGTGGCGGTGGGGATGATAACCGGCGTGTTGCCGCTGGTGGTGTAAGCGTCCGCCGCTCGCTTCTCCATGTCCATAGCGCGGCCATAGGCGTTCTTCTCGGCCTGGGTGAGGCTCTTGCCAAGAAGGGACTTATAGAAGGCGCTGCGGTACTCGGCGCTTGCGAAAACGTCGCCCTTCGTGGCCTGGTCGCTACCACCGGCAAAGCTCATGCCGGTAATGGGGTTGTAGCCGCGCGCCTCCGGCTCCTGTGCGCCCTGTGCGCCCTGTGCGCCGCCCTGGTCGCCCTGCTTCTCCTGCGCGTTAGCCTTGGCCTCGGCAAGGCCGGTAAGCTCGATATTAAGCTGCTTAATATCCACGTTGGGGTCGGTCTCAATGAGTGCGTGCATCTCCTGCGCGCGCTTCTCGATCTCGGCAACGCTCATGTTTCGATAGTGGTTAAAAGCCTGCTGAACAGTAGTAAACATGTTCCTACACCTCTTTCATAAGGATTTTGTTACAAAGGATTCGCGCGTTGTTTAGCGCTTCGAGACGGTTAAGCCCTTCCGTGAAGGCCTTGCGCGCTTCTACGCTTGCCGTCGGGTATGCCGGGAATGGGCACACTGACACTTCGTAAATCTTGGCAATCTTCGTAATAGTGCGCGTGTTGGTCTTCGGGTCGTAGCTGTCCCCGCCTTCCGGCACGGTGAAAGCAAAGCTCATGCCGCTTAGGTCGCCGCGCTTTACTGCCGTATGCACTGCCCTAGCGTCTTCCGTGTCCGGTAGTTCCGCCCTCATTTCAAGCCCCCTACCGGTGACCTCGAAATGGAGCGTTTTGGGTGTGCGCGCCAACGGGATACGGTTCAAGTCGTGGTTGTAAAGTAGTCGGCTGTCCGTAAGGTCGGCTTCGTCCAGCGCGCCGCGCTTAATGACCTCGGTATAGCTTCCTGCCGGGTCGTTAATCGTTGTAGGCGTGTCGTAGACAATCGGCATACCCTCCAAAACAAGGCTTCCGCCACCCGCTGCCGCTGGTGCCTCCGCCCTGATTTCGGCTGTTCTTAGCTCTTTCATGCTGTAGCCCCCTCTGTATCCGCCGGGGCTTCGTCCTCGCTCGCCTTCGCAAGCTGGTAAGCGTCCACGATGTCGGTATTTGCGTTGTTAAGGCTCTGCAAACGTCGGTCGCCATCGTCCACCGGCGGAAGGTTGAGAATCTCCAAAGCCTGGTTAATGGTGAGGATGCTAAACGGCATAAGCTCCCGGATTAGATCCAGCTTGGTTTTGTTGCTTGCGAACAGAAGCCGCCCGCTGCCGAACTCAATAGCGTTACCGAATGCCTGCTCACGCTCCGAAAAGACCTTGCGCGTAAACTCAAGCGAAAGTTGCAGCGCCAACGGCTCAACTACGCTTTCGTAGAACGCGCCCCATTCGTCTTCCGTGTAGGTGCTGTTAACGATTTTCTCGGAAATGCCAAGGTAGTTGTAAATCTTCGTGGCCGTGGCCTTCGTCTGCTCCGTGTCAACCGTTACCGGCTTGCTATCAATCGGCGTGTATTCGCTCTTTGAATCCGTCGCAACGATGCCGCCATTGTTGGCAACGTTAAGGTACTCGGCTATAAAGGCCTCTTTGTCGGCCTTTAGCTTCTCGTCGCTAAGAATCTGCGTGTACTTGAGGATTCCGCGAATCGTCGCGCCGCTCTTGATGCCGTTAATGATGCCTTCGTTTTCGGTGTGCGCAAGCTCCAAAGCCGGGTAAATGGCCTCGTTGGAATCGCCTAGCAGCTCGTCGCCGTTGTAGTTGCGGCGCAAGTGGATTAGATCTCGATAGGGCAAGATAACTTCGTTGCCGTTCCTAAAACGAAACTGCACGAAAAGACGGCCGCTAGCGTCTATGAGAAAGTCTGCTTGAACGCAAGTCATAGGGTAAATGCTTCTCACATTGCCGCGTTCGTCCCTGTCCAGGAAGGCAAAGGCATTGTTGAAAAGGTAGTAATGCGTAGTCAGCTTGTAAAGCATGTCGTAGGCGTTCATGTACGGGTTCGGCTGCGTCTGTAGCAGCCTGTTTAGTACCCGGTCGCCTTCCGCCGTTCTTGCGCCGGTCTTGATAACGTGCGCGCCCTTTAGCTTCGCAACGTTGCGCGCGATTGAATCGACCGCGCCCCGGTAAATATCGTTTGCATATGCGCCGCCACTGAAAGCCGTAAAGGTAGCCATGTTGCCGTTAAGCGTCTCCGCCTTGGCAAGCTGCTTGCTGTCCGGTTGCTTAAAGCGGTTGAGAAAATTACTCCACCAACTCACACGCTCAACCCTCCTTCATTCTTTCTAGTAGGTTTGTAGTAATTCTTACAATCCTACATGTAAAAGAATAACACACCCTCCCCCCTGTTTGCAAGAATGTAAGAATGCATACACGCTTACAAGTAGGTAGAAGGCATAGGAAAGAAACGTGCAAACCGTGCCAAAGTGATTTCTAGCCGTCCAGGCGATAGCAAGAAACAAGGCAAAGAAAAATGCCCCTGTGAGACGCTGTAGTACCGCTCATAGGCCGTTTTAGCCTAAAGATGGGCAAATACCCTAGAAAGCAGGTAAAGACGCTCTAACGGCCTTCTATGGCTTTATATGCCGGATATTCTGCGAACGTAGTCCGCTTGCGCTATGGCTCTCGCTATCTCGTAGTCTGCAAAGCTCATGTTTCCGCGTCTTCTACGTGCATGACCATAGAGCTAGATCCAGTGGCAAGAAGTAAAAACGCCTGAGGATTGTTGAAAAGTTCCACTTCCCTATATCCCCTTTCCCCCTCTCTACCCCCTTTTCTGTATTAGGTAAGAATAGAAATACTTGGAAGTCTTGAAGCTAAAGGGGAAATGGGTCGTTTTCCCTGCTGTATAGCCGTTTTTGGGGGTTTTCAACAAATCACTTTGGCTAGGTTAAAAATCACTTTGGCTAGGTTTGCAAATCACTTTGGCTAGGTTTGCAAATGTAAGAATGTAAGCACCTGCAACCATGTCAAAGTGTCCCGGTCGGCATTCTTTATCAGTCCAGGCGAACCGCAAGCCGATAGGCAAAAGAAAAGCGCTCACGTGGGGCGCTGTAATACAACTCAAACCGGCAGTACGCCTAGGCGACTGGATTGCAAGGGGTTTCCCGAAGTTTTTTCACCTGCTGGTTGACCTCCGCGACGAACCTCACGGCATCGCCAGCCCTCTTGCGGTCAACCTCCATGCACCAGATGAAGTCGGGTCCCTCGATGCTCACGAACTTCTCGCCGCCCTTCCTCTTAGGCGCTGCTAGGGCGAACGCCCCCAGCAGCGCGATTCTTGTGATAGTGATGCGCGATTCAAGCTCGCGCCCTGATTCGATTCGCGCGACCACCCCGCTCAAGGGCTTCTCGCCTTCGCCCGACTGCGTGTGGATGATTGTCTTCTCTCGCAAAATCATCTGGTCGAGCATGCCGTCCCCGTTGAGGATTGCGACGACTGGGTTCTCCTTGGCCTTAATTTTCGCCTGCTCGCGCTTCGCCTTCTTCTCGGCTCGCTTGGTCTTGTCTCCGAACATTCTGTTTTCCTTTCTCTCGGGGGATTCGCAGTGACGGCCTGTCTCTCGATGGTATGTGCCGTTTGCCCTTTCCCTTTCGCTGTCCTGTTTCTAGGGCTTGTTAGCCCAAAGGTGGGCAAATACCCTAGCAAGCCGCTAGAACGCCTTAGAATGGCTTCTACGGCCTCGTACGTAATCGCTGTAAGTAACCATGTCTTTAGCAATCGCCTTGGCTATGAC
>ERZ857750.3794-NODE-3794-length-12077-cov-11.448677_pt1 | contig 12077 bp, 9 predicted proteins | sample MGYA00519915_ERZ857750 | MGnify/ENA primary metagenome ERZ857750 (study PRJEB31778, sample SAMEA3449358) | human gut metagenome | biome: human gut; feature: human-associated habitat; material: faeces | place: United Kingdom | collected 2010/2012 ... | reverse complement strand
AGTGGGCAGACGTTGCCCAACTGGTCGAGATCACGAGCGATGCTGTCATCATCTGTGAGCTCGACGGAACCATTCTGCATGTGAATAATCGTTTGCTAGACCTGATGTGCGAGGAACGCGCTGACGTCATCGGCGGTGATGTCAAAGACGTTCTGTACTCGTCTGCCTTTGAGCGCGCGACCGAACATCGTCTGCCGTTTGAGACCGATGGCTCCGAGAGCGAGCTGATGCTCAAGCTGAGCGACGGGTCTTTTATTCCCGTCTTGGTTCGCGCGGGCTCCGTTACGCCTCCGCGTATCTTTGGACGTCGTGCACCGCGTGTCCTGGTGGCGCTTCACAGCATCGAAGAGCAGTATTCCCACGATCGTCAGCTCAAACGCGCGCTATCGGAGCTTAGGGTGGCGAATAAACGCCTTTCGGGCACCCTTTCGATCATTATGAGTACTGTGGGCTCCGATGAGCTCCCCAGCTTGCTCGATACCGTTTTGAATCAGCTCGTTGGAACGCTCGATGCCTCCGGTGCGGCTATCTATTTTTCCGAGAGTGGCGGCTTTAAGCTCCGCGGTGTTTCTAAGGAGCTTGAGGACAGCTATCTGCCCGAGTTTATGCCGTACGGCGCGGGCATTCCGACCTACGTGCTTCGCGAGTCGCGTGCCTGTTGCCTGTCGATTCAGCAGGACCTTGAGGGCGACCGGGTTGCTTCGGGCATGTTCATGGATTTGGACAATCGTTCTAAGCACCTGCTGCGCGTGCAAGATATGCCCCCGTATCGCAGCGAGATCTGTCTTCCCGTGTTTTACGGCACGCAGGTCCTTGGCGTGTTGGAAGTTGGCTGGAAACGTCCCCAGGCGCCACTTGCCTATGACGTTAACGTACTCGAGGTCATCTGCGATTACCTGTCTATTCAGCTTGTCGGCATGGCGTCGAGCTTACGTTCGCGCCGCACGGCGGAGCTCGGCCGCTCACTCAATTTGCTGCGCGATGAACTGTTTACCTATCTCGATGATCCCGTTGCCGCTTCGCGAGCGGTGTCGACGGAAATCTGCACGGTGCTCAATTGTCATTTCTGCCCCGTGGAATATGACGCGAGTCTTGACACCTATGTCATCGATTTTGAGGGCGGCAGTCGCGTGGCGCTGCCGGGAGACCCTGAGTCGCTCTTCTTTTCCACCACCGCACCGGCTGCGCGTTTGGGGGTCGCTTCCGATGGTTTTGGGCAGTCGGTGCTGGGCGGTGCGAGTGCTGATGATCTTAAGCATGTGCGCTTGACCCGCGTCGACGAATCCATGCCTATGGGCGGATGGTTGAGGGCTCATGGCCTGCCGTGCCAGGGCCTCTATGTCGATTCCGGCTTCGAGGCGGGACGCGTTCGCTCGGAGGGCGGCGGTCAGCGGAACAACGATGCAATCGTTCCCGCCGACGTTGCCAAGGGGCCGACGAGGCGCGCTTTGCTGCTCCGTGATGGCAGCCAAGAACCAATTGACGACCTTGAATACGACTACCTGGTGCATCTGGCGCATGACTTTGAGCTGATTTATGAAGGCGAATCTCAAAAGCGCGAGGAGCGTCATATCGCTCAGACGCTTCAGATTGGCATGAGAAATTCGCTTGGTGACGTTCCGGGCATTGCAACCGATTCGGTATACCTATCGGCAACGAATTCTGCGTTGGTCGGTGGTGACTTCTATACGCTTGTCCGACTTCCCGACGATTGCGCCGTTATGATTTTGGGTGATGTATCCGGCAAGGGAATCGAGGCGGCGTCGATGTCGGCGCTTGTCAAGACAGCGCTGACGGCCTATGCCTGGGAGGGTGCGGGGCCTGCCCGTATGGCACGCTCGCTCAATAGCATGCTCATGGGCTTTTCGAGGGTCGAGACGTTTGTGACGGCGTTTATCGCCAAGATCGATCTTAAGGCGGGCCGCGCTACCTATTGCTCGGCGGGACATCCTCCCACTATGGTCATTAGGCCGTCGTCGACGCCGCTTGGCGGCGGCGAGACCTGCGGGGGAGAAGTGGAGCTCCTTGGGTGCCAATCGGGCGTGATCGGTGCCTTTGAGAGCATGGTGTACGAGACGGGCACGTTTACGTTCGCTCCTGGTGACATGCTATTTATGTATACCGACGGAACGATTGAAGCACGCGATCGCTCGGGTGCTTTCTTTGGCGAGCAACGCCTTCGCGACCTTTTGCTTTCTGTCTCGGGTGAGGGCGTATCGGGGATCTGCGGTAAGGTCTTGGGCGAGCTTGACCGCTTTACCGAGTCGGCGCTGAACGATGACATCGCGCTGGTCTCCCTTGAGTTTTTACGGGGTCGATCGTAGGTCACGACGCCTGACGGGCAAAATCCCTACGGTTGAAGAAACGAGTGCATCGAGCGAGCTCTTTTGGGGAACCATGGTCGTATGAATGAGTGGAATGACATAGCGGTTTTGACGCCACCGGGCGATATCGACATCGCCTCGGTGCCCGCACTGCGCCGACGGTTGGATAATTTGATCGACCGGGGCGTGCGCCGTGTTGTCATCAATTGCCAGGCCGTGGGCTTTATCGACTCGACGGGTTTGGCGTTTTTGCTTACACGTGCTAGAGAGCTTATGAGGCATGAGGGGCTGCTTTCGCTCGTTAACGCCTCCGATGAGGTCGTTCGCTTTTTGGAAATTGCCCGACTTGTCGACATCCTTCATGTCGCGGGCCCGGCGCGGGAGTCGATTCCCGCCATTCCGGTGGGGGAGTTGCCGCGATGGAGCAAGAGCGTCGAAGTAAGGCGAGGCATCGAGAATCTCCCGTATTATCGGCACCGTGTGGCCGAGCTCCTCGAATCGCTTCCCCTGAGGCGTGATGAGCGCTATGACGTTGCATTGGCGTTGGGGGAGGCATTGGGTAACGCATATGACCATGCGGGCGGCGTTGGCTGCATCCTGACGGTTCAGGCCTATGGGGACCGTGTTGTGCTCGAGGTGCTTGATCGGGGCGCTGGCTATTCTATCGATGGAGCGAGCGAACCGGTAACATCCGAGGAACGCGGACGCGGTATCAAGCTTATGCGCATGCTCGTCGATAATGTGGAGGTTGCACGTCGCACGGATGGTGCCGGCACATGCGTTCGGATGGTGAAGCTGTTTGGCTCGGCATTGGAATCGTGTGCATAGCGCCTTGACTTGACGTTATTTACCTGGATGAACTTGCTTTGGGCAACTTTTTTGAAAAAAGTACTTGCGTCTTTAGGACAACTCGCGTAAATTAATAACCCGCAAGCGGACATGGCTCAGTTGGTAGAGCACAACCTTGCCAAGGTTGGGGTCGCGGGTTCGAGCCCCGTTGTCCGCTCCATTGCATTTCCGGACCGTTTAGGCGGTCCTTTTTCGGCGAAGTGGCCAAGTGGTAAGGCAGAGGCCTGCAAAGCCTTTACCCCCGGTTCGAATCCGGGCTTCGCCTCCAGGCAACATCCGGGCGCTCCGGCGCCCGTTTTGTTTTTACATATGCGGACATGGCTCAGTTGGTAGAGCACAACCTTGCCAAGGTTGGGGTCGCGGGTTCGAGCCCCGTTGTCCGCTCCAAGCGTAACAGCCCGACTACTACGGTAGCCGGGCTTTTTCATACCCATCACATAGGCTCGAACCCGAGAGGGAGCGAGCGTTAAGCAAACGCGGAGCGTTTGTAGCGAGCTGGCGAGGACGCCGGCAGGCGGCCGAAGCCGGTGCGGATCCGCGAAGCGGATACGCGGACGCCCCGTTGTCCGCTCCAACTATCTTACGCGGTTCTAACGAACCGCGTTTTTTGTTGACGCTGCGCGAGCCCCGGGCACCCCATCTTGCCCCTCAATCGTCGGTCGCGTACATAAAGTACGCTTCCCTCCTCTTTCGCGGCAACCTGGGGCACCCGGACCCCGCTCGCTGTCGTGGCCGGGGGAGTGGATCTTCCGTTCTTTTCACTAATTGGTCAATCCGTCCCAGGGGGCTCGAAGTTTTTTCAAATTATTCGAAAATAGTTCTTGCATTCGGGTGGATCATCCCGTATATTAAATCCTCGCAGGCGGACATGGCTCAGTTGGTAGAGCACAACCTTGCCAAGGTTGGGGTCGCGGGTTCGAGCCCCGTTGTCCGCTCCATTTGGGCGTTTAGCTCAGGGGGAGAGCGCTTCCCTGACACGGAAGAGGTCAGAAGTTCAAATCTTCTAACGCCCACCAAATGTTTGCAGCTCAGAGGCTATGTCTCTGGGCTGTTTTTGTTTTGGTCACCAAATGAGTCGCCAAATCGCCGGCAAAAGGTACCTCAATTCATTAAAGAGCGGTTCTGAGCGTCTGTTTAGCCTTGTCATCTCAATCGAGTGGGGGTTGACCATTTTGAACATAACCGTGCATCTCGTTGACGTTTCAGCGATCGATCCCGGCGAGACCGTTGATATGGCATCAATCGCGGGACGCTATGCCTTACGTGCCTCCAATGGGGATTTCCCAATTGCGTCTCGGAGAGAAGCTGCAGGCGTGGGTCTGCTTCTTCGCGACGCCCTGGGTGTCTTCGACGACACCCAGCTTGCGTGTTCTGCTTTCGGCAAGATCGAGCTTGCGGATGGGGAGGCCCCCTCTATTTCCATTTCACATGGCGGAAGTGTGGCCGTCCTCGCTGTTTCCGATGTTGCTCGGTCGGTCGGAGGACCTATTGGCGTGGATATCGAGGCGATCGATGAGATTGCCCCCGTTGCGGTTGGGCGTATGGCAAACGACGACGAGCGCGTGTGGATTAACGCTGCCCCCAATTTGCAAGAACGCAATCTTCGCCTGAGTCAGACGTGGACGCGTATCGAGGCCATCCTCAAGGCTGAAGGCGTCGGGTTTTCGATTGACCCTCGCAAAGATGGCATGCCCGGTGGATGGAATACTTCGTCGGTGACATACGGTCGCTGCGTCATCTCTTGTGCGGCGCGCTCTATGCCTCGTATCGTCCTCAGGGAGCATACCTTTCGGGTAGCATAGGAGCCAATCGCTAATAGGGGAGGCCGCTATGCCGCTGAACGCTCAAAACGATATCGCTTCACGGATCGAGGATGCCGTCTTTGAACTTATGGGGACGACGCCGGTGCAGGCGATCAAGGTGACCGATGTGCTGAGGCTCGCGCACACCTCGAAATCGACGTTTTACCGCTGCTATCGTTCTGTTGACGACGTTGTTAAGCGATTTGAGGACGATCTGCTCCACAACATGCAAGAGATTAACGACGTTGCCCTTGAGGCGCGCTTTAGTGACGCTCAGCTCGATCCGATGCCGACGATGATTAAGCGTATGGAGATCCTGCGGCGCAATCGTTCGAAGGTGCTCGCGCTCAACAGTGAAAACGGGGACCCCGTGTTCACGCATAAGGCTACGGTTTTTATGCATGAGTATTTTCGCGACCGTCTGCGCTCAACGTTTTCTGACGAGACCGATCTTGACCTGTATCTGGCTTTCGCTCTCGCGGGTCACCATAACCTTATCCAGTACTGGCTCGAGGTCCGTCCCGATTTGGAGGCGCGCACCGTTGCCGCCGCGCTCAATCGCATGTTCTATGCGCCGTTGTTTGTCGACGACGCCTCGCGCCATTGGCACCCACGTATCCCCGATTTTGAAAAGCCGCTCGGGTGAACGGCTGATTTTTAGGGATGAACGGTTGCATAGGTTGCGGATTCAGAGTAATCCGGCCCTATGAATCGATTTAAGTATGGCCATTTATCTGCTATTTGGAACGCCTAGCCCCGATGTGTCCCATATGATGGGACACATCGGGGCTTTTTGTCTCACGCGTTTCGTTTAACCCCTCGTAAACTAAAGCTACGTTCAAAAGAACCACTGCAGTAGTTCAACGTGTGACGGCACAGAAAAGCCGCGAGCGCTCTCTCACCTTCGCTCGCGGCTGGACTGCGCCATCATTCCGTACACCTTCACATGATTAGGATGTGATATTCAGTGGTTACGCTCGGAAAGAACATGCTCAGCGTCTCGATTGTAGGCGTAGGCTGCACCCCGTTCAAGGATTTTGAGGAGCATCCCGAGACCCAGGGTATTGGCGAGGGCGAGGCGTTTGGCTATGCGGCTCTCGAGGCAATTGCCGATGCCGGTCTTGAGCCCCGCGATATCGACTTTTTCTATCACGGCAGCGCCAATCCGTATCTCGTTGGCGATTGCATTACCCCCAACATGCAGGTTGCCGATTGGTTTGGCGTTCGTGCCAAGGGCTCTGTCCATCATTCCGAGGCTTGCTGCACGGGCTACGTCGCCCTTGAGCAGGCCGTGATGGCAGTCGCCTCCGGTGCCTACGATGTTGTCCTTACGGGTGCCTGCGATTTGGCTTCGACTCTTCCCGTTGAGCACATGCCCTCCCATATTCGTCAGGACTTTACGCTCGACGTCATGATCCCCTCGCTCGATAAGATTTATGACCGCGCTTATGGTCGTCCGCTCGACGGCGCCTTTGGCGTGTCGTTCGACAACTGGATCAACGAGTATTCGATGCAGTACGACCTTACCGCCGATCAGATCGATGATGCCCTGAACGGCCTTACCAAGAGCCTTCGCCGCGGTGCCGTCCTGAATCCCCTTGCCTGGTACGAGACCACGGTCGAGGAGGACGCGAAGGCAGCTGGGTTCGATACCGCCGACGAGTATCTCAAGAGCATGTACAACCCGCGCGTTACGCAGTACCTGCGCGTTACCGGCTTTGAGAAGAAGTGCGACGGCGCCGCCGCTGTTGTCGTAATGCCCACGGAGAAGGCAAAGGCCATGGGCGTGCCGTATGCGCCTATTGAGGTTCTGGGTACGGGCGCCTCTGCTGTCGAGGCCGGTCTGCTCCACAACGAGCACTGGGCTACCGAGCTTGCCGCCAAGCAGGTCTATGACCTTACCGGCGTGAGCCCCGATGAGATTGACCTGTTCATGTGCAACGACTTCTTCCTGGCTTCCGAGATCGTCTCGGCCGAGGAGTGCGGCTATATTCCGCGCGGCGAGGCCTGGAAGTACGCGATCGATGGTCGCACCGCTTTTGACGGCGATAAGCCCATCAACCCGCACGGTGGCCGTTGCAACTTCGGTCACGCCCATGGCGCATCCGGCATCGCCGATATCGTCGAGGCCGTTAAGCAGATGCGTGGCGTCGCCGGTGCCACCCAGATGAAGAAGGTTCCCGAAACGGCTTTCCTGCGCGGTTTTGGCGGTTCTCAGAACGTGCGCTGCCAGATCCTTCGTACCGTCGCCTAAGCGACCGCGGTTTTCGATTTCCCATAAGGAGTATTCTCATGCAACTCAAAGATATGGAGCCCGTGGTCAAGAAGTTCTACACGGGTCTTGAAGAGGGCATCTATTGGGCGCGCCAGTGCCCCGAGTGCGGAGCCGTCGAGTTTCCGCCCCACCTTGCCTGCAATGCCTGCGGCTATCACAAGACCGATTGGGTCCAGGTTTCCGGTCACGGGCATCTGATCGATTTTACCCTGCCTGGTCCGCAGAACGACAAGCCCTATCTCAAGGAGTATGGCAAGTACGCCTACGGCGCCGTCGATATCGACGAGGGTTCTCAGTACACCTACGTCATCTACGGCATTACCAAGAAGAAGGCCCCCGAGATTCGCGCCAAGCTCATGGCGGGCGAGACCGTTGGCGTCCATGCCAAGGTTATCGACCGTCCAGGCTATAAAGAGCTTACGTTCGAGCTTGACGATTAGGTTTTCACCCCTGCAACAATTCGATTCCTCTCTTAGGCCACGGCGGGACCCATGTCTCCAGCCCGCCGTGGTCGCCCCTCTTTTTCGATTGAAAGGCACCATCATGAACGAAGAACTCACTCAACAGATCTGCGATTTTGCCAAGTCCGCCTACAACTATGACGGCGATGTGACCCCCGAGACGACGTTTGAGACCCTGGGCAAGGGCTCGATGAAGATGATCGCTCTGACCTCCATGATCGAGAACGAGCTCGATGCCGAGGTCCCCGTTCGCGAGGTCATGGTCATGAAGACCATCGGCGAGCTTATCGAGCGCACTGCCGAAGAGATGGAGTAACTGCCATGGACCTGATGCAGACCCTGCGCGAGCAGGCTGCCGCCAAGCCTATGCGCGTTGCTTTTCCCGAGGGCGAAAACGAGACCATGATGCAGGCGGTCGCAAAGATCGCCGCCGAGCATCTTGCCGAATGTGTGCTGGTCGGCGATGGCGGCAAGCTCAAGGAGCTTGCCGATGAGCGCGGCATCTCCCTTGACGGCATCGAGATTGTCGATGTGACCGACGAGGAGGCGAACGCCGCTTGCTGCGAGCGCTACCTTTCTCATCCGGATTGCAAGTTTAAGCCCAAGGGCGCTGCGCGCCGTATGACGCGTCCGCTTGAGCGCGCCCTGATTTTGCAGGTGCTCGGCGATGTCGACGTTATGTTCGCCGGTATCGATAACGCTACGGGCGATATTATCCTGGCTGGTCAGGCCATCGTCGGCCTTGCCGACGGGGTGGACACCGTGAGCTCGTGCGGTATCGCCGACATCCCCAACTGGAATGGCGGCGAAGGTGGCCTTTTGGCTTTTGGCGATTCTGCCGTGTGCGTTGACCCCACGAGCGAGGAGCTTGCCTCGATCGCGATTTCGTCGAGCGAAACGGTACGCTCGCTGACCGGATGGGATATCCGTTGCGCGCTGCTTTCGCATTCGACTGACGGTTCGATGGATAACGAACTCGTCGACAAGGTACGTCGTGCTCGCGAGATTGCCAACGATCGCCGTCCCGACCTTGCCATCGACGGCGAGTTCCAGTTTGATTCGGCGATTAACCCCAAGGTTGCGGCCAAGAAGGTTCATCGCGAATCCGCTGTTGCAGGCCAAGCCAACGTGGTCATCTGGCCCGATATCAACGTGGGCAATATCGGCGTCAAGATCATCCAGAATCTGACCGGCGCCAATGCTTACGGCCCCATGCTTCAGGGCTTCAAGAAGATCGTGTGCGATTGCTCGCGCTCTGCGCCCGTCGATGAGATCGTCGGCAACGTGGTGATGAGCTGCGTGCGCGCCCAGGCGCTTAAGGAGGCTTAAGGCATGTCCGATAAAAAGACTCCCTGGCGCGTCCTGGTAATCAACCCTGGTTCCACTTCCACGAAGGTGGGCGTTTTTGAGGGCGATGAGTGCAAGCTCAGTAAGAACGTTGCGCACGATGCGAAGGACCTTGCCCAGTTCGACGGGGTTTCGGCTCAGATGCCGTATCGCTGCGATCTGATTCTTGGAGCGCTGGGGGAGGCGGGCCTAAAGCTCGAGGACTTTGATGCATTTGTCGGTCGCGGTGGTGGCTTGCTTTCGCTGCCCGGTGGTACGTATGCCATCAACGAGGTTATGCTCGAGCATGCCCGCATCGGTGCGAATGGCGTTCGGCACCCGGCGCAGCTGGGGCCCCAGATTGCCCACGAATTTGCCGTGAAATGTGGCAAGCCCGCCTTTGTGGTGAATCCTCCCGATACCGACGAGCTGTGCGACCTCGCACGCATGACGGGCATTAAGGGCGTGTATCGAAACGTGCACCTGCACGCCCTTAATCTCAAAGAGACCGCCATCCGCCATGCGGCAAAGCTCGGTCGCGCATACGACGAGTGCAACTTTATTGTCTGTCATATCGGCGGTGGCATTTCGATTTCTGCCCACCTTAAGGGCAAGATGGTCGACGGCAACGACATCGTTGGCGGCGAAGGCCCCATGGCGCCGACGCGCTGCGGATCGGTTCCCGCGATCGAGGTCGCAAAGTACACCGCGGAGCACGGTCTTGATGTCGCCCGCGCCCATTGCATGAAGACTGGCGGCTTCGTTGACCTTTTGGGTACCTCCGATGCCATCGAGGTGTGCGAACGTGCTGCAGCGGGAGATAAGGCCGCAGCTCGCGCCTGGGATGCAATGGTCTACCAAATCTGCAAGTGGATTGGCGAGATGGCATGTGTGCTGAAGGGCGATGTCGACGGTATCTTGCTCGGAGGCGGCATGGTCCACAGCAAGGAGCTCGTTGCCTCGATTGAGGAATGCTGCTCTTGGATCGCCCCCGTGTCGGCTTATCCCGGCGAGTTTGAGCTCGAGGCGATGGCGTCTGGCGCCTGCCGCGTGCTCGATGGTGTCGAGGAAGCGCTCGTGTACAGCGGAGAGCCCGTGTTCACTGGTTTTAACGACTGATAGTGCTGTGTTTGGGGCGGCCGATGGTGACGTCCGGCCGCTCCGCCCCTTTTTCTAAGTGTAAGGATGGATCATGGATAAAACCAAGATCAAGTACCTGGTGGGCATTTATGCTGCCGCCATGTGCATTATGGGCATGTTGGTGCCCGTCCCCATCGTGGTCTCTGTTGCGGCGGCGTTTCCCAATGAGAACATCGCTGCCGTCCAGATGATCATCGGCATCATTCCGCTCATGATGGCTGTGTCCGCCATGCTCGTGTCTTCCCAGCTCGCCTCGCGTGTATCCAAGAAGAAGACGACGCTTGTCGGCCACGTTATCGTGATGCTCGCCGGCGCCTCGGTGCTGGTGTTCCACGATTCGCTTGCCCAGGTTCTTGCGGCCTCTGCCGTGATGGGTCTTGGCCTTGGCGCCGTGCAGAACTCGACCGACGCTCTGATCGCCGACTATTTCGGTGGCAAGCAGCGTTCGTTTGTCATGGGCATCTACTCAACCTTTGTTGCACTGGGTGGCATTATCTGGACGATGGTTTCCGGCATCTTGGGTTCTGCCGAGTGGTTCCACAGCTATGCGGCGTACTTCATCATGATCGTGTTTATCGTCATTGAGGCCGTCTGCCTGCCCGAGGGTCATCTTGAGCCCAGGCGTAAGGTCAACGTGTTTGCCAACATGCCCAAAGAGGTCGCAATTATCACGGTCATGAGCTTTGTGTTCGTACTCACGTTCCAGCTCTTTAGCTCCAATGTCTCGCTGCTTGTCGTGGGTCGCGGCTTTGGCGGCACTGTTGAGGCTGGCCTCGCTTCGACCGTCATGACGGTCGCCGGCATTGCGGCTGGCCTTTTGGTGGGCCCGCTGTTTGCCAAGTTCAAGAACCTGTCGATGCCGATCGCGTGGGGCGTGACGCTCGTTGGCCTGGGCCTGACGCTGGTTGCGCCCGCCTTTATGGTGCTGTGCGTTGCGGGCTTTGTCGTTGCGCTGGGCAAGGAGACCTACGTGCCGCTGGAGGGCAATTTTGCCGCCGGCAACTCTGCTCCCGAGGGACGTGCGTTTAACCTCGCCATTGGCATGGCGGGCATCAACTTTGGCATGGCACTGTCTCCCATTGTGTTTGAGGCCGTGACGTCGCCGTTTGGTGCAACGATTGACCAGAAGTTCATCGCCGGCATGATCGTCTGTGCGGCTTGTGTCGTCTTTGGCGCCATTAAGTATCGCAAGCTCACTCCGGCCCAGCTTGCCGAGGCCGAGAAGATGGCGGCCAACGGCGAGGCGGAGTAACCGCTCGAGTAGTTGCTTTGCCGCCCATCATGTTTTATCGGGGCCGCCGACATATGCCGGCGGCCCTCTTTCTATCAATGGCTTGATAGCTCGCGAAGAGAAGTAATAGCTCCTCGCCTATCGAATGCCGGCGGACGGGGTGCCGGGGCTACAGTCTTCCGAGCGTTTGCAGTCCCGTCGCTCCGTCCGCCGGCATTCGACCGCAACATGTTGGTCAAGCATAATCTTTTGGATTCTTTTGGCGTGAGCGGCTTGGTTTTGGTAGGATTTGTCAGCGGCTTGACTAAGGGGGTTTTATAACTGCCATGCAGGTAGCCGTGTTGGTAACGTTTTACCGACTTGCCAAGAACCCCTCATAATTAATGCGTCTGGAAAATGACCAATTGCTTTGACCTGCTGAAACACTATATGTTGTGTTTGAACTAAAAAAAGAATACAGGATATAGATGCGTCTTTGTCGTATGATAGATGGCGGACAGAGAACGAAGACCTTATTCGTCCCATTTGGACACGCCTTTGAGCCGCCTGATCGGCCGCGAGGATTGTCCGCATGAGGACTTATGGTTTATCGAGAACACAGATTGCGCGACGGAGCCGCAAGACAGGGGCAAGCCCTGCCGGGCATCGTTTGGCTCTGAAGCGCAATGA
>ERZ857750.3790-NODE-3790-length-12091-cov-3.335410_pt1 | contig 12091 bp, 10 predicted proteins | sample MGYA00519915_ERZ857750 | MGnify/ENA primary metagenome ERZ857750 (study PRJEB31778, sample SAMEA3449358) | human gut metagenome | biome: human gut; feature: human-associated habitat; material: faeces | place: United Kingdom | collected 2010/2012 ... | reverse complement strand
CATGAGAGCGACAGTCTAAAACAAATTGGGGAGGAAAAAGATTCAGTTTCAAAATTATTGGAAGATTTTTCAGAAATGATAGCCCAATATATTTAAAATAGGTGAATGCTATGAAGACGATTTTGTTGAAATTTGCTGGTCCCTTACAATCATGGGGAACGAGTTCACATTTTGAAACTAGGCATACAGATTTTTATCCTTCCAAAAGTGCGGTAATTGGACTACTTGCTGCTAGTTTAGGTTATAGGAGAGACGAAGATGAAAAAATTCAAAAACTAAATGAACTTGATTTTGCTGTTCGTGTCGATCAGCAAGGAAATCTGTTAAGAGACTTCCATGTTGCACAGAAGTATACAGAAAAGGGTAAATTTGATAGAAATTATGTTACGAATCGGTATTATCTAGAAGACGCTGTATTTGTTGTAGCCCTCTCCCATACAGATGATAGCTTTATAGATATCATTAAAAGTGCTCTAAAAAATCCCTATTTCCAACCTTTTATGGGAAGAAGGGCACTCCCAATAACTGCAGACTTTATCTTAGGTGAGACAGATGTTAATCCATTAGAGAGCCTAAAATCGCTGAAATGGCAAGCTTCTCTATGGTTTATGAAAAAATCTCATGATAAGGATGCTATTTCTTTGGAAGTCTATCTAGATAGTCAATTAGTCAACAAGGATGTTTATCAGCTGAGGCAAGATTATGTTAGGTCATTTTCACAAAAAGGGAGAAGATTTGGTTTTAGATATGAAGTACGTGAATTAATCAGTGTTCAAAATCCTCACTATTTAAATAAGAATACAGAGCATAACATTTTTGAGAGTATAGGAGATTGAAGTAATGTACATTTCTAGGGTAGAAATTGATCGATATAATAGACGAAAGGTTAGAGATTTAACGCATGTAGGAGCTTATCATGCTTGGGTGGAAGAGAGTTTTCCATCGGAATTAGAGCAATCAATCCGTACAAGAAAATTATGGCGAATCGATCGTATTCAAGGTAAGGATTATCTTATTATTGTAAGTAAAGAAAAACCTAATTTACAAAAACTTGAAAAATATGGTGTTGTAGGAAGCGCTCAAACTAAGGACTATCAACATTTTTTAGATAGCATCAAAACTGGTTTTCGAATGAATTTTAGAATAGTGCTAAATCCGGTTATTTCAATTACTTCACCCGATAAATCAAAACGAGGAGTTGTAAAACCGCATGTGACGATTAAACATCAGATGGACTTTCTAGTGAAACAATCTGAGAAAAATGGCTTCTCATTAGTAGGAGAAAGTTTCTCAATTGTTGAACGTGGTTATGAAGTTTTTCAGAAACCAGAAAAACCCATACGACTATCAAAAGTTGTTTACGAAGGAACTTTAACTGTTAGTGATGATACGCTTTTCAAAAAAATGCTGACCGAGGGAGTTGGAAAGAAAAAAGCATATGGTTTTGGCTTGATGACAGTGGTACCACTTGAGGAATGAGTCATGGTAGAAAAAAATGGAGCTAAGAAAACTTCTTTGAGAGAACTACCTAAAATTAGCGATCGTGTTAGTTTTATTTACGTTGAACATGCTAAAATAAATCGTGTTGATAGTGCAATCACAGTTCTGGATAGTAGAGGAACAGTTCGAATACCTGCTGCTATGATTGGTGTATTGTTATTAGGACCAGGTACCGATATTAGTCATAGAGCTGTAGAATTGATTGGAGATACTGGAACCAGTATGGTTTGGGTTGGCGAGCGTGGTGTTCGTCAATATGCACATGGGAGATCTTTGGCACACTCAACAAAATTTTTAGAGAAACAAGCAAAACTTGTCTCAAATTCTCGATTACGTTTAGTGGTTGCACGTAAGATGTATCAAATGAGATTCCCAGATGAAGATGTATCTGCGATGACTATGCAACAACTACGTGGACGGGAAGGAGCAAGAGTTCGAAGAGTCTATCGGTTGCAATCTGAAAAATATCAAGTTTCTTGGACTAAAAGAGAGTACAATCCTGATGACTTTGAAGGTGGTGATATTGTTAATCAAGCTTTGTCAGCTGCTAATGTAGCTTTATATGGATTAGTACATAGTATAGTAGTTGCATTAGGAGCTTCACCAGGTTTAGGATTTGTACATACGGGCCATGATTTATCTTTTATCTACGACATAGCAGATTTATATAAAGCTGAATTAACGATTCCGTTGGCGTTTGAAATCGCAGCTAATTTTACTGAAATTGATGATATTGGAAAGATTGCTCGTCAGAAGGTTAGAGATTCCTTTGTTGATGGTAATTTAATAGTTCGAATTGTACAGGATATTCAATATTTATTTGATCTTGACGATGATGAAGAACTACTTGTCGATACTCTATCTTTATGGGATGACAAAGATATGCTTGTAAAGCATGGTGTTAGCTACAAGGAGGAGCTGTGAGATGCCCTTTACAGTAGTGACATTAAAAAGTGTACCTCCGTCTCTTAGGGGGGATCTCACTAAATGGATGCAAGAGATTGCTATAGGAGTTTACATCGGTAATTTTAATTCTAGGATTCGAGAGAAATTATGGAATAGAATTCAGGCAAATGTTGGTGAAGGAGAGGCGACTATTAGTTATTACTATCGTAACGAGATTGGTTATCAGTTTGATACGATAAATTCCCAAAAATCTGTGGTGGATTTTGATGGTATTCCACTAGTATTAATACCTAACTCAAAGACATCTTCAGAAAATCATCCTAAATTAGGATATAGTAACGCTGCGAAGTCTCGTAAAATAAAACGATATTCTAGTTATAGAGGACCACAAGCTAACTCTTTAAAACCTTATGTTGTTATTGATATCGAAACTGATGGCCTAGACGAGAAAAAGAATACAATCATTGAAATTGGAGCAGTCAAGTTTAATGGACAACAAGTAGAGGAATTTAATGCTTTGATTAAGTATGAGGAGAAATTACCTCCTACAATTTTTAAATTGACAGGTATTTCCAAATCCTTATTAGATCAAGAAGGACGTGATTTAAAAGAAGTACTTTCTGAATTCTTATTGTTTATTGGTGATTTAACTTTAGTTGGCTATAATATCCATTTTGATATTCAGTTTATCAATAATAAACTGAATAAATTTGGTTTACCCTTATTAATAAATAAAACTCATGATATAATGAGATATGTCAAGGATGAGAAGTTATTCTTGGATAATTATCAATTGCAGACTGCCCTAAAGTCATATGGAATCGAGGATTCAGTTCCTCATAGAGCTTTGAAAGATGCTAGACTAATCTATCATTTATCAACTAAAGTAAATAAATTTTTAGCTAGAATGAAAGAAAAGTCTTAATTTCATTGGGATCTTTTAGTGTTTTTCCCGCACACGCGGGGGTGATCCTAAGCTTAAGGCAAAGAACGAAAGTGACAAACAGTTTTTCCCGCACACGCGGGGGTGATCCCAGATTGGCAAGCTGACCGCTAAGATTAGCAGAGTTTTTCCCGCACACGCGGGGGTGATCCCGTGGTATCATGAACGCAAAAGCTGAAAACGTCGTTTTTCCCGCACACGCGGGGGTGATCCTCGTCCTGAAATGACAAACTTGATTAACGATGTGTTTTTCCCGCACACGCGGGGGTGATCCCAATATGGTGCTACGCACACTAACCGACAACAAGTTTTTCCCGCACACGCGGGGGTGATCCCGAATGGTGTTGAGCGTAGATCTCATTACATCAGTTTTTCCCGCACACGCGGGGGTGATTCCGATAATAATGCTTACGCTGAAAAAGCTAGCACGTTTTTCCCGCACACGCGGGGGTTATTCTACAAATTTAGGTCATATGGAGATACGACAATATCAATCGATTGGTTGAGGTCTCTTTTTAGATTTGTTAATTAGTTGATTACTTTTTAAGTATTGCCGTTGTAAGCAGCATATCTTAAAGATAGAGATGCTGTAAAACCTTGTCATAGACTACTACATATTGTTTTAGAGCTGTGCTTTTTTCTAATGGTTCCAAAACAATCGCTTTCTCTTTATATGCCTAACAAAAAAAGAGCCAGTGGCTCTTTTTAAATATAATCTTAATAACCAGGTTCAAAGATTTCAATAATTTGAGTCAGATAACCTGCATGTAAACCGATACGATAGTCAACATTTGGCAAACTCTTTACTAAATCATTCAGTTCTTTATCTTTGCTAACCTTATCAGCCAAAACTGGTAATTCAACAACAAGGAGTTGTGAGTGATCTAGTTGAAGGTAACTACTATTGACCTTGACATCAGGACGAAGTAGTTTAAATATCGCTCTTTCCGAAGCTTGGAGCAGTTGATATAAATCGAGGTCAGATAAAGGAATCTCACCAAACTGTGGACTGATGTTTATAGCAATATCAATATGAGCAGCTCGCATTTCTAAAATGCGGTTAGAGAGGAAACTAGATATTATTGGATTGCTAAGCCTATCCAAGTTTTCTTGAGTCTCTGGATTACCAATGCTAGCATTGTCCGTTTTATAAATCTCAAGTAGACTAGTAGCTTTGGCAGTATCTTCATTTTCCAAGGCAAGAGAAACCTCCTTGAGATTTTTCTTGAATAAGTCGAAAGACGTTTGCTTTTGCATTATAATCTGGATAAAGGATTTGCTATAGTTAGTCATAGTACCCAACAATTTATGACGTTCTTTGTTCAGTCTATCGATAGATTGTTGGTGGACAGCCTGGTTCCAATTGTAAAAATCCCATAGTAGTAGGGCAATATAGAGAACTAAGATAACAGAACTATTAGGACTGACCTTGAAAACTATTTCAAATAAATTTTTAGGGTCATTTGCTGTTGGAAGAATACTGTTAAGACCATGGATAACAGTAAAGAAGACATAATAGACAGCTAGGAAGGCAGTGCTTCGCAACCAGTTACGTCTAGCCCAAGCTTCGTCAAGACTACTCATCTGATTTAGGTTTACGGCGAAGATTTTAAGCATTAGGTAAATGATTAATGGTGCTAAGATGTAGGTCAAGATATGTAAGTTAGTGTTGAGGGTAATATCACCTTTGATATGTAAGACGTGAGGGATAATGACAATTGAAAGTAGTCGTGTTGCCATATCAAAAAGGATAGTTGGATAAAAAGCGTAAAGCAATCGATGATAGAAAGAACGCTCTTTGACAAGGGCCAAATCGGCAACAAGGAAGAAAAGCGGGTCCACAACGATTTTTACGAGACTAAAATAGGACGCTGCAGCTACATAGGACAAAAATAGAAGTAAGAGGTGTCCTCGTAGTGGCTTAATCTTAGACATAGTCTGGTAGAGGTACCAAATAGAAATGAAACTAACGGCCTGTAAGAGAGGATTGATAATATTAGTAATCATTGTAACCTCCTTTAGTCATGTCAATTTCAATTTGTAAGCGATAAATCCCAGCACGTGTATTTGAAACAATGTTAACGTTTGGATAAGTAGATAGAATAGTATTGACGCGTTTTAGTTCAGGATCAGAGAAATCAGATGTAATAGCTGAATCTTCTTTAGTGCTTGAACTTTCAACGACAAAGTGTTGACTATCCTCATCCTTAAAATAAGCATAGCTAAGGTATTTCTGTTCACTATCTTGTGCTTGGTCAATGACATGATCCAAGATAGTTGATAGGATATATACCCAGTCTAAAGGATAAATAGGATAGACGGTAATAGGTTCTGGGACCTCCATACTAACCCAAACATCCAGTTCTTTTGCCTTTAGAAATTTAGCTTCAAAGAGTACCTGTAAATCTGGCAGTTTAATATTTTCTAGTTTGTTTCGATAAAAATGATCAATCTTCTTATCTAGCGGATTCGGTGTCAGTAAGTAGTCAATTAACTCCTGAGCTTCCTCATTTTGTTGAAAACGGATGATATCGTAGAGGTTTTCAGCTTCGTCTTTGATGAAGAGCTCTTGGCTAGTCTTTTTCTGGTACCAGGTATTGATGTTCTGACTTGATTTTTGAAGAAGGTGAGAATGTTCCTCTTGGGCTGCTTGTGTTTGAGCATTGAGGTCTTTTCTATAGAGATTAACCTGCTTAGATAGAATCAGAGCCGTAATGATAAGAAAGGCAATGGTAAAGTGAATGTCTGTTGAAACGAGTTCAGAAGCAAAGTAAATAAAGGCTAAGCTACAAAGAGCGACAGACGTTGACCTGTACCATGGTCTTGCTTTATCAATTTGCATCATTCGAGAGTAGTCCACCTGAAGAAGGGCACTTTGTGCAAACCAAAGTAAAAAAGCAAGAAAGAGAATAAAGGGACCAGCATAATAGTAATCTAGGACAGAAGGGAAAAAGATTGGAATAATCAGGAAAATGACCAATCTTACCATTAAGGCAAAGGTGAAAGGTATGAAGAAAGTCTCCAAAATGGTATGTCTTAGATTTTTGTAGGATTTGGCAGCTAGAAAGAGTACAAGTGCAATAAAACCGGATTTTGGATACAAAATGCCCAAATAACTAGAGGCAAAAATTGCTATACCAGCTAAAATAATAATCCAGTATCTAAGCGGCCTTTGCGTGGTCACCTTGAAGATAATAATTTGTAAAATAAAAGCTATACATGCCGTAAGCCCGTGAATTATGACATCACTCAATATCAAATATTCTCCTATTCGGGTAAAATCTATACAATCATGCTATTATACCATATCGCAAACAAAAAGAGCATACGAATTGCCTATAAGTGATAAGGATGTAAGGCTTTTCATTTTTTCAAGCATATTTCTTGCCCATTAAGTTTTTTTAACCTATCCTAGATGTATAGAAAAATTTCGATAGAGGAGATCGATATGGTAAAACTTTCTAAAGAGACACATCTTGAGATGTTCACTAAAATGGAACGTATCCGTGAATTTGATTCACGTATTAATAAATTGGTTCGTCGTGGTTTTGTTCAAGGAATGACTCACTTTTCAGTTGGTGAGGAAGCAGCCAACGTTGGGGCTGTTCAACACTTGAGCTATGACGATATCTTCTTTTCAAATCACCGTGGTCACGGACAATCTATTGCCCAAGACATGGATTTGAATAAAATGATGGCGGAGCTTGCAGGTAAGGCGACAGGTGTTTCTAAGGGCCGTGGTGGTTCTATGCATTTGGCTGACTTTGAAAAAGGTAACTACGGAACTAACGGTATTGTTGGTGGTGGTTATGCTCTTGCCGTAGGTGCAGCTCTCACTCAACAATACAAAGAAACAGGAAATATTGTTGTGGCCTTTTCAGGAGATGGTGCAACTAATGAAGGCTCATTCCATGAGTCAGTCAATATGGCAGCTACTTGGAAATTACCGGTTATCTTCTTTATCATCAATAACCGTTATGGTATCTCAATGGATATTCATAAAGCTACAAACACACCTCACCTTTATACACGTGCGGAAGCTTATGGGATTCCTGGTTTCTACTGTGAAGATGGTAACGATGTTTTGGCTGTATACGAAACAATGGGCAAGGCTGTTGAGCATGTCCGTGGTGGCAACGGTCCCGCTATCGTTGAGGTAGAATCTTACCGTTGGTTTGGTCACTCAACTGCTGATGCAGGTGTTTACCGTACTAAGGAAGAAGTTGACGAGTGGAAGAACAATAACGACCCAATTATTAAATACCGTGACTATCTCGTTTCTGAAAATATTGCAAGCGCTGAAGAGTTAGATGCTATCCAAAGCCAAGTCAAGGCAGAGGTTGATGCAGCTTATGAGTTCGCCCAAAATAGCCCAGATCCAGAACTTTCAGTTGCCTTTGAAGATGTATGGGTAGACTAAAGAGAAAGGTTGAGGAATACAAGTATGAGTGAAACAAAAATGATGGCCTTGCGTGAGGCAGTAAACCTTGCTATGAGCGAGGAGATGCGTAAAGACGAAAACATCTTCCTTATGGGTGAAGATGTCGGTATCTATGGTGGTGACTTCGGTACATCAGTTGGTATGTTGGCAGAATTTGGTGAAAAACGTGTTAAAGATACACCAATTTCAGAGGCAGCTATCGCTGGTGCAGCTGTTGGATCTGCCATCACAGGTCTTCGTCCAATCGTTGACTTGACTTTCATGGACTTCATCACGATTGCCCTTGATGCTATCGTTAATAATGGTGCAAAAAACAACTACATGTTTGGTGGTGGTTTGAAGACTCCTGTAACTTTCCGTGTAGCTTCTGGTTCAGGGATTGGATCTGCGGCACAGCACTCACAATCTCTTGAGTCATGGTTGACTCACATTCCAGGGATTAAAGTCGTTGCTCCTGGTAATGCTAACGACGCTAAAGGTCTTTTGAAATCTGCTATTCAGGACAATAACATTGTTATCTTCATGGAACCAAAAGCACTTTACGGTAAGAAAGAGGAAGTGACTCAAGATCCTGATTTCTACATTCCACTTGGAAAAGGTGAAATCAAGCGTGAAGGGACTGACCTTACTATTGTCACATATGGTCGTATGTTGGAACGTGTTCTTAAGGCTGCTGAAGAAGTGGCTGAACAAGGTATTAACGTTGAGGTCGTTGACCCACGTACGCTTATCCCACTTGATAAGGAATTGATTTTCGAGTCAGTTAAGAAGACTGGTAAACTGATGTTGGTCAATGATGCATATAAGACTGGTGGATTCATCGGTGAGATTGCTGCTATGGTTACTGAAAGTGAAGCATTTGATTACCTTGACCACCCAATTGTACGTTTGGCAAGTGAAGATGTGCCTGTACCTTATGCGCGTGTCTTGGAACAAGCGGTTCTTCCAGATGTTGAAAAGATTAAGGCTGCTATTATCAAGATGGCCAATAAAGGAAACTAACTTTCTAGCGACGGTTAAGTGATATGTCTCGCTAGTAAAATGTGTTTCTTGTTTTAACTGTGAGAGTATCGGAAAATATAATTTAAAGTAGAAAGGAGAGGGCGTTAAAGCGTTTGAGTCGATTTGAACTCGAACGAAATGCTTCGGAATTTAGATAGTTTTACTTGTGTGCAAGCACACTAACGTAAAACTCCTAAAATTCTGTCGCATTTTAGCGTTCTTAGTATCATAAAATATGGCTTTTGAGATTATTATGCCAAAGCTTGGTGTGGACATGCAGGAAGGCGAAATCATCGAGTGGAAGAAACAAGAGGGTGATGTGGTTAATGAGGGAGATATCCTTCTTGAAATCATGTCAGATAAAACGAACATGGAACTTGAAGCAGAAGATTCTGGTGTTCTTTTGAAGATTACCCGTCAGGCTGGTGAAACTGTACCAGTTACTGAGGTTATTGGTTATATTGGAGCAGAGGGTGAAGTTGTGGCCGATAATGCTGCGAGCGCACCAGCTACAGAAGCTGCTCCGCAAGTTGAAGAAGTTGCTACTGTGGAAGCACCTGTAGTGGCAGCACAAGCCAAAGCCCCTGTCGTACACGAAGGTGGCAAAGTACGTGCAACACCTAAAGCACGTAAAGTAGCGCGTGAGTTGGGGATTGACCTCGCTCAAGTTTCAGGAACTGGAGCAAAAGGTCGTGTTCATGCTGATGACGTTGAGGACTTTAAGGGTGCTCAACCTAAGGCAACTCCGTTGGCACGTAAGATTGCAGCGGACCTTGGTATTGATTTAGCTAGCGTATCTGGAACAGGCTTTGGTGGTAAGATTACCAAGGAAGATGTCCTTGTAATCAGTGCCCCAGCCCAAGTTAAGGAAGCTGCAGCTGCACCTGTGGTTGAAGCTAAGCCAGAAAAAGTCTTGCCAGAAGGTGTGGAAGTTATTCCAATGTCTGCTATGCGTAAGGCTATTTCTAAGGGAATGACGCACTCTTACTTAACTGCGCCAACCTTTACCCTTAACTACGATGTGGACATGACTAACCTTATGGCTCTTCGTAAGCAAGTCCTTGATCCAATCATGAATAAGACTGGCATGAAGGTGACCTTCACTGATTTGATTGGTTTGGCAGTTGTGCGTACCCTTATGAAAGAGGAACACCGTTACCTCAATGCATCCTTGATTGATGATGCGCAAAATATCGAATTACACAAATTTGTTAATCTCGGTATTGCCGTTGGTCTCGATGATGGCTTGATTGTACCGGTCGTTCATGGTGCAGATAAGATGAGTTTGTCTGACTTTGTGGTGGCCTCTAAGGATGTCATCAAAAAAGCTCAGGCTGGTAAATTGAAGGCGGCAGAAATGTCAGGTTCTACTTTCTCTATCACTAACTTGGGAATGTTCGGAACCAAGTCATTCAATCCAATCATTAATCAACCAAACTCAGCCATTCTTGGTGTTTCAGCAACTATTCAGACACCGGTTGTTGTTGATGGTGAAGTTGTCGTACGTCCAATCATGGGTCTATGCTTGACTATTGACCACCGTATTGTAGATGGTATGAATGGTGCTAAATTCATGGTTGATTTAAAACATTTGATTGAAAATCCAATGGAATTGTTGATTTAAGTAAAAAAATATCTGAAAACTGAAGTTTTAAAATAGAAAGGAGAGGGCGTTAAAGCGTTTGAGTTGATTTGAACTCGAACGAAATGCTTCGGAATTTAGATAGTTTTACTTGTGTGCAAGCACACTAACGTAAAACTCCTAAAATTCTGTCGCATTTTAGCGTTCTTAGTATCATAAAATATGGCTTTTGAGATTATTATGCCAAAGCTTGGTGTGGACATGCAGGAAGGCGAAATCATCGAGTGGAAGAAACAAGAGGGTGATGTGGTTAATGAGGGAGATATCCTTCTTGAAATCATGTCAGATAAAACGAACATGGAACTTGAAGCAGAAGATTCTGGTGTTCTTTTGAAGATTACCCGTCAGGCTGGTGAAACAGTACCAGTTACTGAGGTTATTGGTTATATTGGAGCAGAGGGTGAAGTTGTGGCTGATAATGCAGCCAGTGCACCTGTTGCAGAAGCAACTGCTCAATTAGAATCTGCTGGTCTTGAAGTTCCTAAAGCTCCTGCCCCAGCTGCTCCTGCAGCTACTGCAGAAAAAGCACCGCTTGCTGACAATGAGTACGATATTATTGTTGTCGGTGGTGGTCCTGCTGGTTACTATTCTGCCATTCGTGGGGCACAACTTGGTGGTAAGGTTGCTATCATTGAAAAATCTGAATTTGGTGGAACATGTTTGAATAAAGGATGTATTCCAACTAAGACCTACCTTAAAAATGCAGAAATCCTTGATGGGCTTAAGATTGCTGCAGGTCGTGGTATCAACCTAGCGTCAACAAACTACACTATCGATATGGATAAGACTGTTGACTTTAAGAACTCTGTTGTTAAGACACTTACTGGTGGTGTTCAAGGTCTTTTGAAGGCTAACAAGGTTACTATTTTCAATGGTCTTGGTCAAGTTAACCCAGATAAGACAGTTACTATTGGTTCAGAAACAATCAAGGGACGTAATATTATCCTTGCGACTGGATCAAAAGTTTCACGTATCAATATTCCTGGAATTGAGTCACAACTTGTGATGACATCAGATGATATCCTTGACTTGCGTGAATTACCTAAATCACTTGCTGTTATGGGTGGTGGTGTCGTTGGTATCGAACTTGGTCTTGTTTATGCTTCATACGGTGTAGAAGTAACTGTTGTTGAGATGGCTGACCGCATTATTCCTGCTATGGATAAAGAAGTGTCACTTGAACTTCAAAAAATCCTTGCTAAGAAGGGCATGAAGATCATGACTTCTGTTGGTGTTTCTGAAATTGTTGAAGCCAACAACCAATTGACCCTTAAACTTAATAATGGTGAAGAGATTGTAGCTGATCGCGCCCTTCTTTCAATCGGTCGTGTTCCTCAGTTGGATGGTCTTGAAAATCTTAACCTTGAATTAGACCGTGGTCGTATCAAAGTGAACGCTTATCAAGAAACATCAATCCCTGGTATCTATGCACCGGGTGATGTAAACGGAACTAAAATGCTTGCTCACGCTGCTTACCGTATGGGTGAAGTTGCAGCTGAAAATGCTATGCGTGGCAATGTCCGTAAGGCTCACCTTGACTACACACCAGCTGCTGTATACACACACCCAGAAGTCGCAATGTGTGGTCTTACTGAAGAAGATGCACGCGCTAAATATGGTGATGTCCTCATTGGTAAATCAAGCTTTGCTGGTAATG
>ERZ857750.3789-NODE-3789-length-12095-cov-4.920183_pt1 | contig 12095 bp, 12 predicted proteins | sample MGYA00519915_ERZ857750 | MGnify/ENA primary metagenome ERZ857750 (study PRJEB31778, sample SAMEA3449358) | human gut metagenome | biome: human gut; feature: human-associated habitat; material: faeces | place: United Kingdom | collected 2010/2012 ... | reverse complement strand
AAGCTTTATTTATTCATTACACTTATACGACACTTCAAAAACAAAAAGGAGGTAAAAGAAAATTGTTAAAAGTGAAAATAAATGCTCTTACCGTTGGATAGATAAAAGTAAATAGCGGAAAACAAACGAATTAAGAAAACAGGACAGCAGGAAGAAAAAGAAATAATTTTCCAAATTTTTCCTTTAAAATTTTTTGTTCCAACATCTGAATGTATTGAAGATTATTACGCACCTTTAATGGACGACCCTTTCCTGTTACATACCAGTCATGCGCTTTTTGTCCCAAATCACTACTATACCGTTCTTCTTCAATATATTCCGTATTCCGGTGCATATACTTTCCTCGCTTGTACTCACGGTATACTGTTGCTCGGTGTACATGCAGCTGATCTGCCACTTCTTGTACGCTATGCCCTGCATTTAACAAAGCTTCCATTTTGATTCGATCTGCGTGTGTAAGTCTCGCCATGATTTCACCTATTCCTTTCTTAAATCATTATTGCTTTCGTGAATTAACGTGTTAATGCAATCATAGCAAACTTACTTAAAAATTTCAACCCCTTATTTCATTAGGGGAATCTGCAATTCCCCTACGCTGCCATTCGGCAGCTCCCCCTTTGCTTCCGGCAAGCAATGCAATATCCTTTCAGGATCTTGCATTGACTCCCGGTTGTTAATTCAATGCCAGGATAAATTCTTTGATCCTATTGATAATTTATTTCTTGCCATTCCACTAAGTAACACTATTACATCATCTTTCCATACTACTTATTCCTCCAAGATCAGCCGATCTACAGTCGGACGGCTAACTTTCAATTGTCTTGCAATTTCAGATTTACTAATTTCATGCTTTTGGTATTTTTCAAATAGCTGTTCAAAATCCTCAGACTTCGATATTCTCTTACGTCCCTTATACCGATGTTCTCTCTTTGCAATGGCAATTCCTTCTTTTTGTCTTTCCAGAAGAATAGCTCTTTCAAATTCATTGATTGCTGCTATCATCGTTAACATCAGCTTTCCGGTTGCCGTTTCCGTATCAACACTTTCTCGACAACTTACTAACTGAATCCCTTTTTGCTGCATTCTTTGAACCAACTCTAACAAATCCTGCGTATTCCTTGCCAAACGGGAAAAATCATGAATATAGATAACATCCCCACTTCTGGCAAATGCAAGCATTGCCTCAAGCTGTGGGCGGTTTGTATCTTTTGCAGACCGCTTCTCACAATACCATTTTTCGATATTATACGACTCCAATGCTTCTCGTTGTCTGGCTTCGTTCTGTTCTTCCGTGCTGACACGCACATAAGCTATCCGCATATTCCCACCTCCAAAAAACGTAAAAATAGAGTCTTGATTTTCCCTGCAAACTGCATTTATTTCGTAAGCGATGAATATGACTACGTTCACGACCTACAGGGAACCTCAAATTGAGAGGTTCCCACGGTTTTCAGGTTTTTCAATTGATGTATCAGTTACACCTGAACATTTCTCTTTTATGAAGTCACTCCATGGCATTAACTGTTCTATGCCTGCGGGCTCATCTTTGTAGTCCGGCATATACAGCAGCAGAGTGTACAGATATTGATAAACATTCAGGTTGTTTGCTTTGGCTGTCTCAATCAGGCTTAGGACAGTTGCACTTGCACGGGCTCCATCTACCGTGTTATGGAACAGGAAGTTCTTTCGTCCCATAACATAAGATTTCACTCGCCTTTCAGCGGCATTGTTGGAAATTTCACATCTTCCGTCCTGCAGATAGTTCATGAGCGTTTCCTTATGATTGAAAGCATAGTTCACTGCCTTCTCCAGCTTGCTTCCGCCTGTTGGTGAAAGTGTTTCAAGCCAGCTCCAGAATTCTTCCCAGATCCGTGGCTGTGTTTCAAGGCGTTTTTGTTTGCGTTCATCTGCCGGAAGATCTTTATAAAGTCGCTCTTCATAAAACAGTCGGTTACAGAACTCTACACCTTTTTGAGCTGCACTGAGTTTCTCGTTAGAAGCTGTCTTATCATCTGGTTTTTCTTGTGCCTGTTCAGAATTAATATCCAACAGCTTCTGCTTTTTTCGACGTTCCGCAGGAATCGCTTCAAAGAACTTTCGACGACAGTGTGCAAGACAACATGCCAGAACAACGTCCTCGATTCTTCCATACGCAGAATAGCCGTCGCATTGAAGCATTCCGGTAAAGCCGACTAAAAACTTGATTGGATGATCGCCTCCACGTCCTGAGCAATAATCATACAGAACGATTTTGGGTTCACCATCTGTCCCACTCAGATAAACCCACATGTAGGACTTCGATGTTGCAGCCTTTCCTTCTTCATGAAGTACCTGGCATGGAACTTCATCTGCATGAATAACTGATCGGCTGATCAGCTCCACATGCATCGCTTGATAAATCGGTAACAGGTATTCCAAAGCACATGTGTTATACCAGTTAGCGGCGGTCTCGCGCGGAAGTGGAACTCCTTTTTCTTTCCAGTCCTTTTCCTGTCTGTAGAAAGGCAGATGCAAAAAGCTTTTCTGGTACATAACCATAGCGACCATATCCGGTGATGCCGGACTATGCGGCATTAATGCGGTTGGGGTCTTTGCTTGTGTGATTGTGGTATCATCCTCTTCACGGCAGACCGGACAGATCAGCTTTTCCTGCATGTAACGGACACGCACTATCTTAGCCGGAGTAATTCGCAGTTCTTCACGGATAAAGGTATATCCCATATGTTCCATTTCTGCACCACAGTCTGGACAAAGGCGCTCTTGCTGTGGAACATCGCATAAGACTTCTTCTATCGGAAGGAGTGCATAAAGATCATCACGTTTAGCCTTTTTCTTTCTGGTACGTGTATGTTCTTTCACAGGGATACCGGATTCCTGCTCGGAGGCTTCTTCACAAACAGGTTCATCAGTTTGTTTTTTTTTACTTTTTTCGCTGGATATTCCAAAAAACTTTCTTTTGAATTCATTTAGTGTTTCGGTCAGATTTGCGATTGTTGCCTTAAGATCAACTGCGTTTTCCTGAAGCATTTTTACTGTTGCCTCAAGATTTTTAATCGTTGCTTGAAGGGTAGCAATCGTTTCATCTTTCTCATTCAGACGTTCTTTCAGCATCTGAATTAATTCCTGAGTCTGATCCAACTCCTGCATTCGTGCCTTCCTCCTTCCTTTTTTCTGAGTGCTATTATAAAGGAAAAACAGGCATGGTGCAACCAGACGCAAAAAAAGCTTCGTCATTCTGACGAATACTGTTTTGTGGATAACTCAGCTGTCAGATGACAGTACAACTGCAACACTCAGGCATTGGAGTCCAATCTGTCCACAAACAGGCGTATTCCTCAGCGAAGACTTGGGGACAAGTCCCCCATACGGGGAAGAAACGATTTTAAAAACTTTTTGAGATTCTATGTTTTTCATAAAAACTAGAAGTCTTTTCGTTTGTCCCCGGCATGAATAGCTTTCGGTTGGTCAATGCTCAGTCCTTCAGTCAGCCAGCGAAACTGCTGACGGGTTAATTGACGGGCTTCACTGGCATTTGTAGGCCATTGAAAACGTCCGCTTCCGTCAAGCCTTTTTTGCAGTAATACAAAGCCGTCTTTATCGAAGTGAAGTGCTTTGATTTTTCGTTTGTCTCTCCCACAGAACAGATACAGTGCATTCGCATATGGATCTAGTTCGTATTTATCACGAATAATCGCCATTAAGCCATCGAAGCTTTTTCTCATATCGGTCCTGCCGGTGATCAGGTAGATCTTCGATACACCGGACAGATCGCCTAACACAGGCGATGCAGCGCTGACAGAGTATGAAAGATTGCACTTTCGGACGCTGCATTTGTGATTCCGATCTGAAAGCCATTGATCTGCACAAGAATTGCTGCATCTGCCTTTGTGTCCTTTGATAGACAGGACTGAGGATGTTCCGATACAGCCGGCTGTTCAAATGTAACTTGAACAACTTCCTGTTTTTGTGCAGTCAGAGTTGTTTTTGAATGAGACTCCGGTATTTCACAGGCTCTCTTACGGAATTTCTGAATCTGGTAATAAAAGTTACTCGGACAGATTTGATGTGCCTCGCACCATTGCTTATCCGTAAGTCCACTCAAACGGCACTCCTGAATCAGAGAAAGCCACTCCTCATCTGTACGATATTTTCTTTTTGTCATAGGTGTCGTTTACTCCTAATGTTATTTGGAGTGGATATAGCACAGGCTCCAAATGATTTGAAGTAAAATGATCCTAAGTGAAAAACTGAGAAACAGAAGACTTGCCACTCCATGCACTAATTATGGCACAGTTTATGCAGATATGGAATCCGGGGTGTTATTCATCGGTTCTTTCCATATATAGTTGATTGTAAAGAGCCGTGCCTCACAAAACTGATTAGGAAAGCGTATCAACGCAGTAAGGAAAGACCAGGGCTTAACTGCTGACCGTCTTTCGGAAATGTGCAATATCAACGCTACTTATCTCCGGCAGATTGAGGGCGGCGTAAAAATGCCCAGCCTATCGGTATTCATAGACATTTGCAAGGCTCTGAAAATCTCGCCTGATTATCTTCTACAAGACGAACTGGAAGAAAACGAAATCAGTACCATCCGGGAGATAGAAGCACTCTGGAAAGATATTTCTCCCAGCAAACAGGCACTTGCATTTGCAATGATAAAAGCGGTGTTGGAGCATAAGGAGTAACAGAACAGCCAGCCGGTTCCGGCTGGCTGAATCTCTTTCATGGATAAGTTTATCTGTCCGATAAACTGGAATTTGATAAGCTCCTCTAAGAGATTATGTTTCAATTTTCTTCTATGTATTTCACTACTCTATCTATATTTCCGCTTTCATATTCATCATGTGTTAATTTGAAACACTCATCCTTACTAACACTGCTGTAGTCTATATACCTAGCAATATCTTCTGGAATTAAAAACAAGTTTACTCCTTCTCGTTTCAGCGATTGTAAATCTCCGTGATTGACATCAACAATTACTTCCGCTTCCCAATTTTTTGCTTTAATTACAGACTGTAAATTTTCTTTTAATACAGTACTTCTCTTTTTTTTAAAAATATTAAAATGTCCATCATGTCCAACCTGTGAATTTCTCCCATTAGTTACATAGGGTACAATGGCTATTTTTTTTATCATTAACTTGTCCTCCTTTTCCACTTCTTATAACTTCCGATTTACAGGTGCAGGCGTTTTTCAAACTCTGCCAGCAGGCTGCGGCCCTTGAAGATGACCAGCCCCAAAAAGGTGATCATGCTGATGATCAGGCAGATGACCCAGGCCATTGGCGGGCGCACGCTGTGGCGCAGCGTTAAGCCGATATACGGCACCACGCCCACCACAATGTTCAGCAGCAGGTAAACCAGACCGTTCTCGGTAAAGCGGCGGTTGACAAAGGCAAAAATGAAGTTCAGCACCAGGGTAACGCTGCACAAGATCGGCACAATGGCGTCAATGGCAATGCCGTTCCACCCGGCGTAATAATCCGCAAAGGTCACGATCAGCGAAGTGCCGATCAAAATCTGGAACAGCAGCTTCGGGGCGTTGCGGCCCTGGCGCAGCAGTGCGCGCAGCAGCATCAGCACCCCCACCGCGCCGATCAGCACCAGCAGGCTCCAGTGCATATGCCTGCCTTCGATCATGATGTAATCCACCACGCCGCAGATGACCGCCGCCCCCAGCAGCACAAAGGCAGCGATGCGGTAAAACAGCGATGCCTGCCGCGCGGGCGGCACCACCTTGGGGTAGCGGTCCGGTTCCGGCGTGCCGACAAGGGGGTTCTGGCACAGCGGGCAGTACTGTGCGCTGCCGCCAACCTGGATATGGCAATGGGGACAGGTTTTCATTCTCCATCCACCTCCGTTGCATACAGTGTAATATCCAACCCTTCGGCAGAAAGGCGGCGGTAAAAGTTTTTCAGCATCTCGGTGCTGCGGAACGCCCAGGTGGTGCCCAGAACCAGATCATCCCCATAGGAACAGACCGTGGTGAACGCGGTAGTCGAACTGCAGAACGCCGTAAAGCCTTTGATGTAGGGCTGCAGCTCTTTTTGCAGTGGGATGCGCCCCATGTTGGAGATGGTCAGGGTAACTTTTTTGGCTTCCAGCGTATTGAACAGGTTAACCACCGCGTTTTTGATAAAGAGCGGCACCAGTTTGATACCAGGCATCTGTTCCAGCTTTTCAAAGCCGTCCATGCGGGCCTTGACCCGCTCGTCCTTCAGGGCTTCCCGCAGTTTGGCGTCAAAGCCTTTGGCCAGGGTTTCCAGCGTTTCGTCCCCCCGGAATACCCAGCTGATGCGGATGGAGTTGAAAAAGTTGCGGGCGGTCTCAGTTCCGTAATAGCTGCGCAGGTTGACCGGCAGGCTGACCGAGATAACCTTACCGCGTTCCAGCGCCGGCATTTCCTGATAAGCCGCCAGCATCTGGGCAGCGGCCAGGTAGCTGGTCATCGTTACCCCCATGGCGCGGGTCTTGGCCAGCACCTGGGCGGTAGAAAGGTGGGCTTCAAAAAACTGGGACTGGTCATACGGCAGTTTGCGGCCATGCAGGTGGAAAGACTTTTTGCGGTTCAGCGGGTCTTCCTCCGCCGCTTTGGACGCCGTATAGTACTTGCGGAACGCATCCTGGGCCGATTCGCCCTTGCTGGCGCGCTCTTCTCCGGGAACATTGGCCAGTTCGGGATTTTTCAGCTGCAAATAATTGTGCACCAGCGTTTTCAGGAACACCATCCCGCCGTTGCCATCGCTGATGGCGTGGAACATTTCCACATTGATGCGCGCGCCGTAATAGCTGACGCGGTACAGCAGTTCGTTTTTGATCTGCGGGCCGTACAGCATGGCACAGGGGGCCAGCGTTTCCGGCACCGCCTGCGGTTTCAGGTTGGTGGATTCAAAATAATGCCAGAACAGCCCACGGTGCAGCGTGACCTGGAACTGCGGGTTTTCCCGTGCGGTCTGTTCCAGGGCCTGATTCAGGCGGTCGGGGTCCACATCCTCGTTCAGGGTGCAGCTGACGCGGAACACCCGCGGGTCCCGCCGGCTGACGGACGCCAGAAATACTTTGGCGACATTATCGACTTTATACCAGGTTTCGGGCAAATGGCAACCCTCCTATCCGGCGGGGTTCCGCCGTTACAAAATTTTCTGCACAAAGCGGCCAACGCTTTCCATGGCCTGTGCGGCATGGGGGATCGGCATCTGCTGGAACACATGCCAGCATTCGGGGTATACCTCCAGCACGGCGTATACTTCCTGTTCCGTCATGGCTTTGGCAAGGTTGATAGAATCGGATTTCAATATTTCGTTCGTTCCCACCTGGATCAAAGTGGGCGGCAGCCCCCTTAAATCCGCAAACAGCGGCGAAAGGCTGGGGTCCTCCCATTCCAGGGTGCTGTTTGCTCCGCGGTAAGCGGTGCGGCAGGAATCAATATAGTCGTGGGTCAGCATGGGGTCCAGCGCGGCACATTTCTGATAGGATGCCCCCTGCATCGTCATATCGGTCCAGGGGCTCATCAGCACCAGGGCACACGGCTGGCTGCGGCCCTGGGCCTTTACGGCAAGGGCCAGTTCCAGTGCCAGGTTGCCGCCCGCCGAATCCCCGGCCACGATCACATCCCGCGCGCCGATGCCCATATACATCAGGTAGTCCCAGACGCGCAGGGCATCGTCAATGGCGGAAGGATACGGTGCTTCGGGGGCAAGGCGGTATTCAAAGCTGAGTACATCGCACCCGGTGGAAAGCGCCAGTTTGCTGGCCAGCACGCGGGCATAGCCCAGCTGGCCGCAGGTGTAGCCGCCGCCATGGCAGTATAGCACCACATGGCGGCGGTCATGCCCCTGGTTCATCCGCACCCACTCCGCCGAAACATTGTTGACGGTGATGGGCGTGGTGTTGATCAACAGGTTGGGGGTAACCAAACGGCCAAACAGCTCCTGGGCGGCACGCTGGCGTTCCAGGTCCTCCGGCTGGGTAGAGCCGGTGCTGGTCACGCTGTGCACCGCCTTGATGGCTTTCATCATGGGGGTCAGGTCATCGGTCTCCGCGGCCTGTTTGCGGGCGTTGCGCAGGCGGTGCAGACGTTTCAGGGGAATACGTTTTTTCTCCTGCATAGAGCGTTCCTTTCCTTGGGGGTCAGTGGGTGGATTCAAATGCCGATTTGGGCCCGCAGGCGCACCCACAGGCTGCGCAGCAGCGGCGGGCGGGCGGCAGGCAGGCAGCAGAGCCGCCACACGGTTTGGTTTTCCGGCATGCGGCCGCTGCGGGTGTATTTGTGGTAGAGCACCGTCAGCTGGCGCATTTTCGCCTTGCCGGGCAGGTGCAGCACGCAGACGGGGTCGCAGCAGTAGTTCGTGGAAACATAATAAAAATGCCCGCCCAGCCAGTACCGGAACACATACGCGTTGGCGGCCCGCACGGGCTTGCCCGCCAGCTGGCTGCGGTAGGCCGCAGCATCCAAAATGGCTTCGTCGCCATCCTGGCTGCGCACGCCGGTCTGCTGCATCCGGTCAAACACATTGCGGCATTCGGCCATAAAATCCTGCAGCCGGGCCGTGCTGCCCGCCACGAACTCGCCGCCAAAGTGGGTCAGCACATGGGGAGCGCCCTCCGGCCAAAGTTCATCATAGGTGTGGGAGATGCGGGCCGTCATGGGCTGGCTGGCCGCATGGGGCACCTGATACAGCAGCACCGCTTCCGCGGCTTCGCGCCAGATATCCTGATAGCCGCGCTGGGTAAAGGTATCGGAATCCAGCATCAGGTAGTTTTCGTAATGCTCGGTTTCGAGCAGATACTGCATGGCGCACAGCTTGTAATACGCCAGGGACCAGTCTAAATCCGCTTCAAAGCGGTAGTTGTCAAACGGACAGGCGATTACACGGATGCCCGCCTGGGACAGCTGCGCAGCATAGGGTTCCGGCACAGCGGTGTTGGTCACAAGGGCTGCATCGCAGTTCTGGTTTTTCTGTTTTGCGCTGACAAGGCTGACCACAATGCAGCGGTAGAATACCTCACTGCCCAGGTTGGCATTGCTGCCCTCGCGGTAGCCCTCCAGTGTGGCAAAGGCTGTAAAGATCAGGTTCATTCCATTCCCCACTTTTCCGGGAAGTTCCGGCCGCCTTACCGCATTCCCTTGTTGTCATCTTTTCCTATTATTTTATTATAGTCCTGTACGCAAGGCTTGTCTATTATTGTTGTACATTTGTTAAGCATTGGTCTACAAACTGGAAGTTATCAGTCCAAAATCAGGACTCCAGCGCAATCGGACATTTTCGTAAATGAAAGAGCCGGAAAATCTTTTCTCAGTTCCTCAATGACAAAGTAGATTTCATCATTATCCCATGTGTCTCCTGCCTTCAATTTACACTCTTCTAAGTCCTTTCGTGTTTCAAAGGCAACATCGCCGATTATAATTTTACCGTTTTCCTTTAAGTAGTTACGCAAGTCTAACAGAAAGTTGCTTTTTTGCGCATCCGTCAAATGATGCAGAGAGTATGTCGCAACAATATAATCATAACGAAAGTTACGCAATGGTTCGACAAGCCCTTTTGAAAAGTCCCCCTGATATAACTGTGCATTTGGCATTTTCTCAGATGCCAACGCAATCATTCTTGATGAAAAGTCCTGCCCATAAATGGAACAGCCTCGCTCGTATAGTTTTGTCGTTAATGTGCCTGTTCCGAATCCAATATCCAGCACAACGGCATTTTCGACTCCCATTATGGTCTGGAAAATGAGTCCGAGTACCTTTTTATAACCGGCAAAAGGGTATGTGTTTTCCTCATCAGAAATGCCGACAGTTTTGTCATAACCATCAGCCCAAAGGTCGAACTCTATGTTGTTTAGCATACTTACTTCCTCCAAAAATTCCGAGTTGCCCCCACAAGCTCATGTCGGCCATGTCTTCACACACTCTGCACCCCAAGGTCGCGCAGGATGTCGGCGCGGGTTTCCAGCGCAAGGGCAGCAATGCGCCGGATGCGCTCCGGCGTCATGTAGGGGGCAAGGCCGCTGATAGAGAACGCGCTGTCCGCCTTGCCGCCGGGGCCGGGTATGGCCAGCGCCACGCAGCGGATGCCAAGCTCGTTTTCCTCATCGTCAATGGCATAGCCGCAGGCGCGCACCTCGTTCAGCTGGGCGCACAAAGCAGGCAAATCGGTCACAGTGCGGCCCGTCAGCTTTTGCGGGTTGCTGTGCCGCCACACATCCTCCACCTCCTCTTCGGTCAGGGTAGCCAGGATGGCTTTGCCCACACCGGTACAGTACAGCGGGCTGCGCAGCCCCACCCGGCTGGACATCCGCATGGGGCCGCTTTCCGTTTTATATATGTACACGATATCCTGTGCATCGCGGATAACCAGGTGCACCGCTTCGCCGGTGCGCTGGGCCAGGCGTTCCAGGTGTACCTTGGCAACGCTCATCACATCCATGCTGTTGACGATGCCGGAAGAAATTTCAAACATCTTTAAAGTCAGGCGGTACTTGCCGGTTTCGCCGTCCTGCGCGGCATATCCCAGGCTGACCAGGCTGCCCAACAGGCGGTGGGTTGTGCTTTTGGCCAGGTGAGCGTCTTCCGCCAGGCGCTGCAAACTGGCTCCGGCCGGGTGGGCGGCCAGCACTTCGATCAGCTCAAAAATGCGCGCAACGCTCTGCACACCGCCCTTATCAGGATTTTTTACGGTTTGGTCCTCCATAACGCATCCTCCGCAAAAATTAACAAAAAATTCATAATTTATAACTTTGCCCGGTTCTGCTCCCATCGGGCCGGAATTGTTCCGCATTGTGGAATTAAGTATACCAGCAAACGGCGTTTTTCGCAAGTAGCATCCCACAAGGCGGAACCCCCTCAATATTGCCAAAAAAGGCTCCGCTCTGACTGGTAAAATTGACCGATTGACGGCGCGGCGCAAAATTTGTATAATAAGCTCAGCAAATTGCGGAACGGTGTTCCACCATAAGGAACCGCTTCACAACTGATGTAAACTTTGTTAATGTAAGGAGAATGCGTTATGAATTCTGTCCTTGAGCGCGTTTACGAAATTGGTATCATCCCCGTTATCGCTTTCAACAGCGTGGACGAGGCTATTCCTCTGTGCAAGGCTTTGATGGATGGCGGCCTGCCGGCTGCTGAGGTCACCTTCCGCACCGCATGTGCTGAAGAGTGCATCAAGAAGATTCACGAAGAACTGCCCAATATGCTGCTGGGCGCCGGCACTGTGCTGACCGTTGACCAGGCTGACCGTGCTATGGCTGCCGGTGCTTCCTTCATCGTTGCTCCCGGCTTCGACCCCGAAGTCTGCAAGCATGTTATCGACAAGGGCGGTATCATGATGCCCGGCACCGCCACCTCCGGCGAGATGCAGCAGGCCATGAACATGGGCTGCGAAGTTGTTAAGTTCTTCCCCGCTGAAGCAAACGGCGGCGTGGACAAGCTGAAGAACATCGGCGCTGCCCTGAAGACCTGCAAGTGGATGTGCACCGGCGGCGTCAACGCCAAGAACGTGAACAACTACCTGGGCTACAACCAGATTATTGCTGTCGGCGGCACCTGGATGTGCAAGTCCGACAAGATCAAGGCCGGCGCATGGGATGAGATCACCGCCATGAGCAAAGAGGCTGTCAACGTAATGCTGGGCCTGGAACTGGGCCACATCGGCATCAACTGCGCTGACGAAGCCGAAGCTGCCAAGACCGCCGAGACCATCGGCAGCCTGCTGAGCATGGCTGTTAAGCCGGGCAACTCCAGCATCTTTGTTGGCAAGAAGGAATTTGAGATCATGAAGAAGCCGGGCCGCGGCACCCATGGTCACATCGCCATCCTGACCAACAAAGTTGACCGCGCTATCTATCACCTGAGCCAGCGCGGCGTCAAGTTCGATATGGACAGCAAGAATGTTAAGGACGGCAAGACCATCGCCATCTACTTTGCTGACGAAGTTGCCGGCTTCGCCATCCACCTGGTTCAGAAATAATCTGTTGCCACTGTGTAGCAGGTTTGCGCCTGACGGCGCGGTATATTTACAATAAATACAAGGAGTTTCAATATGAAAGTCGTTACTTTTGGCGAACTGATGGTCCGTCTGCAGCCGTTCAACTATG
>ERZ857750.3788-NODE-3788-length-12097-cov-4.547583_pt1 | contig 12097 bp, 10 predicted proteins | sample MGYA00519915_ERZ857750 | MGnify/ENA primary metagenome ERZ857750 (study PRJEB31778, sample SAMEA3449358) | human gut metagenome | biome: human gut; feature: human-associated habitat; material: faeces | place: United Kingdom | collected 2010/2012 ... | reverse complement strand
GCCTGGGGGCAGGCCGCCCTACATCCCACTTTATCACAGTTCGCAGGGCGGGGGGCCTCACCCCGCCGCAACTCTGACGGCAATGCCTATGTTGCCTACACCAAGGACAGCAATGAAGCAGGTACCTACAGCGAAGTCTCTAAGACTAATAAGCTTGACGCTGGTTTTACGGCGAATGCTAATAGCATTTTGAACGGCAAGACTGGTAACGAAGCCTGATTTTGAGTTTCATTAAGTCCCACCACCTCCCGTGGTGGGATTTTTTATATCCTCTACCTTATAATACCCGCCGCAGCGCTGCCGGGAGATTTGTAGGGAGCGGTCTTGACCGCTCCGCAGGCCGTCAAAAAATTGCATCCCTGCCTTATTGCGTGTGTAGGGGCGACCATTGGTCGCCCGCCCACTTGCCGCCGCAACGCATTTTCCGGGACGGTTTTCTTGCAAGGCAAACGGGCACGGGCGAGCAATGCTCGCCCCTACGCCACTGTACGCTTTTCACTCCTATCTCCTCACTCCTCACTCTTTTCAGGTGCTCACCATGCCCCAAACTCCAAAGCTGTCTCCACAACAAAAGGTCACCCTTGTGGAAAAAATCAAAGCAGGCGAGATCAGCCGCCAGGCCGCGGCGCAAAGCGTCGGCGTCAGCAACACCACCGTGCGCCAATGGCTGCGCATCTATGAATCCGAGGGTGCAGACGGCCTTGCACCCCGGGAAAAGTCCCGCCATCTTACTGCCGAGGAAAAGCAGGCCGCCGTGGCGGAATACCTCGCGGGCGGGGTCTCGCTGTTTGACGTCTGCAAAAAGTACGGCATCCGCAGCCCGCAAAACCTGCAAAAGCTCGTGGAAAAGGCGCAGGCGGGCGGCGAGCTGCGCGGCTACCACGGCGCGTCCCGCCACAGGGGCGGCGCGTACACCACCGCCGCGGACCGCGAAAAGATCGTGCGGGAATGCCTGGCCGACGGCTGCGATTACGGCGCAGCTGCGTTAAAATATAACGTCGATTACAAGGCGCTGGTGCATTGGGTGGGGCAGTACCGTGCGGGCGCGGCCCTGCACGACGCCCGCCACAGCAGCGAGGGCACAAGCCGCGCCAGGGGCCGCGCCCGCACCGTGCCGCCGATGCAGCGGATGGTCATGGTGCTGGACTGTCTGGAAAACCGGAAAAATTACGGCGCTATGGCGCAGAAATACGCGATAGCCTACCACCAGATCTACCGCTGGGTGCAGCGCTATCTGCAGGACGGCTGGCTCGGCATGAATGACCGCCGCGGCCCCGCCGACGACCCCGACCCGGCGGGGGAGTGGGGGAAGATCGCCCCCGCCGGTGAGGCCGACGCGGAGCAGTGGGTAGCCAAATGCAAAGGCGTACCGGAGGCTTTGCCCGCCATGCTGCGCCGCGCCGGGTACAGCTGGATGATGATTGCAAAAATTTTGTTTGATCTGGCGCGGATGTAGGGGCCGGGCATGCCCGGCCCTCAGCCTTGCGTAATTGCCCGTGAACGGGCAGCCGTCCACAGTTGCAGGCCGGGCATGCCCGGCCCCTACAGCGCTGCAAAAAACTTTCCAAATCCCCTTGACACGCACTTGTTTTTATGATAAACTATCCCTTGTAAAAAAAGCAGCAACCGGCAGTAGGCCGTCGGCTCACCTTGAGGGTTTGCAAAAGCCCCGGGTCATACCATGATTACGCACAACAGGTGCGCAACTTCGTATGTTCGGCGGCTGCTTTCAATGGCAGCCGCTTTTGTCATTATCATACACTTGTGGGAGGTGTGTTACAATCGCCAGCAACAGCAAATCCAACGAACTGGAGATCAATGAGCAGATCCGCGACAAAGAAATCCGCCTGATCGGGGCAGATGGCGCGCAGATGGGCATTATGAGCCCGCGCGACGCACTGAAGATGGCTATCGACAAGGACCTTGACCTCGTCAAGGTCGCGCCGCAGGCCAAGCCGCCGGTGTGCAAAATTCTTGATTACGGTAAATACCGGTTCGAGATGCAGAAAAAGGAAAAGGAAGCCAAGAAGAACCAGAAAGTGGTTGAACTCAAGGAGATCCGCCTTTCCCTGAACATCGACACCAACGACTTCAACACCAAGGTGAACCAGGCTGCCAAGTTCCTGCAGCAGGGTCACAAGCTCAAGGTGAGCATCCGGTTCCGCGGCCGTGAGATGGCACATACCAGCCTGGGTCTGGATGTCCACAAGCGTTTTGCCGAGGCGTTGGAGGGCAAGGCCGTCATCGACAAGCAGCCCAAGCTTGAGGGCCGCAGCATGATGATGTTCATGTCCCCCGTTCCCAACAAGTAAGAAAGTAAACTCTCTAGGAGGAAACAACAATGGCTAAAATGAAGCTCAAGACCCTTTCCGGCGCCAAGAAGCGCTTCAAGATGACTGCTTCCGGCAAGATCAAGCGCAATGCGTCCAAGCGCCGTCACATCCTGACCAAAAAGACCACCAAGCTCACCCGCGGCCTGCGTATGCCCAAGTACGTCGACAAGACCAACGAGGCTGCTGTCAAGAAAATGATGCCCTACGGTGGCTAATCACTAAGACATTTAAAGGTCAGTTACTACCAGTTACAGACAAAGGAGATATAAAACATGGCTCGTATTAAAGGCGCTACCATGACGCACAAGCGTCGTGCTAAGACTCTCAAGCTCGCAAAGGGTTACTACGGTGCTAAGTCCAAGCACTTCCGCATGGCCAAGCAGGCCGTTATGAAGAGCGGCAACTACGCTTTCGTCGGCCGTAAGCAGAAGAAGCGCCAGTTCCGCAACCTGTGGATCACCCGCATCAACAACGCTGTTCGTGCTCAGGGTATGAACTACTCCACCTTCATGAACGGCCTGAAGAAGGCCGGCGTCGAGCTGAACCGCAAGATGCTGTCTGAGATGGCCATCCACGATCCCGCCAGCTTTAACGCTCTGGTCGAGACCGCCAAGAAGGCTCTGTAATAGCTTGCATAAAAGACTCGCGCACACGCGCGAGTCCTTTTGTGTTTAAAGGGGGAAATGGCAAAAAAGCGGGCAACCAAGGAAAGCTCTCCCCTCATCCGGCCTGCGGGCCACCTTCTCCCCCAAAGGGAGAAGGCTTGAGGCTGTGGAGCCTTCCCCTTCGGGGGAAGGTGTCGGCGGCCCCGACCGCCGGCGGATGAGGGACGGCCTTCCGGCAGACTGCCGTTTCCCTTTATTCATACAAATCAGTTGATTTTATCCAAAAGGGGCGCTACAATGGAAACGATCACAAGCCGCGAAAACGCTAAGATCAAATACGCCTGCGCGGTGCGCGACTCAGAAAAGCAGCGCGCCGCCGACGGGCTTTTCTTTGCCGAGGGGCCGAAGCTCTGCCTGGAGCTGGCCAAAAGCTGCACGCCGCGTGCGATGTACGCCACGGCGGCGGCGCTGGCAAAAACGCCCGAGCTGGCCCAATTCGACCCCGCCGAGATCGCGCCCCATGTGGCCGAAAAATTAAGCGGCACCAAATCCAATCAGGGCGTGTTTGCCCTGTTTGAAACGCCCGTGCCGCCCGCGGACACGCTGGACACGGCCCGCCGCATTTTGATGCTGGAGGGCGTGCAGGACCCCGGCAACGTGGGTACGCTGCTGCGCAGCGCTGCCGCGTTCGGCTTTGATGCCGTTGTGCTGGGGCCGGGCTGCGCGTCGCCGCTGTCGCCCAAGACGCTGCGGTCCTCGATGGGCGCGGCGGGGCGGCTGCCGACGCTGCACAGCGACGATCTGCCCGCCGCGCTGGCCGCCCTGCGTGCCCGCGGCGTGACGACGCTGGCAACGGCGCTCTACCGCTCGCGTCCGCTGGACGAGGCCGGGAACGATTTCCCGGGCGGGCTGTGCGTCGTCATCGGCAGCGAGGGGCAGGGCCTGACGGACAGGACCGTCGAGGCCTGCGACATGGCCGTCCGCATCCCGATGACAGACCGCGTCGAGAGTTTGAACGCGGCAGTGGCGGGCAGCGTGCTGCTGTGGCATTTCAGGGGTGTGTAACGCATTCCCGGCCCCCTCCGGGAGCGGGTGAGGGGAGAGGACCTTGCCATTGCCGGAAAATTTCGGGTTGAGATGAAGTTCTCTCCCTCAGTCGCCTGCGGGCGACAGCTCCCTCGCAGAGGGAGCCAAGGAGTTGCCCATGGACAAAACACTTGCCTGGCTCTGGCTGGCGGATGCCGTCGGCTCGGGCTGCCAATATGCGCAGGAGCTGCTGACGCTCTACCCCGACCCGGCGGAGCTGTACGACGCCCTGCGTGCCGGGACCGAGGCCCCGCCCGCCTGCCTGACGCCCCACGCGCTGGCACAGCTGCGGGACACGACGCCCTTTGATTATGAGGAACGGCTCGACCACTGCCTGCTGTCGGGCATCGACGTGCTGACGCCCGACGAGGGTGTATACCCGGACCGTTTGCGGGACCTGCCCGACCTGCCGCTTGCGCTCTACGTGACCGGCGACATCGCCTGCCTGAACGGGCGGCGGTACGCGGGCATGGTGGGCACGCGGCGGCCCAGCACCTACGGGCGGCAGGCCGCGTTTGACCTGTCACTGGCGATGGCGCGGGCGGGCGTCGTGCTCGTCAGCGGTCTGGCCGACGGGCTGGACAGCGAGGCACACCGCGCCGCCGTGCAGGCTGATGTGCCGACGGTTGCCTTTCTGGGCACGGCCATCGACAAGACCTACCCGGCCTCCAACGCGAAGCTGCGCACCGCCATTGAGAAGGGCGGCGGCGCGGTCTGCAGCGAGTATCCGCCCGGCTACAGCGGGCGCACGACGGGCACTTTTCTGGCCCGCAACCGGCTCATTGCCGCGCAGAGCGAGGCGCTCTGCGTCGCCGAGGCCCGCACCCGCAGCGGCACGCTGAACACCGTCGGCCACGCCGAGCGGCTGGGCCGCCCCGTGCTGGCTGTGCCGGGCAGCATCTACAGCGCTTTGAGCGAGGGCACAAACGAGCTGCTGCGCACCCATCGCGCCGAGCCGCTCTGCAAAGCTGCGGACGCGCTGGATATACTGGGTATTGGCGCGGAGACCGCCGCCCCGGCGCAGCAGCGGTTTGACCCGGCCACGGTCAGCGCCGATGCGCAGGCCGTCTACGCCGTGTTAAAGCCCACGCCCCAAAGCATCGACGCCCTGTGCGCCGCCGCAAGCCTGCCCGCCGGACGGGTGCTGGCGGCGTGTACCGAGCTGGAGCTGATGGGCGGAGCCCAGGCGCAGCCGGGGAGAAGATATATTGCAGTATAATAGATGAAGGCAGTGGCAAGGTGCCCGGGCGGATATGGAATCCGCCCCTACGGCTGTAGGGGTCGGCGTCCTCGACGACCCGGGGCGTTTGCGGCGGCGATAAGCTGGCGGGCGAACAATGTTCGCCCCTACAGGCAACGCTCGGAAGTATGCGTGTCATCTAAATTTAAACATTGAGGTAACTTATGCCAAAATTAGTCATCGTGGAATCCCCTGCCAAGGCCAAGACCATTGGCAAGTATCTGGGCCGCGGCTACAAGGTCACGGCCAGTATGGGCCATGTGCGCGACCTGCCCGCCAGCACGCTGGGCATTGATGTCGAAAATGGCTATACACCGAAATATATCACCATCAAGGGCAAGCAGAAGCTCGTCAAGGAGCTGAAGGCCGAGGCCAAAAAGTGCGACGGCGTCCTGCTGGCAACCGACCCGGACCGCGAGGGCGAGGCTATCAGCTGGCATCTGGCGAACATTCTGGGGCTGGACCCCAGCGCACCCAACCGCGTGACCTTTGACGAGATCACGAAGAAGGGCGTCAAGGAGGGCATGGCCCACCCGCGCGCCATCAATATCGACCTGTTCAACGCCCAGCAGGCCCGGCGCGAGCTGGACCGTCTGGTCGGCTACAAATTGAGCCCGTTCCTGTGGAAAAAGGTCCGCCGCGGCCTGTCCGCGGGCCGCGTGCAGAGCGTGGCCGTGCGGCTGATCCGGGACCGTGAGCTGGAAATTGAAAACTTCAAGCCCGACGAATACTGGAACATCGACGCGCTGCTGAACCCGCAGGGCGAGAAGGGCGAGTTCACGGCCCGCCTGGCCGCCACCGCCGACGGCAAAAAGCTGACCGTCACCAATAAGCAGCAGGCCGACGGCATTCTGGCCGCGCTGGACGGCAGGGACTATACCATCACGAAGATCGAAAAGGGCAAGCGCCGCCGCCAGCCCTCGCCGCCCTTCATCACGTCCACCTTGCAGCAGGACGCGAGCCGCGCGTTCGGCTTCTCGGCCACCCGCACGATGCGCGCCGCCCAGACGCTGTATGAAGGCGTGGACATTGCGGGCCACGGCACGGTGGGCCTTATCACCTATATGCGTACCGACTCGCTGCGCATTGCCGCCGAGGCTCAGGCCGCGGCCAAGACCTTTATTGCGGAGCGCTGGGGCGACAACTACGTCTGCAAGACTGCCCGCAAGTGGAAAAGCCGCTCCGCCACCGCCGCGCAGGACGCCCACGAGGCCATCCGCCCGTCTATGCCCGAGCTGACCCCCGACGAGGTCGAGCAGAGCATCAGCGGCGACACCGCAAAGCTCTACCGCCTGATCTGGAGCCGCTTTATGGCCAGCCAGATGGCCGACTGCATTCAGGACACCGTCTCCGCGTCCATCACGGCAGGGGACTACCTGTTCCGTGCGTCGGGCTTCCGCGTCTCGTTCGACGGCTTCACCGCGCTGTACGAGGAATCCACCGACGACGCCAAAAAGAAGGAGACCGCCCTGCCCCCGCTGGAGGAGGGCCAGACCCTCAAACTCAAAAAGCTGACGGCGGACCAGAAGTTCACCCAGCCGCCGCCGCTTTACACCGAGGCCACGCTGATCCACGCGCTGGAGGAAAACGGCATCGGACGCCCGTCCACCTATGCGCCCATCATCACGACAATCGTGGACCGCGGCTATGTGGAGAAGGACCAGAAGAAGCTGAAAACCACCCCGCTCGGCCAGGCCGTCAACACGGTCATGATGGAGCAGTTCCCCGACATCGTCAACGTGAAATTCAGCGCTGACATGGAGAAAAAACTCGACGTTGTCGAAGCCGGCCAGGCGGACTGGGTCAAGACCATCGACGACTTTTACCAGGGCTTTGAAAAGAGCCTGGAGCAGGCCGAGAAGAATATGGAGGGCAAGCGCATCAAGGTCGAGGACATCCCCACGGATGAGATCTGCGAAAAATGCGGGCGGCCCATGGTCATCAAATCTGGCCGCTACGGCAAGTTTGTGGCGTGCTCGGGCTTCCCGGAGTGCCGCAACGCCCACCCGCTGGTCAAGGACACGGGCGGTCTCTGCCCGCTGGACGGCGGCCACATGCTGGTGCGCAAGAGCGCCAAGGGCCGCGTCTACTACGGCTGCAGCAACTACCCCAAGTGCAACTATATGACCTGGGACGAGCCGGTGCCCGAAAAGTGCCCCCAGTGCGGCAGCACCCTCTTTAAAAAGAAGGGCCAGCTCTACTGCGCCAAAGAGGGGTGCGGGTTTGTGAAGGCGATTGAGAAGAAATGACCGCTTTCGGCACTTCTGTAGGGGTCGATGCTTGCATCGACCCGCGGACAGGCTGCCGACTTGCGGGCGGATGCGAGTATCCGCCCCTACAACCTGCGGAAAACAGAGACGTTACGGAGAAACTATGCAAGTGAAAATCATCGGTGCCGGTCTGGCCGGCTGCGAGGCGGCGCTTTGGCTGGCGGACCGCGGCGTGCAGGTCGAGCTGTACGAGCAGAAGCCCGCAAAATATTCCCCGGCCCATAAAAGCGCGGGCTTCGCGGAGCTGATCTGCTCGAACTCGCTCAAGGCCGAGCGCCCCGACTCCGCGTCGGGCCTTTTGAAAATTGAGATGAAGATGATGGGCAGCCATCTGTTGGACGCCGCCGAGACCGCCCGCGTGGCGGCGGGCGGTGCGCTGGCCGTGGACCGCGATGTGTTTTCCACCGCCGTGACCGAAATGGTGGAAAACCACCCCAACATCACGGTCCGGCGCGAGGAGGTCACGGCGCTGGACGAGAGCGCACCCGTGCTCGTCGCCAGCGGCCCGCTGACCGGGGGCGCACTGGCACAGGCCGTCGCCGCGCTGACCGGCGACCATCGGCTGAGCTTTTATGACGCTGTCGCGCCCATCGTGACCGCCGAGAGCCTTGACTATGACAAGGTTTTTGCCGCGTCCCGCTATGGCCGCGGCGAGGCGGACTACCTGAACTGCCCGTTCAATAAAGAGGAATACGAGGCGTTCCACGCGGCGCTCATTGCCGCCGAGCGCGCGCCGCTCCACGACTTTGACGGCGACCTGACCGTCTACGAGGGCTGTATGCCGATTGAGGTCATGGCAGCCCGCGGCGCGGATACGATCCGGTTCGGCCCCCTGCGCCCCGTCGGTCTGCGCGACCCGCGCACCGGCCACCGCCCCTGGGCCGCCGTCCAGCTGCGCGCCGAGAACACGGCCCGCACGCTCTATAACCTCGTCGGCTTCCAGACCAACCTGAAATGGGGCGAACAGAAACGGGTGTTCAGCATGATCCCCGGCCTGGAGCACGCCGAATTTGTGCGTTACGGCGTCATGCACCGCAACACCTTTTTGGAGAGCCCGAAAGTTTTGACGAAGCAGCAGTTCTTGAAAGAACATCCCAACGTGTTTTTTGCAGGGCAGATCACCGGCTTTGAGGGCTATATGGAGAGCGCGGCGTCCGGCTTGCTGGCGGCGCACCAGATGCTTGCACGGCTCAAGGGCCGTGAGCTGCCGCCGCCCCCGGCGGCAACGATGTGCGGCGCGCTGCTGGACTACATCACGACGCCGAACAAGGACTTCCAGCCGATGGGTGCGAACATGGGCATCCTGCCCCGCACCGAGGAGATCAACAGCATCCGCGACAAGCGGGAGCGCTACATGGCGCTTTCGCAGGCCGCGCAGGACGCCATGCAGGCGTGGGTAAAGGAGTACGAAGCATGAAAATTTTAGTGGATGCCATGGGCGGCGACAACGCCCCGCTGTGCGTTTTGCAGGGCGTGAGCCAGGCCGCGGCGGAGTTCGGTGACGGCATGGAGCTGGTGCTGCTGGGTGAGGAAAAAGCCATCCGCGACTGCGCAAAAGAGAATAAAATCGACCTTGCACCGTTTGAGATCCTCAACTGCACCGAGACCATCGACATGCACGATGACCCGGTCAAGGCTGTGCGCCACAAAAAGGATTCCAGCCTTGTGAAGGGTCTGACCATGCTGAAGAACGGCGAGGCCGATGCCTTTGTCAGTGCCGGCTCCACCGGTGCGCTGCACGTCGGCACCAGTCTCATCGTGCGCACGGTCAAGGGTGTCAAGCGCCCGGCGCTGGCCACCCCGATGCCCGGCGCCAAGCAGAATTTCCTGCTGCTGGACTGCGGTGCGAATGTCGAGTGCCGCCCCGAAATGCTGAACGCCTTCGGCACGATGGGCAGCGTCTACGCCGAGAAGGTCATGGGCCGCGAAACGCCGAAGGTCGCGCTTGTCAACAACGGCGCGGAGGACACAAAGGGCACGCCGACCTACCGCGAGGCCCACAAGCAGCTGAAGGCAAACCCCTGCATCCACTTTGCGGGCAACATCGAGCCGCGCTACATCATGGACGGTGACGTGGACGTCGTCGTCTGCGACGGCTTTGTCGGCAACGTCGTGCTGAAATTGACCGAGGGCGTCGCCAAAACGCTGCTGGGGATGCTGAAAAAAATCTTCTTGCAGAACCTGATCACCAAGCTCAGCTATCTGGGCATCAAGGGCGGTCTGGGCGAGCTGAAACGTATGATGGACTCCGAGGAGGTCGGCGGCGCACCGCTGCTGGGCGCCGCGAAGCCGGTCATCAAGGCGCACGGTTCCAGCCACGCCAAGGGCATCAAGAATGCCATCCGTCAGGCCAAGCTCTGCGTCGCCAACGACCTGTGCGGCACGATGGAGAAGGCGCTGGCAGAGGTGGCTGCACAGAAGGAAGAAGCAGACGCTTAAAAGGTAAGCTGCCCTGTAGGGGCCGGACATGTCCGGCCCGCGGCATAAAAAATACCGCCCGTAAAAGGGCAATCGAGATAAGGTTGAGGGCCGGGTATGCCCGGCCCCTACGGACTAGCCGGAAAGGTGAAAGAATATGGCTCACAAACCGGAAGAACTGCAGGAGGTCCTGCACTATACATTCAAAAATCCTGCGCTGCTGCGCATTGCGCTGACCCATACCAGCTATGCCAACGAGAGCAAGGTCGCCACGACCCACAACGAGCGGCTGGAATTTCTGGGCGACAGCGTGCTGTCCGTCGTTGTAGCGGACTACCTGTTCCACCAGTCGGGCCGCCCCGAGGGCGAGCTGACCCGTATGCGCGCCAGCCTCGTCAGCGAGGATGCACTGTTCCAGTTCGCACAGGAAATTCAGCTGGGCGAGTATCTGCGCCTTGGCCACGGCGAGGACCTTGGCGGCGGACGCAGCCGCCCGAGCGTCGTCTCCGATGCGTTCGAGGCGGTCATTGCCGCACTGTATCTGGACGGCGGCATGGAGGCCGCGCGCAATTTCATCCTGCCCTTCATCACCGAGGGCAAGACTGCCGAGGACGACTACAAGACCCGTCTGCAGGAGGTCGTCCAGCAGGACCCGTCCGCCGTGCTGAAATATGAGGTCACCGGCGAGACCGGCCCCGACCACAACAAGCAGTTTACGGTCTGCGTCTGGCGCAACGGCGAGCTGCTGGCCGAGGGCCGTGGCCGCAGCAAAAAAGCCGCCGAACAGCACGCAGCAAAGGTGGCGCTGGAAAAATTGCAATAAGTGACGCCCTGTAGGGGCCGGGCATGCCCGGCCCGCGGCATAAAAATCGCGACCCGTTTACGGGTACATAAGGCGAGGTTGAGGGCCGGGCATGCCCGGCCCCTACGACCATTTTAAGAATTTTGAAAGGTACCCATGGAATGCGCCTGAAAGAACTGGAAATCCAAGGCTTCAAATCCTTCCCCGATAAGACAAAGATCGAGATCGGCGAGGGCATTACCGGCGTTGTTGGGCCGAACGGCTCGGGCAAGTCGAACATCTCCGACTCCATCCGCTGGGTTCTGGGCGAGACCAGCTCCAAGCAGCTGCGCGGCAGCGGCAAGATGGAGGACGTCATCTTCGGCGGCACCCAGTCCCGCGGTGCCATGGGCTATGCCTCCGTCGCGCTGACCATCGACAACAGCGACCACGGTCTGGACATGGACGCCGACGAGGTCACGATCGGCCGCCGGTACTACCGCAGCGGCGAGAGTGAATACTCCATCAACGGCCAAAACGTCCGCTTAAAGGACGTGTACGAGCTGCTGCTCGACACCGGCATTGGCCGCGACGGCTATGCCATCGTCGGGCAGGGCCGCATTGCCGAGATCGTCGGTGCAAAATCCGCGGAGCGCCGCGAAATTTTTGAGGAAGCGTCCGGCATCGCCAAGTACCGTTACCGCAAAAACGAGGCCGAGCGCCGCCTGGACGCCGCCGAGGGCAACTTAGAGCGCCTGCGGGACATTCTGGGCGAGCTGGAAAAGCGCGTCGGCCCCCTGAAACGCGACAGCGAGAAGGCCCAGCAGTTTCTGGAATTGAGCGAGAAGCGCAAGACGCTGGAGATCACGCTCTGGGTCGATGCCATCCGCCGCGCCAACGACTCGCTGCGCGACCAGCAGCGCAAGTACGAGGCCGCCCAGGCCGACTACGACCGCCTGAGCCGCCAGCTGGACGAGTTTGACGAAAAAAGCGCGTCCCTGCGTGCCGAGGCCCAGCAGCTGGTGCTGGCCGTCGAGCAGGCCAACGCCGACATCCGCGCCATCACCGAGGCAAACGCCGGCAGCGAGAGCGAGATCGCCGTCCTGAAAAACGAGAGCGAGCACAGCCGGTTCCGCATCGACGATGCTACGTCCGAATTGGAGCGCGCCGGGCAGGGCCGCGAGAGCATCGAGCGCGAGGCCGCGGACCACCGCGCCGCCATCGAGACGCTGAAAAGCGGCATGGCCGGGCTGGACGCCCGCGTGGCCGAGCTGCGCGAGGCCCTGCGTGCCCTTGAGGAAAAGGCCGCTGCCAGCGGCGAGCGCCGCGACGTCATTGACGCCGCCATGGCCCGCCTGCAGGAC
>ERZ857750.3786-NODE-3786-length-12101-cov-7.235597_pt1 | contig 12101 bp, 10 predicted proteins | sample MGYA00519915_ERZ857750 | MGnify/ENA primary metagenome ERZ857750 (study PRJEB31778, sample SAMEA3449358) | human gut metagenome | biome: human gut; feature: human-associated habitat; material: faeces | place: United Kingdom | collected 2010/2012 ... | reverse complement strand
AATATACTGAATGTGCATTATGATCCATTTTGTCCATATAATCAGTCCTTTCTATTCTTTCGACTGATTGCTTGAATGAAAAAGTAAATTCTACTTTTTAGCTTTCTTGAATTTATGCGGGATTAACTTCTACTTTAGGAAGTATACATCCCGCATTTTTTAGTATATAATGTCTTCATACGGTACAGATTGTACGTTTTTCTGCATGAGAAAGAGACATCTGGAAATAGTGTGCGAGACTAAATTCCACATGTCTGTTGGAAAGACTAAATTCTATGCAGTGAAACTTGCCTGTGCTTACACTATTTTTATTTTACTAATGCTGGGATTAGTGTTACTTCATCTGCCGGGATTTCAATTAATCCAAGAGCTTCATGAAGTCTATTATCCAGCAAGATTCGAGACACCTCATATGGACTATGTCCATTGAGGCTGTCTCGTTTTTCACTATTGATATGATTAAGCAATAACAGTGTTGTTTCTTCTGTTATGTTCTCAAAACTTGTTCCTTTAGGAAGAACATATCTTATGTATTCGTGATTTTTTTCAAGCGCACCCTTTTGGTCAGAACGATTAGGATCACAATAATAAATTCGCGTTCTCATTTCACCGTTATCATCACACTCTAAATTCCATCTATCCTGGAATTCATGTCCATTATCTGTGATTATTACCTCAAATAGTTTTTGAAATAATTCAATGCCAAGGACTTCAGTTAAATAGTCAAAAACTTTATTGACCTCATCCTGAGTTTGCTCTTTCAAAAGGAACATAAGCATTAACTTACAGTTTCTAAAAAGCATCGTCAAAAAACATGGTTTTGTGCCTTTAACACCCTCCACTGTATCCATTTCTACGATGTATGTAGGTTTATTTTTATTTATATATTCTTGAAACTCTTTGTAGCCTCTATCTTTTCTAAATGCACGATCTTTTGTACTGGTGGCAGTTTTTTTCTTCCTTGGTTTGTATACGACCTTACGACGTAAATCCATATTTCTGACTTCGAAAACACCACTATCAATATAGGAGTAAATAGTTCTTCTTGAACAAGCAATTTCCTCTGCATGAGAAGCATAGATATGAGCTATTGATTGTCCCTTTTTAATGAGCGGAGACAGCAGGTCATTTAATTTCTGAATGCTTTCAGGCGTTTGATTAATACCTTCTCTGCTTGTCGTTCTCAGTGTCTCATAGGTATCCTGAGCGTACTTGGATGAATATATTTTTCTATCCATCATGCAGTTCGTTTTCTTTGGACAGCCGTTACATGCATATGGAGGCTTAGCAAGTTTTTCACACTGTCTCGGCTTATAGTGGTTACAAATTTCACTGCATCTTGCCTTTCTGCAGTTAACACATTTATGAGTGCACTCATTATCTCCGCATCCATGAAGTATCTTGCATACATTGGCTTTCGGTTTAGAGGTATCGTAATTATTAGCGCAGGGTATAGGTGCAAAGGCATCAGGCTTACGTTCTTTAATAACAGAATGACGTCTTACCTCTTTAGATATAGTGCTAGGATCCTTGTTTAAATCTCTAGCAATAGTTCTAAATGATTCGCCATTATTTAGACCTTGTTCTATACGAATTCTTCCTGATAGATCTATATGCTTCTGATTGCCTTTTGGTCGGTTCTCATTCATAATAACCTCACTTTCTGCACAGGCAGGCAATCAACTGCCTTGACATTGTACAAAAAATGAAGAATAAAATCTATGCAAGAGTTAATTCTACAGACGTAGAATTAACTCTTGCCAGGTAGAATTTACTTTTTCATTCAAGCCTTTCGACTGATTATAGTATACCACACTTTGTATTGTAGAACAAGTGTTCTGTTTTTCTTTTTCTGCAATTCATCTCCCACCTGTAGAGGAAGGAGAATTCTTGCTAACCTTTGTTAAAATTCGCTGAAAAAATATTTGATACCACGATGACCAGCAGCGCTCCCATCCAGATTCCCCATTCTTTTTTTGTTAAACTTGTAATCGGATTACTCATAACAGTTTCTCATCTCCTACATTTTATTTTTTGTCAGAAAAATGCACCTTTACACACTCCCTCAACAAAAATTCAAGAATGCCCTCGGGCAGGATTACAAATAAAAAGCGCCAGGATTCCTATCTTCTCAGACCTAACGATAGAAATTCTGACGCTTACCTTTCCTACCCGGTGGCAGAAAAGAGCCGTAATACATTTAATTTTCTATTTTTATAACATATACAATCAATTTTGTCCAGAATGTATTCAAGTCGAACGCACGTGAGACTTGGTGCGTGATTCTGGTCAGCGAAAGCTGACATATTCTTCTCAGAATCACTGCACATCCTCGCGGAGCGTTTATCTCAGTCGGAGATTGAACTCCCACTGAGAAAGATTTGTTATTACTCACCACTTGCAGAAGTGGGAGTCTCAACTCAGACTGAGATAAAATTGTTTTCAATAAAATTCTATAATAAAAATCATTTGTCTCTATTTTCTATTATGCAACACCTGGTGATTTTTACTCAGACAAGGATTTGCAAAAATATTTATCCACTCTATAAAACAGACCAATCGTTACTACTGCCACCAGTAACAGGAAAATTATCACGACCGGCATAGCATACTCCTGTGGAAGTACAACTGCAATCACTCCGGAAATGGCAATTCCTGCTGCCAGCAATAAAACCGGTTTTCCAAGCTGTTTTGCGTATCCTGCTTTATCCTTTGTTCTGTCAAACACCTTACCATGAACAAAAGTATAATTTCCTTTCAGCAAAGAAATTCCCAAACATAACATAATAACAGCAATACACCATGTCGTAATACTAAATCCAATCATAACCAGCCACCACTTCTCATAAATTTTAATTACACTATACTACTATTAATGCCTGTAATCAAGCGCAAGCCGCTTTGCGGTGGCTTAGCTTTTCCCTCTGGCTCAGAATCTAAAAACAGCTCAGTGGTGGTTTTGTCACCAATGCAGATACATTTTTGTTTCTATGAAAATCTGCACATGCAATAGAATATTTCATAACTGATATGCATGTGTGGCACGCAGTGCCGTCGCGTGAAGGGCTAATTATTTCACTGTGTAAATAACGAAAACGAAGAATCCTGTCAGGGGTAGTGAACGTTTAGCGTCCCGACAGGATTCTCCGTTTTCGTATTAAAAATTAATTTTTAGCCAACAGCAAGACAAACAAGAATTTTTATAATCCTTTGAATACGAAGCTGAATGTCATCTTCTCATCGGCTTTCAGCAAATATTCTTCATGTGTTCTGGAACCCCAGCTGTCATCACCGCCAATTCCCATCTGACCTTTTGCAGCGCGTACTACGGTGTAATGAACTTCCGGAAGTTCATACGGATGCATTGCATTTTCCATCTCATGCGGTGTATACGGAAGTGCGGAGAACATCATCGGTCCGTTTTCAGGATCCATCTCGAATAACATTCCACGGCCTTTACGGTCTGTCACTTTTGCCCAACGTACTTCTTCTTTTGCACCACATTCCTGCGGAACCATGTAATGCGCCATATTGTCAGCTACCATATTTTTGTAGATGCCAAGTTTTGCACCATGTTTACGATCTGCGTAAGTCTCTGCTTCTCCCAGTCCGTACCATTCCACATAATCATAGTCTGCATTGAATTTGAACATCACGCCAAATTCCGGCATATCCCCCAGTTCTTTGACCGGATCATAAGTAAGCGTTGTTTTAACACGTCCATCTCCGAATACTTCATAGGAAATATGGCACTCTGTCATCGGTGTAGTCGGCATTACATAAGTATAAGATACCACTGCGGAATGCTCTTTCACCTCAAGCTGTGGCTGATGTCCTCCCACATAAATACCGTCGCGATAATCTTTGAAATTCAGGTACATACTTGCAATCTTCCACTGTGCATAACGCATCTGCATCAGATTTCCGCAGTCATTGTCGATCGGTGCACGCCAGAAATTCGGCTTTGGAATGGACTCGATCATCTCACGACCTGCATATTTATACGATACCAGACCACCATTTAATACAGAGAACAGCACTTCAAAATGTGCACCACGGATACCGATATTGTGTGTGCTGCGGATGATCTCAATCCCATCGGTGCATACAACCGGCTCTTTTTCTACCTGGTATACATACTGACCAAATGCTACCTCATGTCCTGCTTTCGCCCATACTGTATCAGCTTTTAAATGGAAAGATACAGTTACGGTATACTCACCCGGACGCTCCTGTTTCGCAATCGGAAGCTCATAGGTCTCTTCACTCAACGGTGCAACTGCTGTTGCCAGTGGTTTTGTACAGATAACTTTTCCATCCTTTGCCAGAATCACTTTTGCATCAAAGGTATCTGTATTTACAAACAGATTCTTATTGATCACCGTTACTTTATCTTCACTTACTTTTGCTGTGATATTCTGGTAGTTGAATTTCACTTCCTGCATCTTAGGAGATGCCTCGCGGTCTCCGCCATATGCAATACCATTACCACTGAAATTATAATCTGTCGGACGTTCACCGAAATCTCCGCCGTATGCCTGGAACTCTTTTCCGTAACGGTCTTTTTTATAAATGGACTGATCAATATAATCCCAGATAAATCCACCCTGATATTTCGGCTCTGTATCCGTCAGATCTGTATATTTGTGCATTGCACCACAGGAATTTCCCATCGCATGGGTATACTCACAGCAGATGAACGGTTTGCTGTTATCTTTTGCGAGGAACTCCTTGATTGATTCTACAGACGGATACATCTGACTTTCCATATCACTGGTGTCATTATAGCTGCGATCATGGAAGACACCTTCATAGTGAACCAGTCTGGTCGGATCTTCGCTGCGGAATAACTGCGACATTTCAAAAATATCTTTTCCACCGAAAGACTCATTACCGCAGGACCAGATCAGGATAGCCGGATGGTTTTTATCACGCTGATACATGGAATTTGCACGATCCAGCATCATTCCCAGCCACTCAGGTTTGTTATACGGAACAGTATATGTAAAGTCTTTGGTCATCTCAGCGACATCCCAGGAACCGTGGGACTCCAAATTGGTCTCATCAATCATATACAAACCATATTCATCACACAGCTCATAAATTTTGGACATATCCGGGTAATGGCAGGTACGGATAGCATTGATATTATTTAACTTCATGGTGGTCAGATCCTTACGCAGTTCCTCTTCTGACACATGTCTTCCTGTAACGGAGCTGAACTCATGACGGTTTACACCCTTAAATACGATACGTTTTCCGTTCAATGTCATGATACCGTCTTTCATTTCAAAACGACGGAATCCGACTTTCTGCGGAATGATCTCCTGCACGTTTCCATTTTCATCTGATACGGTCAGTTCCAGATCATATAACTGCGGATCTTCTGCACTCCAGAGTACCGGTGCATCTACCTTCCAGGAAAATGTATCTTCATCAGAAATTTCTTTCACATCTTCCAGAACAACGTTACCCTCTTTGGAAAGAACAATTTTTAACTGTCCCTTTCCCCATGTCTTTGTCGTAAGTTCAAAATCAGCACTTGCCAAAGACACATCCGGAATTGCACGAATCCGGAGATCGTTTACATGCACTTCCGGAACCGTGTAGAGGTATACATCTCTGTAAATACCGGAAAAACGATAAAAATCCTGATCCTCACACCAGCTGCTGGCAGTCCATTTGAACACCTGTGCAGCCAGCTTGTTTTCACCCTCTTTTACATACTCTGTCAGTTCAAATTCAGATGGTGTAAAAGAGTCTTCGCTGTATCCAACAAACTTGCCATTCAGCCACAGAGCCAGTCCGCTCTCTGCACCCTGGAAGGAAATAAACAAACGTTTTCCCTGCATCTGCTCCGGAACAGTAAAATATTTTACATAACTTGCAGTCGGATTAAAATGTGTCGGAATCTCACCCGGATTGATTTCCTCATGTCCTTCCCACGGATACTGCACATTTGCGTACTGTGGTACGTCATAGCCTTCCATCTGGATATGTGCCGGTACATAAATATCTTCCCAGTCTTTGCAATTGTACTCTTCTGCTTCAAATCCCGGGATCGCACTCTCATAATTTCTCGCATACTGGAATTTCCAGAGTCCGTTCAGAGACTCGCGGTAAGAAGTCTCTCTGTCAACGGCTTCCTCCTCAGATGCATAATACACATGATCAGAATGTGCATCCAGACGACCGTCACGGAAATACTCCGGATCTTTTACCATTGCATAATCAAACTGTTTCATAGGTTCCTTCTCCTTTTTCAAATAATCCATATTCATTACCTGAATGAACTGCTTCGCATCCATTCAGTTTTGTTTCATATATATTTAGTATAGCAGATTTTGTACAACAGGTGTATAATATGTTACGCTAAAAAATATAACATTTCGAAACAGGAACTGCCAGATGCATACAGGAATATGCCATACCTTGTATCACATGCATCTTACAACAGAAATAAAGAAGTTTTTCTTATCTGTTCATCATACGATTTTCAGGAGTACCGAATATGCCTATTTACTTCAGAAGCACACCTGTAAGTGCACCTTATATGTTTGATTCAATCGGAAACCACTGGTTAGAAGAAGCGACATGCCGCCCGGAAGGCTATCCTCACTATCACTATCTGCAGACAGAAAGTGGATGCGGAGAGATTGAGATACAGGGAAAAATCTATGAATTACAGGAAAATGAGGGATTTCTCATAGCACCATCCATCCCGCATTCCTATAAAAGGAAATCTGATACCTGGTTCACCTTATTTGCCACGTTTACAGGAACACTCGAAGCAAGTATCCCTTCTCTGCTACAGAACCGTTCTGTCATCTGGACCGACAGCAGCCAGAGCCTAGTGATCGCTGATCAGATTGCATCCTGTGTCGATATGATATCTGCCCACGGCCAGCAGGACACCCGCTATCTCTCCACCAGCTGTTACAGTCTGTTGCTAAACTTTGCAGATTGTGTAAACGGTCCGTCCCACATGCAGGATCCTCTTTATCAACGTTATATCGTTCCCGTTGTGCGGGAAATAGAAACAAATTTTTCTTCAGATCTCACAGCACAGGCACTGAGTGAAAAAGTATTCGTCTCTCCTCAGTACCTTTCCCGGCTGTTCCGACGTTTTTTTTCCTGCTCCGTGTATGAATATCTGACCATGCATCGCATCAATAAGGCAAAAGAGCTCCTGCTGGTAAATTCTTACTTAAAAGTACAGGACATCGCCCGCATGACCGGTTTTTCCGACACCAGTCATTTTATTTCCATGTTTAAAAAGGCAACGGGGATGACTCCTCTGGAATTTCGCAGGATGCACTAACATGGTTCTCTATGTTTAACCACGAAGAAAAATATACTACACCAAAGCCGTTTTTCCTGCTTCAAGTGTAGTATATTTTTCTTATTTTTTCTCTACCGTACCAGTTCCCATAATGAATCACCTGTATATTCTTTTACTTCACCATCCTCAAACATTAAAACTGTCGGCACCTCATCGACATTTATTTTATCTAATATTTGCTCCATTTCCTGTTTATTATCATATCGATCCTGTTCCGTATTATAATAATAAACAGGTTCTGATATTGTAGATGCATATTTTTCAATTAACGGATAAGCATCCTGACATACCGAACAAGAATCCCGCCCAATATATACATACTGATTTGCATTTCTATGTAAAATATAATCTAATTCATCCAAATTAACAGAATTTACTTTATGTTTTTCCTGCTCATACGTCTTCTTTATACTTAAATAGTTGACAGCATGAAACACTATGCATATATATCCAAGTACCACGAAAAATAATCCAATAGAACAAAAAAACACACATGCTTTTTCCTTTTTCACACAGTTAGCAATAATGCAGAAGACAATAATAAGCACAGAAATAATATATGGTACAAATGTACCCCATTCATTTACAAGATATCCTCTTGTTGGATATTCGTCTCTTATATAGACTGTCCAAGAATAGAAACAACAACCTAATAAAACATAAAACATTGATAAACTATTAAGTACCCACTTTATTCTTTTAGGAAATAGCCATTTCATTTAAATACCCTCTTACGGATTGCACCCTTTTGCAACCGTCTGTGCATATCCAACATTTGGACGCCACGGTTCTAAATTCCAAGGATTTTTTGACTTTGCAAAATACGAATGACACATAAATTGATCTTTCATTCCAGTCGTATTTTTCCAATTTGCGCTACCGTTAAAGACAAAATTTACAGTTGACCATGCCGCATTTCTCTGTGCAACACTTTCCAATATAATTCTCCGATATAAAGATAAACTAACCTGACCAGATCTTGTAATCCACTTACCTTCTGTAAAATATGTAGAAAACTTTTCAGCCTGCGTAGCAACAATATTTATACCAACCGCCATATCTTCATCTGAAATTGCAAAATTCTTTATTCTCGGGTATGTGTAATGTTGCGTTACCACATTATCTTCTAAAGACAATTCAACAGAAATATTGTTGTTAGCAGGAATAATATTTTCTATATATCCAACCAACAACTGATTTGAATCATATATTAAAACAGCTTGGTCATTTTCATTTTCTTCATCACGTACATATTCAAGATGTCCATCATCCGGTATATGGATTTTATACTTGAATGTATCCTTATTTAAAATACATGTATATTTTTTTGGTTCACAAGAAATTATTACTTCTTCTTCCTCAAACTGATTTTCAGTACATTCAGCAATTTGGTCTGCGCTATAATCTACAGTAAATTTTTCATCTGTACCTATAGTAACTGTTTCCTTGTAATTCGAAAACACTTCTGTTGCATTAGCAGTAACATTGCTTCCCACCACCCCAAATATTACTGCCAAAACTGCACAAACAAATACTTTTTTCATTATGTGACTCCTCCTATCATTTATATAAATATTTAGTTTTAATATAGCAGAATTTTCTTACAACACCACTTAACAAATCTTACATTTTCTTAATTTGCACAAAAATAAAACATATATGTTAAAATTTATGTTACTATATTTACATCATAATTTTTTATTTAAGGTGATGGGAAATGGAACAAACTATTTTAATTGTAGAAGATGATAATGATCTCAGAGAAAACATTTGTAGCATCTTACAAAATGAAGGATTTCAAACGTTGGAAGCAGTCAATGGTACTCAAGCTCTGAAAAAACTTATTCCTTCCATATCTTTGGTTATTCTTGACATTATGATGCCTGGTATTTCCGGTATTGAAACCTGCCAAAAAATACGTAATTTTTCTTATGTACCTATTTTATTTCTAACAGCAAGAGCATCCGAAAGCGATAAAGTACATGGTTTTTATGCTGGCGGAGATGATTATTTAACCAAACCATTTTCTTATGTCGAACTAGTTGCCAGAGTCCGAGCACTTTTACGACGAAATGAATATTACAAAAATTACAGTATTGATCATCACAGCACAAATACAACGGAAACATTACAACGACACAATGTTATACTGACTATAAATCCACCTCAGGTAACCGTCCGCGGAACTATAGTCGAACTAACCGACACAGAATTTGAATTGCTCTATCTATTTTTGAAATACCCAAAAAAAATTTTTTCCATCCAGAACTTGTATGAAAGCATCTGGAAAGAACCTTTTTTTACTTCCTGTGCAAATACAGTCATGGTACATATCCGCCGATTACGAATGAAAATTGAAGAAAAACCAGAAAAACCCGTTCTGATACAAACTGTCTGGGGAAAGGGGTATCGCTGTGGATAATTATCAGCCTACATCATCCATAAAAACGCCAAAAAATTATCATCATAAAATTGTCGGAAGGCTTTTCTGCTCTCTGTTGCTCGGAATTACTATTTTTGTTGTTGCTTTTCTATTCGGTGTAAAAATACTAAATTTCTATTTCAGAAACACAGATTACTTGTATCGAATAGAAACATCCCGCATGTATTCTTTCCAAACCTGGGTAACAGACAACAACATTTCGTCTACCGATACCCAACAGCTTCTTACATGGATGGACAAACATAATCTTTTCAATATGCTCATTCAGAAAGACAACATGTTTGTATTCAGCAACATTTCCGGATGCAATTTCTCTCATGCCGCAACAAATCAACTGTGTGATCTGTTAAATTATGCCAATCGCAACTCACACCAAATCTATTTTTCAGATGGAATGGCCTCTGTATTTATCTACGAAGGATTTGAACACAAATTTTATCTTCTTCTCCTTCTAAGTGCCGGGCTACTGGGAATTCTCGCCTCTGTACTCATTCTTTTTCCTGCTCAGAAAAAAGATATTGACCGTATCCATTCCTTAAATATCAGACTTTCTGACATTGGAAATGGTAATTTATATACAGCATTTCCTGTCACCGGCAATGATGAGATTGCATACCTTGCCTCCGGCATTGAATCCATGCGCGTTTCCTTACTGGAAAAAGAACAGCATGAAAAGGAAATGAAACAGGCACAGCAACGGCTGGTGCTTGGAATGGCACACGATTTACGTACTCCCCTAGCTACCCTTCTGACCGATCTGGAACTTTTGAAAAGACAGCCTACAGAAACAGCCAAATTAAAATATGCCGAACGTGCCCTTATAAAAACACAGGAAATCCGCACACTCTCCGACCAGCTATTCGAATATTTCCTTGCCTCTGCAGAGGAACCAGTTCTTCTGGAACCATGTGAATCTGCCAAGTACGCTCTGGGAGACTATCTCTCTGAACTGTATCTGTATTTATCACAGGAAGGGTTTCAGGTTTACGCCGAAGAATTATTCTCACAGGAAGTCAAAGTTCGTATCCACATGGAATATATCAACCGCATTATCAATAATATTTTTTCTAATATTCAAAAATATGCAGACAGACAGGAACCCATTTTTTTCAGTACCAACCGGGCAGACGACTACCTGATCATTTCATTCCGAAATAAAATTGCTGCAGCTCCCTATTCCCCCAGCACTGGAATCGGCGTTAAAAATATTGCACTAATGATGCAGAAAATGAATGGAAAAATGAAGCAGTTCGCAGATTCAAATCACTATGAGATACAGTTATATTTTCCAATTTGCCAAGACAGTTCCCCCTCTGAATCAACCTGCTAATACTTTCCATCGAAAAAGGAGATATCTGTTGTCCGGATATCTCCTTCTTGAATTTCACTTCACATTTTGCTAGTATTATACACGAACAAAAATCCAGGAATGCCCTCGGCATTCTTTCTCACTGTACAGGAGGACTTTTCTATATTATGAATGAAATAGATTGCGCAGATCAAAAACATATTTTTCGCGGGGAACTGGCTCTGCTTCTTGTTATTATAATGAACAGCTTCGGTGTCGTACTAATGCTCTATTCCGGTTCCGGAATTTCCGCTATTTCCAGTGTTCCTTACGCATTTTCAGAAGTATTTCCTTTTCTTTCTCTTGGCACCTGGACCTATATCTTTCAGGCTATTCTGATCGCATCACTGATGATCCTGCGAAAACATTTTGTGATAGAATACCTGCTGAGTTTTGTAGTCGGTTTTGCCTTCAGTATGATGCTGGATGTACACAAAGGATGGATTTCCATTCTACCGTATAATCTTCCAATGCGAATTATCTATTTTTGTATCAGCTACCTGCTGCTCTGCCTTGGAATTGCACTCTCCAACCGCTGTGGACTTCCAATCATTCCGACAGATCTCTTTCCGAGAGAGTTATCCGCCATCAAAAACTTTAAATATTCAAAAGTAAAAATATCCTTTGATGTGATCTGTCTGGCAACCACCGCACTGATCACAGGTATCGGCATCGGACGCATCAAAGGACTTGGCATCGGAACGGTACTGGCAGCATTCACCATGGGAAAAGTCATTGGTATCGTCGGTGAGACACTAGATAAGCACTTCCGCTTTGTGACCTTCCGGACGGCCAGGTGAGTCTTGTTTGTTTGGTTGAAAATTTAATACTTAATACGAAAACAAAGCATCTTGTCAGGACACCCGACGTTCTCTACCTTCATCTCAGTCTGAGTTGAGACTCCCACTTCTGTAAGTGGTGAGTAATAACAAATCTTTCTCAGTGGGAGTTCAATCTCCGACTGAGAT
>ERZ857750.3785-NODE-3785-length-12103-cov-8.950614_pt1 | contig 12103 bp, 7 predicted proteins | sample MGYA00519915_ERZ857750 | MGnify/ENA primary metagenome ERZ857750 (study PRJEB31778, sample SAMEA3449358) | human gut metagenome | biome: human gut; feature: human-associated habitat; material: faeces | place: United Kingdom | collected 2010/2012 ... | reverse complement strand
CTAAGATGTTTCAGTACGCAGGTGCTTCAAGATTTGCTTATAACTGGGCTTTGGCAAGGGAAATAGAAAACTATGAAAAAGGCGGAAAATTCATTTCAGATGCAGAACTCAGAAAAGAATTTACAAAGCTTAGACATTCTGATGAATACGCATGGTTATTGAGTATTTCAAATAATGTAACCAAACAGGCAATCAAAGATGCCTGCACTGCTTATAAGAACTTTTTCAAAGGTTTGCAGAAATTCCCAAGATTCAAGTCAAAAAAGAGATCAATGCCGAAGTTCTATCAGGATAATATTAAGATACAATTCAGCAATACTCATGTTAAGTTTGAAGGATTTTCTTCGAGCAGGAAAAGAAATAAACAAAAACTAAATTGGGTAAGACTTGCAGAGCATGGTCGTATTCCTACAGATGCTAAATATATGAATCCGCGAATATCCTTTGACGGATTGAACTGGTGGATCAGCGTATGTGTGGAATTTCCTGATTGCATAGAAAAACTTAATGATGATGGGATTGGTATAGATCTAGGAATCAAAGATCTGGCTATTTGCTCTGATGGAGCTAAGTATAAGAACATCAATAAAAGTCAGAAAGTAAAGAAACTGGAAAAACAGAAACGCAGATTACAGCGTAGTATCTCTCGCTCTTACGAGAAAAATAAGAAAGGAGAAAGTTACTGCAAAACAAATAATGTAATCAAAAAGGAAAAACTTTTATTAAAACGAAATCACAGATTAACAAATATCCGTAAGAACTATTTGAATCAGACTACATCTGAAATTGTAAGTCGAAAACCAAGATTTATTTGTATTGAAGATTTGAATGTTAGTGGAATGATGAAAAATAGACATTTATCAAAAGCAGTTCAGAATCAGGGGTTTTTTGAGTTTAGAAAGCAGCTTGAATACAAGTGCAGCGATAAAGGGATCCAGCTTATTGTGGCTGATCGGTTTTATCCATCATCAAAGCTTTGCAGTTGCTGTGGAAACATTAAAAAAGACTTGAAATTATCTGACAGAATTTATAAATGTGATTGTGGAAATGTCATTGATAGAGATTTTCAGGCATCTATAAATCTCAAGGCTTATGGAGAAAGAGTTGCAAGCTAACACTAAAACGTTAGTGCAAATATGTACGGGTACGTTAATCCGGAATTTACGCCTATGGAGAGTACAAGAACTTGTGAGTAGATAGATATTTATATCATCAAAAGCATACTCGTTGAAGTAGGAATGAAACATAGAAGTTTATAACTTTTTATAAGTTTTCAGTAACGGAGCATTCATATGAAATACGACTTCACTTCCATCATTGACCGGCATGGCAGAGATTCCATCGCAGTAGACGGCCTGAAGGGCGATGGTTTCTCTCCTGCCCCGCCGAAGGAGGGCTTCGATGCCATCCCGATGTGGGTAGCAGACATGAACTTCCCTACTGTACCTACCATACAGCAGGCGATCATCGAACGGGCCAGTCACCCTACCTTCGGTTACTTTGAAGCCCCGCCGGAATATTATAAGGCCATCATCCGCTGGCAGGAAACACGCCACGGTGTCACCGGTCTGAAGCCCAGACACATTGGCTATGAAAATGGCGTTCTGGGCGGAGTTATCAGTGCACTGAACTGCATCTGCTCCCGCGGTGATAACGTCCTGGTTCACAGCCCGACATACATAGGCTTCACCAAAAGTCTGAAAAACAACGGCTACGAGGCCGTACACTCTCCTCTGATAAAGGATGAAAACGGCATATGGAGAATGGATTATGCAGACATGGAAAAACAACTCCGTGAAAAGAAGATCCACGCTGCCATTCTCTGCAATCCACACAATCCCTGCGGACGCGTGTGGGAACGCCGGGAGCTGGAAAAAGCCATGGAGCTGTACCGAAAATATGATGTCTACGTCATCTCAGACGAGATCTGGTCTGACCTCATCCTGAATGGCCATAAGCATATCCCCAGCCAGTCCGTCAGCGAAGATGCCCGCCAGCGTACAGCGGCCTTCTACGCTCCATCCAAAACCTTTAATCTGGCAGGACTTGTTGGCAGCTATCACATTGTATACAACAGCTGGTGGCGGGATCGTATTTTGAAGGAGTCCAGTCTGAGCCATTATAATATGATGAATGTTCTGTCCATGCACGCTCTGCTTGGCGCTTATCAGCCTGAAGGCTATGAATGGACCGATGAACTATGCGAAGTACTAAGCGGAAATGTAAGCTTTGCCTGTGATTACATTGACCGGCACTTTAAGGGTGTCAACGTTTCCAGACCGGAAGGCACCTACATGCTCTTTGCCGACTGCACCGACTGGTGTACTGCCCATGGCAAAACAATCGAAGATGTGGAAAAAGCCTGCTGGGATGTCGGCGTTGCCGTCCAGGACGGCAGGATGTTTTTCGGTCCCTGTCACCTAAGAATGAATCTGGCCTCACCCCGTTCCCGCATAGAAGAAGCCTTCCGCCGAATGGATCGGTACGTCTTCAACAGGTAAAAATCCACTCTGCCATTCATTACAATCTATGCTATAATAGAGCTCATAACATCAGCGTTCCATCCTGTCACTTTCCGGAACGCTGTAAACAGGAGGAAATCAATATGGATATTAAAGAGGAAATCCACGCATTATCAGAAGAAATGCTCACAAATCTTGGCAGACTGGTTGCCATTGACTCCCAGCTCGGTACCCCTTCCGAGGGAAAACCATTTGGTGAGGGTCCTGCAAAAGCCCTGGAAGAGGGACTGAAGATTGCCGAAGAACTTGGCTTTAAAACCGTAAACCTGGATAACTACTGCGGTTATGCCGAAATGGGTGAGGGCGATGAGATCGTCGGCATCGCCGGTCATCTGGATATCGTTCCTGTAGGCGGAGACTGGACCTACGATCCGTTCCGCCTTACCCGTGAAGACGATCATGTATACGGCCGCGGGACCACTGATGACAAAGGCCCTATCCTGGAAGCGCTCTATGCCATGAAGCTTCTCCGCGACCACGGCGTGAAGCTGAACAAAAGAGTCCGCCTGATCATGGGCTGCAACGAGGAAACAGGTTCCAAATGTATGGATCACTACAATCAGGTAGCAGAAGAGCTTTCCTGCGGTTTCACACCGGATGCCAGCTTCCCGTGTATCCACGGTGAAAAAGGTCAGCTTGCCATGATCGCCTGCTCCAAAAACACCCGGATCATCTCCATGAACGGCGGTTTTGTATCCAATGCAATGTGTGACACCTGTACAACCATTGTTCCCGATGAGGACGGTCTGAAGGAAAAGCTGGAATCCGCACTTTCCCGGACGAAGCTCCAGGAATATAAGGTAACCGAAGAAAATGGTGAGCTCACCATCTACGCCAAAGGTATTCCGGCTCATGCCAGCACTCCCCATCTCGGTGTCAATGCTGCAGGAGTAACCTTTGAATGTCTGGCAAAAGCAGGCTTTGAAGATGACTTTGTGGAATTCTATAACTCCCATATCGGCACTGCATGTGACGGCTCCGGCATTGGTCTGAAATTTGCAGATGAATACGGCGATCTGACGTTATGCAACGGAATCGTAAAAACAGAAAACGGTGTCATTTCCTGTACCATCGATATCCGTGTTCCGGTAACTCTTAATGAGACCGATATCCGCAAAATGTGCCAGGACAGACTGGAAGATAAAAACGGTCGTATTGAGATCATAAAGGTTGTTGCTCCGTTATTCTTCCCAAGAGAATCTCCGCTGGTAAATGCTCTTTACAAAGCTTACACAGATGTGACCGGCGATACCGAACACAAACCAATGGTCATCGGAGGCGGCACTTACGCAAAATCCCTCAAAAACATCATAGCCTTCGGACCTGAAAAAGAGGGAATTGACTACCGTATCCACGGAGCCGATGAATTTATCCTGGTCTCCGGCATGGAAGAAGCGGTACTGATTTATATGGAAGCGATCAAAAATATGCTTGCGATCTGAAATCAGGAGAATAAGAAATCATGAGTACAAAAGCTGAACACGCTACAAAATTACACGAGAATGGCTGTAACTGTGCACAGGCAGTTGCCTGTTCTTTCTGCCAGGAATTTGGCATCGATGAAAACGAGATGTTCCGTATTGCCGAGGGCTTCGGCCTTGGAATGGGTGTTATGGAAATGTGCGGTGCTCTTTCCGGTATGGCTATGATCATCGGACTTTCCAACAGCCGCGGAAATACCGAAGAAGGTTCCGGCTCCAAAGGTGACACTTACAAAAAGCTCCGCACCTATATCCAGAAATTCAAAGAAAAAAACGGTTCCTGTATCTGCCGTGAATTAAAAGGCGTAGAGACAGGCAAAGTTCTCTGCAGCTGCCCGCAGTGTATCACAGATGCGGTTGCTCTTACAGAAGAATATCTTGCGGAAAACAGATAATCTCATAAAATAAAACAGCAGAATTGTATATTCCCTGTAATCCCGGGACATACAGCTCTGCTGTTTTCTGTTTCTATTCGCTTTTCACTGTCAGATCCTTCACCCATCTGTATTTCTTATAATTCAGGTACACAGCCGGGATCTTTACAACTTCATCCAGACTGATGAGCTTTCTGGTAAAAATGCCGGCGCTCTTTTATTTTTGCCCACGCCTCTTCGTCAAACTTACGGTCTTTCCTGATTTTCTATTTCATCTCGATCTTAAACAGTCTGGCCGCTTTTTCCTGTGGCATCTTCACTACAAGATTTCCATTTTCGATCTTATATCCGCACATCTCTTCCTTCGGATAGATCACGGATACTCTGCGGACCTGCTCTGCATTTTCCAGCGGGATCACAGCTTCTGTTGTTCTCGGTGTCCATACCGAAAGATAGGTATTCTTCTCTGCTTTCACTCCGTAAGCAAGAACTTCAGATTTCAGAGTTCCAAAACCAAGCGGGAAGAACGGCACGCCGTCACGGACTTCCTCACGGATCTCCTTATACAGGGAGATTCCCTCCTTCATACGGTTCATGGAATTTTCGCCCAGCTTCCATACCATACCGCTGATATATGGGCGGAGAAGCATACCATTTACTACATTGTAGATCACATGCTCTTCTTCATCCTCATACGGATATACCCACATACCACCCTGCTCCGGAGTTACCGCACTGGCTACATTGGCAGCGATATTGGCATTGTAGAGATAATCTGTCTGATCACTGGTAGACTGCAGGCTTAAGATCTTCAGCATACCATAATCCATACGCTGTCCGCCGGAACCGCAGTTCTCCACAACAAGCTCCGGATGATCCCGGAAGATTTCCTCATACCACTGGTGAAGACATTCATAATGCTCACGGATGGCATCTGCACAGCTGTCACTGTTCAGATCACTTCCATATCCCATGGTTACGTTATAGTCCACTTTAAAGTACTCTACACCGTAATCATTGATCAGCCTGTCTACTACATCACGGCAATATTTCCGTACCTCCGGATTGCGGAAATCCAGCATATAGCGTTTATTGTCAATGTGGCGTTTTCCATGACGGCAGACAAACCAGTCATCCGGAAGCTTGTTTGCCAGCTCGCAGGCAACTCCCATAACCTCGATTTCCAGCCAGAGTCCCATTTTCAGGCCTTTACTGTGTGCATGATCGCAGACTTCTTTCAGACCATTGGGGAATCTTCCGGATGCTTCTTTCCATTCTCCGACACGGTCCCACCAGAATCCATCGTCATACCAGCCTGCATCCAGGCAGTAATATTCGCATCCGAGCTCTGCTGCCTTGTCAATGATGGAAAGCTCCCGCTCCGTTGTAGGGTCTCCCATCAGGCAGTTCATGTAATCATTAAATACCACGTTCAGCTTCTCATCGTCCGTATTCGGTCTGCGTACTTTTCTCCGATATCTGGTCAGTGCCGCTGCTGCCGGATTCAGGCCACCTTTTACAACCGCTGCCCCTGCCGGAACGGTTGTAAAGCTTTCTCCCGGTTTCAGATTCTTATACCAGCCATGCTCCTGCTCTGTGGCGCCGCTTAAGGCAAGATACAGATTTCCGCCCTGTGCAGAGCCATATTCTGCCAGCCACTGTCCGGAGCTTTCAATCTGGAAAATATACGTCTCCCCTGTTTCTCTGTCCTCGGCAATTCCCATGGGAAGATACTCACAGGTAGACCAGGTGCCCTTTCCACTGTAACAATAACGGTTCAGGCCATATCCCTGATGATTGAAGCCATCTACGACCATTCCGTTTAAATTCAGCGTTTCTGCATCGTATTTCTGCCACTGTGCCTCACAGCACCAGCTGTTAAACGGCACATAGATATCTGTTTTTTTATAATAAGGCTTCTCGCCGCCTCTGGAGATTCCCTGATACATAAAAGAAGAAACATAGGTCAGCCCCTGATTCTCGCTTCCCTCGTTGATGATTTCTGTCCAGGTCTGTACTGCCGGCACTCCGTCAAACAGGCGCATATGATATACTGCCTTCAGCTTTTCCGGGGAAATCATTACGATCTCCAGCTCTTTTCCGCCGGCCTGTGCCTTCAGCTCATGGTTCTCATAAACAAAATCCACAGAGGACTGATTGATGTTGTTTTTGTAGGCATGCATGTTTAAGCTTCCTGTGCCGCTTCTGTGGATCTCAACAGCCGGATAACAGATATCCTCCTTCGGCTCCATGACTGCTTTTTTTACTTCCTGTGAAGAAAAATCTGCCAGCTCTACCACGCCATTTTCCCGGATACGAAACTGGATATCCAGGCCATTCTCATGTAATTCGATCATTTTCATGTTTTCATTTTTATAGCTCATAGAAAATACCCTCCGTTTTTCTGATTCTGATCACAGTATAATATCTGTTTTTTTATAAGGTGACAGGTATCATCCCCTGAATGTAAAAATGCAATATATTGTCGTATTTATTTTTGCGTGATATACTGTTTGCTGACAGTAAAGAGTACAGTCAGTCAGACATGTAGGGCGATTTAATCGAATATCTGCATCTGTCCGACTCGCAATTTACAGCTGAAATATTTACATTCCGCTTCGCAGTATACTCAGGAGGTTTTTTCATGCCAGATATTTTCCAGGGCTCTTCCCGATATTTCCATATTTCTGCTTTTTATGCTCTCTCCCTGCCTTATTATCATATGGAGCATCACACACATTCCAGCTATGAGATCATGTATATCACCTCCGGTTCCTGCCGGGTTTTCTGCCTGGATGGCACACAGGACACGGAATTCTCTCTGAAATCCGGGCAATTTATCTTTATCCGGCCGGATGTACCTCACAGGCTGGAGATTCCGGATGGTTTTCCCTGCTCGATCCTGAATCTGGAATTTTCCCTTACTCCCGAAAAAAGTCCGGTTGCTCTGGAGCTTCTCCTGAAAAAGGATCCCGGATTTTCCTGGTTCTGGAATTTTACGGAATCCTCCCAGGGCTTTTGCTCCGGCGCGGATTCCCGCAGCTTCGGATACAGCCTGAAGGATCTGCTCACCTTTTTACAACAAAATTCCGGTCAGATACAAAAGGAAGAATTTCTCTTCTTTCTTCTTTTCAGCCGCATGCTTACAGAGCTTGCATTCTGCGCTCGCTCCAGCCGGAGTACCCAGGGAATCGTCTATCTGAAAAAAGCGCTCCGCTATATTGACGAGCATTATCTGGAAGACATTGATATTCCTGCCATCTCCGCATATGCAGGGATCAACAAATCCTACCTGCAGGCGCTCTTTACAGAAAAAAACGGCTGCACCATCAATACCTATATCAACCGCAAGCGTATGGAACAGGCCTCCTTTCTTCTGTGCAACAGTACTCTGCACATTACGGATATTGCCTTTTCTTCCGGATACAACAGCCGGCAGCATTTTGCACATACCTTCGAAAAATTTTATCATATGAGCCCCTCCAGGTACCGAAGCCTTCATACCCGGCCTCTCCGTTCGGATACCCAAAAGAAACGCTATCATATGACTGACGGACTGATGTTGGAAAGCGAACCCTTTCCTCAGGAATAAAACTTACTTCATACACCTACACCTTCAGGCTGATACCTGCGATCCACGTCTGAGCAGCCAAAAAAAACGGCCAGGTACGAAGCTCTTATCTCTTCGATAACCTGGCCGGCTTTTTATATTTATTGTCAAGCGGATATTCGCAATCCTGCAGAGGACTCACTTGATTCGGTTAAAAATTTTCTATGGAAGCAGATTCTGCATACTCTTCAGGCTGATCGCCAGTGTGGAGGTATTATGCAGAAGTGCGGATGAAGTCGGCTGCAGGATACCTGCAACGCCACAGGCGATAAGACCTGCGTTAAAGGTAATAATAAAACGGTAATTGCGTCTGATACGCTTCATCAGTGCATTGCTGATCTCTTTCAGAACAACAAGCTCCTGAAGATCATCTGCACCTACAGTAATATCTGCGATCTCCCGGGCAATTTCAGCACCATCACTGATGGCGATACCGACATTGGCTGCGGAAAGTGCCGGAGAATCATTGATTCCGTCACCTACCATGATAACCTTTCTTCCGGCTGCCTTTTCTTTTTCGATGAAGTTGGCCTTATCCTCCGGAAGTACCTCGGAATAATATTCGTCCACTCCCACACGTCTGGCAATGGCTGCTGCTGTACGCTCACTGTCCCCTGTCATCATAACGATCTTGGAAATCCCTGCCCCGCGCAGTGCTTCTACAGAAGCTTTCGCCTCCTCACGAAGAGGATCTTCAATACAGATCACGGCTGCAAGGCGTCCGTCAATGGCAAGATACAGGTGGGAATACTCTTCCGGAATATTGTCGAATTTCTCCTTGCCATCCTCCGGGATCAGACATTTCTCATCTTCAAATACAAAGTGATAGCTTCCGATCACGGCCTTATGGTCTTCGATCGTAGTGGAAATTCCATGCGCTACTACATATTCAACCTTTGAATGCATCTCCTCATGGGCCAGATGCTTCTTCCTGGCAGCACTGACAACAGCCTTGGCCATGGAGTGTGGGAAATGCTCTTCCATACATGCGGCGATACGCAGCATCTCCTCCGGATCATTGTTGTCAAAAGGAACCACATCCACAACGGTTGGCTTCGCCTTTGTCAGAGTTCCTGTCTTATCAAATACGATGGTATCTGCCTCAGCCATTGCTTCCAGATATTTACCGCCCTTAACTGTAGCCTTATGGGTACCGGCCTCACGGATTGCAGACAATACAGAGATCGGCATTGCAAGCTTAAGCGCGCAGGAGAAATCCACCATCAGGATCGCAAGGGCCTTGGTGGCATTTCTGGTAAGGAGATATGTAAGTGCTGTTCCTCCAAGAGTATAGGGAACCAGCTTATCTGCCAGATGCTCTGCCTTTCCCTCCAAAGAAGATTTCAGCTTCTCAGACTCCTCGATCATGGTAACGATCTTGTCATAGCGGCTGGAACCACCTACCGTCTTTACGCGGATGGTGATCTCACCTTCCTCCACAACAGTGCCTGCATAGGCAACGCTACCCTCTTTCTTGCATACAGGTACAGACTCACCGGTAAGAGAAGCCTGGTTGACCATAGCCTCTCCATCTGTAACACTTCCGTCAAAAGGAATTACGGTACCCATACGTACAACAACCTCATCTCCCGGCTGGACCTCTCCGGACTCTACCAGGATCTCCTGATCCTCTTTCTTCAGCCATACCCTGCCAACATTCAGGGACATGGTTCTTGCAAGATCACCTACGGATTTCTTATGCGTCCACTCTTCCAAGATCTCTCCGATTCCAAGCAGGAACATGATGGAGCCTGCAGTACCAAAGTCCTGACGTAATACAGACACTCCAATTGCAGTGGCATCCAGGACCGGCACCTCGATCTTACGGTGAAGAAGTGTATCGATTCCCTTCCAGATATATTTCAGGGAAGTAGCTGTTGTATAAATGGCATTCAGCGGATATGGCAGAAAAAGCCTTCTTCCGTAATGGCAGATCACCTTGGAGATCAGCTTCTCCTGATATTCTGCATTCAGTGCTCTCCCTGAGCTCTGCAGCACCTGCGAAGGAACCTCTACATCCTGATAATGAAATTCGCTGATACCACGGATAACCGCAGCTCTGCTACCCCGATAATTTACAACTGCGTCACAGGTTCTCTCGTATACCTTGGCAGAAGCCACTCCATCAAGATTCTCGAGATAATACAACAGCGTATCTGCCTGCCCGTAGCTCATCCTCTTCTGAGCAAGATGGATACGAAGCCGGCCTCTTGTCTCATGTTTGATATAAAATTTCACGGAAAATCGCCTCTTTACTCAGCTGTCTCTTCTGCTGTCTCTTCTGCTGTTTCTTTGAATGCATCCTCATCTGCAGTTTCCTCTGCTTCTGTCTCAACATCCTCTACAGCCTCTTCAGCTGCTGCTCTTTCCTCATTGATCTCCTTAGCTTCAGCATAAATATCTTCAGCATTCTCCTGAAGATTCGTAGCTGTTTTCATGATGCAGTCCTTAGCTCTTAAAACGGCTGCTGTGCATCCTGTGTAAAGCTTCTTCGCATCCTTGCTTGTGAGGATCTTGATTCCTGCTGTTCCGAAAAGAACGCCTGCTGCAAAAAGTCCTGATTTTTTGAATTTAAAGTCTGCCATAATAATTTCCTCCTGATATATGATTTTTATTTTTTTCTGATTCCCGGTGAGGATTTTTCATGTCCGCCCCGATATTTTCATTATTATAAAATGTCTGTAAAAAAAAGTCCAGTGTTTTTTGTGTGAATTCAACACAATTCGTTAAATTTTCAGTTATTTTTACCTAACAGTTAATTTTTACTAATAGTTTAATCTATCTAATTCTTAGTCTGTACAAACCTCTTCTTTCCTATTATATTGTGCCATAGCTTTTCCATACTCACCCGACCTCATGAACAGGCAGCAGCGCCAGAGTACGGATATTCTGTTCACTGATCTCCCCGCAGGCCCGAAGTCCTGCAAGGATCACTTCATTAAGCTTCTGTCCGGACAGATGGCATATCGTATCATCATCCAGTTCTACTGTGCAGACGCCTTTTGTGCTGCATGCCACGCGATACATATTCTTTCGACTGATAGCACCGATGGATTCCAGCGTATTGACCATACGGTATACTGTAGCTACACCGATCTTCGGATCCAGTGCGGAAGCCCTGTAATAGATTTCCTTACAACAGGAGCACTCTCCCTCCAGGATAATGTCCAGAAGAATCTTTCTCTGTCTGGTGATGCGGAGCCCCTTCTCCTTCAGTTTCTCTATAATAAGATCCCTCTGCATCTCTGTATGTCGGTAGCATCCTGTTTTTTTCTCTTCTGTTTCGGCTTCTGCAATATGCATTCTGATCCCTCCTTTATTGAGAAAACTTTTCTTTTATCTAATAAGTTAGTATACTCCAACTTAGGTTAGTTGTAAATAACTCATTTGAACTTTTTTACATATTGAGGATTCTGCCTGAATACCATATAATGTTTCGTGAACCTGTACATAGGAAACCGTCGTTTTGACAAAATGACGAAAAATCCCCTTTCGTTTTTTCGTCAGAATGACAAGAAACTGCCGGAAACTTTGTAAGATTCAGCTCTAGCCCTTTTCTCTCATTTTCGATATACTGTTAACCAGCAAAGGAAATTACGTAAAAAACAATATATTAATTTTGGAGGGAAACAACAATGGCAAGTTTATCATTATCTCACATTAATAAAACTTATCCGAACGGCTTCCAGGCAGTTAAAGATTTCAACCTGGAGATCGAAGACAAAGAATTCATCATCTTCGTAGGACCATCCGGATGTGGAAAATCTACAACACTTCGTATGATCGCAGGTCTTGAGGAGATCAGCGGTGGTACACTTAAGATCGGTGACAAAGTCATGAACGATGTTGAGCCTAAGGACCGTGATATCGCAATGGTATTCCAGAACTACGCTCTGTATCCTCATATGACTGTTTATGATAACATGGCATTCGGACTTAAACTTCGTAAAGTTCCGAAGGATCAGATTGACAAAGCTGTTCGTGAAGCAGCAAGAATCCTTGACCTTGACAAACTTCTTGATCGTAAACCGAAGGCTCTTTCCGGTGGTCAGAGACAGCGAGTTGCTATGGGACGTGCTATCGTTCGTAATCCTAAGGTATTCCTTATGGATGAGC
>ERZ857750.3773-NODE-3773-length-12129-cov-4.204986_pt1 | contig 12129 bp, 9 predicted proteins | sample MGYA00519915_ERZ857750 | MGnify/ENA primary metagenome ERZ857750 (study PRJEB31778, sample SAMEA3449358) | human gut metagenome | biome: human gut; feature: human-associated habitat; material: faeces | place: United Kingdom | collected 2010/2012 ... | reverse complement strand
AGCAGGATCAGACTCTGCAGGTTTCGTCTCATTAAGTTCCGGTGAAGGTGAAACGGTATCGGTCATGATATCTGTAGCAGGATCTTCTTCAATGGGGACTACGTGTGGGTGGTCTCCCTGCAGGGCATCCAGCTTTTGGCGTCGTCGCTTCCGTTCTGCCTCTAAGGTTTCTTCCCGGTCGACCTGCTCTTTTGCTTTGCGAAGCTTTTTATTGAGCTTGCCAGGAGTGTCGGCTGGTTTGTGAAGGATAAAGAGCGATCGAAGAAGTTCTCGATCCAGACCGCAATTCTTGCAGCTGTTGCCCTTATTGATATGACCGCAGCTGCAGGACCAGTAGTCTCCAAATTCTTCAAACCAGTATTTCGGCTTGGTAGGTGCACTGGCAAAGTGTTCTAAGATATCTTCATAGATCTCATCGTCAGGCGTTAAAGGACGGGGCTCATAAACCTTTGTCTTTTTTGCCGGATGCCCCCCGTTTCCAGATACATTTTTTTCTTCGGAAGAAATGTGGATCCTAGTATTTTTAGGAATCGTATCTGAGGGCGATTGGACGCGAAGGCGTTCCGAATTTTCCTCGTTGGAAATATCGCTTTTACCGACAGAACTTTCGGAATTTTCATTGAGAATTTTCTCGTCCTTTCGAATATCTTCAAATAGAGTTTTCGTATCAAATTCTTTTTTGTGCTTCCATTGCTTGTGATTTTTCAACGTTTTCTGCTCCTGTTTCGGTATGCATAGTTTAATATTGTTATTATATCAATAAAGTGAACGATTCACAAGCACTTTACGGGGTGATAAAATCCGATAAATATTGAAATTTCAACGAATCCAAAGTTTTTTCTTGTATTTTGTATAATTTTCAGTACATGGTTGACAAACCCTGGCAGTTACGGTAAAGTTTATAGTGCTTAGTACCGTTTAGTACTAACATTATTTTTGCTATTTATTAGGTATAAAAATGAAAAAAGTCGTGTTGTTTTAGACAATAATGCAAACTGAGTTGGAGGGAAATTATGACACAGCGAAGAATGAAAACTATGGACGGAAACACTGCGGCAGCGCACGTATCCTATGCGTTTACCGATGTTGCGTCGATTTATCCGATCACCCCGTCTTCTACGATGGCAGAAGTAGTTGACGAGTGGGCTGCATATGGAAGAAAGAATATATTTGGACAGACGGTCAAGGTTGCAGAAATGCAGTCAGAAGCCGGAGCAGCCGGAGCAGTACATGGATCTCTGGCCGCTGGAGCACTGTCCACCACATATACTGCATCACAGGGTCTTCTTCTGATGATCCCGAACATGTATAAAATCGCAGGAGAACTGCTGCCGGGCGTATTTCATGTAGCAGCAAGAAGTATATCTACTCATGCACTTTGCATTTTCGGAGATCATTCGGATGTAATGTCATGCAGACAGACTGGTTTTGCAATGCTGGCTTCCGGTTCTGTGCAGGAGGTTATGGATCTTGGCGGTATCGCACATCTTTCTGCTATTAAGGGACGTGTTCCGTTCCTGCATTTCTTCGATGGATTCCGTACATCTCACGAGATCCAGAAAATCGAAGTGTTCAGCTATGAGGATTTCAAGAAACTGGTAGACTGGGATGCAGTGCAGGAATTCCGTGACAGAGCTTTGAATCCGGAACATCCTGTTATTCGAGGAACTGCACAGAACCCGGATATCTTCTTCCAGGGAAGAGAAGCTTCCAATAAATTCTATGATGCCATTCCGGAAATCGTAGTAGATTATATGGATAAAGTAAGCGAACTGACAGGTAGAAGCTATAAGCCGTTTGACTATGTTGGTGCTCCGGATGCAGAAAACATCATCGTAGCGATGGGATCTGTATGTGAAACCATCGAAGAAACCATGAACAAAATGGTTGCAGAGGGTCACAGAGTTGGTCTGATCAAGGTTAGACTGTACAGACCGTTCGTTAAGAAGTATTTTATGGACGTATTGCCGAGAACAGTAGAACGTATCGCCGTTTTAGACAGAACCAAGGAGCCTGGTTCCCTGGGTGAGCCGCTTTATCAGGATGTAAAGACTCTGCTTTACGGAGAGAGAAATGCTCCGGAAGTTTACGGAGGGCGTTACGGACTGGGCTCTAAGGACACGACACCGGGTATGGTACATGCGATCTATGACAACCTGTATCATAAGAAACCAAAGAACCACTTCACGATCGGTATCGAAGATGATGTAACAGGTCACTCTCTGCCGTATACGGAAGGTATCGCCAGAGAACCGGAAGGCACTATCAAGTGTAAGTTCTGGGGTCTGGGTTCTGATGGTACAGTAGGTGCGAACAAAACTGCTATCAAGATCATTGGTGATAAGACGGATATGTATGCCCAGGGATATTTCGCATACGACTCCAAGAAATCCGGAGGTCTGACAGTATCTCACCTGAGATTCGGGGAGCATCCGATTCAGTCCACTTATCTTATCAACCAGGCGGATTTCGTAGCCTGCCATAACCAGGCATACATCAGACAGTACGATATGTTGAAGGATCTGAAAAAGGGTGGAACGTTCCTGCTTAACTGCCTGTGGTCCGATGAAGAAATCGACCAGATGCTCCCAGCAAAAGTGAAGAGAGATCTGGCAAAGAAAAACATTAATTTCTATGCTATCGATGCATGGAAAATCGCAGAAGATGTTGGCCTTGGAACCAGAATCAACATGGTAATGCAGGCTGCATTCTTTAAACTGACAGGTGTTATTCCTATTGAAAAGGCAGTAGAATACCTGAAAGAAGGTATCGAAAAAACATATAAGAAAAAGGGACAGAACATCGTAGACATGAACTGTGCTGCAGTAGATCAGGGAATCACTGCGATCCGCAAGATCGATATTCCGGAAAGCTGGATCGATGTAGAAGATCCAAGAGAAAAATACGAAGAACTGCCTGAATTTATCGAGGATATCCTGATCCCGATGAATCGTCAGGAAGGTGACGATCTGCCGGTAAGCGCATTTGATGGAATCGAAGATGGTACATTCCCATCTGGAACTGCTGCATACGAAAAGCGTGGTGTAGCTGTATACCTGCCTGAATGGCAGCCGGATAAATGTATCCAGTGTAACCAGTGCTCCTTCGTATGTCCGCATGCTGCCATCAGACCGATGCTGCTGGATGAAGCAGAAAAGGCGGCAGCTCCGGAAGGTTTTGTGACCATCAAGGCGAACGGCAAAGGCATGGAAGGGCTGCAGTACAGAATGCAGCTGTCTGCTCTGGACTGCCTGGGCTGCGGAAACTGTGCGGATATCTGTCCTGCAAAGGAAAAGGCGCTCGTTATGGAACCTTACGCTGATGTTGTTAAAGAGGCAGAAAACTGGAAGTACGGTATCAAGATTTCCAGAAAAGAAGAGCGGGTCGATACTCATACAGTTAAGGGAAGTCAGTTCGCAAAACCGTATATCGAATTCTCAGGTGCTTGTTCCGGATGCGGTGAAACTCCGTACGCAAAACTGATCACTCAGTTATTCGGTGATAGAATGTATATTGCAAACGCAACAGGATGTTCCTCTATCTGGGGTAACTCTTCACCGTCCACACCATACACAGTAACTCCGGAAGGAAAAGGACCGGCTTGGTCAAACTCCCTGTTCGAGGATGCTGCAGAGTTTGGTTATGGTATGCTTCTTGCAAACAATGCATTAAGAGGTGCATTAAAAGAGAAAGTAGAAGATGTTGTTGCTAACGGAACTAACGAAGATGTAAAAGCTGCCGGCCAGGAATGGTTAGATACTTACGGATGCGGCGTTACAAACGGACCTGCTACTGACAAGCTCATCAAAGCTTTAGAGGCATGCGGTTGTGACAAAGCTCAGGAAATCCTTGCTCAGAAAGACTTCCTTGGAAAGAAATCCCAGTGGGTATTCGGTGGTGACGGATGGGCTTACGATATCGGATTCGGTGGCGTAGATCATATCCTTGCAAGTGGCAAAGATATCAACGTAATGGTATTTGATACTGAGGTATATTCCAATACAGGTGGACAGTCTTCCAAATCTACAAACATCGGTGCAATTGCTCAGTTCGCAGCAGGTGGTAAAGATGTTAAGAAGAAAGACCTTGCTTCCATCGCAATGAGCTATGGTTATGTGTATGTAGCACAGATCGCAATGGGTGCTGATATGAATCAGTGCGTGAAAGCAATCGCTGAGGCTGAAGCATATCCGGGACCGTCTCTGATCATTGCTTATGCTCCATGTATCAACCATGGTATCAAGATTGGTATGAGCAAAGCTCAGACAGAGGAGAAGAATGCAGTAGCAGTAGGTTACTGGAATAACTTCCGTTACAATCCGGCTCTGGCTGCTGAAGGCAAGAATGCATTCACTCTTGACAGCAAAGCTCCAAGCGGAGATTACAAAGCATTCCTGAACGGAGAGGTTCGTTACAATGCTCTTGTAAGACAGGATCCGGAGAAAGCAGATCGTCTCTTTGAGAAATCTGAAGAAAATGCAAAGGCAAGATACGCTTACCTGAACAAACTCGTAAAACTTTACGGAACAGAAGAGTAAGAATTTCATCTCAGTCTGATTTGTAAATATTTCGAATGATAATAAGAGGTATGCCGCTTTGGCGGCATGCCTCTTTTACTGTCTTCAGGAGTGGAGGGACTGGAAAAAAAGGTTGATGTTATATCACAAATTGGTTACAATGGTACAGAATGAAAGGATGAAATGAATGAAGAAAAAAGAGCATAAGATCGACAGTGTCGAACCGGGCAGCATTGCGGATGAGATGGGAATTGAAGCCGGGGATGTATTGCTGACTGTCAACGGAAAGCCGATCCAGGATGTGTTTGATTATCATTTTCTGATCAATGACGTGACATTGAACCTGTTGATCCGGAAACCGGATGGTGAAGAGTGGGAACTTGAAATAGAGAAAGATTATTATGAAGATCCGGGTATTGTATTTGAAAATGGTCTGATGGATGATTATAAATCCTGCTATAATAAATGTATTTTCTGTTTTATAGATCAGATGCCGCCTAATATGAGGGAGACATTATATTTTAAAGACGACGATTCCAGACTATCTTTTTTACAGGGGAATTATGTAACTCTGACCAATATGAAGGATGAAGATGTGGAGCGTATAATCACTTATAAACTGGCACCGATCAACGTATCTGTGCATGCAATGAATCCGGAGTTGCGTTGCAAGATGCTGCATAACCGTTTTGCCGGAGAAGCACTGAACAAAATCCGCCGTTTTTATGAGGCAGGGATTGAGATGAACGGTCAGATCGTGCTATGCAAAGGGGTTAATGACGGCGCAGAGCTGGAACGAAGTATCCGGGAGCTGGCAGACTATCTACCCTACATGGAAAGTCTTTCTGTGGTACCTGTGGGATTGACAAAATTCCGGGATGGTTTGTATCCGTTGGAGCCGTTTACAAAGGAGGATGCAAAAGAAGTACTGGAGATGATTCATAAATGGCAGAAAATATGCTATGAAAAACACGGTACACATTTTGTACAGGCATCGGATGAATGGTATCTGCTGGCAGAAGAACCGTTTCCACCGGAAGAAAATTATGATGGATATATTCAGCTGGAAAATGGTGTGGGCATGATTCCATTGTTGGCGAGCGAGTTTGATGCTTGTCTGGAGCTGGAACAGGAAGAGGGAGAAAAAGACCTGTTTCAGTCAAAACGCTCCGGCAGAACCGAAGGTTTTCAACTGTTTGGCAGAAAGAAAAAACAGGTGGCTGCTGAGGGAACATCTGGGTATCGCCGTATTGTATCCATTGCTACCGGAAAATCAGCGGCACCGTTGATGCGGAAGCTGGCAGCAAAGTTTATCTGCCTGCATCCGGATATCAAAGTCAATGTATATCAGATTCGAAATGATTTCTTTGGAGAGATGATTACCGTGTCGGGACTGTTGACAGGACAGGATCTGAAGGCACAGCTGATGGGCCAGGAACTGGGGGATGTATTGTTGCTTCCATGTAATCTGCTGCGCAGCGGAGAAGAAGTATTTTTGGATGATGTGACATTGTCAGAATTGGAAAACGCTTTACAAGTGCCGATTCATATTGTAAAATCAGACGGGCAGTGTCTGTATGAGGAACTGCTTGGTCATAACCTGAACGTAGAATAAGCATTTCCCAGCTTCTGGTGCGTGACGTAACGAAGCAATGGGTAAGCGGATGCTTTATGCGGCAGGAGTTGAGCACTCGCACTGACAGGCTACAAAGCGTCTGCGTTCATGGGCAAGTGGTAAAAGCGGATTGCGAATGTTCGCTTTACAGATCTATAGAAGTAACTTGAGGTTAAACAGAATTCGAAAAGAGATGAGGTATAAAATATGAGTAAACCGGTTGTAGCGGTTGTGGGACGTCCGAATGTAGGAAAGTCTACGTTATTCAATGCCCTGGCAGGAGAACGTATTTCCATCGTGAAGGATACACCGGGTGTCACAAGAGACCGTATTTATGCAGATGTGGAATGGTTGAACCATTCCTTTACTATGGTAGATACTGGCGGTATTGAGCCGGACAGCAAGGATGTAATCCTGTCACAGATGCGTGAACAGGCAGAAATCGCCATTGCTACTGCGGATGTAATCCTTTTTATGACAGATGTACACCAGGGTTTGGTGGATGCGGATGCGAAAGTAGCAGATATGCTGCGCCGTTCGCACAAACCTGTGGTTCTGGTAGTGAACAAAGTGGACAGTTTCCAGAAATATATGTCCGATGTCTATGAGTTTTATAATCTTGGAATCGGTGATCCGCTTCCAATTTCTGCAGCATCCCGCCTTGGAATCGGTGATATGCTGGAGGAGGTTGTAAAGCATTTTCCGGCGTCGGCCCAAGAAGAAGAGGAAGATTCCAGACCAAAGGTAGCCATTATCGGAAAACCAAACGTAGGAAAATCTTCATTGGTCAACAAGTTGGCAGGCGAAGCCCGTGTAATCGTATCTGATATCGCAGGGACAACCCGTGATGCCATTGATACAGAAGTGAAATATAATGGCAAAGAGTATATTTTTATTGATACTGCGGGTCTGCGCCGCAAAAATAAAATCAAAGAAGAAATCGAACGTTACAGCATCATTCGTGCGGTAACAGCGGTGGAGCGCGCAGATGTGGTTGTTATTGTTATCGATGCCACAGAAGGTGTCACTGAGCAGGATGCGAAGATCGCAGGCATTGCTCATGAGCGGGGAAAAGGTATCATTATTGCAGTAAATAAGTGGGATGCCATTGAAAAAGATGACAAGACGATTTATAAACATACAAATAAGATCCGTGAAATTTTAAGTTTTATGTCTTATGCGGAGATTATGTTTATATCTGCTAAGACGGGGCAGCGCCTGAACAAAATGTTTGAAATGATCGATATGGTTCTGGAGAACAATGCAATGCGTGTGGCTACCGGCGTCTTAAATGAGATTATGACAGAAGCAGTGGCAATGCAGCAGCCACCTTCTGATAAAGGTAAACGTCTGAAACTGTATTACATTACACAGGTTGCAGTAAAACCGCCAACATTTGTCATTTTTGTAAATGATAAAGAACTGATGCATTTTTCCTATACGAGATATCTGGAAAACAGAATCCGTGATACTTTTGGGTTCAAAGGAACGGCTCTGAAATTTATCATCCGTGAGAGAAAGGAAGATAAATAATGGTAGTATTTCGAATCATCAGTGCTCTGTTAGGCTACCTGTTTGGTTTATTTCCTACCGGAGTTCTGTATGGAAATGCCCATCATGTGGATATCCGTTCCAAGGGCAGCGGCAATACCGGTACGACAAATTCCCTGCGTGTCCTTGGGTGGAAAGCCGGCGTGATCGTATTTCTCGGTGACTGTCTAAAGGCAGTTGCAGCTATGGCCATTATTTGGTTTGTGGCAAAAGACCGTTATCCGGACACGGTGAAATTGCTGGAACTGTATGCGGGATTTGGTGCGGTTCTGGGACATAATTTTCCATTTTATATGAAGTTTAAAGGTGGGAAAGGTATTGCCAGCAGTGTGGGAATCATTTTTACATTTGACTGGAGAATGGTTCCAATCTGTGCAATTCTCTTTTTTGCATCTGTGGTACCAACGGGATTTATGTCTTTGGGCTCCCTTGGAATCCTCAGTGGATTTTTTGTACAGACCATTGTGTTTGGGCAGATGGGGTGGCTGAAGATTGCTACACAGTTTTTGCCGGAAGTCTATGTGCTTACCGGTATTCTGACAGCACTGGCATTTTGGCAGCATCGGACGAATATCAAACGTCTGGCAACCGGAACGGAGAATAAATTCCGCCCGGCGAAAAAATAATGGCAGTTGCGGATAATAGGTATGTATTATACAATGATAGTATAAGAAAAAACATATCATAGGGCAGGGACTACCCGAATAAACGCCTGTGGAGATAATAGATTACAAGGTCTGTGAAGCAGGAGATCCATTGGATTTAGACAATGGGGAAGTTCACCTCAGTCTGAGTTGAGACTCCCACTTCTGCAAGTGGTGAGTAATAACAAATCTTTCTCAGTGGGAGTTCAATCTCCGACTGAGATAAACGCTCCGCGAGGATGTGCAGTGATTCTGAGAAGAATATGTCAGCTTTCGCTGACCAGAATCACGCACCAAGTCTCACGTGCGTTCGACTTGAATGGTATATAGTAAAAACGGATAACAGGGAGGCAGAAAATGGCAGAAATAGGTGTAATCGGTGCCGGAAGCTGGGGAACAGCGTTGGCAGTAGTTCTGGCCCATAATGGACATCAGGTAACTGTATGGTCAATTTTGGAAGAAGAAGTGGAAATGCTGACCAGAGAGCATGAGCATAAAGATAAGCTTCCGGACGTAAGAATCCCGGAGACAGTGACATTCACCACGGACCTGAAGACTGCGGCAGAGGGAAAAGAAATGGTTGTATTGGCAGTACCATCACCCTTTACCAGAAGTACAGCACACAATCTGGCCGAGTTTATCACAGAGGGGCAGTTGATTGTTATCGTGTCCAAGGGTATTGAAGAAAGTACCTTGATGATTCAGTCTGAGATTGTGGAACAGGAGATTCCGCAGGCAGATGTAGCAGTTATGTCGGGTCCGAGTCATGCGGAGGAAGTTGGTCGTGGTTTACCGACTACTGTGGTGGCAGGTGCACATACAAAACAGTCTGCTGAGCAGGTCCAGACGTTCTTTATGAACGAAGTGTTTCGTGTCTATACAAGTCCGGACATGCTGGGGATAGAGTTGGGGGCTTCCCTGAAAAATGTTATTGCGCTGGCAGCCGGAATGGCAGACGGACTTGGCTATGGTGATAACACAAAAGCGGCTCTGATCACCCGTGGAATCAAGGAAATCAGCCGCTTAGGCGTTGCTATGGGTGCAAATACCGAGACATTGAACGGATTGTCCGGCATCGGTGATCTTATCGTAACCTGTGCCAGCCGTCACAGCCGGAACCGAAAAGCCGGTATGTTGATCGGCCGTGGCTATTCGATGCAGCAGGCAATGGATGAGGTGAAAATGGTCGTGGAAGGTGTTTATTCAGCGAAAGCTGCCATTGCCCTCGCTAAAAAATATGAAATCAATATGCCGATTATTGAACAGGTGAATGCTGTGCTTTTCGAAAATCAGCCGGCTAAAGATGCTGTAATGGAACTGATGTTGAGGGATAAAAAGGCAGAACATGAGGATATTCTGTGGTAGCGTGTGTTTTACTGCGTTCATGAGCAAGTAGCAAAAGCGGATTGCGAATGTCCGCTTTACTGAAAAAATATCCGGGAAAAGCAGATGACAGAACATATGATTGGGGGATGACAGAATGCTGATACAATGCGGAAAATGTGGTAAAATGTATGATTATGACAAGTACAGCGGGATTTGCCCGAAGTGTGCGCGGTATAACCGGTTGGACAGTCGGGAGGATATGGAACAAAACATGCATGACAGATATGATACCGGGAGTCATCCGCATCAGCATGACTGGTATCAGGAACCCAAAAATACTTACAAGCACAGTCCGAAGTCCTATGCACATGAGGAAGAGAAACGTGAAACTGGGTGGAAGTCAGCTGACAGATCCGATAACAGCAAAATCAGAAAGCATATGGGAGTAAAAATTTTCGTTATTGTGATATGTATGATCGTCGGTATTTCGGCAGTAGCAGCGGTTCTGTTTTCTCATGTACAGGATATTTTCAATGATGGATGGGAGATTCGTGATCAGGAATACGAACAGACAGAGGAAGTGATTGATCCGGAATATCAAAACCGCATTTATGTAGATTATGCATGGGCGGATTATCTGGGAGATGAACTCAGCGAGGTAGACTGGGAGGAATATGTGAATGATTATTTCACAGAGGCTACCGATGGAGAACTGGAACAGCTTTCCACACTTACGGCAGAACCCGGATATGTGTATTATCTGATTTCTATAAATATCAAAAACAATCTGCCTGAAACATATAATCTGTCATACCTGACGGCTGATCTGATCAGTTTCTGGTCCGATGAAGATATGGATGGTAATCCAGACACTTATTATCCGGTGGAAAAACTGTTTACTATCAGTCAGCCGGAGACGGAGTCCATGGATAATAATTATATCGATGTACTTGTGGCAGTTCCGGAAGAACTGGAAGATCTTTATGGTGCTTGTGCCTTGAATGACAATACAGAAGAATTTGATTGTTATTTATATCAGGATTAAGATGATAAAATCATTGATATAAAATACATAAAAGCAGTAGGAGACCTGGTGTTTACAGAGGATACCAGGTCTTCTTAGCGTAATTACGTAATCAGAATTGTGCTTATCAATAAATGGAGGAAGATAAAATGGAAAACATTCGAATTAAATATTTTACGGATAGAATTGATAAACTGGAGTATATCGACGGAAAATCTGACTGGATTGATTTGCGAGCCAGCGAGACCGTAGAATTAAAGGCTGGTGAATTTAAGTTGATTCCGCTGGGCGTTGCCATGGAGTTGCCGAAGGGATATGAGGCACATGTGGTTCCACGCAGTTCCACCTTTAAAAACTATGGCCTGTTGCAGGTGAACAGCTGCGGCATTATTGATGGTTCTTACTGTGGCGATGAAGATATGTGGCGGATGCCGGTATATGCGACCCGTGATACGGTTGTAAATCTTAATGACAGAATCTGTCAGTTCCGAATTATGCAAAATCAGCCACAGATAGTGTTCCAGGAGGTAAATGCTCTGGGAAACAGTAACCGTGGTGGCTTTGGCAGTACCGGAAAACAATAATCTGCGGTTAAATGTCCACTTTACAAACAAGTTCGTTAAAATGTCAAAAAAATGGGAAACCTATCGGCGTAATGCTGAAAAATTATGAGATATACACAAAAAACTGGCAGAAATAACAAGGTTTTGATGGTAATTTTGTTAAAATACCTGATGACAAAAGAAACACAATTTGTTAAAATAACAACGTAAAGCAAAGCAGTGGTTTTGTGGAGAATTATTTTATGGAGGGTAATTAAAAATGGCAGAATTATCATTGAAACACGTTTATAAGAGATATCCAAACGGTTTTGAGGCTGTAAAGGATTTCAACCTTGATGTAGCAGATAAAGAATTTATCATCTTCGTAGGTCCATCTGGATGTGGTAAATCTACAACACTTCGTATGATCGCAGGTCTGGAGGAAATTTCTGAAGGTGAGTTCGATATCGACGGTAAAAGAATGAACGATGTTGAACCGAAAGACAGAGATATTGCCATGGTATTCCAGAACTATGCATTATATCCTCATATGACAGTATATAATAATATGGCATTTGCGTTAAAATTAAGAAAAGTTCCGAAAGACGAGATCGATAAAAAAGTTCGTAACGCAGCAAGAATCCTTGATCTTGAGAAATTACTGGATCGTAAACCAAAAGCTCTTTCCGGTGGACAGAGACAGCGTGTTGCCATGGGACGTGCTATTGTGCGAGAACCGAAAGTATTCCTGATGGATGAGCCGCTTTCCAACCTGGATGCAAAATTAAGAGTACAGATGCGTTCTGAGATTTCTTCCTTACATCAGAGACTTGGTGCAACTATCATCTATGTAACACATGATCAGACCGAGGCTATGACACTTGGTACAAGAATCGTTGTTATGAAAGAC
>ERZ857750.3772-NODE-3772-length-12129-cov-20.959334_pt1 | contig 12129 bp, 10 predicted proteins | sample MGYA00519915_ERZ857750 | MGnify/ENA primary metagenome ERZ857750 (study PRJEB31778, sample SAMEA3449358) | human gut metagenome | biome: human gut; feature: human-associated habitat; material: faeces | place: United Kingdom | collected 2010/2012 ... | reverse complement strand
TCGAGCGGCCGCACTCCATCCAGAACCTGCGTGAGAAAATGGGAAAGATGGGAGGCGCCAACTTAAATGGCTGAACGCGAAAAGCTGATTGAGCTGAAAGACCTTCAGATCACCTTTGGCTCCGGTAAGAAGAAATTTGTTGCTGTCGATCATGTCAACTTTGACATCTATAAGGGCGAGACCTTCTCGCTGGTCGGCGAGTCCGGCTCCGGCAAGACCACCATTGGCCGTGCCATCTGCCGCATCAACCCGACCTCCGGCGGCGACATCTTCTTCAAGGGCCAGAAGATCAACGGCAAGATCTCCAAGGAACTGGACAGAGAGGTCATCCGTAAGATCCAGATGATCTTCCAGGACCCCATGGCTTCGCTGAACGAGCGCGCCAAGGTCGAGTATATCATTGCTGAGGGCCTGCTGAACCATCATCTCTACAAGGACCAGGAAGACCTGCATGAAAAGGTGATGAACGCCCTGCATGAGGTCGGCCTGCTGCCGGAGTTTGCCTCCCGCTTCCCCCATGAGTTCTCGGGCGGCCAGCGCCAGCGCATCGGCATTGCCCGTGCTCTGGTCATGGAGCCGGAGTTTATCGTGGCCGATGAGCCCATCTCTGCACTGGATGTCTCCATCCGTGCACAGGTGCTGAACCTGCTGAACGAGATGAAGAAGAGCCGCGGCCTGACCTACCTGTTCATTGCACATGACCTGTCGGTGGTCCGGTTCATCTCGGATCGTATCGCTGTTATCAGCAAGGGCCGCATCGTGGAGCTGGCTGAGGCGGAGGAGCTGTTCCTCCATCCGCTGCATCCCTACACCAAAGCCCTGTTGAGCGCGGTTCCCATCCCTGACCCCAGCCTTGAAAAGCACAAGAAGCTGCTGGTCTATGACCCCTCGATCCACGATTACAGTGTGGATAAGCCGGTCTGGGAAGAGATCGCAAACGGCCACTTCGTGTATGGCAACCAGCGTGAGCTGGAAGGCTACCGCAAGGAGTATGAAAGCCAGCTGTAAGCTGAACCGCTTTCCTGTATTTTAACACAATGACCCCGCCGCGCTGGGAGCTTTCCCGCGCGGCGGGGTTTTGTGCTGTCAGGGAGAAAAAAGAACCGGACGCTTCAAAAACGTCCGGTTCTGCTTTTTGCTATTGGTTCACGCGATCAGGCCTGAGTGGCTGCGTCGAATGCGGCGGCAAACGCATCGTACTGTTCGGTGGTGTAGGCTTCCTCGCTGGTCTCCCAGTTCACAGCCTTGTAGTTGCAGGGACCATACATGGCGTTGATCTTGCTGTACTCGTTGGCGTGGGTCAGGCACCAGGTGATATCGTAGACGGTGGGGAAGATCAGGTTCTCGTCCAGGAAGTAAGCCTCGGCCTTGGCAAATGCGGCGTAGCGCGCATCGGTGTCGTCAACGATGGCACGGCCCTCGTTCACCAGATCGGTGAACTTCTCGTAGGCGGCAACCAGCTCGGTCTGGTAGCTGGCGGGGCCATTGTTCACAATGCCTGCGATGTTGGTCATGTTGCAGCTGTAATAAGCATTGTCGTCGTGAACGATGATCTGGGTCAGGAAGTTGATGGGATCGCCGAAGTCAGCGCCCCAGCCCATGTGGACGAAGCTCTGCAGCTTGGGAGCCACGACTTCCTTCATGGTGGAGGACACGAAGGTGTTGATATCCAGCACGATGAAGTCATCGCCGAAGCTGTCGGTGAAGCACTGCTTCAGCACGGTTGCGCTGTCCAGAGCGGAGGTGGAGCCAGCCAGAATATAGTAGGAGCAGTGAACAGGGAAGGTGACACCAATGGCGCTCAGCTCTTCCATGGCCTGCTTCTTCAGCTCGGTGATGTCGCCGTTGTTGGCGCGCAGGCGCTTCATGGTCTTGCCATCGTAAGCCTCGCCGTCCAGACCCATCTCCTTGGCCACCAGGTTGGTATAGTCGGTGCCGTCAGAGGTGTAGCACAGGCCCTTCATGGTGAAGAAGTCGTTCTCACACTTCAGGGGATTGATGGGGTTGTAACGGGCGAAGAACTTGTTCAGCACCATGCCCTTGGAGAAGCACTGACGGAAGGCCTTGTTGGCAATGGCCTTGTTCCAGTTCTCATCGGGGGTGCCATCGGTGTTCTTCTTGTCGTAGTTGAAGATGAAGCAGTAGCTGAACTTCTTGGCACGCTTTTCGCACAGCTGCTGATTGTACTCGTTGGAAGGATCGGACTGAATGGTGGTGATGTTGCTCTCGCCCAGGTCCACCTCGTCCAGTTCGCGGCTCTGATACAGCTGCAGGCTGATGGAACCGTCGCTGATCATGGTGACGGTGAAGCGCTCAAAGCGGCTGACGTTGGCAGCATCGTAGTAGTTGGGGTTGGGAATGTAGCTCTTGGTGTTGCCCTGGATGTACTCCTCCACCACATAGGGTCCGTTGTACCACATGGTGGTGTTGTCGCAGCTCCGGAAGCCATCGACACCCAGCTCCTCGATTAGAGCAGGAGCCACGGGGTAGAAGCTGTTGTAGGCGGCAACGGTATCAAAGTAGGGGCAGGCGCTGGGGCAGGTGAACACCAGAGTGTAATCATCCGGAGCCTCAATGCCCACACCGGCAGCCAGCATGTCCTCGTAGGTCATGTCAGCAGCAGCGTCACCGGCTTCCTTGGTCAGCTCGTAGTACTCGTAAGCGCCCACAATGGTATCATTGGGCATGGAGGTGTTGTTGGCCTCGTTCTTGATGGCGTTCATCACCCATTCAAAACCAACCAGGAAGTCCTTGCTGGTCAGGTGAGCCTTCACCTCACCGTTGCAATCCACCCAGTCCACGTCGTCCCGCAGGTGGAAGGTCCAGACGGTGGCATCCTCATTGTGCTCCCAGCTGGAAGCGATGGCGGGCACCACCTTGCCGTAGCGGTCAAAGCTCAGCAGGCCGTCCCACAGGTTGGTGACCACGTTGGCATCCTCAGCCTTCTGGGTGTACAGCATGTTCCAGCTTTCCAGCTCACGGTTGCCGCTCTCAAAGGAGATAAACTCCTTCAGGGGGGTAGCGCCGGTGGAGTTGGGGGCAGCAGCGCCGCTGGCGGCAGCACCATTGCCGGTGTTGTTGGACTTTTCGCCGCAGGCTGCCAGCAGGCTGGCGGCACCCACAGCACCTGCACCCTTCAGGAAGGTGCGGCGATCAAAATTGAAGCTCATTGGATGATCCTCCCAGATCTTGCGCGGACAGAGCCGCGCGTTTTTCCTTTTCCTAAACGCAGTGAGGCTGTCTGCCTTTCCAAAAAGTGCACAGGAAAGACAAAAGTCGCACCACGGTATATTTTAGCACTTTACTGAAAAGAAGTCAATCCGCCACAGCATAGAATTGGAAACAAAACGGTGACAAACACTTTCATGGGAAAAGAATGTGGAAAAAATTACTATAAAATGGAAAGAACTGTATATCTATGAAGAACAGGCGAAAGAGAAAAACTGTTCACGCTGTGCGCACAAAACAGCTATCTTTTTTCACAAAAACATGATACAATAAAGTGTATCTGTATCAATAAGGAGCGCACCATGAAGAAATTGACCTCGATGTACAAACGCTACATGTTCCACCCCATTTTATATAAGACCGTGACCCGCACCTCCATTGTGGCCGTGCTGATGCTGCTGTGGCGGCGCTATGTCAGCGATGGCACGTTTACCATCTGGGAGGCCCCGGGCTTTCTGTGCGGCGTGGTGCTGCTCATCTGGGCCTGGGTGGACTACCTGCGGCTGGATGGCGTGACCATCCACCATCTGCTGGAGGAATTCAAGGGGATGGGCAAGCGGCAGAAAAAGATCCACTCCACCCGCTCCATCATCGACTATGCGGATGAGAAAATCGTCTCTTTTGAGGAGCTGGAACCCGAGGAGCGCACCTATTGCAGCCTGCTCTCCAATCTGGTGCTGGGCCTGCCGCTGGTCGCTGCTGCGCTGATCGCCAGCGCACTGTAAGGGGGCCGCGGCATGGAACAAGAGCACAAGCAGCTGGTCATCGGCATTCTGGCCCATGTGGACAGCGGCAAGACCACCCTTTCCGAGGCCCTGCTCTACGGCACCGGCACCATCCGCAAGCTGGGCCGGGTGGACCATAAGGATGCCTTTCTGGACACCGACGCACTGGAAAAGGCGCGCGGCATTACCATTTTCTCCAAGCAGGCCCTCTTCACGGCGGGCAATACCGATTTTACCCTGCTGGACACCCCGGGCCATGTGGATTTTTCCACGGAGACCGAGCGGACACTGCAGGTGCTGGATTATGCGGTGCTGGTCATCAGCGGCACCGACGGCGTGCAGAGCCATACCGAGACGCTCTGGCGGCTGCTGCGGCGGTACCGCATCCCCACCTTTGTGTTCGTGAACAAGATGGACCTGCCCGGCCCGGGCAGGGAAGCGCTCCTGACCCAGCTGAACCGTCGGCTGGGGGATGGCTTTGTGGATTTTGGGGCAGAGCAGGCCGACCGGGACGAGGCGCTGGCTCTCTGCGATGAGCGGCTGATGGAGACGATGCTGGACCGGGGAATCCTGACCGATACCGATCTCATTCCCGCCATTGCCCGGCGGCATGTGTTTCCTTGCTGGTTTGGCTCAGCCCTGAAGCTGCAGGGTGTGGATGCGCTGGTGGAGGGCCTTGACCGCTATACCCGCCCGGCCCCCGCGCTGGAAGCCTTCGGGGCCAAGGTGTTCAAGGTGAGCCAGGATGAGCAGGGAAACCGCCTGACCTGGCTGCGGGTGACCGGCGGCGCGCTCAAGGTGAAAGCCCAGCTCACCGGAGAAGTCGACGGGGAGCCATGGGCCGAAAAGGCCAACCAGCTGCGGCTCTACTCCGGCGCAAAATTTACGCTGGCGGAGTGCATCGGCCCCGGCCAGGTGTGCGCTGTCACCGGCCTGACCAAAGCCCGCCCGGGCGAGGGTCTGGGGGCGGAACGGGACAGCGACCTGCCGGTGCTGGAGCCGGTGCTGAGCTATCAGGTGCTGCTGCCCGAGGGCGCAGACGTGCACGCCGCGCTGGGAAAGCTCCATCGGCTGGAAGAGGAGGAGCCCCAGCTCCATGTGGTCTGGAACGAGACCCTGGGTGAGATCCATGTCCAGCTGATGGGCGAGATCCAGCTGGAGGTGCTGAAAAGCCTGCTGGCCGAGCGGTACGGGCTGGAGGTCAGCTTCGGCCCCGGCGGCATCCTGTATAAGGAGACCATCACCGAAGCCATGGAGGGCGTGGGCCACTACGAGCCCCTGCGCCACTACGCGGAAGTCCACCTCAAGCTGGAGCCGCTGCCCCGGGGCAGCGGAATGCAGTTTGCCGCCGACTGCCGGGAAGAGGTGCTGGACAAGAACTGGCAGCGGCTGGTGCTGACGCATCTTGAGGAAAAGCAGCATCTGGGTGTGCTCATCGGGGCTCCCCTGACCGATGTGAAGATCACCCTCATTGCGGGCCGCGCTCACCTCAAGCACACCGAGGGCGGCGACTTCCGGCAGGCGACCTACCGCGCCGTCCGGCAGGGCCTGATGATGGCAGACCAGATCCACAAGACCCAGCTGCTGGAGCCGTGGTATGCCTTCCGGCTGGAGCTGCCCTCTGACAACGTGGGACGCGCCATGAATGATATCCAGAACATGGGCGGCAGCTTTGACCCGCCCGAGACCGGAGCCGACGGGGATACCACTCTGCTCACCGGCACGGCACCGGCCTCCACCATGCGCAGCTACCCCATGGAGGTGGTGGGCTACACCCGGGGCAGGGGACACCTGACCCTGACGCTGGACGGTTACCGTCCCTGCCACAATGCAGCAGAGGTCATTGAGGCCGCGGGCTATGAGCCGGAACACGACCTCGACAACCCGGCAGATTCGGTGTTCTGCGCCCACGGGGCCGGATTTGTGGTGCCCTGGGAGCAGGTGCGCAGCCACATGCATGTGGACAGCGGCTGGGGCAAGACTGCAAAGACCGAAGAAACGGTGCAGGCCCGTCCCCGCCGGATGGCCGCCTACCGTGCTACTTTGGAAGAGGATGCTGAGCTGCTGAAGATCTTTGAACAGACCTATGGGCCCATCAAGCGGGACCCGCTGGCGGCGTTCCGCCCCACCCAGAAGCGGGAACGCCCCGATTTCAACGCCGAGCAGTGGGAGATCCAGCCCGAATACCTGCTGGTGGACGGCTACAACATCATCTTTGCATGGGACGAGCTGAACGCACTCTCCAAAGAGAGCCTGGAAGCGGCCCGCCACAGGCTGATGGACATCCTTTGCAACTATCAGGGCTTTAAGAAGTGCGTGCTCATCCTTGTGTTTGATGCCTACCGTGTGCCGGGCAGCCCCGGCAGCATAGAGCAGTACCACAATATCCATGTGGTCTACACCCGGGAAGCCGAGACCGCTGATATGTTCATTGAGCGTGTCACCCATGAGATCGGCAAGGGCCGCCGCGTCCGCGTGGCCACCTCCGATGGCATGGAACAGGTCATTATCCTGGGCCATGGTGCCCTCCGTGTCTCTGCCCGCATGTTCCATGAAGAGGTGCAGGAGGCGGAGAAGGAGATCCGGAGGTATTTGCAGGGGGAAGGGTAACATCCTCGCCCTCTCCGTCAGCGCTTACGCGCTGCCACCTCTCCCAAAGGGAGAGGCAATGCTGCCTTTATCCAAGACCCGCAATAGGCTCCCCCTTTGGGGGAGCTGGCAAAGCCGTAAGGCTTTGACTGAGAGGGCGAAATCTCACCCGAAAGGAGCCGCCTATGTTCGAAACAACTTCTGATTTTGTTTGGCAAAAGATCCAACCCCGCCCCCGGGACGCGCATAAGGGGACCTTTGGCTCCGTGCTGGCGGTGGCGGGCAGTGCGTCCTACCGGGGCGCGGCGGCGCTGGCCGTGGAAGGTGCCCTGCGCACCGGAGCCGGCATCGTTACGCTGGCAAGTGTGGAGCCGGTGCTGGCGGCTGTGGCCGCCCGCCTGCCCGAGTGCTGTCTCTGCCCCTGCGAAGCGGGGGCAGAGGGCGGCATCTCGCCCCAGAATATCGACCGCATCCGGCGGCAGAAGGCCTCTGTTCTGCTGGCGGGCCCGGGGCTGGGCTATACGGCCCAGAGTGCGGCCCGTGCCGCCGAGACCCGGGCACTGGTAAAAACGCTCCTGCCCGGTTTTTCCGGCAGTGCAGTGCTGGATGCGGACGGCCTGAACGCCGCCGCTGACCTGCTCCAAACGGAAAAAATGCCTCACCCTCAAGGAGAACTGATTTTAACGCCCCACCCCGGCGAGATGGCCCGGCTGACCGGACACTCTGCGGCAGAGATCAACGCGGACCGGGAAGGCACGGCGCTGCGCTATGCGAAAGCATGGAATGCTGTGGTGGTGCTGAAGGGGGCGCACACCGTCATTGCAGGGCCGGATGGCCGCTGTGCGGTCAATCCCACCGGCAACCCGGGGCTTTCCCGGGGCGGCAGCGGGGATGTGCTGGCGGGCATGACCAGCGCCCTGCTGGCCTGCGGTCTACCTGCCTTTGATGCTGCTGCCTGTGCCGTTTATCTCCATGGTGCGGCTGCCGACCGTGCCGCTGCCCTGCACGGGGAAACCGGGATGCTCCCGCATGATCTGCTGGATGCACTGGGGACCCTGTTTGCCGAAAACGGGCGCTGAGCAAGGGGACGATCCCATCAAAAAAAGAAACGCTTCCTTTCCTCTGGATTTGTGTTATACTGGAGCTATCCAAAACACAACGATCTGCCGGAAAGGAAGCGTTTCTTTTATGGTTCCTGCACTGGAAAAAATCATTGCCGAGAGCGACCGCATCGTCTTTTTTGGCGGCGCGGGGGTCTCCACCGAAAGCGGCATCCCCGATTTCCGCAGCGTGGACGGCCTGTACCACCAGAAGTACGATTACCCGCCCGAGACCATCCTGAGCCACACCTTCTGGGAGGAGAACCCCGAGGAGTTCTACCGGTTCTACCGGGATAAGCTTATTGTGAAGGGGGCAAAGCCCAACGCTGCCCACCTGCGGCTGGCAAAGCTGGAGCGGGAGGGCAGGCTGAAGGCCATCGTCACCCAGAACATCGACGGCCTGCATCAGGCGGCGGGGTCCAAGACCGTTTACGAGCTCCACGGCAGCACCCTGCGCAACTACTGCGTGAAGTGCGGCGCGTTCTACGATGTGGACTTCATTGCCAACAGTACCGGCGTGCCCCGCTGCCCCAAGTGCGGCGGCATCGTCAAGCCGGATGTCGTTCTGTATGAGGAAGGGCTGGACGAGGAAGTGCTCTCCGGGGCCGTGTCTGCCATCCGCAAGGCGGATACTCTCATCATCGGCGGCACCAGTCTGGTGGTCTACCCGGCGGCGGGGCTTATCCGGTACTTCCGTGGCCGCCATCTGGTGGTCATCAACATGCAGCCCACCGGGGCCGATGCGCAGGCCGACTTGTGCATTGCCAAGCCCATCGGTCAGGTGCTGAGCGAGGACGTTTTGTTGGAGGACTGAGATGAAAGCTGTCATTCTGGAAAGCTATGTCATGGAGGAAGGCGACCTCGACTGGTCGGGGGTAAAGGCGCTGGTGCCCGATACCACCAGCTATGTCCGCACGGCCTACGAGGAGATCGCCCCCCGCATTGGAGATGCGGACATCGTTCTGCTGAACAAGTGCCGCATGGATGAGGAGATCTTACAGCAGTGCCCGAACCTGAAATGGGTGGGCATCATCGCCACGGGCACCGACAACCTGGATCTGGAAGCCTGCCGCCGCCACGGCGTTGCAGTGGCCAATGTGCCGGGCTATTCTACTTACAGCGTGGCCCAGATGACCTTCAGCCTGCTGCTGGCCATCTGCCAGTGCGCGGAGCGCTACAACCGTGCCGTCAAGCAGGGATGCTGGCAGCTGGATATCCCGGAGAGCATCGGCCTGCTGCCCCAGATGGAGCTCTACGGCAAGACCTATGGCGTTTACGGCTATGGCAGCATCGGGCGGCAGTCGGCCCGCATTGCCAGAGCCTTTGGCATGGAGGTGCTGGTCTGCACCCGCACCGTCCGGCCTGAATACGCCGCTGACGGTGTGGAGTTCGTGGATTATGATACCCTGCTGAGGCGGTGCGATATCCTCAGCCTGCACTGCCCGGCCACGCCCCAGACCCGGGGCCTTGTCAACGCGGAGGCGCTGGCGAAGATAAAGCCCGGGGCCATTCTGCTCAACACGGCCCGGGGCGCGCTGGTGGATGAGGAGGCCGTGGCAGCGGCCCTCCACAGCGGTCAGCTGGGCTTTTACGGGGCCGATGCCTTTGTCACCGAGCCTCTGCCTCAGGAAAGCCCCCTGCGGGCAGAACCCCACGCTATCCTCACACCGCACATTGCGTGGACGACCCGGGAGGCTTTGCAGAACCTGATGGACATTACCACCCGGAACCTGCGCACCTGGCTGGAAGGAAACGGCGAGCACATCGTCAACAGATAAAAAGGAGAGATGAATCATGCAGGCAACCATTCACAACGAATTCCTGACCCTGACCGTGGATACCCATGGTGCCGAAGCAGTCAGCCTGAAAAATGCCGCCGGGCAGGAGATGCTCTGGCAGGCCGACCCGGCTGTCTGGAAGCGCCACGCCCCCATCCTTTTCCCCTGGACGGGCAAGCTGACCGGCGGGGCCTTTACCCACAAGGGCAAGACCTACCCCGGCGGGCAGCACGGCTTTGCCCGGGACGTGGAGCACACCCTGCTCTGCGCCGAGGGTGACACCATCCGGCTGGAGCTGCGCTCGGATGAAAAGAGCAAGGCAGAGCGCTTCCCGTTTGATTTTGTCCTGACCAGCACCTTCCGGCTGGAGGGCAGGACGGTGCACCACACCCTGACCGTCACCAACCCCGCCGATGCCGCCGAGGAGCTGCAGTTCGGCATCGGCTACCACCCGGCGTTCCGCATCCCCTTTGATGACAAGCACACCACCACCGATTACGAGTTCCGCTTCGACCAGCCGGAAAGCCCGATGATCCTGGACGCTTATCCCAACGGTCTGCTGACCGGCAAGTGCGGTTACCGGTGGAAGAATGAGCAGAGCATCCCCCTGACAGACGATCTGTTTGAGAACGACAGCTTCTGCATGGCCGGTCTGCGCAGCCGCACACTGGGCATCTACGAGAAGGACACCGGCAAGGGGATCGTCTGCAATGTGGAGGGCTACCCCTACACCCTCATCTGGTCGGCTCCGGCAAAGCCTGTGCGCTTTGTCTGCATTGAGCCGTGGCACTCCCTGCCCGGTGCCCAGACCGATACCCAGGAGTGGAGCCAGCGCGCCGCTGCCGCCTGCCTTGCGCCCGGCCAGACCTGGGAGACCACCCTCAGCACAACGTTTGAGCGCTGAAGCAAAGTTTGGCAAAGAAATGCAGGAACCCCTTGACAGAGGGGACTGCATTCTGATTTAATTAGAATCGATAAAAGGGAGTAAAGGGCATCCCGCAGGGCCTGCGGGGTGCTGCATGGCAGCGTCATCACGGCAGAAATGCCCGATGTCATGTGTTGGCTTGAGACTTTTGTCACAGACAGAGTGCTGTGGCAGGGGTCTCTTTTTTCTTGCCCGGCACCGGAACACAAGGAGGAAAAATAAATATGGATCTTCTGAACACATTCGCCAGTCTCTTTTCCAATTTTGGGAATCTGACCTGGCAGATGGTGGTAATGTGGGGCATCGGTGCGCTGCTCATCTACCTTGCCATCGTCAAAAAGATGGAGCCGAGCCTGCTGCTGCCCATGGGCTTTGGAGCCATTCTGGTCAACCTGCCCCTCTCGGGTGCCATCACGCAGGGGGATACGGTGGGCCCCATCTCTGCATTGTTTGAAGCGGGCATGTCCAACGAGCTGTTCCCGCTGCTGCTCTTCATCGGCATCGGTGCCATGATCGATTTTGGCCCGCTGCTGGAAAAGCCGTGGCTGATGCTCTTTGGTGCGGCGGCCCAGTTCGGCATCTTCTTTACCCTGTTTCTGGCGGGCTTCTTCTTTGACCTGAAGGATGCTGCCTCCATCGCTGTCATCGGTGCGGCAGACGGCCCCACCGCCATTTTCGTGGCCAACACGCTCAACTCCCAGTACCTCGGTGCCATCATGGTGGCAGCCTACAGCTACATGGCGCTGGTGCCCATCGTGCAGCCGCCCGTGATCCGGCTGCTGACCACGCAGAAGGAGCGCCGCATCCGGATGTCCTATGAAAAGGGCAGTGTTTCCCAGCTGACCAAGATCCTGTTCCCCATCGTGGTCACGATCATTGCAGGCATGGTGGCTCCGGCCAGTGTGGCGCTGGTGGGCTTTTTGATGTTCGGCAACCTGCTGCGGGAGTGCGGGGTGCTGAATGTGCTGAGCGAGACCGCCCAGAATGTGCTGGCAAACCTTATCACCATCGTGCTGGGCCTGACCGTTGCCGGGCAGATGACCGCCGACAAGTTCGTGCGGCCCGACACCCTGCTCATCCTTGCACTGGGTCTGGTGGCCTTTGTCTTTGATACGGCAGGCGGCGTGCTGTTTGCAAAGCTGCTGAACCTTTTCCGGCCGGAGGGCAAAAAGCTGAATCCCATGATCGGCGCGGCCGGCATCTCGGCCTTCCCCATGAGCGGCCGTGTGGTCAACAAGATGGGCCTGGAAGAGGACAACCAGAATTTCCTGCTGATGTATTCCATCAGCGTCAATGTTTCGGGACAGATCGCGTCCGTCATTGCAGGCGGCCTGATCCTGACCCTGATGGCTTAACGGAGGTGATCGCATGCTTCATCTTACTTCGTGGATGACCACGCTGCCGATGATGCTGATCGGGATGGTCGGCATCATCCTTGTCATCGGCATCATTGTTCTGGCAGTGATGCTGCTCAACCGGCTGACGGGCCGGAAATAAAAGAAAAAGGCGATGCAGTTGTTCAAAACTGCATCGCCTTTTTGCTTGTGTAGGTTTACAGGGCCTGGATGGCGGCCTTGATGCGCTGGGCAGCGACCTTGGTCTTTTCGGCATCGCCGAAGGCGGTCAGGCGGAAATAGCCCTCGCCACACTCGCCGAAGCCGACACCCGGGGTGCCGACCACGCCGCAGTTCTCCAGCAGCCAGTCGAAGAACTCCCAGCTCTTCATGCCGCCGGGGCAGCGCAGCCAGATGTAGGGGCTGTTCTTGCCGCCGCAGTACCACACG
>ERZ857750.3771-NODE-3771-length-12130-cov-16.556770_pt1 | contig 12130 bp, 10 predicted proteins | sample MGYA00519915_ERZ857750 | MGnify/ENA primary metagenome ERZ857750 (study PRJEB31778, sample SAMEA3449358) | human gut metagenome | biome: human gut; feature: human-associated habitat; material: faeces | place: United Kingdom | collected 2010/2012 ... | reverse complement strand
TACCTTTGGTTTTGGGACCATCGCGCTGATCAGTAAGCTTACCAGGGGCTTGAATGAATGGACGTCCTCCAATTGAGGACTTTTCTATTGTACCGTTCTTTTTGAAATTTGTCAACCAAAAAACAACCATTCGCCTTGTTATTTGTATAGATAGCACAATCCGACAGGGCTGATTTGGGTAAAATAACTGCCGGAAGATGAAAAAGGGGCTGCCGCACATTCCGTGCAGCAGCCCCTGCAAAGCCCTTTGGAAAACGATTACTTCTCGAGGACTTCCTTGGTGTCGCGGGCGATCATCAGCTCCTCGTCGGTAGCAATGACCAGAGTGCGCACCTTTGCGCCCCAGGCAGTAATCTCGCACACATCGCCCACGGGGTGCTTGTTCTTCTCGGTATCGATGCGGATGCCCAGCCAATCCATGTGGTGGCAGACCTTTGCACGGGCAATTGCGTCGTGCTCGCCGATGCCGCCGGTGAAGACGATGGCATCCACGCCGCCCATTGCAGCGATGTAAGCGCCAACGGTCTTCTTGATCTGGTAGTTCAGCATGTCGGAAGCCAGCTGTGCGCGCTTGTTGCCGGCAGCAGCTGCCTCTTCCACGTCACGCTTGTCGCTGGAAACACCGGAGATGCCCAGCAGGCCGGACTTCTTGTTCAGGATCTCGTCCAGCTCGTGGCCGGTGATGTTCAGGGTGTACTTCAGGTAGTTGACCACAGAGGGGTCCAGGTCGCCGCAGCGGGTGCCCATCATCAGGCCGGCCAGCGGGGTCATGCCCATGGAGGTGTCCACGACCTTGCCCTGATCCACAGCGGCAATGGAGGAACCGTTGCCCAGATGGCAGGTGATCAGCTTCAGGCGCTCAATGGGCTCTTCCAGATACTCGGCAGCCTTGTGGGCAACGTACTTGTGGCTGGTGCCGTGGAAGCCGTAGCGGCGCACGCCGTACTTCTCATAGTACTCATACGGAATGGCGTACATATAAGCCTTCGGAGGCATGGTGCTGTGGAAAGCGGTATCGAACACGGCCACCATGGGGATGTTGCCGAACACCTTGCGTGCGGCCTCGATGCCCAGAATGCCGGCGGGGTTGTGCAGGGGAGCCAGAGGGCTCAGCTCGCGGATGGTCTCGATGACCTCGTCGGTGATCAGGCAGCTCTCCTTGAACTTCTCGCCGCCGTGCACGACACGGTGACCGATGGCATCGATCTCGCTGACGTCGTTGATGCACTTGCCTTCGCCGGTGGTCATCTTCTTCACGACCTCGGCAAATGCCTCGGTGTGGGTGGGGAAGATGGCGGGCGTGGTGGCCTTGTGGCCGTTGGCCTCGTGGGTGATCATGCTGCTTTCCATGCCAATGCGCTCGCACAGGCCCTTGCACAGCACCTTCTCGCCGTCCATATCGATCAGCTGATACTTCAGGGAAGAAGAGCCGCAGTTAATAACCAGAACTTTCATCTGTGTTGCCTCCTGTATGTTTTTGGTCTGCCCTCTTTTTAAACCTGAGGACAGAATTTTACAGATTCCTGTGTTTATTATATAATAGGGTGGGCGGCTTTTCAAGCCGCAACCCGGGCAAAGCGGTAAAGCTTGTGTACAAGGTTTTTGTACATCCTGCCCACAAATGCGCAAAACCACTGCAGTTTTCTGTATATACGATATAAATTTAACAATCTTTCCGAGGGCGCAGCAGCCCTGCAGAGGAGCTTATCTATGAAATTTGCCGGTATCATTGCAGAGTACGACCCCTTTCACAATGGCCATGCATGGCAGTTGGCGCAGGCAAAAGCGCTGGGAGCACAGCATGTGGCGGTGGCCATGAGCTGCGGGCTGACCCAGCGCGGCGCACTGCCGCTGCTGCCGGGAGCGGTGCGGGTGCAGGCTGCACTGCAATGCGGGGCAGATCTGATATTTGCACTGCCTGCGCCCTGTGCCTGTGCGGGGGCAGAGGCTTTTGCCCGGGCGGGGGTGCGCATCCTTGCCGCCGCCGGGTGCGATGCACTGGTGTTCGGGGCAGAGACGCCGGACGCAGCCCTGCTGATGGAAGCTGCCCGGGTACTGAACAGCGCAGCCTACCGCACCGAGCTGAAGCGCCAGCTTGCAGCCGGTGCCCGCAGCTTTGCGGCGGCGCGGCAAGCGGCGGTGGAAGCGCTCTGCCCTGGCACGGCACTGGCCGCGCTGTTGGATAAGCCCAACAACAATCTGGCAGTGGAATACTGCAAGGCCATTCTGGAACAGGAGGCACCCATGACCCCGGTGCCGCTGCCCCGCGTGGGGGCGGGCCACGGGCAGGCCCTTGCCGAAAGCGGCCACACACAGTTTGCCAGCGCCAGCGCGCTGCGCGCCCTCTGGGCAGAGCAGGGCGCGGATGCGCTGACTCCTTATGTGCCGGAAAAAGCACTGGAGCTGTATAAAAAAGCGGAAATCGACGGAATGTATACGGATCATGCCGCTGCGGGCCGGTGTGAGCTGGCTCTGCTGCGGGCGGCCTGTGCACGACCGGAACCTTTTGCCGCAGTGCGGGGCGTTTCCGAGGGATTGGACCACCGGCTGGAAAACGCCGTGCGCAGCTGCACCGGCCTGCCCCAGCTGCTGGACGCGCTGACCACTGTGCGTTACCCCCGGGCCCGGATGCGCCGTCTTGCTATGGATGCGGCACTGGGCTATACGGCGGAGATCGTGCCTGCCCTGCCGCCCTATCTGCATTTGCTGGGGGCAAGGCGGGAAGCACTTCCGCTGCTGAAGCATGCATCCCTGCCGCTGAGCCACTCGCTGGCAAAGCTGGAAAAAGAAAACGATGCCTGCGCCCGCATGGCGGCGGCACAGGCAGGAGCCAGCGATTTTGGCGCACTGTGCCGCCGAGTGCCCGGGCCGATGGGGGGAGTATATCGTCAAAAAATTATCTTTTTGACGAATTGACAAAAAATAATCGAAGAAATTTTATGCAGAAACACTTGTGCCCGGACGGTTTGTGGTGTATGATTAAAGCAATGCAATGTTGGATACAACAAATGAGAACGGAATCAGAAAACCGCACGCAATAAGGAGGAAACTTCATGGCACTTCATGTTCTGGACGAAGCCAACCGCTGTCTGGGCTGCAAAAAGCCGCTGTGCCAGCAGGGCTGCCCCATCCATACCAACATCCCGGAGGTCATTCGGCTGCTCAAGGCAAACCAGATGGACGAAGCTGGCAGAATGCTGTTTAAGAATAACCCGCTGACCACCGTTTGTGCGTTGGTGTGCAACCACGAGAACCAGTGCGAGGGCCACTGCGTGCGCAACCGGATGCCCAGCCACGACCCGGTGCACTTCTCCATTATTGAAGACTACATTTCCACGACCTACGCCAACAAAATGACCGCCGGCCCTGCCCCCAAAAACGGCATGAAGGCGGCAGTCGTTGGCTCCGGCCCGGCGGGCCTGACCATTGCGGTGCTGCTGGCACGCTGGGGCTACGATGTGACCATCTTTGATGCCCGCGATAAAATTGGCGGCGTCATGCGCTACGGCATCCCCAACTATCGCCTGCCGGACAGCGTGCTGGACGATTTCCAGTACCGCCATCTGGAGCTGAAGGGCATCAAGGTGCGGCCCAACACCACCATCGGCAAGACCATCACCATCGACGACCTGTTCCGCGACGGCTACAAGAGCGTGTTCATCGGTGCCGGTCTGTGGAAGGCCAACGCCATGCATATCAAGGGCGAGACGCTGGGCAATGTAGCCTTTGGCATCGACTATCTGGCAAACTCCAAGGCGTTCCGTCTGGGCGATGATATTGCCGTGATCGGCGTGGGCAACTCTGCCATGGACTGCGCCCGCACCGCCATCCGCAACGGTGCCCGCCACGTCACCTGCTATGCCCGCCGCGACGAGAGCTGCATCAGTGCTTCCGAGTACGAGGTGAGCTATGCAAAGCTGGAGGGCGTGGGCTTCCGCTTCTGCAAAGCACCAGTGGAGATCCGCGAGAACGGCCTGATCTGCCGCGATACCGTCAAGGGCGAAGATGGCAGGTTCACTCAGGTGGAGGGCAGTGAGATTTTCTACCCCCACACCGGCGTGATCGTGTCGGTCAGCCAGGGCTCGGAGAGCAACCTCGTCAAGACCACTACCGGCATCGAGACTAACCAGAAGGGTCTGCTCACCGTCAGCGAGGACGGCAGCACCACCCGCGAGGGCGTATTTGCCGGCGGCGATGCCGTGATGGGCGCACGCACCGTGGTGGAGGCGGTGGCTGTGGCCAAGAAGGTGGCCGAGAGCATGGATGCCTACATGAAGAGCCTGCCTGCAGAAGAAGTGGCTGACCCCTATGCCAATATCCCGGTGTTCCAGACCCCCACCTCGGACGTGCTGGCAAAGCAGGAGATCTGACGAAATAAAGACAGACTTGGAAGAAACTGTAAAGCTTTTGCGTCTTTGCCGATCTTTGCCGCTCCGTTTGTTGACGGGGCGGCTTTTGCCTTGTATACTATTCATATACTTGTTTCTAATTTGTACAAACTGGATATAAAACGGCGAAAGGCGGTGGACGCTATCCTGAAAGCATCCCTCCCGAAACTGCGGGAAAAACTATTGGAAGCGCTGCAGGCAGTGCTGCCCATTGCAGCCATCGTGCTGGTGCTCTGCTTTACCATTGCGCCGGTGTCGCCCAGCATCCTGCTGTGCTTTTTGCTGGGGGCCGCCATGATCGTGGTGGGCATCATGTTCTTCACACTGGGCGCGGAGATGAGCATGACCCCCATGGGCGAGCGCGTGGGTGCGGTGATCACCAAAAGCCGGAAGCTGCCGGTGATCTTGGGCATCGGCTTTCTGCTGGGCTTCCTCATCACCATTTCGGAGCCGGACCTGCAGGTGCTGGCAAATCAGGTGCCCTCCATCCCAAACCGCACCCTTATTTTATCGGTGGCGGCGGGCGTGGGCCTGTTTCTGGTGTTTGCCTTCCTGCGTATGCTCATTGGCATCTCACTGCCAAAGCTGCTAGTGCTGTTCTACGGCATGATCTTTCTTCTGGCGGCGTTTGTGCCCAAGGAATTTCTTGCTGTGGCCTTTGACTCCGGCGGTGTGACCACCGGCCCCATGACTGTGCCCTTTATCATGGCGCTGGGCGTGGGTGTTTCGTCCATCCGCGGCGACCGCCACGCGGCGGACGACAGCTTTGGTCTGGTGGCCATGTGCTCCATCGGCCCCATTCTGGCAGTGCTCATTCTGGGCATTGTGTTCCGCGCCTCGGACAGCACCTATATCCCGCCGGTGCTGCCGGAGGTGAGCGACTCGGTGGAGCTGTGGCAGCTGTTCCATGTCAGCCTGCCTACGTATCTGGAAGAGATCGCTGTCTCGCTGCTGCCCATCATCGTGATGTTCGGCATTTTTCAATTTGTGGCTCTGCACATGGACCGCCGGTCGCTGGGCCGCATTGCGGTGGGTCTTGCGTATACCTACGTGGGCCTTGTGCTGTTCCTCACCGGCGCAAATGTGGGCTTTATGCCCGCCGGTAATTATCTGGGTCAGGTGCTGGCCGGGCAGAGCTTCCGCTGGATCATCATTCCCATTGGAATGCTCATCGGTTACTTCATCGTCAAGGCCGAACCGGCCGTCTATGTGCTGAACAAGCAGGTGGAAGAGGTGACCGACGGTGCCATTTCGGCCAAGGCCATGGGCATGGCACTCTCGGCAGGCGTTTCCATCTCGGTGGGCCTTGCCATGGTGCGGGTGCTCACCGGCGTTTCCATCCTGTGGTTCCTCGTGCCGGGCTATGTGTTTGCCATCGGCATCTCCTTTGTGGTGCCAAAGCTGTTCACCGCCATTGCATTTGACGCGGGCGGCGTGGCATCCGGCCCCATGACGGCCACCTTCCTGCTGCCGCTGGCACAGGGTGCCTGCGTGGCCGTGGGCGGCAATATCGTCACCGACGCTTTCGGCGTGGTGGCCATGGTGGCCATGACCCCGCTCATTACGGTGCAGCTGATGGGCCTTGTGGCACAGCTGCGCACCCGCAAGGCCCGGCGGCTGCAGCCTGCGGCCATGGGTGCGGCCTTTGCCGGTCTGCCGGACGATGATATCATTGAACTGTAAGGAGGGCGCGGCATGAGTTCGTTGTTTTTGATGGTGACCATCACCGACCGCCGCTCCACCGATGCCTTTTTGCAGCTGTATGAGCAGCGCGGCGTGGATGTGAACCTGCGCACGGTGGGCAGCGGCACAGCGGTGCGGGAAACGCTGGCCACGCTGGGTCTGGAAAAGACCGAGAAGGCCGTGCTGCTGGCGGTGGTGACAGAGGATACATGGAAGGCCGTCCGGACAGACCTGCGCCGCAAAATGCGCATCGACGTGCCGGGCACCGGCATTGCATTCACGGTGCCGCTGAGCAGCATCGGCGGCAGAAGGGCGCTGATGTTCCTCACCCAGCACCAGCCGCTGACATTGAAGGAGGAGAGCACCTTGAAGGATACCCGTTACGAACTGCTGCTGGTAATCGCCAATCAGGGCCACACCGGCACCATTATGGATGCCGCCCGTGCAGCAGGTGCCGGCGGTGGCACGGTGATCCACGCCAAGGGTACCGGCATGGAAGGCGCAGCCCAGTTCCTTGGCGTGGAGCTGGTGAACGAAAAGGAGCTGGTGCTCATCGTGGCCCGCACGCCGGAAAAGAACCGCATCATGAAAGCCATCATGGACGGTGCCGGGCCAAAGGCGGGCGCGATCGTGTTCTCGCTGCCGGTGACGGATACCGCCGGTCTGCGTCTGCTGGAGGAGGAAGAACCGGTGCAGGAGACCTCTGCGCAGTAAACAACAAAATGTAATTTATTTCGGGATTATTCCGCATTTATGGGCGAAACGCTTGATAAATGCGGATTTTTTCGTTATCATAGAAGAAAGAAATTCAAGAATGAGGGACAAAAGATGATAAAGCTTTCATATGAGCAGCAGATCGCATTCAATTCGCTGTCCATCATCGTGGGCAATGCACTGTATGCGCTCACGGTGGTGCTGTTTCTTGTGCCGTCAGGCCTGATCACCGGCGGTGCCACCGGCATCGCACTGGGCATCAACCGTGCATTGGGACTGCCGGTGTCCGGTGTGCTGTTCGTCATCAACATGACCATGCTTACGGTGGGCTGGGTACTGCTGGGGCGGCGCTTTGCCATCACCACCATTGCCAGCACCGTGCTCAGCCCCCTGTTTCTGGCTCTGTGGGAGCGGGTGTTCACAGGCTTTGTGCTCACCGATGATCTGGTGCTCAACACCATTTTTGCAGGCCTCGGCGTAGGCATTTCGCTGGGCATCACCATCCGGGCAGGCGCATCCACCGGCGGCATGGACATCCCTCCGCTGGTGCTGAACAAATATTTCCACATCCCGGTGTCGGCCAGTATGCTGGTGTTCGATATGCTCATCCTCTGCCTGCAGGCGGCGTTCAGCCCGCTGCAGCAGTGTCTGTACGGCATCGTGATGGTGATCGTGTATACGGTGGTGCTGGACAAGGTGCTCATCTTCGGCACTACCCGCACCGAGGTAAAGATCATCAGCCAGCACGCCGATGATATCCGCGAGGCCATCTTCACCCAGCTGGACCGCGGTGTGACCGTGCTGCATGGCGAGGGAGGCTACAGCCACGAGCCGGAGCAGGTGCTGCTGAGCATCGTGAGCAACCGCCAGCTGCCGAAGCTGGAAAAGCTGGCCCATGCCATCGACCCCACCTGCTTTATGATCGTGAGCCATGTGACCGAGGTGAGCGGGCGCGGCTTCTCGTTGGATAAGAATTACCAGTAAACGCTGAAAATCCCAGCAGATACTTGAAAAACAGTACCGGTTTAGGGTATAGTATAGAAGAACGGTAGGTTATGCCGTGATTTTACCCAACAGGAAAGGAAAACCATCATGTTTGATATTTTCAATATGCTCAAGAAGGAAGAACACAAGGACGCAAAGCAGGTGACCCGCGAGACCATCATCGGCGATATCCTGGATATGGACCAGACCACCGCTCCCTACTTCATGGAGATCGGCATGCACTGCCTGGGCTGCCCTGCATCCCGCGGCGAGAGCATCGAGGAGGCCTGTGCTGTCCACGGCGTGGACTGCGATGAGCTGATCGAGAAGCTGAACGAGCATCTGGCCGCAAAGAAGGCATAAATTGCTGCCCACACTGGATGCGCGTCTGGCTGCCGCCGCAGAGCTTGTGCGGCCGGGAGAGCCGGTGGCGGACATCGGCTGCGACCACGGCAAGCTGACGGCGGTGCTGGCGGCTTCGGGAAAATACCCGAAGGTGATCGGTGCCGACCTGCGGCCCGGCCCGCTGGCAAGGGCAGAGCAGACGCTGGAACATGCAGGCTGTAAAGACCGCGCTGAGCTTCGGCTTGGCGACGGTCTTTCTGTGCTTACGGAGAACGAAGTAGGCAGCATCGTGCTGGCGGGCGTTTCCGCCCAGACCACTTGGGAAATTTTAGAGAAAGCCCCGTGGGTGTTCACCGTGAGAGGGCCGCGGATCATCATGATCCCGGCCACCCGCCACGACGCGCTGCGCCGCTGGTTGTGGGAGCATGGCTTCTCCTTTGCAGCCGACCGCCCGGTGCAGGCGGCGGGCCGCTGGTACGCGGTGATGGCGGCGGAGTACACCGGCAGGGTGTATGCGCCCACCTTTGCCGAGTGCCTGTTTGGCAGTACGGGAGAGTGGCCCGAGGGAAAAGGCTACGCCGACTGGCAGAAGGCAAAGCTTCCCCGGATGCGCCTTGGCGTGCCGGATGGCAGTCCGCTTGCCGTCGAGATCGATGCAATTTTAAAAGAGGGGACAGAAGGATGACAACAGTACGGCAGGTATACGAAGCAATGCAGGCCATCGCGCCGCTGGAGCTGGCGGAACACTGGGATAATCCCGGCCTGCTGGTGGACTGCGGCGGGCAGATGCACCGGGTGCTGGCAGCACTGGACATCACCCCCGAAGTGGTGGCCGAAGCCGCCGCAAAGCAGTGTGAGATGATCGTGTCCCACCACCCGGTCATTTTTGATCCGCTCAAAAAGATCGGCCCGCAGGATGTGCCTTTCCAGCTGGTGCAGGCGGGCATTTCTGCCATCTGTATGCACACCAATCTGGATGCTGCCGAGGGCGGCGTGAACGAAGTGCTGGCAGGCATCTTTGACATGAAGAATATGGAAACCTTTGCCGAGGGCTGCGGCCGTGTGGGAGCCATTGAGGAGATCACAGTCCCGGAGCTTGCCCGCAAGGCACAGCAGGAGCTTGCTGCGCGCTGCAACCAGCCGAAGAACGGCCCGGCGGTGCAGGTGAAGTTTGTGGATGCGGGTAAGCCGGTCAAGCGCTTGGCGGTCATCAGCGGTGCGGGCGGAAGCCTGTTTGCAGATGCCATTGCTATGGGCGCGGACTGCCTGCTGACCGGTGAAGCCAACCACCACCACGCCATCGATGCCAAGCGGCTGGGCCTTTCGCTCATTGCGGCGGGCCACTATGCCACCGAATTTCCGGTGACTGCCGCCGTGGCTGCAAAGCTGCGCGCCGCCCTGCCGGAGCTGGAAGTGCTGGTGAGCACTGAAAACCGGGATCCGTATACGTATTTGTAAGGAAAAGCCGCTGCTTTTTCTTGCAGCGATTTTCCGGCTGAGATGAAGATTGCCGCTGCGGCCCCTTCTGTGAAAGAGTAATTCGGCAAAGCCCGCAGGCTTGGCCGAATTACAAATACAAATAAAAATTCCGCTGATTATGGCCAAAGCGAATGCGACGGCCATTTAAAATCGTTAAATGAGGTAAACACTATGGCATTGGATGCCGCGACACTGGCCCTTACGGCAGCAGAGCTCAAAGCAACGCTGACCGACGCCAAGATCGCAAAACTATTTGAACCCACCCGTGATGAGCTGGTGCTCACCCTGCGCACCCGCACGGATACCTATGCGCTGCTGCTTTCGGCCCGCAGCGGTTCCGCCCGCGTGTGCCTGACCGAAGAAAGCTTTGAAAACCCGGAGACGCCGCCCTCCTTCTGTATGCTGATGCGCAAGCATCTCACCGGCGGCAGGCTGCTGGACGTGCACATGGAGCCGGGAGACCGCATCGTCTATTTTGATTTTCAGTGCACCAACGAGATGGGCGACCTTGTGCGCAACACCCTGTGTGCCGAATTGATGGGCCGCTACTCCAATCTGGTTCTGGTGCAGAACGGCAAGATCATTGACGCACTCAAGCGCGTGGATTTTGAGGACAGCGATGTGCGCCAGCTGCTGCCGGGCCTGCCCTACACCACGCCGCCCAAGCCTGCAAGACCGGACTTCCTGCTGGTGAGCAGTGCGTCCATCGTGGCAGCAGCCTGCCAGAGAGATCTGCCGGTGGCAGATGCCCTCAACAAGACCGTGGCCGGTGTTGGCCCGGTGGTCTGCCGCGAAGCTGCATGGCGTGCCTTTGACGGCGAACATCTGCCCGCCAATGAGCTGACCGAGGAACAGAAGCGCAAGCTTATGGCCGCCATCGACGAGCTGAAGGAAGAGCACGCAACCGGCGGTACGCCCTGCAGCGTCACCGACCCCAGCGGAAAGCCCATCGAGTATACCTTCTTCCGCCCGCAGCAGTACGGTGAAAAATATATTATAAAGGAGTGGCCCTCCTTCAACGCCATGCTGGAGGGCTACTACGCTGAGAAGGACCGCGCGGAACGCCTGCGCACCAAAAGCAAGGAGCTGCACAAGGCGGTGCACAATATGTACGAGCGCGCCGTGCGCAAGCAGGCCGCCCGTCAGGAAGAGCTTGCTGCCAGCGGCAAGAGCGAAAAGCTGCGTCTGTACGGTGAGCTGCTCTCGGCAAACCTCTATCTGGCCCAGAAGGGCATGAAGAGCATCACCGTGCCCAACTGGTACGACGAGGGCAAAGAGGTGACCATCCCGCTGGACCTGCGGTTCACACCCAGCCAGAACGCTCAGAACTTCTTCAAGAACTATAAAAAGAAGCAGACCGCCGCCCGGATGCTGGTGGATCTGCTGGCAGAGGGTGAAAAGGAGATCGCCTATCTGGAAACGGTGCTCTACGAGGTGGAGTCCGCTTCCGGCGAAGCGGCCCTCAACGAGATCCGGGCAGAGCTGAAGAGTCAGGGCTACCTGAAATACTACAAGCAGCGGGATAAGCGCCAGAAGCCTGCAGATTTCCTGCGGTTCACTTCCACCGATGGCTTTGAGATCCTGGTGGGCCGCAACAACGCCCAGAACGACAAGCTCACCCTGCACACCGCCCGGGGCAAAGACCTGTGGTTCCATGTGCAGAAGGCCCCCGGCAGCCACGTTGTGGTCATGAGCCGGGGCGAGGAGATCCCGGACACCACCCGGCAGGAAGCCGCGGAGCTGGCAGTCATCTACTCCAGCACCTACAAGGCGGGCACCGGTGCAAAGGTGGCGGTGGACACCACCGAGGTGAAAAACATCTGGAAAGCCAGCGGTGCCAAGCCCGGCATGGTGCTGTACGAGGTGTACACCACGGTCTATATCACGCCCCGGGATGGGCTGGAGGAGCAGCTGAAGAAGAAATGATTTGAACTGCGCGCCGCGCTGCTCTGCGCATCTTCAGCGGAAGAATTATTTTAAATTTGCCAATCGGGAAAATCTGCGGATTTTCCCGATTGACTTTTTCACGGGTGGGGTCGTAAAGGCGAACGGCATTTGCAGCGCCTGCTTCCTGCGGAAGCAGCAGCGCGGCAGGAAAGCAGCCTCGCCCTCTCCGTCTGCTCACTACGTTCGCATCCACCTCTCCCAAGGGGAGAGGCCTTGGCAAAGAGATGAAGTTTGCGTGGACTGCCAAGGGCTCTCCCTTTGGGAGAGCTGGCAAAGCCGACAGGCTTTGACTGAGAGGGCGAGGACGGTAGTGCTCCGGCCCTGCCTTTTATTATATATGTATAAAAGCGGCAGAACGGTCCATACTAAGCACTGCGCAGCGGGCGCGGCAGAGTTTTCCACCGGCAGAAAAGCCTGCGGATTGTGCATCTTGCACAGAAAATGCGCGCTTTGACAAAACGGAGAAAATAAAAAAGAAAATTCGTTCTTTTTTCTAAAAAACACTTGCCAAATGCACGAAGGTGTGATAGAATAACTCTCGGCTGCAAAGGGCTTGTGCGATACAAGTCGTGCAGGCCAGCGATATGCGT
>ERZ857750.3763-NODE-3763-length-12150-cov-3.651178_pt1 | contig 12150 bp, 9 predicted proteins | sample MGYA00519915_ERZ857750 | MGnify/ENA primary metagenome ERZ857750 (study PRJEB31778, sample SAMEA3449358) | human gut metagenome | biome: human gut; feature: human-associated habitat; material: faeces | place: United Kingdom | collected 2010/2012 ... | reverse complement strand
CCCGCCGAGCCCGACCTCTAACACCACGACATCGCAGCCGCGGCGCTGAAACCAGAGCATGGCCGCCGCCGTCACAAGCTCAAACTCCGTCGGCTGGTCGTCCATGGCCGCAATGCACGGCTGCAGTGTCTCGCACGCGGCAGCAAGCTCCGCATCCGGGATCGGCTGACCGTTTACCTGCATACGCTCGGCGAATTGCTCGAGAAACGGGGACGTGAACAGCCCCGTCGTATAGCCCGCCGCCTGCAAAACGGCCGCGAGCATCGCCGCTGTGCTGCCCTTGCCGTTCGTGCCCGCGATGTGCACGAACTGCAGCGTATCCTGCGGGTCGCCGATGCGGTGCAGCAGCTCGCGCACCCGCGACAGTCCCGGACGAGATCCGCGCCACTCGACGCCCTGGATCAGCGCCCGCGCCTCTTCTATGGTCATTACGCAGTACCTCCCGCGTGAAAAAAATCAAACGGAAGAATTATATCACATTTCATGCCGCGCAGCAACCTGCACCCTTGCAATTTGCCTATGGTGGGAGTAAACTATGAAATGCTCGTTTTTTCGCCGGTTTTCTCCGGTTTTCTAAATTTTCCCCAAAGGTGGTATGCGAATGGAGAATCTCATCATTTCTGTCAACGCAATCCTGCCGATGTTCCTCGTGATGGCGCTCGGCTACGGCGCGCGCTGTCTCGGCTGGATCCGCCGGGAGGAGATCTTGAACATCAACAAGATCGCCTTCCGCATCTTTCTGCCGTGCCTGCTGTTTTATAATGTATACTGCTCCGATCTGTCCGGCTCGTTCGACCCGCTGCTGATCGCCTACGCCGTCGGCGGCGTGCTGGTGTCGTTCGCGCTGGCGCTCGGCTACACGCTGCTCACGGAGAAGCTGCCGGAGCGCCGCGGCGTGATGATCCAGGGCATGTTCCGCAGCAACTACGTCATCATGGGCATCCCCGTGGCGACGGCACTGCTCGGCGCGGATCAGCTCGGCACGGTCTCGATCCTGATCGCGATCATCGTGCCAATCTTCAACATGATGTCCATCATCGTGCTGGAGGTATTCCGCGGTCAGAAGCCGAAGCCGCTGCACATCCTCGGCCAGATCGCAAAAAACCCGCTCGTCATCGCCTCCGTGCTCGGCGTGCTGGCGCTGGTGGCAAAGATCCGCCTGCCGTACATCCTGGAAAAGACGGTGCAGAGCGTGAGCGGCATCGCATCGCCTCTGCAGCTGTTTCTGCTCGGCGCGTTTTTCCAGTTCTCCGGTCTGCGGCGCTATGCGCGCGAGCTCACGGCCGTCGTGGCGGCAAAGCTCATCGTGTTCCCGGGGCTGTTTCTGGGACTCGGCGCGCTGCTCGGCTTCCGGGATGCGGCGTTCGTGTCGCTGCTGGGTGTGTTCGCCTCACCGACCGCCGTCAACTCCTTCACCATGGCGCAGCAGATGGGCGGCGACGCCGAGCTTGCAGGCGACACCGTCGTCGTGACCTCGGCCGTGAGCATGCTGACGATGTTTCTGTGGGTCTTTCTGTTCAAATCCCTCGGGATGTTCTAAGCGTTCGGGACTTCACAAATCGGGTGAAACGGCGTATAATATTTTATTACGCAACAGTTCATCATGATATAAAGAGGACAACACCATGAATTTTCGAATGATCGGGCAGGTCATCGGCCGCGTGCTGTGCATCGAGGCGGCACTGATGCTTCTGCCGATGGTCGCAGCTTTGGCATACGGCGAGTCGCCGGCACCGTTTCTGATCACGATCGCCGTCACCGGCGGCATCGGGCTGGTCATGTGGCGCGTGCGCGCAAAATCCGGCGGCATGACCGCGCGCGACGGTTTTCTGATCGTCGGCCTGTCGTGGATCGCCATGTCGCTGTTCGGCGCGCTGCTGTTCGTGCTCACGGGCGACATCCCAAACTACATCGACGCCCTGTTTGAGACGATCTCGGGTCTGACCACGACCGGCGCCAGCGTCGTCACGGCGCCGGAGGAAATGACCCGCGGCGGCATGTTCTGGCGGCTGTTCACGCACTGGATCGGCGGCATGGGCATCCTCGTGTTCGTGCTGGCCGTGCTGCCCATGAGCGGCAACCGCTCGATGCACATCATGCGCGCCGAGGTGCCCGGCCCGACGGTCGGCAAGCTCGTGCCGCGCATCCGCAAGACCGCCTCCATCCTCTACCTGCTGTACATCGCGCTCACGCTCGTGGAGATGGTTCTGCTCATCGCCGGCGGCATGAGCTTTTACGATGCGCTGCTGCACGCGTTCGCCACCGCCGGCACCGGCGGCCTGTCCACGCGCGCGCTGAGCATCGGATACTACAACAGCGCCTATATCGACATCGTCGTGGGCGTGTTCATGATACTCTTCGGCGTCAACTTCAGCCTGTATTACCTCATTCTGCTCGGCAACATCCGCACCGCGCTGCGCAACGAGGAGCTGCGCTGGTATCTGGGCGTGATCGCCTTTGCCGTCATCACGATCGCATTTGACATCCGCAATCTCTACGGCGGCGTCGGCCATGCGCTGCGCTATTCGTTCTTCCAGGTCACATCGATCATCTCCACGACCGGCTTTGCCACCGCGGACTTCAATCTCTGGCCGGAATACTCCAAGTTCCTGCTCGTGCTGCTGATGTTTGTCGGCGGCTGCGCCGGCAGCACCGCCGGCGGTCTGAAGCTCTCGCGCGTGATGCTGCTGTTCAAATCCTGCACGATCGAGGTCAAGAAGATGCTGCGCCCGCGCTGCGTGGAAAACGTCCGTCTCGACGGCAAGCCGGTCGACGGGCAGACCGTCTACAACGCCCTGACGTACTTCACGTTCTACATCATCATCCTGCTCATCGCCGGGCTGATCGTGTCGCTCGACGGGCTGGACTTCACGACGAATTTCACCGCCGCACTCTCGTGCCTGTCCAACGTCGGGCCGGGGCTCTCCCTTGTCGGGCCGACCGGAAGCTTTTCCATCTTCTCGCCGCTGAGCAAGATCGTGCTCATGATCTGCATGCTGCTCGGCCGTCTGGAGATCTTCCCGCTGCTGCTGCTGTTCGTGCCGTTCACTTGGCGCTGGAAGTGAGCGCAGACCCCGGATGCCCCATTTGGATAACGATGACCCCCGCTGTGCAAGACGCATCTTGCGCAGCGGGGGGTTTCCTATGCCGTGGCTCTGAGGCGCAGCCGTCAGGCCGCAATCCCTTCTTCAAAAAGGTAATACTTTTTTGATAGCAACGACCCCGCAGGCTCTTGCCCGCGGGGTGACGGCTCAGCTTGTTCAAAAACCTCGTAGAGTTTCGCCGCCGCAGCGGCGAAAGAAAGTCTCGATCATTTTCTCCGGCGACATGTGCGGCTGAGAAAATACTTCTCAGGCTGCAAGTGTGGAATTTGTGTGCCCTAGGCGCACAAATTATGCGCGCAGCAGACTGCAGCCCCTTTGTCAAAAAGGAATACTTTTTGACAGCGACAACCCCGCAGGCGATTGCCTGCGGGGTTGCCTCCGCGTGGCCGCGGTTTATTGCATCCGAGGCGGGCCTTGCCCCCTCGGGCTCCCCTGCGGCTCTGTCACATAACTCCGCTGCCACTGACTCACTACAAAACAGCGACAACCCCGCAGGCCGAAGCCTGCGGGGTTGCCTCTCTATGACGCCGCAAACGCGGCGATCCATATTTCTTAATCGGGACGCCGGAGAGTTGCGCCTTGGTCAGATCACTCCGACAGCTCTGCCTTCTTCTCGGCAGACAGCTTCTTGATCTTCGGGATGCCCCAGATGAACGCCGGGAGCACAACAACAATCAGTGCATAGTAGCCGTCATAGCCGTAGATCTTGGAGATGATGGTCGACAGGCCGAGCAGGGAAACCGCATAGCACAGGCCGATGACGACCAGGCCGACGATCACGCTGCGCAGAGCCTTGCTCTTGATGGCCTTCGGGAAGCAGTGACCCTCGAAGCGCTGGATCATGGAGTAGACCAGCGTGACGGACGTGGACACGAACGCGCAGAACAGCAGGATGGTGTACACGACGAACAGCCAGGTGTAGCCGCTGCCCATGAGGGTGACGACGCTCTGGTTGGGGAGCTTCATGACATCGCCGATGTGGCGGGCTGCAATGCTGGCGACAGTGTCGACGCCAACGCTCTTGATGGTGCAGAGGATCGGGTACCAGCGCAGCAGCATGGCACCGGAAGCGGCGAGCGCGCCGCCGTTCATGAGCCAGCCGAGGATACTGGCGCGCTTGACGCCCTTGTGGGTCAGCTCGGTGGAAGCGGCGATCATGGCCGGGACAGACACGCACTGGAAAGCAGCGTACACAAACACGCCGCGCCAGACGCCCTCGATGCCCTTCTGGGAGGTGACGTCAGCGATGGCCGGGATGGCCGCGTAAGCCGCGTTCTCAGTGGCGAGCTCCTGAGTGACCGCGTCGATCGGAACGACGAAGCCCATGATGACGAGGATCGCGGTGACGATCAGGATCGCGGTGGAAAGAACGGTGGAAGCCTTGATGATCAGGTCAACGCCGAAAATCGACAGAAGGATCAGCAGGGCGATGATGACGAGGTTGCAGATGATGTCGGGCAGGTCGACCAGGCTCTTGACGATGCCGCCGGCGCCGTCAACGCAGGACGCGACCGCCGCGAGGATGATGATGATGTAGAAGATCTCGAAGAAGACTTCCATCCACGGCTTCGGATACAGGGCGCGGTAGGTGTCCTTATAGTTGTCGAAACCGTTAAGCTTGGCAAACTTCATCATGATGTACATGACAACCGCAAGAATGCCCATGGCCAGAAGCGGGAAGATGGCCGCAGTCCAGCCGTACTGGACAAAGTAGTTCACGACCTGGTTGCCGGTCGCAAAGCCGGCGCCCACGTGCGTGCCGAACCAGACGGACGCCACGGTGAAGGCGGCTGCCCAGCTGCTCTTGAGCTTTTTGTTATCCATTTTTTACCTCTTTCTTTTCTCTGTTTGCTTTTCTCTTTTGCTCTCTATTTCAAACCCGCCGCGTGCTCTCCTACAACTGCGGCGGGCTTTGAAATCCTCGTCCTTGTGTTAATTTGTGAACAAGCCATTAACAACTCGGGATAGTAAATTTATAATTCTCTCACGCGCAAAAGTCAATAACAGCCTCTTCCAATCCCCAACATTTCCCGAAAATCGTCGATGTGCACAATTTCTTGCGCGAATTTTTATGCACTCTGAATCTGGCATTTTTGTAAAAATTCGCGTGATTTTAGCGCTTTGACAGAAAGAAAACAGTTGCGGCATCTGCACTTTCGTGCTATCATAACAATGCTGATAGGTCAAGTCTTTTGTCTATTTGCTGACAAACGACTTTGGCATTTTCTTGACACAGGATTTTGTCCCTGGAAGGCGCGCTTGATGAATTTTTAACCATCATTTTTTGCGTACACATTCACTGCCGGGTACGAAACACGGAGGGAGCGCAGCCCTATGAAGCTCGTGACATTCGAAATCAACGGCCGCAGCGCCGTCGGTCTGCTCAACGCGGACGCGACCGCCGTGCACCCTGTGCCCGGCTGCGCGGACATGCAGGCGCTCATCGGCCTCTGGCCGGTGCTGGACACGGCTGCCGTGCTGCGCAGCGCCGCGCTGCCGCTTGAGCAGGTGCATCTGCTCGCCCCGATCCCCCGCCCGGAGCAGGACGTGATCTGCCTGGGCATCAATTATTTTGACCACGCCAAGGAGAGCGAGCGCGTCACCGGCAAGGGTGCGAAGGCGCCGGACACGTTCCCGATCTATTTTTCCAAGCGCGTGCACGAGGCCGTCGCCCCCGGCGGCGACATCGACAGCCACATCGACATCGTCGCCGACCTCGACTATGAGGCGGAGCTGGCCGTCGTGATCGGCAGACGCGCATACAACGTCAGCGAGGCGGAGGCACTCGAGTACGTATTCGGCTACACCATTTTAAATGATGTGAGCGCGCGCACGATCCAGAACCAGCACAAGCAGTGGTACCGCGGCAAGAGTCTCGACGGCTTCACGCCGATGGGCCCGTGGATCGTGACACCGGAGGAATTTGACGTGCGCGAGCCGCACTGCATCCGGAGCCGCGTCAACGGCGAGCTGCGGCAGGACAGCACCACGGATCTGATGATCTTTCACGTCGCGTATGTCATCGCCGAGCTCAGCCGCGGCATGACCCTGCTCCCCGGCACGATCATCTCCATGGGCACGCCCGCCGGCGTGGGCATGGGCTTTGACCCGCCGAAATGGCTGCACCCGGGCGACGAAGTCGCCTGCAGCATCGAGGGCATCGGCACCCTCACCAACACTGTTCGGTAATCCGCCGTCAGGCAATGCCTGCGACGGCCGAAGATATCGCAAACAGACAGAATCAGAAAAAGGAGACATCACTATGAAATTTGCTATGTATGGTTCCGGCGCTGCCGGCAGCGTCTTCGCTTCTTACCTGCGCAAGGGCGGTGCGGACATCATCCTCATCGACCGCTATGAGGCACACATGAAGAAGGTCGCCGAGGAAGGCATGCACTTCACCATCCATCAGGAGGAAGACGGCGGCTACAAGGATTACGATTACCAGCTCAAGGGCTTCCGCACCTACATCACCGCTGCCGATGCGGCCGCAGCGGAGGGCAAGGTCGATGTCATCATCTACATGACCAAGGCGACCCAGCTCGAGCAGGCCATTCAGGACTCCCTGCCCGTCGTCGGCGACAGCACCGTCGCGGTCTCCCTCATCAACGGCCTCGGCAACGATGACAACCTCTTCAAGGTCTTCCCGAAAGAGCGCTGCATCATCGGCTCCGGCGTGCTGGGCACGGCTCTGCCCGAGCCCGCGCACTGCGTGTCCACCCCGGCCGGCGGCGTGCAGATGAACTTCGGCGGTGCGGTCCGCTCGGAGCTCAACGACGCGGCCTGCGCCGAGATGCTCAAGTGCTACCGTGACGGCGGCTGCGACGCCTACTGGCGCGACGGCGAGCCGGGCACCGACAACAACATCTACAAGTTCATCTGGAAAAAGGTCTGCGTGAACGCCACCGTCAACACCGTGTGCGCCGTCCTGCGTCTGAAGATTGGCGAGGTCGAGGCGGATCCGTTCGGCCAGTGGCTGTTCCACAGCGTCATCCGCGAGACCTGCGCGGTCGCGACCGCCAAGGGCGTGCCGATGGACGCCGATGAGTTCATCGCCCACGATCATCAGGACATCGTCACCAACATCGCCGACTACTATCCGTCCATGTGCCAGGATATGCTCTTCAACCACCGCCAGACCGAGATCGACGTGCTCAACGGCAAGATCGCCGAGTACGGCGAGCAGCTGGGAATCGACACCCCGGTGTGCAAGGTTCTGTCTCAGGTCGTGCGCTGCATCCAGGGCAACTACGACAAGCAGTACCTGAAGTAAGTTCACCCCGTTTTTTCGCTGCCGGCCGGGCAACAACCGGCCGGCAGTTTGCTAAGGAGGCAACCGCATGAAAATCGCAATGATCGGCTCCGGCGCTGCCGGCAGCGTCTTTGCCGCCTATCTGCGCAAGGGCGGCGCCGAGCTCTGGCTCGTCGACAAATACAAGGCGCACATGGACAAGATCGCAGCCGACGGGCTGGTCTTCCGCACGCCGGAGGGCGAAGAGGTGCTCACGGGCTTTCACACGAGCGCGACCGCGCGCGACATCGGCACGATGGATATGGTCATCCTCATGGTCAAGGCCACGCAGACGGAGGACGTCATGGCCGACACCATGCCCTGCATCGGACCGGAGACGGCGGTCGTGTCGCTGCAAAACGGTCTTGGCAATGACGAGGTGCTCGCGCAGTTCGTGGACGCCGACCGCATCCTCTACGGCAGCGGCCTGATCGGCACGGAGCTGGCCGGCCCCGGCGTGTGCGTGAGCAAGCCGGAAAAGGGCATCCAGATGCACTTCGGCGCCGTGCGCAACAACCCGAAGGCCGACGCCGCCGGCAAGGCGCTCGAGGCGTGCTTCCGCGCGGGCGGCTGCAACGCGAGCTTTGACGAAGACGTGCGCCCGTACATCTGGAAAAAAGTCATCGCCAACAGCGGCTACAACGGCGTGAGCGCCGTCATGCGCCTGAAGGTGAAGGAGACGTTTGCCGACCCCTACGGGCACGACATCGTCATGCACGTCTGGAAAGAGGGCTGCGCCGTCGCGCAGGCGCTCGGCATCGGCGACCTCTGGCCGCTGATGGAAAAGGAGGAGCCGAACATCGTTGCGAACCTCGGCAACTACTATCCCTCCATGGCGCAGGACGCCGTGCTGCACCAGCGCCAGACGGAGATCTCGGTGCTCAACGGTGCGATCGCGCGCTACGGCGCGCGGCTGGGCGTGCCCACCCCGTTCAACACCGTCATCACGCAGGTCATCTCCTGCATCCAGAATAACTACGACAAGCAGTATCTCGGCTGAGCCAGCGCGCGGCAGCCGGCATCGAGCCAAACAAAACAAATCCCCTCCGTATGCTTTTCCGCATACGGAGGGGATCTTTGCATATCCGGGAGACGGCCGGCCGGAAATCACGCGGGGCTCAGGATGCGCCGGATCTCTTCGAGGTCGTCGGCAAAGTAAATGCCCTCCTGCCGCTCCTCGGACGAGAGTCCCTTTTCGATCATCTGCTCCAAAAGCGCCTGCAGCGCACGGTAGTAACCGTTCAGGTTGTAGAGGATGCACGGCGCGTCCAGATGCTTCAGAGACACCTTGGACATGACCTCCGCGATCTCCTCCAGTGTACCCGTGCCGCCGGGGAAGGCGATAAAGGCATCGCCGAGCTCGATCATTTTGCGCTTGCGCTCCGCCATGTCCTCGGTCACGATCAGCTTGGTTAGGCTGTCGTGCTGGAATTCGCTCTCGATAAAACACCGCGGCTCGACGCCGGTCACTTCTCCGCCGGAGCGCAAAACGCTGTCCGCGATCGCGCCCATCAGCCCGGATCTGGAGCCGCCGTAGACCAGCGCATTTCCGCTCGTGCCGATCCATGTGCCAAGCTCCTGAACCGCTTCCCGCAAAGCCGGATCATTGCCTTCATTTGCGCCGAGATAGACCGTAATATTCACACAGAGTCCCTCCGATCCTGTTCCTGTCGGTATCAAAACGGCAGTCAGGCTTTTTGCCTGACTGCCGGCAGGTACGCACCGTTTGTATTATACGCAGCCGAGGATCGCCTGTCAACGGGATCGGGCGCTTGCGGGCAGCTGTGCATCCGGCCTGCGCAGCAGCGCCGGTTTTCAGGCGGCATGCTCGCTTTGCTTTTTGCGCGCGCCGCCGAACAGATACCGCGTGACCGGATAGATCAGCGAAACGACCGCCAGGACCCACGCGCCCGGATCGCCAAAGCACAGCGCAATGTATGCGCCCACGGAGGCCGAGGAATCGATCGCCCCGCCGTTGACGAGCTTCGGCAGGAAGGCGCAGATCAGAACGCGCGCGATCAGCTCGGCGCAGCCGGCGACCAGCGTAAACTCCGCGTGCCCCACGCCCTGCACGCCGGAGCGGAAGACGAACAGGACCATCAGCGCAAAGTACATGGACAGATCCACGTACAGATACAGGTTCCCGTAGCGGATCGTGGCCGCCGTGATCTTGTCCGCGCTCATAAACAGGTACTGGTATGCCCCCCGGATCGTCAGGAGCATGCCGGCGCCGCCGAGGATCAGATACATGGCAAGCCCGATCAGGAGGCTCTTGACCGTTCCGCGCCGGATCCGGTCCTGTCTGCCCGCGCCCAGATTCTGCGCATTGAAGCTGACGATCGCGGTGCTGAGCGCATTCATCGGGCACATCAGGAAGTTGTTGAGCTTGTTGGCCGCGCCGAAGCCATTCTGCGCGGGGTTTCCGGCCGCCATGATGCCGTCCGGCCCGATGTCGAAGCCGACGAGCGCGCGCTGCATCACGATGATGCCGATCGCCAGCACCGAAAACTGAAGTCCCATCGGCAGCCCCTGACTCAGGTGCTGCACATACACGGAGACCTCCGCGCGAAAATCCTGTCCGGAAAGGTGGAGCTCCGGATATTTGCCGAAGGCGTAGATCAGGCACAGGAGCGCGCTCACCGCCTGTGCCAGCACGGTGGCAGCCGCCGCACCGATGACCCCGAGCCGGAACACAAGGATGAACAGCAGGTCGAGCCCGATGTTCAGCACGGTGGAAAACAGCAGGAAGATGAGCGGCGTGGTCGAATCGCCCAGACTGCGCAAAACGGAGCAGATCAAATTGTAGTAGAGCTGCGCGAAGATCCCGAGGAAAATGACCAGCGAATACTGATATGCCGCCCTCCAGACGCCGGGGTTTGCCTCGGACAGGCCGATGAACCGGAGCAGGGGCTTGAGCGTCAGCACGGCGACACCGGTCAGCACGAGCGACAGGACACCGCCGAGAACGAGCTGCGCCGCAAAGGATCTGCGGACTCTGGCCTGATCGCCGCGCCCCGCCGCGATGGATGTAATGACCGAAAATCCGGCGGTGCAGCCGACCGCGAACTGCAGGAAGATGAACAGGATCGGAAACACATCGTTCACGCCCGCAATGTCATCGACGCCGAGCGTCTGCCCGCAGATCGCAGCATCGCTGATCGTATAGATCTGCTGCAGCAAATACGAGAGAATGATCGGTACGGAAAACTTGAAAATCACCCATCCTTCGTCGCCGGAAAGCAGGTCGACCGAAGATTTTTTCCCCAACTTTAACATGGTTGCTCCTTCTGTACTGCCTCTGCCGCCAAGAAACCTCATTCGTCTTCTGCTCTGCAGCTTTTGCGCTGCCGCAAGGCGAAACGCGGCAAATTCTGATAATACTTTTTTCGTGCATGCAAGTTATACCGCAGAAATTGTGAACAATTCTACCTCCGCGCGCAAATATTGCGCGCAGCCGGCCGCCCTCATGTCAAAAAGGCAATATTTTTGTCGGCACAAAACACCCCCTGTGCGCAGCACAGGGGGCAGCTTGTCAAAGAATCTCATAGAGTTTGCGCCCGCAGGCGCAAAGAAAATCCGATCATTTTCTTCGGCGACATGTGCGGTGAAGAAAATCCTTCTCGGCCTGCAAACGTGCGCGCCGTTTGCCTCCGGCGGACGGCGCGTGCGCTGCAGTCAGGCCGCAAATCCTTTGTCAAAAAGTATTACTTTTTGACAGACGCAACACCCCCTGTGCCGCAGCACAGGGGGTGTCCGCTATGGTGTTTTTCCAACCGTCAGCGCAGCGCGCTTACCGGTCGGGATACTTCTGCGTCAGCTCTGCCTCCAGCGCATCCCAGTCGCGCGGCGGTCTGAGCTCCGTCCACGTCTCGGGCGAGGTGTTGTCCACGCGCTCGTACTCGTGGCCGTTGGTGGCCTCCTGCACGGCTGCGTAGTACCACGCCGTCTTGTTGCTGTTGTCCGGCCAGACGATCATGTCCGGCAGCAGATGATCCTTGTCCGGGGTACGGAAGAGGACGTTGTTGATGATCTCCATGACCTCGGCACGGGTGATCTGGTTCTGCGGGCGGAACGTGCCGTCCTCATAGCCGCTGACCAGACCGAGCTTCGCCGCGCGGTTGATGTAGTCGCGCGCCCAGCTGTCGGAGATATCGGTGAAGGCATCGCCCTCGACCTCCGGCGCATGGAAGAACAGCGCCGCGATCGTCGCGAACTCTGCGCGGGTGATGTACTGCTGCGGGCGGAATGTGCCGTCCTTGTAGCCGGCGAGGATACCGCCGTTGGTGAGCGTGGCGACCTGACTGGTGTACCAGCTCTGAGCCGGGACATCCGAGTACGAGCACTTGGTGGTCCAGATCTCCTCACGGCCGTCATCTCTCAGGATGCGGTAGAAGATCGCGGCGACCTCGGCGCGCGTGATCGGTCTGCCCGGTGCGACCGTACCGTCCGGATAACCGGCGATGTACGAGTCGTGGTTATCGCGCTCCAGCGGCGGAGGCGGCAGCTCGTTGTCCTCTGCGGAGAAGACGAACTTGATGTGCGCAGCCGCTTCCTGGAAGGCGTTGCCCATCGCGGGGTCGATCTCAACGGTCACGTCCAGCTTGATCGGGTCTGCCTTCGGGAAGACCTCGGCAACGAGGACGTCGCTCTTGAGTCCGTCGGCCGCGTCGAGCTGGTCGAAGAGGCTCGCGTTCTTGTTGGTCGCGAGCACCTTGCCGTCCTGCGACACGGTCATGTGGATGTGGCTGAGCACAT
>ERZ857750.3760-NODE-3760-length-12153-cov-16.521904_pt1 | contig 12153 bp, 8 predicted proteins | sample MGYA00519915_ERZ857750 | MGnify/ENA primary metagenome ERZ857750 (study PRJEB31778, sample SAMEA3449358) | human gut metagenome | biome: human gut; feature: human-associated habitat; material: faeces | place: United Kingdom | collected 2010/2012 ... | reverse complement strand
GCCTGCTGCAGCTCCACGATCTTTTCTTCAATGGTGTCCTGCGCAATGAGCTTGTACACCTGCACCGGATTGCGCTGGCCGATGCGGTAGGCGCGGTCGGTGGCCTGATTCTGCGCAGCCACGTTCCACCACGGGTCGTAGTGGATGACGATATCTGCCGCCGTCAGGTTCAGGCCGGTGCCGCCCGCCCGCAGCGAGATGAGGAACACGTCCGCTTCGCCGCTGTTGAACCGGCGCACAAGCTCTGCACGCACCGGCTTTGGGGTGGAGCCCTGCAGGGTAAAGTGGCTCACGCCCGCTTCATCCAGCCGTTTTGCCAGCAGTTCCAGCATGGAGGTGAACTGGCTGAACAGCAGGATGCGGTGTCCGCCCTCCACAGCAGCCGTCACCAGCTCCATGCAGGCATCCAGCTTGGCACTGCCGCCGTCCCAGTTGTCTGCCACAAGGCGCGGGTCGCAACAGATCTCCCGCAGGCGCATGAGCACTGCGAACACCGCCATTTTATCCTCCGGCTTTGCAGCGCGCAGCTTTTCCCGCGCGTCCACCACAGCGGCAAGGTAGAGCTTGCGTTGCTGCTCGTCCAGCTCGATGCGGTGGAGATTCTCGGTCTTGGGGGGCAGCTCTTTGAGCACCTCGGACTTCATGCGCCGCAGGATGAACGGCCCGGTGAGCTGGTTCAAACGGCGCAGTGCGTCTTTGTCGTCCTCCTGCACGATAGGCTTTTCAAACCGGGCGCAGAAGGTCTTGTAGGGCGGCAGATACCCCGGCATCAGGAAGGAGAAGATGCTCCACAATTCGCCCAAGCGGTTCTCCACCGGGGTGCCGGTAAGGGCAAACCGCACTTTGCTGTTCACCCCGCACACCGCCTTGTACTTTTGGGTAGTGTGGTTCTTGATGGCCTGCGCTTCGTCCAGAATGCAGGCGTAGAATTGCTGCCCGCTGTAAAGCTCCTCGTCCCGGCGCATCAGGTCATAGCTGGTCACCACAAGGTCGGCTTCCGCCCACTGCTTTGCCAGCTCTGCCCGGTGAGCTGCGTCACCGTCCACAGCCACGCAGGAAAGCTGCGGCGTGAACTTCTGGCATTCCTCCTGCCAGTTGAGCACCAGCGATGCCGGGCAGACGATGAGGCTGGGCAGGCGCTGGCCGCTTTCCTTCATGGCCAGCAGGTAGCTGAGCACCTGCACGGTCTTGCCAAGGCCCATATCGTCGGCCAGAATGCCGCCCATGCCGTAGCCGTCCAGCGTGCGCAGCCAGCGGTAGCCATCCCGCTGGTACTTGCGCAGCACATTGTGCAGGCTTTCCGGCGGAGTATACTCGCTGTCCTTCACGGCGTGAAAGCTGCGGCTGATGCGGCGGAACGCATCGTCGCGGTTGAAACGCAGGCCGTTCTGGCCCGAGAGCGCCCAGTCGAGACTGGGTGCACGGTAGAGCGGCAGCTCGGCGTGGCCGCTCTTGAGCTTGGCCCCGGAAAGTTCCAGTGTATCGTTCAGTTCGTCCAGCCCTTCCAGACTGTCGTCCAGCCGCAGCAGACGGCCGTCCCGCAGGCGGTGGTAGCGCTTTTTCTGGTGCAGGGAGCGCAGCAGGTCTTTCAGCTCTGCCACCGGGAACTCGCCGGTATCCACTTCCAGATCCAGCACACTGCCGTGCACCGAAACGCCCACCGTGATGCGAGGCGGCGCGGCCTGCAGGCTGCGGAAGGCATCCGTCAGGTATACTTCCCCCTCGGCCAGCAGGGCCGGCACGCCCTCCTCCAACATGCGGTAGATCTCGTCCTCGTCAGCGGTGCCGTACACTTCCTCTCTGCCGCCCACACCGGGCTGCAGATAAGAGGCCAGCAGCCGCTTTGCCCGGCTCTCGGCGCGCACATCCCTCAAGAGGCCCGCCGGGGCCGGGGAAAACGGCGTGACCTTATCCTCTCCGTACAGAAATTCCGCGTGTGCTTCGATGCGGAAGCTGTCCGGTGCGTCCAGATAGAACTGCACCACCGGTTCCAGCGGGATCTGGTTCAGCAGCAGACGTTCCGGGTCCACGATGTTCAGCTTGCTGCCCAGCTCCGGCAGCACATAGCTGCAAAAGGCCGTGGCATCTGCGCTGGTAAAGAACAGGCTTTTGCCGCCCAGCGCCTGCAATGCGGGCAGGATGCGGGTGCACCCGGGCCGCTGCAGCCGCCAGAGCGTATCCTCGCTGAACAGGTAATCATAGTCAAGGCCCTGCACAGCGGAAAGTGCGGGTTCGCCTTCCACCTGCACACCGCCGCGGCGGCGCTCCACGGTCATGGTAATGACGGGCAGACCTTCCCGCAGCTCGTACCCGCCCAAAAAACCGGTATGCTCGTACAGCTGCACAAGGTCATCAAAGATCTCGCCGGTCAGGATCATGCCTCCCGCCGGGCCTTGTTCGGCCCCGCCGTACACCCGCACGGCGGCTTTGTCCATGCTCTGCCTTGCGTTCACCTGACGGCGCAGCAGCTGCAAAAGCGCACGGGACTCTTCATCAAAGGCATCCCACCGGTGCACAAAAGCCAGTGCCTTGCCGTAGCTGACGCTTTTGCCCATCTCGACGGCTTCCATCAGGTTCGGGATGCTTTTTACCACATACTGCCGCCCGCCGTCCGAGATGCGCAGCCGCAGCCATGGCTGTGCGCCGGGCACGAGGGTCAGCTCCGGTTCCAGATGGGCAAAGCCGGTGCGCTGGGCGGTCTCGTCCACGCCAAGGTTTTCAAGGGCTGCTTCCTTGTAGGTATCCAGCAGCCTGCGGGCCTCGTGATCCGACACCGGCGTTTCGCCGTGCCACTTTTTTCCAAACAGCATTTCCAGCCCGGAGGCATAGCTGTCCCGCCGGGCCGGTTCCGGGGCAAGGCCCGCCGCGCCGCGCACAACACCGGGAATAGCATCCGGCTTTGCCGCCGGTGCAGGGGCATTCTTTTCGGCATCGTCCAGCAGCAATGCGCCGATATGCTTGCAGTAGGTGCCCTCGCCATTCTGGTTATACGGGCAGCTGCAGGACGCACTGACAAAGCTGCCGTTCTCCCGCAGCCATGCCTGCGTATAGTAATAGCTGCCGCCGCTGCCCTGTACCATGGCCGAAATATGGCGCACGCCGTCCTCGTTCACGGTGCAGGTGCTCTGCTGGATGCGCTTGCGGTATTTCTTGGCCCGCTCAAAAATGTTATCGCCCAAAAGCGTGCGGATCTCGTCTGCATCCATGGCTGTTTCCTCCCGGTTTGGCTGTAAAACCTTCTTATCTTATAAGAATACCGCACCCGCACCCCGGATGCAAGAGGGATCTGCCGCCCAATTTCCATACAAAAAAATCCCGCTCCTTTTCAGGAACGGGATCATTTTACGATCTTGGAATGCTGCGGGGATCACTTGACAGTCTTGCCAAGCTCAGCATCCGTCTCAATGGCGCGCTCACGGATCTTTTCCAGCGTCTGCTCACTGAGAATATGCTCTGCCTTGCAGGCATCTTCGGCGGCGGTCTTTTCGTCCACGCCCAGCTGCATAAAGAAGTGGGTCAGCAGACGGTGACGGCTATAGATGCGCTCTGCGATCTCGCGGCCCGGTGCCAGCAGGGTCAGGTTGCCCTCGCCGTCCACCGCGATATAGCCGTTCTCGCGCAGCTTCTTCATGGCAATGCTGACGCTGGCTTTGGTAAAGCCCAGCTCATTGACCACATCGATGGAGCGCACACGGCCCATCCGCTGGGTGAGCATAAGGATCGTTTCAAGATAATCTTCTGCGGATTGGTGGATCTGCATGGTATGTTTGCCTCCTGTCTGTGCCGGGATGCAAAGCACCACGGTTTCATATAGTACAAGATATCACACTTTTTGCCGATGTGCAAGCAATTCGCGGAAGTTTGTTAAAACAAACTAAATTTATCCTGCGCAAATCTGCTGTTTTGCCGTTTTTTAGTCGGCCGCGTTTTGTGCAAAGGCGATAAATTATTTTGCTTCCAGATATGCCGCCGGGCCGGACTGGTACAGGTCGCCGCCGTGGGCATCCAGGATCACCGTCAGCGGCATATCCTTCACAGTCAGGCGGCGCACGGCTTCACAGCCAAGGTCCGGCCATGCGATCACTTCCAGCGTCTGCACGCTTTTTGCCATCAGGGCACCGGCCCCGCCCAGAGCGGCCAGATACACCGCGCCGTTGCGCACCACAGCCGCCTTTACGGCATCGTCCCGCTTGCCCTTGCCGATCATGATCTTGTTGCCAAGGTCCAGCAGGCGCGGGCTCATGGCGTCCATGCGTCCGCTGGTGGTGGGTCCCGCCGAGCCGATCACCTGGCCCGGGCGTTCCGGCGTGGGGCCAACGTAGTAGATGGCGCTGCCGGTCAGATCAAAGGGCAGCGGTTCGCCTTTTTCCAGCGCTTCGGTCATCCGCCTGTGGGCCTGATCCCGGGCAGTGTACACCACGCCGGAAAGCAGCACGGTGTCGCCCGCCTTGAGTGGGGCAAGGTCCTCGGCCGTGCAGGGAGTCGTCAGTCTGTATTCCATCTTTGCCCCTCCTTACAGTTCCGCGCTTGCACGGCGGGTCACATGGCAGGAAATATTCACCGCCGCAGGCAGGCCCGCCACATGGGTAGGCATCTGCTCAATGGCAAGGCCCAGACAGGTGGTCCTTCCGCCAAAGCCCTGCGGGCCGATGCCCAGCTCGTTGATGGCGGCAAGCAGCTCCTGCTCCAGCTGTGCGTAATAGGGGTCCGGGTTTGGCACATCCAGCGGACGCAGCAGGGCCTTCTTTGCCAGATACGCCACCTTGTCAAAGCTGCCGCCCACGCCGATGCCCAGCACGATGGGCGGGCAGGGGTTGGAGCCTGCCAGCTTCACCGTGTCCAGCACGAACTTTTTGAAGCCCTCCACGCCGTCGGCGGGCTTGAGCATTTTGATCTGGCTCATGTTCTCGCTGCCAAAGCCCTTGGGTGCCACCGTGATGCGGCAGCCCTCGCCGTCCACCAGATGCACTGTGATGGCCGCCGGGGTGTTGTCGCCGGTATTGCCCCGGCGCAAAGGGTCTGCCACGATGCTCTTGCGCAGGTAGCCGTCGGTGTAACCCCGGCGCACGCCCTCATGGATGGCAGCTTCAAAGCTGCCGTCAATGTGCACATCGGTGCCAAGCTCCACAAACACGCAGGCCATGCCGGTATCCTGACAGATGGGCAGGTTTTCTTCTTTTGCGGCGGAAAGGTTCGACCACAAAAGGTCGAGAGTGCTCTTTGCCAGCGGCCACGGCTCTTCCTGCCGGGCCTTGTCCAGCGCCGCCTGCACGTCCTGCGGCAGGCGGGTGTTGGCTTCGATGCACAGCCGTGCAACGGTATCCGTGATCTCCTGTGCGGAAATGGTTCTCATAAACGCTTCCTCCGCTTACAGACGGGCAACGCCGGTCTCGCGGGCAGCCTTTGCCACGGCATTTGCCACAGCCTCGGCCACGCGGGGGTCGAACGCACCGGGGATGATGTTCTCCTCGCTGCGGTCGGCATCGGTGATGAGGTCGGCGATAGCGTAGGCGGCGGCCAGCTTCATCTCATTGTTGATGTCCCGGGCGCGGACGCTCAGTGCGCCCTTGAACAGGCCGGGGAAGCACAGCACGTTGTTCACCTGATTGGGGAAGTCGCTGCGGCCGGTGGCCATCACCCGCACGCCGCCGGCCTTGGCCTCGTCCGGCATGATCTCCGGGGTGGGGTTGGCCATGGCAAAAACGATGGCATCCTTATTCATGGTCTTGCACAGCTCAGTGGTCAGGATGCCGGGCTTGGAAACGCCGATGAACACGTCGGCACCTTCCAGTGCTTCCTTCAGGCCGCCCTTGACCTGACGGGGATTGGTCACCTCACCCAGCCAGTTCTTGTGGGCTTCGGCGCTGTTGCAGCCCTTGTACAGGGTGCCGAACTGGTCCACTGCAACGATGTCCTTTGCACCGGCGGTCATGAGCATCTTGATGATGGCAGTACCGGCAGCACCGGGGCCGTTCAGCACGATGTGCACATCTTCCATCTTCTTGCCCACCACACGCAGGGCGTTGATGAGGGCAGCAGTAACGACGATAGCAGTGCCGTGCTGGTCATCGTGGAACACAGGGATGTCCAGCTCACGCTCCAGCGTTTCTTCGATCTCAAAGCACTCGGGGCTCTTGATGTCCTCCAGATTGATGCCGCCAAAGGTGGGCGCAATGGCCTTGCAGGCAGCAATGACGCTGGCAGCGTCGTGGGCATCGATGCAGATGGGGAAGGCATCCACGCCGCCGAACTCCTTGAACAGCACCGCCTTGCCCTCCATGACCGGCAGACCGGCTTCCGGGCCGATATCGCCCAAGCCCAGCACGGCGGTGCCGTTGGAAACGACAGCCACCATGTTGCCCTTGAAGGTGTACTTATACACGTCGTCGGGGTTTTCCTTGATCTTGCGGCAGGGTTCGGCCACACCGGGAGTGTAGGCGGTGGACAGGTCATCGCGGGTGGCGACCTCCACCTTGCTTACGATGCCCACCTTGCCCTTGTGGGTCTCGTGCATTTCCAGAGCAGCTTTATTGTAATCCATTTGAATTTCCTCCAATATCTTGCCGTCCTCGCCCTCTCCATCGCACAGCGATGACGGAAGGAGGAACTCCTCCAGTCTCGCATACGCTCGACAGCCCCCTCAGGGAGGGGCCTTATGTTCCCGGGAAGGCTCACTTATTTTTATTGTAACAGAACCGCCCGCCCATTTCCACCGGTTTTGGTCACTTTTGCGCCTGTAGACGGGCAAAAGTGATACAAACCCGCCGCAGGATTTGTGGAAATTTTGCAAAGAACTTTCCTTTTGCCGTCAGAACGTATATAATAAATGGGTATCTGTTCTGCCTGTACCGGTCTTTTGCTGTGCATCAGGCCGATTTTTATGGAGGTATTTCTTTTGAAAAACAACACCAAAAAACTCCTGTGCATCCTGCTGGCCATCGCCGCAGCGGTGTGCGTCATTTTTGCCTGTTTCATGCTGACAAAGCACAAGCAGACCGACAGCGCTTCTTCGGCTGCCGCATCCGTCTCGCAGTTTGGCTCTGTTGCCGACTTCGACTACGAGGCCTTTGATTACAGCGATGGTCTGGACGAAAACGGCTATTGGAGCGGCATCAAAGCGCTGGACTATGTGACCCTGCCGGAGGACTTCGGCTCCATTGCCCTGAAGGAGAACGACCTGACCCCCACCGAAGATGAACTGCAGCAACAGGTGGACAACCTGCTGAACCAGTACACCTCTTCCCAGCCCGTTACCGGCCGTGCCGCCCAGAGCGGAGATGTTGCCAACATCGATTACACCGGCACCGTGGACGGCGTGGCCTTTACCGGCGGCACTGCCACCGGCTACGACCTGACCCTTGGCAGCGGTTCCTTCATCGATGGCTTTGAGGACCAGATCATCGGGCACAATGTGGGCGATACCTTTGACGTGACCGTCACCTTCCCGGACGGCTACGGTGATTCCACCGATGCCGAGGGCAACACGATCACCCTCAGCGGCAAGGAAGCCGTGTTCAGCGTGACGCTGAACTCCATTTCCGAAAGCGTGACCCCCGAGCTGACCGACGAGTGGGTGGACTCCAACTTTGGCACCAGCGATGATCTGCACACCGTCGATGCCCTGCGCAGCTACTTTAACGATGCGCTGTATGCCACCAACTACGAGAACGCCATCGTGGACTACCTGATGTCGAACTCCACCTTCAAGGAGCTGCCCGGCGAGATCACCAGCTATTACATCCGCATGTTCCTGAACTACTACAACCAGTACGCCACCGCCTACGGCATGGATCTGAATGCTTTTGCCCAGACGCAGGGCTACACCGATGCCGATGCCATGCTGGCCGCATCCGACGCTTACTTTGAGCATCTGGCAAAGCAGGACCTGATCCTTCAGGCCGTGGCCGAGACCAAGAGCCTTGCTCCCACGCAGGAAGAGCTGGACGATGCCGAGAGCACCTATGCCGACACCTACGGTGAGAACCGTGCGCACCTGAACGCCCTGCAGTCCTGTGTGCTGGACTGGCTGGAAGAGAATTCCACCGTAGCGTAAAAACACAAGAACCATTTAGAATGCCCTCCGCTTCGCTCTGGGCATATTCAGAGGATAATTTATCTTTAATTTGCAGCTCCGAAAAGCCTGCGGGCTTTTCGGAGCTGCTTTTTCACAGGAAGGGCCGGAGCTTTCAGATGCTGTTTTTCTTTGCGGCCCCTTCTGTGAAAAATGCAATACCGGACAGACCGCAGTCTGTCCGGTATTGCTCTAATAAAAATTAGTATTTCCGCTATTTATGCCCAGAGTGAAGCGGAGGGCATTTCAGATCGTTATGCTTTTTCTTTCTTCCCGCCGTTCAGCTTCCAGAGCAGCCAAGCATAGAAGTAATTCATCAGCAGGATGGCGATGCACCACAGCACCGACGCCTGCACGCTCTGGTCATACACCTTCATGAAGGGATATGGCCCATCTACCACGCGCTGGATGTTCAGCCACAAAATGATGCCGCCGTACAGCGCCGTGGGCAGCAGCGCCCACTTGACCGTACTGCGGGGCAGGCGCGGTGTGCGCTCCAGCAGCACAAAGGAGAAGATGGCCGCCAGCGGGTTGAGCAGATGATGGTACAGCATGGAGCTGGTGCACAGCATGATGTACCAGCCGTTGCCGTCCTCATACATGGGGCCCAGCACGAACACCACCGTGAGAAAGGTCATGGTCAGGCAGCAGGTGGCAATGTACTTGAGGGTGTGCAGCCAGCGCGGCAGTTCCCTGCCGGTAAAGATGCACACCAGCTGGCCCACCGCCACCATGGCGCAGATGCAGGCCGAAAGGATGTTGGAATCCTCGGTGTAAAAAATGAACATCTGCTCTTTGCCCCAATCCCAGCTCATGGGCAGGGCAATGGGCTCCGCCCAGACGATGAACAGGTTCAGTGCGATGGAGAGCAAGCGGCGCACTGTATCAGCAAATTTTTTCATGGAAAGCCTTTCCGTCTTGTAATATTTCCTCGAAAATTTGAAAAAGGGCAGGTCTCCCTGCCCTTTTTCAAAAAACGCTTTATTTTGCAGTGTTGATGAAGCTGCGGTTGTCCCACAGGTACTTGATGCCGGAAATGGCCGTCACGGCAGCCACCAGCCAGCACAGCACCATGGAAATGCTGATTACCAGGATCTGCCGCACGCCCTGCTCTGCGCCGGTAGCCGACATGCTTGCAATGGACATGCCAAAGAAGTAGAAGATGATGCTCAGCATCTGCAGCACGGTCTTCACCTTGCCCCACATATTGGCGGCAATCACCTTGCCGTCCTTGGCACCGGCGGCCACCATGCGCAGGCCGGACACGGCAAACTCGCGGGCCAGAATGATGCACAGCACCACCGGGCTGCATACGCCGTCCCGCATCATGTAAATGAAGGCCACAGTGGTGAGCAGTTTGTCGGCCAGCGGGTCGGCAAACTTGCCGAAGTCCGTTACCATGTTCCACTTGCGGGCCAGATGGCCGTCCAGAAAATCAGTAAAGCTGGCGGCAGCAAAGACGATGCCTGCGATCAGGTAATACGTCGGCTGGAAGGAGCCAGCCGCGATGCCGTTCAGGCTGGTGAGGGACACAAAGACCATGAACACCGGCACCAGCAGGATGCGGGTCAAAGTGAGTTTATTGGGCAGATTCATACAGATTCCTCCAATTTGTTATTTTGCAACAGTACCATACAGATCGTAAAGATCGCTGTCGTCCACCAGAACATCGTAGAACTGGCCGGGGTACAGCGGCTCCTCGCTGGAAACGCACACATTGCCGTCCACCTCAGGAGCATCGCCGGTGGTACGGCACAGATACAGGCCGCTCTCCTCGTCGATGCCGTCGCAAAGCACATGCACGGTCTGGCCCACCTTTTCGGCCTGCTTCTGGGCCATGATGCCGGTCTGGATCTGCATCACCAGTTCGGCGCGCTTGTCCTTGGTCTCCTGATCGATCTGGCCGTCCATCTTGGCAGCAACGGTGTTCTCCTCGGCCGAGTAGGCAAAGCAGCCCAGACGGTCGAACTTTACTTCCTTGACAAAATTGCACAGATCCTCGAACTGCTCCTCGGTCTCGCCGGGGAAGCCTGCGATCAGAGTGGTGCGCAGGGTGATGCCGGGGATCTCGCGGCGCAGCTTGCCGATCACCTCCAGCAGCTCGGCGCGGTTGGAGCGGCGGTTCATATTCTTGAGGATGGTGTCATTGCAGTGCTGGATGGGCAGATCGAGGTAGGGCACCACCTTTTCATTGCGCTTCATGGCGGCAATGAACTCATCCGTGATGCGCTCCGGGTAAGCGTACATAATGCGGATCCACTCGAGGCCCGGCACCTTGTTCAGCTTATCCAGCAGCTCGCAGATGCTGCCGGGCTTGCCCCAGTCCTCGCCGTAAGCGGTGGGGTCCTGTGCGACCACGATCAGCTCTTTCACGCCCTCACCGGCCAGCCAGCGGGCTTCGGCCACGCAGTCGGCCATATCGCGGCTGTGCAGCGGGCCGCGGATGCCGGGGATGGCGCAGTAGTGGCAGCGGTTGTTGCAGCCCTCTGCGATCTTTAAGTACGCATAGTGGGCAGGCGTGCCGATGACACGCTTGCCGCCCAGCGGGAAGTCCTTTTTGGCACCGTAGCTTTCCAGATGGTTCTCACCGTGGAACAGGCGGGCCACGATGGTGTCAATGGCCTTGTTGGAGGCACAGCCCACCACCGCGTCCACCTCGGGGATCTCTTCCTCGATCTGGCTGCGGTAGCGCTCGGCAAGACAGCCGGTGACGATGACCTTCAGCTCCGGGTTCTGCTGCTTGTAGGAGCAGGCTTCCAAAATGTTTTCAATGGCTTCGGTCTTGGCGCTCTCGATGAAGCCGCAGGTGTTCACAAGGATCACATCTGCTTCGGCCAGATCGGCCACGGTCTCGTGGCCGGCAGACAGCAGGATGTGCACCATCACATCCAGATCGACCTGATTCTTGGGGCAGCCAAGGGAAATACACGCAATTTTCATAGGGGATGATACTCTCTTTCTCTTTTGAGGGGTGCTTTTTATTCTTCTTCCGCTCTTTTTATCGCTTCTTTTATGACCGAATACGCAAAGCCGCGGCGCTGCAGGGCGGCCACCACAAGGTCGCGGCGGCCATCGGCCAGCTTTTTCATGTAGCGGCTGCGCACCAGAGCGGCGGCAGCTTCCAGCTCCGGGCTTTCGCCGTCTGCGTCCAGGGCATAGACGTTTTCCAGCGCCTGCTCGATCTGCGCGCCGGAAAGGCCCTTCTGCCGCAGGTTCTGGGCCGCCGCACGGCGGCTCTTGCGGGCGGCAAGCAGGCTGTGTGCCCGGGCTTCGGCATAGCGGTCATCGTTTACGTAATCCAGCTCCACCATCTCAGCCACAGCAGCCGCTGCAGCCTGCTCGGTAAAGCCATAGCACAGCCGTTCATACAGCTGTGCCGAGGACATCTCGCGCGAGGCCAGCGCATCCAGTGCGCGGGCGCGGGCCTTGGCCGGGTCGGCGCACTTTTCTTCTTCCTGCTTCGGGCGGCGGCGTTTATAAAAGGACATTTAGTCCTCCACCATGATATCCAGTTCGCTCTCGCTGCTGCGGGCAGGAGCCTTGACCACCGGCTCCTTGGCGTCTGCAGCCTTGGCGGGTTCTTCGGCCTTGGCCGCAGCGCCCTTGCCTGCCGGGCGGCGGGATGCGTACAGCTTGTCGGCATTGGCGCGGATCTGGCCCTCGATGTCGTTTGCGATCTCGGGATTGTCCTTCAGGAACTGCTTTGCGTTGTCACGGCCCTGACCCAGACGGATATCGCCATAGTTGAACCATGCGCCGCTCTTCTGCACGATGCCCAGCTTCACGCCCACATCAATGAGTTCGCTCATCTTGGAAATGCCCTCGCCGAACATGATATCGAACTCTGCCTCACGGAACGGAGGTGCCACCTTATTCTTGACGATCTTGGCGCGGGTGTGGTTGCCGATGAACTGGCCGGAAGAGTCCTTCAGGCCCTCCACGCGGCGGATGTCGATGCGCACCGAGGCGTAATATTTCAGGGCGCGGCCGCCGGTGGTGACCTCCGGGTTGCCGTACATCACGCCCACTTTTTCACGCAGCTGGTTGATGAAGACGCAGACCGTGTTGGTCTTGCCGATGAC
>ERZ857750.3753-NODE-3753-length-12168-cov-21.879799_pt1 | contig 12168 bp, 9 predicted proteins | sample MGYA00519915_ERZ857750 | MGnify/ENA primary metagenome ERZ857750 (study PRJEB31778, sample SAMEA3449358) | human gut metagenome | biome: human gut; feature: human-associated habitat; material: faeces | place: United Kingdom | collected 2010/2012 ... | reverse complement strand
CAGCAATGGCAGGCCTAGACAGATCGTCGTTTAATACAGAACCCGGCTTACGGTCCATCTCGTTTTCCATTTGGTGTATCCACAGGGGGTTGTTAGAACCCTTCTTTGCCCCGCCGACAGGCGCAGAGGCAGAGAGGGTTGATAACAGCCCTCTTTTCGTTTTGGTCAGAGTGTGGTATACTATCCTCACCACGGGAGCACAGTTGTTCGCCGTGGGCAAACAAGAGAGACAGGATGTGAAATCCTCCGATGAAAGATGGTTTTTTGAAAGCAGCAGCCCTCTCGCCCGCGCTTCGGGTGGCGGACTGCGCCTACAACACCCGGCAGATCCTCACGGAGCTGCGTGCCGCCGCCGCCCGCGGCGTGAAGCTGGCCGTGTTTCCTGAGTTCTGCCTGACCGGCTATACCTGCGGCGACCTGTTTTTGCAGCGCACCCTGCAGCAAGGAGCCCTGACCGGCCTGCAGGAGCTGCTGGATGCCAGCCGGGAGCTGGACACCGTGGCCCTTGTGGGCCTGCCCCTGATGGTGCGGGGCAAGCTGTACAACTGCGCTGCCGTGCTCTGCCGCGGGCAGCTGCTGGGTCTGGTTCCCAAAACGTACCTGCCCAATTACGGCGAGTTCTATGAAAAGCGGCAGTTCACCTCCGGTTCCACCGAGGTGGAGTGGGTGAATGTCTGCGGGCAGGATGTCCCCTTCGGCACCTCCCTGCTCTTCCGCTGCCGCCAGATGCCCAGCTTTGTGCTGGGCGTGGAGCTCTGCGAGGACCTGTGGAGCGCCCTGCCGCCCTCCACCTTCCACGCACTGGCAGGCGCTACCGTCATCGCCAACCTTTCGGCCAGCGATGAAACGGTAGGCAAGGCTGAGTACCGCCGGGCACTGGTGGAAAACCAGTCTGCCCGCCTGCTCTGCGGCTACCTGTACGCCTCGGCAGGCCACGGCGAGAGCACCCAGGACATGGTGTTCGCAGGCCACGACCTGATCGCCGAGAACGGCACCCTGCTGGCCGAGGTGAAGCCCTTTGCAGGCGGCCTTGCCGAGACAGAGCTGGATTGCCAGCGGATGGAGTCGGAGCGTGCGCGCAACACCAGCTTTGAGCCCAGCACCGAGGGCTACCAGACTGTGGAGTTCGACCTGGCCCTGACCGACACCGTGCTGACCCGCTGGGTAGACCCCACCCCCTTTATCCCCCACAATGAACAGCTGCGTGCCGAGCGCTGTGAGCTGATTTTGAAGATGCAGGCCGATGGCCTGGCCAAGCGTCTTGAGCACGCCCGCGCCAAAACAGCCGTCATCGGCATTTCGGGCGGTCTGGACAGCTGCCTTGCCCTGCTGGTGGCTGTCCGCGCCATGAAGCAGCTGGGCCGCCCCACCACCGATGTGCTGGCCGTGACCATGCCCTGCTTTGGCACCACCAAGCGCACCCGCAGCAATGCGGAGATCCTCTGTGACGAGCTGCACGTCAGCTTTACCGAGATCGACATTGCCGCCACGGTGCACAGCCACTTCCGGGACATCGGCCAGGACGAGAACGTGCTGGACGTGACCTACGAGAACGGCCAGGCCCGCGTGCGCACGCTGGAACTGATGGACACCGCCAACCGCACCGGCGGCCTGGTGGTGGGCACCGGTGACCTTTCCGAGCTGGCCCTGGGCTGGGCCACCTACAACGGCGACCACATGAGCATGTACGGCGTGAACGCAGGCGTACCCAAAACGCTGGTGCGCCACCTTGTCCGGTACGAAGCCGACATTGCCGCCACCCCGGCCCTGAAAGAGGTGCTGCTGGACATCCTCGACACCCCTGTGTCCCCCGAGCTGCTGCCCGCCAAGGACAACGGTGAGATCGCACAGCGCACCGAGGATCTGGTGGGCCCCTATGAACTGCACGACTTCTACCTTTATTATGTGCTCCGCTTCGGCTTTGGCCCGGCAAAGATCTTCCGGCTGGCCAGGGCAGCCTTTGCGGGCCGGGAGGAATACCCGGACGCGGTGCTTTACAAGTGGCTGCGCAACTTCTACTGGCGATTCTTTGCCCAGCAGTTCAAGCGCAGCTGCCTGCCCGACGGCCCCAAGATCGGCAGTGTGACCCTCTCGCCGCGCGGGGACTGGCGGATGCCCAGCGATGCCTGCGCCGCCCTGTGGCTGGCCGAGCTGGAACAGCTGTTCCCCCAGAAGGATGCCTGAGCCATGAAGCAGAAAAAAAATCTCTGGGTCAATTTACTGTTCGCCGCTGTTGTTCTGGTGATCGCGGGGGTGCTTTTTTACCTCCGCAGTGCCGGGCAGAGCGGCAGCACCCTGGGCGCGGAGCTAACCTACGGCGATGCGAACACGGTGCAGAAGCTCTCTCTGGACAAGGATGCCGTCTATGACATCGACACCGGCTATCTGACGGTGCACATCGAGGTCAAGGACGGTGCGGCACGGTTCATTGATTCCCCCTGCCCTGACCACATCTGCGAAAGCTTTGGCTGGATCTCGCAGGAGGATCAGACGGCCACCTGCCTGCCGGCACGGGCCGTTCTGACCATCGTGCCCCTTGCCTGAGGACATGTCAAAAAGGAGAATTCCTATGTTTGATGAAACTTCCCGTTCCCACACGGACGATGACAGCACCCGGCACATCCACCGGGGCCACCGCCCACCGGAAGAAAAGACTGTGGAGGTGGACAGCGCGGCCTTTTTTGCGCCGGAAACTGCCGCTCCCACCCCGCCGCCTGCACCGCCCAAGCCGCCGAAGCATTCCGGCGGGCCTGCCCCGGAGCCAAAGCCCCCCCGCCGCAGGCCGGATGCAGATACCGGCGCGGCCAACCCGAAACGAGGTACTGTTTTGCTGATCGTACAAGCCATTCTGAGCATTGCGGCCTTCTTCCAGCTCTGGCGCACCCAGATGCTGCCCGCGCTGTATCTGGTCATCATTGCGGCGCTGCTGGTGCTGTTCTGGCTGCTGGTCAAGCGCTGCCAGGAGTACAGCGCCCCCCGCAAGGTATCCCGGGTGTTCTCGGTGTTCCTGTGCGCCTTTCTGGCGCTGGGCTGTGTCTGGGCGCAGCAGGGCCTGAGCGCACTGGACAACGTGACCTCCGGCCTTGTCACCGGCACCGAGGCCAACAAGATCACCAAGGAGCCCTTTGTGGTCTACCTGAGCGGCGTGGACAACCGCGGCGAACTGACCGAAAAGGCCCGCAGCGATGTGAACATCCTTGCCGTGGTCAACCCCTCCACCAAACGGGTGGCGCTCATCAACACTCCCCGCGATTACTACGTTGATCTGGCGGGCACCAACAGCAAGGACAAGCTGACCCACGCCGGTCTGTACGGCGTGGAGACCAGCATGGCAACCCTGGGCAACCTGTACGGGGTCAATGTGGACCAATACCTCCGCATCAACTTTGCGGGCTTTATCAGCATCATCGATGCCGTGGGCGGCGTGGATGTCTACTCCGATCAGGCGTTCACCTCGGTGGGTAGCCCCGGCTACTATGACCCCACTACCTTTGCCGAGGGCTGGAACCATCTGGACGGCAAGAGCGCTCTGGCCTTTGCCCGTGAGCGCCACGCCTTTGCCTCCGGCGATATCCAGCGCGGCATCAACCAGATGAAAGTCATCGATGCCATGATGAACAAGATCAAATCCCCCACCGTGCTGATGAGCTTCTCCAAGCTGATGGATGCTGTGTCCGACTGCTTTGTGACCAGCCTTTCTCAGGAGCAGATCTCCGCACTGGTGCGGATGCAGCTGGCAAGCCTGTCTGACTGGGACATTCAGAGCTATGCCGTGACCGGCACCAGCGGCAAGAGCTCCCAGTGCTACTCCGCAAAGGGTCAGAGCCTCTATGTGATGAAGCCGGATGAGAACTCCGTCAACCAGGCCAAGGAGCTGATCGCATCCGTTCTGGGCGGCGAGGGCACCGTGAGCGATACCCAGCAGACCCCCGAAAAGACCGAGGTGTTCACCCCCACGGCTGACCCCAACGCGGGCACCTCTGTGGAGGAATCGCCCGACAGCGTCATTGTGGAGGAACCTGCCGAGAGCATGCCTGCGGAACAGCCTGCCGACGAGCAGCCCGCAGAACCCACCCCCGAAGCACCTGCTGAGAGCGAGGCTTCCACCGAAGCACCTGCTGAGAGTGAAGCCAGCAGTGAATCCACCGGCGGAGCAGAAGCACCTTCTATCTCTCTGCCCACGCAGGAGCAGGTGGAATCTGCTGCCAACTCCCTGCATCAGGCCGCTTCCACCGTGCTGGATGCCCTGTTCGGTTCCAGCAGCAGCGGAGAATAAAACAGGATAAAAACAGCACAAGCCCCGGGCCTTGCAAAAGGTCCGGGGCTTGTTGTCTGCTGATCTTACAGGGAAGCGCGATTACTCAGCGTCGCCCAGCTCAAAGGTCTTGACAGAGACAGTGCCGTTGCGGCCAGCCTTGTCGGTGCGCAGATACTGGCGGGTAGTCTCGCCGTTGCTGGTCACGTCAGCAACATAGATCTGCTCGGCCTCGGCCTCGATGGGGAACTCCTCGGCCATGCCCTTCATGGGCAGAGCGCTCAGGTCTGCGTAAGCGCCGTTCACCTTCCACAGCTTCATGGTGTCGCCGTTGGACAGGGTGAACTCGCCGTAGCAGTCAGCGGAGTAGGTGGTGCCGTTCACATCCAGATCCTCGGTGCTGACAACGCTGGCGGCAGCGGTCTCGCTCTCGGCAGCTTCGCTGGAAGCGGCCACAGAGGAAGCAGCCTCGCTGGAAGCAGCGGAGGATGCGGTGGAGGATGCACTATTGGAGCAGCCAGTCATGGCAACAGCCAGCACAGCAGCGGTCAGTGCCAGACCCAGAGTACGATTGATTCTCATGTGATAGTCTCCTTCTATTCTGAAACCATATCAATTCCTGCGCCCGGCGTAAACCTTGTACGCACCGGGCGTGCATGTGCTAGTCTACCACAACTGACTATATTGTTCAAGGCTTTGCACAAAAAATAGCCCTCTCGGTCACGCTGTCGCATGACTGAGAGGGCCGATATTACTTCAGGATCTCCTGCAGCACGCTGTGGCCGTCCAGGCTGGAAGCATCCACGCCCAGATATTCACACACGGTCTGTGCAATGGTGCCAAAGCAGAGCCGGGTGCCCAGATCCACACCGGGCTTCACGCCCTTGCCGCAGACCAGATACGGCACATACTCGCGGGTATGGTCGGTGGTCTTGGTGTAGGAGGGGTCGCAGCCGTGGTCGGCGGTGATCATCAGCAGGTCACCCTCCCGCATCCCGGGGATGAAGTCGGCCAGGAAGCGGTCAAACTCGGTGGCGGCGGCGGCATAGCCGGGCACGTCGCGGCGGTGGCCGTAGAGCATATCAAAATCCACCAGATTCACAAAGGCCAGACCCTCGAAATCCCGGGTCTGCAATGCCTTGGTGAAGGCGATGCCATTGGTGTTGCCGGTGGTCTTGATCTTTTCGGTCACGCCCTGTCCGTCAAAGATATCAAAGATCTTGCCCACGGCGATGACATCCCTGTCGGCCTCCTTCAGCAGGTCGAGCATGGTGGCACGGGGCGGCTTCAGGCTCAGGTCGTGGCGGTTGGTGGTGCGGTAGAAGGTCTCGGCGCTGCTGCCCAGGAAGGGCCGGGCGATGACACGGCCCACGCCGTACGCGCCCTTCAGCATCTCGCGGGCGATCTCGCAGTAGCGGTAAAGCTCGTGCACGGGCACCAGCTCCTCGTGGGCAGCCACCTGGAACACGCTGTCGGCGCTGGTGTAGACGATGAGGGCATTTTCCTTCATGGCCTGCTCGCCGTAGTCCTTCAGCACCTCGGTGCCGGAATAAGGCAGATTGCAGAGGACTTTGTGGCCGGTTTTTGCCTCAAACTCCTGAATGAGCTCCTCCGGGAAGCCGTTGGGGAAGGTGGGCAGCGGGTTCGGGCTGACCACACCGGCGATCTCCCAGTGGCCGATGGTGGTATCCTTGCCCATGCTCTGCTCCTGCAGGCGGGCAAAGGCACCGGCGGGCGCGTCGGTCTTTTCACCCGCAGTCACACCGTCAATGTTGAACAGGCCCAGCTTTTTCAGGTTGGGGCAGTTGAAATTGGGATGCCCTGCAATGGCCCCCAGCGTGTTGGTGCCCTCGTCGCCAAAGGCGGCTGCATCCGGCTCCGCGCCGATGCCAAAGCTGTCCAGTACGATCAAAAATACACGATTTTCCATATGTTTTCACTCCATTTTCCTCCGGGGCTGCCCCGGAACAGTCGCACTTTTGCTTACCTTCATTATAAGCAAATCCCGCCGGTTATGCAAGCGCTTTGTGGTGGAAAGTTTTTTGTTCAAACCTGATGAAATCTTAGCAGTTTCTTTGCAAAGATTTTTCTTGCGCTATTGTATCCAAGAGCTTATAATGTATAGTGGTATGGTTTGTTGAAACAGCCATATTGGCGTATACTGCCGCCGCGGGCGCAAAGCAATCACTGCCCGCCAGAGAGCAGCCAGCTTGGGCTGCTGCGTCAAGATAGAGAGCATTATAGCGTAAACGTTGGAGGTATTTTATGAGAAAAACGAAGATCATCTGCACCCTGGGCCCTTCTACCGATAAGGGCGATGTCCTGCGCGACCTGATTGCAAACGGCATGAACGTGGCCCGTTTCAACTTCTCCCACGGTTCCTACGAGGAGCACGGCGGCCGTCTGGCAAAGCTGAAGGCGCTGCGTGAGGAGCTGGGCAAGCCCGTTGCCGCCCTGCTGGACACCAAGGGCCCCGAGATCCGCCTGAAGGAGTTCAAGAACGGTGTGGAGATGCTGGAAGTCGGCCAGACCTTTACCCTGACCACCCGCGAGGTGGAGGGCACCAAGGAGATCTGCTCCGTCACTTACAAGGATCTGCCCCAGGACGTGCAGCCCGGCGGCACCATCATGCTGGACGACGGCCTGATCATGCTGCACATTGAGCAGGTCACCGACACCGACATCATCTGCACCGTGCTGAACAGTGGCAAGATCAAGACCAAAAAGGGTGTCAATGTGCCCGGCGTGCATCTGTCCATGCCCTACCTGAGCCAGAAGGACCGCGAGGACATCATCTTTGGCGTGCAGAACGGCTTTGACTTCATCGCTGCTTCCTTTGTGCGCACCGCGCAGGATGTGTACGACATCCGCAACCTGCTGAATGAGTACGATTCCAACATCCGTATCATTGCCAAAATCGAGAACCGCGAGGGTGTGAACAACATCGACAGCATCCTCTCCGCAGCCGATGCCGTCATGGTGGCCCGTGGTGACCTGGGCGTTGAGATCGACTTCACCGAGCTGCCCGGCATCCAGAAGGACATCATCGACCGCTCCTTCTCCTTCGGCAAGCCCATCGTCACTGCCACCCAGATGCTGGACAGCATGATGGTCAACCCCCGCCCCACCCGTGCCGAGATCTCCGACGTGGCAAATGCCATCTACGATGGCACCTCCGCCATCATGCTGTCTGGTGAGACCGCTGCCGGTGACTACCCCGTGGAGGCCCTCAAGACCATGTCCGCCATTGCAGAGCGCACCGAGAACGAGGAGCACTACCGCGCTCAGCGCCACGCCGAGATCCAGATCAGCGTCAGCGATGCAACCGCTCATGCTGCCTGCCTGACCGCCAAGGACGTGAATGCTGCCGCCATCGTCACCGTGTCCGAATCCGGCAACACTGCCCGCCTGCTGAGCAAGTACCGCCCCAAGCAGCCCATCATTGCCTGCGTTATGGACGAGCAGGTGCAGCGTCAGCTCTCCCTGAGCTGGGGCATCACTTCCCTGCTGATGGGCCCCGCCCACAGCACCGATGAGCTGATCGAGATGTCCACCGCTCTGGCCCAGAAGAACGGCTACCTGCACAACGGCGAGCTGGCCGTTGTGACCGCAGGCGTGCCCGTGGGCGTTTCCGGCACCACCAACATGATCAAGATCCACATGGTGGGCAACTGCCTGGCCACCGGTGTAGGCGTGGGCCGCGGCAAGACCGATCTGGTCTCCGCCAGCGGCAAGGCCTGCGTCTGCCGCACTCTGGAGGAGGTCAAGGCAAAGTTCCGCCCCGGCATGGTGCTGGTCGTTCCCTCCACCACCAACGAGATGCTGGGCTATGTCCGCGATGCCGCCGCTCTGGTGGTCGAGGAGCCCGGCCTGAACAGCCACGCTGCCATCGTGGGCAACTCCCTGCTCAAACCCACCATCGTGGGTGCTGCAGGTGCCTGCAGCCACATCCGCGACGGCCTGGATATCGCTGTGGATTGTGCCCACGGCAGTGTCCAGCGCCTGCAGGCCTGATCCTGAAGGAGAACATCATGGAACGCATTGCAAGCTTCTGTGTCGATCACACCAAGCTGGACCGGGGCATGTACCTGAGCCGCCAGGATGGTGATGTGCTGACCTGGGACATCCGGATGAAGAAGCCCAATCAGGGCGATTACCTGACCACCGGTGCCGCCCACACGCTGGAGCATCTGTTTGCCACCTACGCCCGCAACAGCGCGGTGAAGGACGGCGTGATCTACGTTGGCCCCATGGGCTGCCGCACCGGCTTCTACCTGCTCACCCGCGGGCTGACCCCGGCACAGGCACTGGAGCTGACCGTGGATTCCTTCCGCTTCATGGCCGCCTTTGAGGGGGATATCCCCGGTGCCAGCGAGGTGGAATGCGGCAACTACCGCGATATGGATCTGCCCGCCGCCAAGGCCGAGGCAGCCGCCATGCTGCCGGTGCTGGAAGCACTGACCGCTGACCAGCTGCACTACTAAGCGATACAGCAAAAGACCTCCCCATGCAGGCAACACCTGCATGGGGAGGTCTTTTTACGTTTCCGGAAAGCGCTTTTGCGGAGTGCTTACTCCACGATGATGCTCTTGCCGGTCATCTCAGCGGGGACAGGCAGGCCGATATAGGGCAGCATGGTGGGGGCGATATCTGCCAGGCAGCCACCCTCGCGCAGCTTCACATCGCCGCAGCCAACGGCCACAAAGGGCACCACGTTGGTGGTGTGGGCGGTGAAGGGAGTGCCGTCCGGGTTCATCATCTTCTCGGCGTTGCCGTGGTCAGCCGTGATAAAGGCACAGCCGCCTGCGTTCAGCACAGCGGTGACCACCTGATCCACAGCGGTATCCACAGCCTCAACGGCCTTGACAGCGGCATCGAACACGCCGGTGTGGCCGACCATGTCGCAGTTGGCAAAGTTCAGGATGGCCACATCATACTTACCGCTCTCGATGCGCTTGACGCACTCAGCAGCCACCTCAGGGGCGCTCATCTCAGGCTGCAGGTCGTAGGTGGCAACCTTCGGGCTGGGGATGACACAGCGGTCCTCACCCTCGTAGGGAGCCTCCACACCGCCGTTGAAGAAGAAGGTGACGTGTGCATACTTCTCGGTCTCGGCAATGCGCAGCTGGGTCTTGCCGTTCTCGGACAGGTACTGGCCCAGAACATTCTTCAGCTCCACGGGAGGATAGGCGACCTCGCAGTTGGGCATGGTGGCATCGTACTCGGCCATGCAGACATAGTTGACCTGCTTGCGGCCGCCGCGGCGCTCAAAGCCCTTGAAGTCGTCATCGCAGAAGATGCGGGTCATCTGGCGGGCACGGTCGGGACGGAAGTTCATAAAGATGACGGTATCGCCATCCTGCACGCGGCCGCCCTCACATGTGACGCAGGGCAGAACGAACTCGTCGGTCTTATCGGCAGCATAGGATGCCTCAATGGCCTCGGCAGCGTTGGCCGCGTGGTTGCCCTCACCGTAGACGAATGCGGCGTAAGCCTTCTCCTCGCGGTCCCAGTTATTGTCGCGGTCCATGGCGTAGTAACGGCCGGAAACGCTGGCGATCTTGCCAACGCCCAGCTCATCCAGCTTGGCCTGCAGGTCAGCCAGGAAGCCCTTGCCGGCGTGGGGATCGGTATCACGGCCATCGGTGATGCAGTGCAGGTAGACTTCCTTTGCGCCCATGTGCTTTGCCATTTCCAGCACGCCGAACCAGTGGTCAGCGTGGCTGTGGACACCGCCGGTGCCCACCAGGCCCATCAGGTGGATGGCCTTGCCTGCCTCAATGGCAGCCTTCATGTTCTTGACCAGCACGGGGTTCTTGAACATCTCACCGTCTCGGATGGACTTGGTGATGAGGGTCAGCTGCTGGTAAACGATGCGGCCAGCGCCCATGTTGGTGTGGCCCACCTCAGAGTTGCCCATCTGGCCATCGGGCAGGCCGACAGCCATGCCGGAGGCCTCGATGGTGGTCATGGGATATTTTGCCATCAGGGCATCCAGATGGGGGGTCTTTGCGGCGACCACGGCATTGCCGTAGGTCTCGTTGGGCACCCAGCCAAAACCATCCATGATGCACAGAAGTACAGGTTTCTTGGACATAACGTTGAATCTCCTTTGATTTAGAACAAATAGCGCCCGGCACAGCGCTGGAAAAACGGCGCAGCCGGGCGCTGGGAAAACAGGTCAGAGGGCCTTCTCAGCCGTTGGAAGCGGCATTGACGATAACAGCAAAATCAGGAGCCTTCAGAGATGCGCCGCCGATCAGGCCGCCGTCCACATCCTTCTTGCTCAGCAGCTCCTCGCAGTTCTTGGCGTTCATGCTGCCGCCGTACTGGACCGTGACAGCCTCGGCCACAGCCTCGCCGTACACTTCGCCGATGACCTTGCGGATCTGAGCGCAGACCTCCTCGGCCTGGTCAGCGGTCGCGGTCTTGCCGGTGCCGATGGCCCAAATGGGCTCGTAGGCAATGACCACATTTGCCATCTGCTCGGCGGTCACGTCGCGCAGGGCGATCTTGGTCTGCATCCGCACCAGCTCCTCGGTCACGCCCTCCTCGCGCTGCTGCAAGCTCTCGCCCACGCAGATGATGACCTTCAGGCCCGCATTCAGGGCAGCCAGAGCGCGCTTGTTCACGGTCTGGTCGGTCTCTGCAAAGTACTGGCGGCGCTCGGAGTGGCCGACGATGACGTACTCCACGCCCAGATCCACCAGCATATCAGCGCTGATTTCGCCGGTGAACGCACCGGACTTCTCAAAGTGGACATTCTCAGCACCCACATGGATGTTGGTGCCCTTGGTCTTTTCCACAGCGGTGACCAGATCGGTGTAGGGGGTGCAGATAACGACCTCACAGGAAGCATCCTTGACGGCGGGGATCAGCTCGTCCACCAGCTTGGCTGCCTCAGTGGCGGTCTTGTTCATCTTCCAGTTGCCTGCAATGATTGCCTTACGCTTTGCCTTATCCATTCTAACGATCTCCTTATCACAAAATACCTCCCCGCCGCCTTCGGTGCCGCCTCTCCCGGTAGGAGAGGCAGGATAAACGACATCTCCTGCCTCCCGGATGGAGAGCTGGCGAGCGTCGGCAAGCCTGAGAGATCTTATTACCCAAAATAAAAAGTGCGGCGGCGTATATGCCGCCGCACCTCAGTGATGCTGGTTCAGATGCTTATGCGTTCTGGATCACAGCGATACCAGGCAGCTCCTTGCCCTCCAGATACTCCAGAGAAGCGCCGCCGCCGGTAGAGATGTGGGTCATCTTATCGCCCAGGCCCATCTGCTGCACAGCTGCTGCGCTGTCGCCGCCGCCGATCACGGTGGTAGCATCGCTCTCAGCCATAGCCTTGGCAACAGCCAGAGTACCGGCTGCCAGGGTGGGGTTCTCGAACACGCCCATGGGGCCGTTCCACACCACGGTCTTGGATGCCTTGACAGCATCGGCAAACAGCGTCATGGTCTCGGGGCCGATGTCGCAGCCCTCCATGTCAGCAGGGATGGCGGTAACGGGCACCACAGTGACATCCACGGGAGCGTCGATGGGATCGGGGAAGTCCTTGATGCAGGCTGCATCCACGGGCAGCAGCAGCTTCACGCCCTTCTCCTTGGCCTTGGCCATCATTTCCTTGCAGTAATCCAGCTTGGTATCGTCGCACAGGCTCTTGCCGACTTCGTAGCCCTGAGCCTTGACGAAGGTGTAAGCCATGCCGCCGCCGATGATCAGGGTATCGACCTTCTCCAGCAGATTGGAGATGACGTTCAGCTTATCGGCGACCTTAGCGCCGCCCAGGATGGCGGTGAAGGGACGAACGGGATCGTTGACTGCGTTGCCCAGGTACTTGATCTCCTTCTCCATCAGGTAACCGACAGCGGTATCCTTGATGTAGTCGGTGACACCTGCGGTGGAGCAGTGTGCAC
>ERZ857750.3747-NODE-3747-length-12197-cov-80.831247_pt1 | contig 12197 bp, 10 predicted proteins | sample MGYA00519915_ERZ857750 | MGnify/ENA primary metagenome ERZ857750 (study PRJEB31778, sample SAMEA3449358) | human gut metagenome | biome: human gut; feature: human-associated habitat; material: faeces | place: United Kingdom | collected 2010/2012 ... | reverse complement strand
GGAATTATTTAGAGTATGATGTATCACACTTCGTGAGTTGAAATAACAGCAGTTATTCCGCAAGCAGAGGAGCGTTCTCAGGAGTGAAATGTGTTTGACACGAAAGGCAAACAATGTTAATCTATAACTATCGTAAGCGACAACTAACCGCTCATGTATTCGCAAGAACCATGAGCGGCTATTTTTCTATTTTAATATTCGGTGAGAAAGGAGGAAAATTGTGAAGAGTCCATTTAAAATATTTTGGATCGTACTCGGCTTTCTGTGCCTGGGATTTGGCACCATCGGCATTGTGCTTCCGATTCTGCCGACAGTTCCATTCTATATGGCGACCCTGTTCTGCTTTGCGAAAAGTTCGGAGCGGCTGCACAGCTGGTTTATTGGAACTCAATTATATAAGAAGCATCTCGACAGCTTCGTACAGCATCGGGCGATGACGGTAGGAACGAAATGTAAAATCATCGGGATGGTAACGGTTGTGATGGCGATCGGCTTTTTTGCTATGAAGAATGTGCCGATCGGAAGAATCTGTATTGCTGTGGTATGGATGTGCCATATTTTGTATTTCTTCCTGCGGGTCAAAACCGTAAAAATAGAAGATCATATCCTAGGAGAAACAAAATGAACAAAGTAGAAAAAAAGCGGCAGAAAGAACAGTACGTCGTGGAAGAGATGATCCGCCTGTACTGCCGGAAGAACCATGGAAAAGAGGGGCATGCATCCGGTGGGATGTGTCCGGAATGTCAGAAATTAGCGGACTATGCAAAACAGCGGAGCCAGAAATGTCCCTTCATGGAACAGAAAACATTCTGCGCAAACTGCAAAGTACACTGCTACAAGCCGGAAATGCGGGAAAAGATCCGCGCCGTTATGCGGTTTTCGGGGCCGAGGATGCTGCTGTATCATCCGATTTTAGCTATCTGGCATTTAATCTGCAGCATGAGAGAGAAGCGAAAAGCAAAAGCATAAAAGAGAGGTACTTATGATTAAAACAAGACTGGTGGGGCTGCTGTCCCACGCGAAAAAGTATATCGTGTACACGATTCTGTGGCAGTGGGCGGCGCTTCTGTCGCAGGTGATCGCGGTATTTACGGTCGCCGATCTGCTGGAACGGGTCGTGTATGGTGCGGTAACGGCAGCGGCTGTGAAACGGACGATTTTTACACTGGCAATTGTTGTTGTGATCCGCTTTTTCTGCGAGCGGATGGGCGCGCGGTCGTCGTATCTTGCGTGTGTGGATGTGAAGCGGATTCTGCGCGAAAAAATTTATGAAAAAATGCTGAAGATCGGTGCATCGTACAGCGAGCAGGTGTATTCCTCAGAGGTCGTACAGGTGTCCACCGAAGGTGTGGAGCAGCTCGAAACATACTTTGGAAAGTATCTGCCGCAGCTGTTTTACAGCCTGCTCGCACCGCTCACGCTGTTCGCCATCCTCTGCCGGGTGAGCCTGAAAGCGAGCGTGGTCCTTCTGATCTGCGTGCCGCTGATCCCGGTTTCGATCGTAGTGGTACAGAAGATTGCGAAGAAGCTGCTGAACAAATATTGGAGTATTTACACAGGGCTCGGCGATTCGTTCCTTGAAAATCTGCAAGGCCTGACGACCTTAAAAATCTATCAGGCCGACCAGCAGAAAGCCGACGAGATGGATGTGGAATCCCAGAACTTCCGCCGGATCACGATGAAAGTTCTGACGATGCAGCTCAACTCAACGAGCGTGATGGACATCGTAGCATACGGCGGCGCGGCGGTTGGCATGGCGGTGGCGGTATCGGAATTTCTGAAAGGAAACCTCACCGTGTCCGGCGCGCTCTGCATTGTGCTGCTGGCGAGTGAGTTTTTCCTGCCGCTGCGTCTGCTCGGATCGTTCTTCCACATTGCGATGAACGGCATGGCGGCGAGTGACAAGATTTTCAAAATTCTTGATCTGCCGGAGCCGCAGGCGGGAGAACGGACGCTGCCGGACGGACTGCTGGATGTTGTGTTGGAGGATGTACATTTTTCCTATGAAGAGGACCGGGAAATCTTAAAAGGCATTGACCTGACGCTCCCGGCGGGCAGTTTTGTATCGCTGGTCGGTGAATCCGGCTGCGGAAAGAGTACGATTGCGGGTATCCTTGCGGCAAAGAACCGTGGATATACAGGGCGCATCACCCTGGGCGGTGTGCCGCTCTCGGAAGTCGCTGAGACGGATCTGATGAAGCACGTTGTTCTGGTCCGCCACAACAGTTACTTATTTAAAGGAACCGTAGAAGAGAACCTGCGCATGGCGAAACCGGATGCGACGAAGGAGGAGATGGAGGCGGTTCTGCAGAAAGTCAATCTGCTGGGATTCTTACAGACACAGAACGGACTGCAGACAGAGCTTCTCGAAAAAGCAGGAAACCTCTCCGGCGGCCAGTGCCAGCGTCTTGTGATTGCGCGGGCGCTGCTTCGGAGCGACAGTGCGGTGTATATCTTTGATGAAGCCGCATCGAATATTGATGTCGAGAGTGAAGAGCTGATCATGAATGTGATTCATGAACTCGCAAAGACGAAAACGGTATTGCTGATTTCCCACCGCCTTGCGAACGTCGTACAGTCAGATCAGATTTATTTCCTGAAAAACGGTACCATCTGCGAGCGTGGAACGCATGCGGAACTGATGGAACAGAACGGCGCATACCGTCATCTGTACGACAGCCAGATGGTACTGGAAAACTATGGAAAGGAGGGGAATGCATGATGAACGAGAAGAAAAATACAGCAAAACGCAGAAGCGCCCTCCGGATTATGGGAAGCCTGATCGGGCTGGTGAAGCCATTGCTTCATATTATGATGGCGGCAATTATTCTTGGAACAATGGGATATTTATGTGCGATCTTCCTGACGATTCTGGCAGGACAGGCCATCATACACGGCTTACTGACGGGCGCGGCAGGGACGAGCCTTTCGGTGCAAAACATGTGGCTTGTACATACCCCGGTAAAAACGATACTCACGGTGATGATCGTGATCGCGGTGCTGCGCGGCATTCTGCATTATGCGGAGCAGTACTGCAACCACTTTATTGCTTTTAAACTGTTGGCGATCATCCGCCATAAAGTGTTTGCAGCTTTGCGGAAGCTCTGCCCGGCGAAGCTGGAAGGACGGGACAAAGGAAATCTGATTTCGATTATCACAACCGATATCGAACTTCTGGAAGTATTCTATGCGCATACGATTTCCCCGATTGCGATTGCAGCATTAACTTCTTTGATTATGGTATGCTTCATTGGAAGATACCATGTTCTGGCAGGGCTGCTTGCACTTGCGGCGTATCTGACGGTCGGCGTTGTGATCCCGATGTGGAACGGAAAGCGCGGAAGCCAGAAAGGAATGGAGTTCCGGACAGGCTTTGGCGAGCTGAACAGCTTCGTGCTGGATTCCCTGCGTGGCCTCGACGAGACGATTCAGTACGGACAGGGCGAAAAACGGAAAGAGCAGATGTCAGGGCGGTCGAAAGAACTGGCTTCTGTGCAGGAAAACTTAAGCCGCATGGAAGGCTCCCAGCGGTCTGTCACCAACATGGTGATTCTTCTGGCATCGTTCGGCATGCTGGCACTGACGATCTATCTTTACACGAAAGGCGGGATCGGATTTGAGGGAGTCCTGACCTGCACAATCGCGATGATGGGTTCCTTCGGCCCGGTCGTGGCGCTGTCCAGCCTGTCGAATAACCTGAATCAGACGCTGGCAAGCGGCGAGCGTGTGCTTTCCCTTCTCGAGGAAGCGCCGCTGGTGGAGGAAATTCCGGGAGATACGGCATCCGGCGGTGACCACGCATTTGCAGGAGCCGAGGCGCAGAATGTAACGTTTGCCTACGAAGACGAGATGATTCTGGATCAGTATTCGCTGAAACTGGAACCGGGAAAAATCACCGGCATCCACGGCGCGAGCGGTTCCGGAAAATCGACGATCTTAAAACTTCTGATGCGCTTCTGGGATGTCCAGACGGGGCGCGTTTCCGTGGACGGAGCCGATGTCCGCGAAATCCCGACGAAGCATCTGCGTGATATGGAAAGCTATGTGACGCAGGAGACACATCTGTTCCACGATTCGATTGCGAACAACATCGCTATTGCAAAACCCGGCGCGACGCGGGAAGAAATTATGGAGGCGGCGAAGAAGGCGTCTATACATGATTTCATCATGACACTGCCAAACGGCTACGACACCGAAGTCGGAGAACTCGGCGATACGCTGTCCGGCGGAGAAAAACAGCGGATCGGTATCGCGCGGGCATTCCTGCATGACGCATCCATGATCCTGCTGGACGAGCCGACATCGAATCTTGATTCCTTAAATGAAGGAATTATTCTGAAATCCCTGAAAGAATCGGCAGAAGAGAAAACCATTGTGCTCGTATCGCACAGAGTGTCCACGATGAACGTCGCGGATGTGGTATATGAAATGGAAAATGGCCGGATTTCCTGATTTTACAGCACTTGACAGAGAAAAGACGATGTGCTACACTAACAGTCGTTAAAGAAAAGACAATTAAATATCGATGTGTAAGGTGTCGGACATACGTGTCCGGTGAAAAGGGAAGCAGGTGTGAATCCTGCACGAACTCGTCACCGTATTTTGCAAGCAGGGGAATGATCCACTGGGAAACCGGGAAGGAGACCGATGCGCTGGAGTCAAATCCTGAAGCAATGAGCCGGGAGACCTGCCTTTCGCAGTACAGGAACGTTACGTTCGTGCCACGAGGAACTGGCAGTACAAAACAGGAAAGCGGACATTTGCCCCACAGCGGGTGAGATGGTTTTCTTTGTGATGAAAATACTGGAAGCCCCTCGTTGAAAAACGAAAGGGCTTCTTTCTATTTACGCGGGCAACGAGCCAAAGTCCGTGCTTGCACGAGACCTTAGCGACTGCCGCGATAACTTGAGAAACTCGCGGAGCGTGTTTCTCATAGTTTGAAATGTAAGACGTCCCCGATATTGGTTGTTGCAAAGATACCAGCAAATGGGAGGAAAACAAAAATGAAAAAGAAACTTGTAGTCGCTTTAATTTCAGCAGCTATGGTAACATCTATGCTCGGCGCATGCGGAAGCAGCAACGCATCCAGCAGCAGCGCAAGCAACACAGCAACAAGCAGCGTAAGTGCATCTTCCGCATCTGAGGAAGACACCACAGCAGCAAGCAGCAGCGTAAGCGCATCTTCTGCATCTGAAGAGGTATCCGCAGATGCAGACCAGGAGGCAGCAGATAAAGTGGCAGCTTTGATTGACGCAATTTATGTACAGGAAAGAAATGATAACACCGACGAGCAGTGCAAAGAAGCAAAAGAGGCATGGGATGCCCTGACAGATGCGCAGAAGGAACTTGTAGAAGGAGAGAACGCAGATCCGGATTACTTCGGAAGAGACACAGGTGATGCTTCCAAGGATGATCCGTTAAACGGAGACGAGATCGGCGAGAATGAGCTTCTGGTTGTAAGCTTTGGTACTTCCTTCAACGACAGCCGTGCTGAGGATATCGGAGGCGTTGAGAAAGCTCTGCAGGCTGCATATCCGGACTGGTCCGTAAGACGTGCCTTCACTGCACAGATCATCATCAACCATGTACAGGCCCGCGATGACGAGAAGATCGACAACGTAGATCAGGCACTGGAAAGAGCTGTAAGCAATGGCGTGAAAAAACTGATTATTCAGCCGACTCATCTGATGCACGGCGCAGAGTACGACGAGCTGAAAGAAGCAGTAGATAGCTATAAAGATAAATTTGAGTCCGTAACCATCGCAGAGCCGCTGCTTGGCGAGGTTGGAAGTGACGCTACCGTAATCAACGAGGACAAACAGGCCGTTGCAGAAGCAATCACGGCACAGGCAGTAAAATCTGCAAATTATGACAGTCTGGATGCAGCAGCAGAGGACGGCACTGCTTTCGTATTTATGGGACATGGTACTTCCCACAATGCAAAAGTAACTTACAGCCAGATGCAGACACAGATGGATACTCTTGGATACAAAAACGTATTCATCGGAACCGTTGAGGGCGAGCCGGAAGAGACCGCCTGCGAGAATGTGATCGAGGCAGTAAAAGCAGCCGGATACAAGAAAGTAATTCTTCGTCCGCTGATGGTTGTTGCAGGTGACCACGCAAACAACGATATGGCAGGCGAGGATGAGGATTCCTGGAAGAGCCAGTTTGAGGCATCCGGTGCATTCGATGAGATCAACACTCAGATCGAAGGTCTTGGAAGAATTGATGCTGTTGAGCAGCTGTATGTACAGCACACCAAGGCAGCTATGGACGGCAACGGCGTTCAGGACGATGCTGAATAATTAGGGGTTGTATTCCGAACGTAAAATAGAGTAAAATAAGATCCGGCAGTACGGCTGAAGAGACTCAGTGTGCTGTCGGATTTTAAGTTGAGCGGATGAAAAAGATCCGCTTCAAGGTGATACAAGGAGGAATTTTATTATGAGAAAAAAATTGGCAGTTCTTTTTCTTGGAGCAGCACTGACTGTATCCATGCTCGGCGCATGTGGCGGAAAGGATGCAGCGTCATCTTCTGCATCTGCAGTATCTGCGTCTTCTGCGGCAGACGCATCTTCCGCTTCTGTACAGGATGCATCTAAGGCAGAGAGCAGTACATCCACATCAGATGTTTCAGCAGAAAGCGCATCGGCAGCGGAGACTGCAGGAGAAAGCAGCGCATCAGAGCTGGAAGACGGTACGTATACGGCAGACTTCAATACAGACAGCAATATGTTCCATGTCAATGAAGCAAAAGAAGGAAAGGGTGTCCTGACGGTAAAAGACGGAAAAATGACCATCCACGTCAGCCTGGTATCCAAAAACATTGTCAATGTCTTTGTGGGAACAAAAGAAGAAGCACAGGCAGACGGCGCAGAGCTGATCGAGCCGACCACAGATGAGGTAACGTATTCTGACGGAACCACAGATGAAGTGTACGGCTTTGATATCCCGGTAGAAAAACTGGACGAGGATTTCAATGTTGCGATCATTGGTAAAAAAGGAACCTGGTATGATCATGTAGTCAGCGTATCCAATCCGGTACCGCAGGAGTAATCCCGGAAGAAAACAAAAGATATCCACAGAAGGCGAACCATTTTGCACCGTCTGTCCACAGAAATTGTGGAAAGAGAGGGGAAAAGCGGTTCGCCTTTGTGGATATCTTTTCTTATTTTTCCGGAAACAGTTTGCGGAACAGAAAACGGATGAAGGGTCCGCAGTACATGAGCTGCCAGAAGAAGGCAACCGGGAAGTTTAAAAACGTGGTCTGGAGCCAGACAGCAACGAATTCCTTTCCGGCATTTTTAAACAGCAGTGTTGCAATAAAACTCATAATCGGACACATAATAGCAATAATCATAATGGAAATTGCCAGCGTGATTACGATCGGACGATCCTGCGGTGTTACCATGCAAAAAGCTAATTTGTGAGCCAGATGATCCACGAGGAAAAACTCGAGGATAAAAGCGGCCGGCCACATGATCATCATCTCGTGAAACGCCATCAGAAAGACCTGATTTGTCATTCCGCCGATGTTCATGGAAATGTTGTAGCAGATCATGGCATAGACCATCAGAAAGGACATCATGAGGGTAAATACAACGTTTTGAAATTTTGTTTTTGGCATCGATTGTTCTCCTTTTCTTTACAATTTTGAAAAATGGACGCAAAAAAGACACATGTGTTGTTCGTTAACCAAGCAATGCACTTGTGCCGTTTCCAATCTGATACCAATCTTTTCTGCCGTTTTTAATTTTGAACCGTCGATTATTATAACGTCTCCGGCGGCGTTTGGCAAGAGGAAATTGAAAAATTTTTTGAAAAGACAGATAAACAAGAAAATTCGATGCGTGCTGGAAGCACGGTTTGGCGAATGGTGCGGGGAACGGCACCGGCGGGAAAAAGAATGGATTGCGAAACGGGAGCGGGATTGCTACAATAGAACATAGTGAAAACAAAGAGAAAACGAAAAAGGAAATCAATATTATGTCAGAGATCAGAAAAATCGAAAACTTTGCGGCGCCGGAGCTCGACGTGTATGCGCGTCTTTCAGAACCGCAGTTATTGCACTATTATGAACCGCAGCCAGGCCTTTTTCTCGCAGAGAGTCCGCGTGTCATCGAGCGCGCACTGGATGCCGGTTATGAACCGGTTTCATTCCTTGCCGGAAGCGCAGAGCTTGCCGCAAACGAAGCACTCTTTGCGCACTGCCCGGACGCGCCGGTCTATACAGCAGAGACGAAGGTGCTGGAACAGCTCACAGGCTTTGCCCTCACGCGCGGCATGCTCTGCGCGATGCACCGCCGTCCGCTTTCCACAATGGAGGAAATCTGCCGGAACGCCCGCCGCGTGGCGATTCTGGAAAATGTCGTGAACCCGACGAATGTCGGTGCGATTTTCCGTTCTGCCGCCGCGCTTGGCATCGATGCCGTGTTCCTCACATCAGGCTGCAGCAACCCGCTGTACCGCCGCGCCATCCGCGTGAGCATGGGAAATGTCTTCCAGGTCCCGTGGACCGTGCTGCCAGGCGGCAGTTACTGGCCGGAGCAGGGAATTGCTGCACTGCAGGAACTTGGATTTTATACCGTTGCGATGGCATTAAAAGAAGACTCCGTTCCGATGGATGATCCGTCGTTAAAAACGCATGAAAAGCTCGCCATTCTGCTCGGAACCGAGGGTGACGGACTGGCAAGTGATACGATCGCTGAAACAGATGCAACCGTGCTGATTCCGATGACACACGGCGTGGATTCACTGAACGTCGCTGCGGCGAGCGCTGTCGCATTCTGGGAGCTGGCGGGAAGAAGATAAAGATGTTCCGTCGGTACCGGAGATTACGGAATAAAAATAGGATCAGAGATAGATTTTCGGGATGCATATTTTGATGCATCCCTTTTTGAATTTACGGATTTTGAAATTCCTTCCGATACATCTGCGGCGTACATCCCACTTTGCTTCGGAACTGCCGGTTGAAGTTGGAAAGGTTGCGGAAACCATTGTCGTACGCGATTTCGGACACACTCCGCGTCGTACTGCGCAGCGCCTCGCAGGCGGCTTTGATCCGAAGCTGTGTCAGATATTCAACGGCCCCGAGTCCGAAGGTCTGCTTAAAACAGCTCATAAAATAGCTTTTGCTCAAATGCGACAGCCTGGCAAGTTCCTCTATGGTAATCGGGTCGGCGAAGTGCTCCTGGATATAGGCGAGCACAGGCCGCAGGTTTTCAGCAGCCGCAGGCATGGCGGGACGATCGGTGCAGAGTTCCGGCGATGCGGCGAGCAGATAGAAGAAGCGGAGCAGCTCACTTTTCAGCAGAAGATCGGAGACAGCAGAGTTTTCACGGATGCAGCGGAAAATCTGATGGACGGATGCAGAAAGTGCAGCATAACCGGAATGTTCGGGTGAAATCGGTGCCTGGATGCGGCGCCGGGCGGAGAAAAACGGCTGCAGAATTTCCGTGTAGCTGCGGTCGTCATACCCGCCGATCAGCATATTCTGGTGGAAAACAATCGTATCATAAAACATCGACTCCTGCTCGGCGGGCAGAATGGCATGTACGAGGTTCGGCTGAATCAGAAAAATATCACCGGCATGCGCCGTAAGCAGACGGTCCTCATACTGAAAATACCCCGTTCCGCGTTTGATATAATTCAGCTCCATCTCCCCGTGCCAGTGCAGCGGTACGCCGGGAAAATAGTCGGGCATCCGGCAGTCATAATAACTGTAGGGAACCTGCATGGAGCCGTGCTGGCGTTTTTCTTTCGCAGCAGAAAGCATCATAAAATCCTCCTCCAAAAAGCATGTGCGTAAAATGCCGGAAATGGCAGAGCGCGGCATGCATAAAATCATAGAATAGTATTAGAATGAAATAGGAAATTACTGGTATTTCAGCGGATACAGTAGTAATATATCATATAGAAACACTTGCTGCAACGACGAAAATACAGCAGAAATAAGAGCGAAAGAGGAAAAGAAAAAATGTCAAAATGGTTAGATAACGCAGTATTTTATGAGATTTACCCGCAGTCCTTCAACGACACCAACGCCGACGGAATCGGAGATTTCCAGGGTATCATTGAAAAATTAGACTACATCAAGGAGCTGGGCTGCAACGCCATCTGGATCAACCCGTGCTTCCTGTCCCCATTCGGTGATGCAGGATACGATGTCGCAGATTACTGCCGCGTTGCACCGCGCTACGGAACGAATGAGGATCTGAAGAGCGTTTTCGAAGAGGCACACAAACGTGACATGCACGTTCTGCTCGACCTGGTTCCGGGCCATACATCTGTTGAGCATCCATGGTTCAAAGAATCCATGAAAGCAGACCGCAATGAATTTACAGACCGCTACGTATGGACCAATAACGTATGGGAAGCACCGGAAGGAATGGGAAGCCTGCGCGGCATTTCCGAGCGTGACGGCGCCTGCGCCATCAACTTCTTCTCCAACCAGCCGGCCCTGAACTACGGCTTTTATCAGCCGGATCCGGAAAAACCGTGGCAGCAGTCCTTTGATGATGAGGGACCGCAGGCAACGCTGGCAGCGATGGAAGATGTCATGAGATTCTGGCTGAACATGGGCTGCGACGGCTTCCGTGTCGATATGGCGGGCTCTCTGGTAAAGAACGATCAGGAAGGCAAAGGAACCATCCGCCTGTGGCAGCAGGTACGGAATTTTCTCGACGCCGAGTTCCCGGATGCAGCCATGGTATCCGAGTGGGGCGAGCCGGACAAATCCTTACAGGGCGGCTTCCACATGGACTTCCTGCTTCACTTTGGACCGTCCCATTACAACGATCTGTTCCGCTGCGATGAGCCATTCTTCTCCAAACGCGGAAAAGGAGATATCTCTGAGTTTGTAGAGACCTACAAAACCAACTACAATAAGACCGCACAGAAAGGCCTGATCTGCATCCCGTCCGGAAACCATGATATGGACCGTCTGGCACGCCGTCTGCAGGGGGATGAGCTGAAAATTGCTTTCGCTTTCCTTCTTTCCATGCCAGGTGCGCCGTTCATCTACTACGGTGATGAAATCGGTATGCGCTACGTCGAAGGCCTGAAATCCGTTGAGGGCGGATACAACCGCACCGGTTCCCGTTCTCCGATGCAGTGGGATGACAGCACCAACGCAGGATTCTCCAGCGCACCGGCCAGTGACCTCTACATCACTATGGACCCGGGCAAAGACCGTCCGACCGCCAAAGCACAGATGGCCGATCCGGATTCCCTGTACCACGAAGTTAAAAAACTCATCCAGATCCGCCAGAGCAGCAAAGCACTCTTAAGCCGCGGAACCATCGAGTTCGTTTATGCAGAGAAAAACCAGTATCCGCTGGCATACGTCCGTGAGGCTGAGGGTGAAAAAGTCCTCGTTATCATCAACCCATCCGACAAAGAGCAGTCCTTCCCATACAGTGCAGAGCTGAAGGATGCCCTCTACACGATCGGAGGAAAAGCAGAATCCAAAGACGGAACCATCACCATCCCGGCACAGTCCGCAGGATTCTATCATATCTGATCGAAAATAAAAATGACAGGGAGATCCAATCGAATTTTTTCGGAGGATCTCCCTGTTTTTAAATATGATACACTCTCAGCTCATGCAATGCCCTGGTCGCTGCAATATACTGCGCCTGCATCATCATCTCCCGTTTCTCGTCCTTCGGGAAAATCGAGAACACCTGATCAAACTCCAGCCCTTTCGCCAGATAAAATGTGGTAACCGTCAGTCCTTTCTTAAAACTGGAGCTGTCACGGTTCAGCCACGAAAGCCGCTTCTCACAGTCAAAATCTTTTTCCACCAGAATCTCCCGCAAAATCAGATAAGCCCGTTCCGCCGTCTTCTCATCCGGTACAATCACCGCCGCTGTCTCATACGTCTTCTCCTCTGGAAACAGCGTATCCACTGCCTCCCGCAGAGCGGCCTCAAGATCCGTGACATCCCGTTCCACCACCGGTATTCCGTGCCGTTCAAACAGCTCCAGATCCGTCACGCCAATGAGATTTGCCGCATATGACGCAATCTCCACCGTATTCCGGTAACTCTTCCGCATCTCAATCCGCCGCAGATCCTTCCCGAAAATTCCCGGTAAAAACTGCAGGACATCCTGCTGCTGATCCGCCATCGTCTGCGCCCGGTCCCCGAGAATCGTCATCTTACAGGAAAACATCCGCCGGATAATCAGATACTG
>ERZ857750.3738-NODE-3738-length-12209-cov-15.810926_pt1 | contig 12209 bp, 10 predicted proteins | sample MGYA00519915_ERZ857750 | MGnify/ENA primary metagenome ERZ857750 (study PRJEB31778, sample SAMEA3449358) | human gut metagenome | biome: human gut; feature: human-associated habitat; material: faeces | place: United Kingdom | collected 2010/2012 ... | reverse complement strand
TGTAGCCGCCGGTATAGGCATCCACATCCAGCACTTCGCCCGCAAAATACAGGCCCAGCGCCTTTTTGCTCTGCATGGTTTTGGGGTCCACCTCCCGCACGGACACGCCGCCGCTGGTGATCACCGCGTGGGCCAGATCGCCCCGGGCATCAATGGACACCCGCCAGTGCTTCATCAGCTGCACCAGCTCCCTCTTCTGCTCCCGGGTGATCTGGTTTGCCTTGGTAGCCGGGTCGATGCCCCAGCGCGCCACCATCACCGGCTGCATACTGGACGGCAAAAGCTTTACCAGCGCGCCCTGCGCCGCATGGTTTGCCAGCAGGGCAAAATCCCGCGTGATGCGGTCATAAAGCTGCTCCTCGCTGAGAGCGGGCTTGAGGTCGATCTCCGCATGATACTTGTGTTTTTTCATGTCGCCCAGATGGCTGGATGCGCTCAAAGTCAGCGGGCCGCTGATGCCAAAATGAGTGAACAGCATTTCGCCCTGCTCGTCAAAAATGGCTTTGCTGTCCTCGAACAGGGTCAGGGTGACGTTTTTCAGCGCCAAGCCCATCATCTTTTTGCAGTCCGCGTCATGGCTCACAAGACTGACCAGACTGGGCACCGGCTCGATGAGGGTGTGCCCGGCCTGCTGGGCCAGTTTGTAGCCGTCGCCGGTAGAGCCGGTGGTGGGGTAGCTCACGCCGCCGGTGGCCACCAGCACGGCATCCGCCCGGTACTCCCGGCCGGAGGTGCCCCGCACACCGATGCACCGCAGTGCCGGGCCTGCCTTTTTCTTTTTGGGGTGGCGCGGGTTTTCCGGTGCGGCGGGAGCTGCTTCCGGCTCCGGTGTTACCTCTTCCAATAGCAGCTTTTTCGCGCCGTCATGCACGAGTTCAGCATCCTGCGCATAGCGCAAAAGAGCCTGCCGGATCTCCTCGGCCTTGTCGGATACCGGGAACACCCGGCGGCCGCGCTCCACCTTCAGCTCCACGCCAAGGCCCTCGAACAGTTCCATGGTCTTTGCCGGTGGAAAGGCCCCCAGCGACGAATACAGAAAGCGCGGGTTGGTGCGCACATGGCGCAGAAACTCCTCTGCCGGGCAGTCGTTGGTCACATTGCAGCGGCCCTTGCCGGTGACAAGGATCTTCTGGCCGGGCTTGTCCATGTGTTCCAGCACCGTCACCTGATGCCCCTGCCGCACGGCGGCACCCGCCGCCATCAGTCCTGCCGCGCCTGCGCCGACGATCAATACTTTCGCCATCCGTTTTCTCTCCCATCGCCTAATAATACGAGTATATCATACCAGAATCGGCACGCAAAAGCAATGTTCTGCCGTATTTCTACCAATTACAACAGCTGGACAAGGATGCTGTTCTGCACGATGAGACCCGCCGGGGTCAGGGCAAGGGTGCGGCCGTCAAAGCTTGCATAGCCCGCCCGGACGCAGTTTTGCACAAAGGCCAGCTGTGCGGTGGAAAATTCTTTCCCGTAAAGTTTTTTGTACGCATCCAGCGAAAGGCCTTTGCGCAGACGCAGCTGTAAAATAAGGTAGTCCTCTGCGCCGCAGCTGCCGTCCATCACCGGGGCGGCGGCATCGTTCAGGAAAGCGGCGGTGTCCGGCGGGTAGTAGAACCGTCTGCCGCCCATGCAGGAGTGCGCCGCCGGGCCAAGGCCCAGATAGTCGCCGCAGTCCCAGTAGATGAGGTTGTGTCGCCCCTCATAGCCGGGCTTTGCAAAGTTGGAGATCTCGTACTGTTTGTAGCCGTGGTGTTCCAGCTGTTCCACTGCATAAAGGTAAAAATCGGCGGCTTCATCGCCGGTGGGCAGGCCTTCGGGCGGATGTTTACCAAAGGCCGAATCCGGCTCGATCTTCAGCAGATATGCCGAAATATGGGTAGCCCCACCACCCTCGATCAGTTCCAGCGTTTCGTCAAACTCGGCTTCGGTGTAGTGCGGCAGTGCCAGCATGATGTCGCCGCTGATGTTCGCAAACCCTGCGCGCCGGGCGGCGGCAAAGGCAGTCCGCGCCTGCTTTGCCGTGTGCGGTCTCCCCAGCGTGCGCAGCTGGGTATCCCGGGCAGACTGCACCCCGAAAGAGATGCGGTTCACGCCCGCCTCCCGGAAGCCTGCAAGGCTTTCTTCCGTCACCGTCTCCGGGTTTGCTTCCAGTGTGATCTCGGCCCCCGGCATCGGCCGGGCCGCATCGATGAGCCGTTTTGCCTGCTCCGGGCGCAGCAGGCTGGGGGTGCCGCCGCCAAAATAAAGGGTGTCCGGCTGCAGAGGTGCTTCCGGCGCAAAGCGGGAAAGCTCCCGCAAAAGAGCATCCACATAAGCTTCCGGTACGCCGCGCTCACCGGGATGGGAATAGAAATCGCAGTATCTGCATTTGGAAAAACAGTACGGAATGTGTAAATAAAGCCCAAGAGACATACAATATCACAGCCTTTTTCATGAAACGTTCATTTCTATGCAGTATACTATATTCCGTAGACCGGAGCAAGGAGAAAGTGTTCCGGCAGAAAGAGACTGGAGGAGTCCCATATGGATTACAATTACAATGGTTACGATCGAGGCTACACGGAGCCTGCCATGACCTCGGCTGACTATATGAACCGCACCTATCGCTGGATGGCGGTAGGCCTGCTCATCACCTTTGCCGCGGCGTTCGTTACAGCCGCTACCCCGCTGCTGTACGTTGTCAACTCGCTGTATCTGGTGTTCACCATCGCAGAGTTGGTGCTGGTGTATGTGCTCAGCTCCCGCGTGCAGAACATGTCGGTGGGCGGTGCAAGAGCCACCTTCTTTGCCTATGCACTGCTCAACGGCATGGTGCTGAGCTACTACTTCCTGATATTTGATCTGGGCACTCTGGTGCTGGCCTTCCTTGCCACTTCGCTGTACTTCGGCCTGATGGCGGTCTACGGCACTACTACCCACAAGGATCTGTCCGGCTGGGGTCCCAAGCTGATGATGGGCCTGTTCGCGCTCATCATCACCGGCTTTGTGGGCATGCTGTTCGGCATGAGCTTCCTTACCACGGTGCTGTACAGCGCTGTCGGTCTGGTAGTGTTCATGCTGCTGACCGCCTATGATACCCAGAAACTGAGCCAGATGTTCTCCTACTACGCCTATGACGGCGAGCTGGCCGAGAAGGCTTCCATTTACGGTGCACTGACGTTGTATCTGGACTTCATCAACATTTTCCTGTATGTTGTGCGCCTGCTGGGCATGAACAGCCGCCGCCGCAACTGATTTTTGATCCGCAAAGGCTCTCCCGAAAAGGGAGGGCCTTTTTGTTTGGTAATATCATTTAGAATATCCTCCGCTTCGCTCTGGGCATCAACACAGAAGGCCACAGAGGGAAGATGCATTTTCCGGCTGCGGCCCTTCCTGTGAAAGTGCAGCCCAGCCAGACCCGCAGGTCTGGCTGGGCTGCTATATTACAAAATATCATTTCCTCTAAATATGCCCAGAGCAACGCGGAGGGCATTTAAATAAAAGAATGCATAAAACCTGCCCTGCTGTCCCACACTAAGCCCAGAAGCAATGCGTACACAATGCAGCAGATGGGAGTAACGACAATGGAGCAGATCAAAAAGTTTTTGCGCAGCAGGGGCTTTACACTGGCACTGCTGGCCTGTCTCGTCGCAGCCGCAGCGGCGGGCGTGTGGGCAGTGCGCACCGTGCGGGATGAACTGAAAAAGAGCTACGACGACCTGACGACCCCGCAGGAAGAACCTGCACCGGAGCCGCAGCTCACCCTTGACCCACAGGAGGACGATGTATGGCAGCAGCCCGTGACCGACGCCGCAGAATCTGCGGCAAATGTACCCAAGCCCGCATCCTCTGCGTCCTCTTCTGGGGCGCAGTCTGGCTCTGGTTTGGTGCACGAACCCTCCGCACTGCAGGGCGCATCCTCGCCTGCCAGCAGTTCAGCTGCGCCTGCCTCCACGCAGCCCGTCTCGGGCAGGGTCTTGAACGTCTACAGCGGCGATGAGCTGGTGTACAGCAGCACCCTTGGCGACTGGCGCACCCACAACGGTGTGGACTACGCCTGTGCGCAGGATGCACAGGTGTGTGCTCCCGCCGCCGGTAAGGTGACCGCCGTGGACACCGATAGCCGCTGGGGCAGTGTGGTGTGCATCGAGGACAGCGCCGGGCACCTGTGGCGGGTGTGCGGCACAGCCGACCCCACGGTGCAGACCGGCGACGAAGTGAGTGTGGGCCAGATACTTGGCCGTGCAGGCAGCATTCCCAACGAATGCGCCGAGGAGACGCATATCCATCTGGAAGTACTGCAGGGTGAGCAGTACCTTGACCCGGCAAAGCTGCTGAACTGATGCAGTTTTCCGTATCCCCTGCGTATTTTTCAGTAAAATATTCCAAGCAGCAAAAAATCGGAAAGGCCGTTCTGGTCTTTCCGATTTTTCATTCTATAGGATAGATGCAGGCTCAGGCATTTTCCAGCTCAACCACCGGCCAGCCCAGAAGGCGGATGGCTTCGCGGTCATGGGTAGCCAGCAAGACAGGCTTTTCTCCGCAGCGCTCCCGCAGCAGCGCCGCAGCAGCGGCAAGGGTGTCCGGGTCCATGCCGGTAAAGGGTTCGTCTAACAGCAGCGTATCGCTGGCGGCCCACAAAGCCCGCAGCAGAGCCGTGCGGCGCTTCTGTCCGCCGGAAAGCCGTGCTGCAGGCAGGGCCAGTGCAGCAGCATCCATGCCAAACTGTTGAAAATCTTTTATGATTTGCTTCTTGTATTGTTCTGCACTGCCGGGCAATACCAGCGTCACGTTCTGCACAGCTGTCAGCTGCGGGCAGAGCCGGTCTTCCTGAAACACTGCTGCCACCCGGCCAACGCCCTGTACTATGCCAGAAGTGGGTTCTTCCAGCCCCATGAGGATGCGCAGCAATGTGGTCTTGCCCCAGCCGCTGGGTGCCCACAGCACCGCCGGGCTGTCCACGGCCAAGGTCAGGTCCCGGAACAGCGTTTTCTCCCCGAACTGTTTTGTCAGATGCTCGATGGTCAGCATTGCGGCACCTCCCCGGTCACGGCGCGGGTCACGCAGTCCAGAAGCAGCAGGAACAGCTTTTCAAACCCGGCGCTGAGCAGGATGATCACAAACGTCCATGCGAACAGCTCCCCGGTGGAAAGGGTGATCTTGGCCCGGTAGAGTGCATCGCCGATGCTACCATTAGGCAGGCCGATCACTTCGGCCGCAACGCCGCTCTTCCAGCAGATGCCAAGGGCCACGCTGCATCCCTGCCGGAAGGCCGGCAGCACCGCAGGCAGCCACACCGCCCGCAGCCGTCGGCCCAGCGGAAGGCGAAACACCTTCGTCATCTCCAACAGCTGTGGGTCTGCGCTCTGGATGCCGGTGCGCACCGCACCGTACAGCACGGGCAGCACCATTAAAAAGCTGATGAGCACCGAAAGCGATGCCCCCCGCACCCACACCAACGCCAGAATGATAAAGCTTGCCACCGGCGTGGCCTTGACCAGCTGCAGCACCGGTGCCAGCAGCACCTCTGCCGCGTGCCACGCCTGCGCCGCCGCAGCCAGAAACACGCTGACTACCACGCCCAGCCCGAAGCCCAGCAGGATGCGTCCGGAGCTGAAACCCACCCGCTGCCAGAACTCTGCCTGCGGCAAAAGCTGCAAAAGAGTGCGCACCGCCTGCACCGGCGAAACAAGGAACACCTCCTGTCCCACCGCCATGGCAGCGCACTGCCACACCGCCAGCCAGAAGGCCGCAGCGCCCAGCCGCTGAAAAAATTGTTTGTGTTGGTTCATGGTTCTTTCCTGCTCCTGACGGTCTGAAATGGCCTCCGCTCTGCGGATCGTATAAGTATCATACCACATCTTTTTCCAAACGCCAATGACCCGTGCATCATGATGCATAAGAGCTTATCATGCCTGTCATTACTTTTCTTCATGTTTTTCTTTCTTGACATGAAATCAATAAAACGATAAACTGAACTGTATAAATCTCTGTCATCTTTGATGCAGGAAAGAAATGAGGTGTCTGTCCTATGCAGAAGCTCTCCGGCAAAAATCTGCTTTTGGTCAGTTTTACGCTATTTTCCATGTTTTTTGGAGCCGGGAACCTGATCTTCCCGCCGCATCTGGGCGCGCAGGCGGGCGTGAATCTCTGGCCCGCCTTTGCGGGCCTTGCCGTCAGCGCCGTCGGCCTGCCCATTGCGGGCGTGGTGGCTGTGGCACGGGCAGGCGGTCTGGACAGGCTTGCCGGCCGGGTGCATCCGGTGTTCGCCATGGTGTTCACCATTCTGGTGTATCTTTCCATCGGGCCCTGCCTTGCCATCCCCCGCACCGCCAGTACCTCCTTCCAGATGCTGGTGCCGCTGATAGGCGGCGGTACCGGGCTGCAGCTGGCCTACTCGGTGCTGTTTTTTGCAGCGGCCTTTCTGGTGGCGCTGCGGCCGGAAAAGCTTACCAACTGGCTGGGCCGCATCCTCTGCCCCAGCCTGATTTTGCTCATCGTGGTGCTGTTTGCCGGGTGTCTGGCCCACCCGCTGGCCGCGTACTACGGCGCGCCCAGTGCAGAATACGCCGCGCAGCCCGCCGTGCAGGGCATCCTGTACGGCTACCAGACCATGGACACGCTGGCCGGGCTGAATTTTGGCGCGGTCATCGCCCTGAACATCCGCGCCCGGGGTGTCACAGAAAGCCGTGCCGTGGAGGGCGGCACCATCCGGGCCGGTTTTATTGCGGGCGGGCTGCTGCTGGCCGTTTATGCCATGCTGAGCCATGCCGGTGCCCAGACCGGGGCGGTATACCCGGGCCTTGCCACCGGTGCCGAGGTGCTCACCGCTCTGGCACAGCAGCTGTTCGGCCGGGCGGGCCTTGTGCTCATTGCGGCCATCTTTGTCATTGCCTGCTTCAATACCTGCGTGGGCCTTATCGCCTGCGTGGGACAGTATTTCCACCAGCTGCTGCCCCGCATCCCCTACCCTGCCCTTGCCGCCTTTTTTGCTGCGGCCAGTATGCTGGTATCGAACCTCGGCCTTGCTGCCATCATCCGGCTGTCCACTCCGGTGCTGAACGCCATTTATCCCGCAGCCATCGTGCTGATCCTGCTTTCCTTTATGCCGGGCCTTGAAAAGCACCGGGCGGTGTATCCGCTGTGCATGGGCCTGACCGCCCTGCAGAGCATCGCCGCTGCGCTGCCGCTGGGGGCAGTATCTGCCGCCGCCAACGCTCTGCCGCTGGGCAGCATGGGCTTTGGCTGGGTACTGCCTGCGCTGGCCGGGCTTGCTGGCGGGCTGCTTTTAAACAAATCTGATCTGCAATAAAATAACCTGAAAGGCCCGGTTCCCATGTTACAGGGAGCCGGGCCTTTGCTATTTACTGCAGTTTTTTGCGTTTTTCGTAGTCGTTCAGGGCGGCAAGCGCTTCCTTTGCCATGGGCACCAAAGCTATCATGTTGAAAATAGTCATCAGGCCGATGCCCACGTCGCCCAGATCCCACACCACCGTGTAGGCCTGCATACCGCCGATCACCAGCATGGCCAGCGCGATCAGCTTATACACGGTCTGGCTCCACCAGTTGTCGCCGCACAGATAGGCCACATTGCCGCGGGCATAGTACAAAACGCCCAGAAAGGTGGAAAAGCTGAACAGCGCCAGCGTGGCCGCAATGAACACGACACCAAAGCCGCCCAGATGGTACTGCAGGGCAGTCTGCAAAAGGTCCATGCCCGCAAGTCCTTCTGTGATCTCCTGCGGCACCAGCAGCATCAAAAAAGCCGTGCAGCTGCAGATCACCACCGTATCGATCAGCACGCCCAGTGCCTGCACAAAGCCCATCTTGACCGGGTCGTCGCACTCTGCGGCGGCAGCTGCACAGGGTGCCGAACCGCTGCCCGCTTCGTTGGAGAACAGGCCGCGCTTGACACCGTTCATCAGCACAGCACCAAAGCCGCCAGCCACGGCCTGCCGCAGACCGAACGCTTCCGCAAAGATGCGCCCGAACACCGCCGGGAGCTTGGGCAGGTTGAACAGCACGATGCCCACGGTGATGACAAAATAGCACACCGCCATGATGGGCACCATCACGTCCAGACTTTTCACGGTGGCATTCTTGCGCAGCACGATCACCGCCGCAATGGCCGTGAGCACCAGTGTGGTAGTAAGCGGCGGAATATGGAACGCATTTTCAAACGCGGAACTGACCGAGTTGGAGATCACCTGACTGATGCCGCACCAGCAGATGAGGCCAGACACCGCAAACAGTGCCGCTACCACAGAGCGTTTGAGCTTTTTGCCGCGCCTGCGCTCCGCCAGCACATGCAGATAGTAGGCCGGGCCGCCGCGCCAGCCGCCGTACAGCGGGTCGGGCTGGCGGTATTTCTGGGCAAGGGTGGATTCGATAAAGGAGGTGGACGCACCCAGAATGGCAGTGACCCACATCCAGAACACCGCACCGGCACCGCCTGCAGAAACAGCGGCCACCACGCCCACCAGATTGCCCATGCCCACGCGGGTGGCGGTGGAAATGACCAGCGTCTGGAAGGAGGAAAGGCCGTTCCTGCCTTGCTTTTTCTCGCACACGGCGGCGATCATATCCCGGAACAGCCGCACCGGCAAAAGACGGGTGCGGCAGGTGAACCAGATGCCCGCCGTGAACAGCAGCACCACCATGAAGGAAATGCCGATGCCGCCGCCCAGCGGGATGGTGAATAGATCGCCCCACAGCAGGCGATAGACGGATTCGATAAGATTTACCAGCAAGGCAGATTCCTCCTGTAGATCAATGGAATGAAGACGATAACTTCATTATAGTACAGTACAGAAGAATTGTAAATTCAAAAAAATTGATAGAAATAATCGATAATAAAAAAGAGATCCGTAAGGGACCCCTTAAAACAGGAACGGGGAACGGCATTTGAACCGTTCCCCATCGAGTAGCATTTGGCGGGTGTGCCCTTTCCCGCATTTCTTTTGGCCCAAGGGGCGTGTAGCAGCACATTCTCTACTTCAAACGCTACCTTATCCTACCCATAGGTATAGCAAATTTATTCCCGCGTGTAAAGCAGCTGGTTCTTCTCCAGAAGTTTTTTCAAGTTACGTTCGCGGAGCCTGTAAAATGTCATGACAGAATTCTTAAATCCCGCTTCATCGGTTTCCAGCACAAGCCTTACAACAACATTCAGGTTCGTATCCGGCAGTTTTTTCACGGCAAAAACTGTTCCAATATGCTTGCTGTCCCGAATGATCAAATCAGGAGAAAGCACAGCCTCCCGTCCATATTGCTCAAACAGAAGAAGATCCTCCGGATGGCGCTCTTTGATGTGTGCAATGCGCTCGTCCGTATTGATTTATTGTAACATATTTTTCGCCGTATTACAACAAAAGCCGCCCGGCGGTCATACCGGGCGGCGGAGGAAGATGCACGCTGCTGCGCGCAAAACAGAAGATTTTTACAGAATGTCGATGTACTCACCGGCCAGCGCCTTATTCATGCTGCGCACGGCACAGAACTTGCCGCACATGCTGCAGGTGTCGCTGTGGTCGTCCTCCGGCAGGCGGGCATCGCGGATAGCCTTTGCGGTCTCCGGGTCCAGTGCGCAGGCGAACTGTGCATCCCAGTCCAGCACACGGCGGGCATCGCCCATCTTATCGTCGATGTCCCGGGCGTGGGGGATGCCCTTGGCGATATCGGCGGCGTGGGCAGCGATCTTGGAGGCCACGATGCCCTGCTTCACATCGTCCACATTGGGCAGAGCCAGATGCTCGGCGGGGGTCACATAGCACAGGAAAGCTGCACCGCTGGCTGCAGCCACAGCGCCGCCGATGGCAGCGGTGATGTGGTCGTAACCGGGGGCGATATCGGTGACGAGGGGTCCCAGCACATAGAAGGGTGCGCCCATGCAGATGCTCTTCTGCACCTCCATGTTGGCAGCCACCTGATTCAGGGGCACATGGCCGGGGCCTTCCACCATCACCTGCACGTTGTGTGCCCATGCGCGCTTGGTCAGCTCGCCCAGACGCACCAGCTCTTCGATCTGGCACACATCGGTGGCGTCAGCCAGACAGCCGGGACGGCAGGCATCGCCCAGCGAGATGGTCACATCGTGCTCGGCGCAGATCTCGCAGATCTCGTCAAAGTGCTCGTAGAAGGGGTTCTCGTTGCCGGTCATGCTCATCCATGCAAACACCAGAGAGCCGCCGCGGCTGACAATGTTCATCTTGCGCTTGTGCTTGCGGATCTGCTCGATGGTCTTGCGGGTGATGCCGCAGTGCAGGGTGACAAAGTCCACACCGTCCTCTGCATGCAGGCGCACCACATCGATGAAGTCCTGTGCGGTCAGCTCAGCCAGATCGCGCTGGTAGTGGATGACCGAATCGTACACCGGCACAGTGCCGATCATCACCGGGCACTCGTGGGTCAGCTTCTGGCGGAAGGGCTGGGTGTTGCCGTGGCTGGACAGATCCATAATGGCTTCGGCACCCATGTTGACGGCGCTCATCACCTTCTGCATCTCCACGTTGTAGTCCTTGCAGTCGCGGGAGACACCAAGGTTCACGTTGATCTTGGTGCGCAGCATGGAGCCGACACCCTCGGGGTTCAAACACTCGTGGTGCTTGTTGGCCGGAATGGCAACCTTGCCCTCGGCCACCCACTGGCGGATTTCCTCGGTGGTGCGGTATTCCTTTTTAGCCACGATCTCCATCTGCGGCGTGATGATGCCCTTGCGGGCAGCATCCATCTGAGTGGTATAAGTCTGCATACGCTCTGTTCCTCCAAATGACAGTTTATCTCTGAACAGCAGGGTGCTGGTCATACAAGGGTAGGGAAAGGCAGCCGTCATTCAGAAAAAACAGAACGTTCTGGATGCCGGCACCTGCGCAAAATACGCTTTTCATGTTGGTTTTCTCCATGAATTTTATAACGCGGCCCAAGGTGGTGTCCCCGGTTTGCCGCGGGATCGGTCAGATGATCTGCTCCGACAGGGCTTTCAACTCTTTGCACTCGGTCTCGATGTCGTCTGCTGCAAAGATGGCGCTCACAAGGGCCACGCCATCCACACCGGTGCCCTTGAGCTGCAGGATGTTCTCCTTGTGGATGCCGCCAATGGCCACCACCGGGATGTCCACGGCATCACAGATGGCCTTCAGGGTCTCGTGGGGCAGAACGTCCACATCGGTCTTGGTGTGGGTGGCAAAGGCTGCGCCCACGCCAAGGCAGTCTGCGCCGTGCTTGACGGCTTCCCGTGCTTCCTCCACACTGTGGACGGAAACGCCGATCATCATACCCTCGCCCACACGGGCGCGCACCTGCGCTGCGGCCATATCCTCCTGCCCCACATGCACGCCCTCGGCGTGGCAGCGGATGGCAATGTCCACATTGTCGTTCACAAAGAACGGCACGCCGTAGCGCTGGCACAGAGCATGGATCTCCACAGCCTCTTTCAGAAAAGCTTCGTCGTCCAGCTCTTTTTCACGCAGCTGCACACAGGTGACACCGCCTTTCAAGGCGCTCTCCACCTGTTCATAGAGGGTCTGTTTGCCCACCCATGCGCGGTCGGTGACGGCATACAGAAGCATGTTCTGCTTATCGCACTTCATAGTTTGCTCCTTCTTCCAGCTGATCCGGGGTCATATTGTAAATGGCATCGATGATATAATTGCGGTAGGTGGAGTTGCCGTCCAGCGGGGTCAGGCGCTTGTGGGCGGTCTCGCCCGCAAGGCCCATGGCGCACACTGCAGCTGCAGCGGCTTCCAGCGGATGGCCGGGGTTGGCGGTGACGAACGCCGCCGTCAGGGCCGAAAGCTGGCAGCCCGTACCGGTGATGCTGCTCATCATAGCATTGCCGTTGCGGATGCAGTAGGCTTTTTCGGCATCGGCCACGATGTCGATGGCACCGGTAATGGCAATGACGGCACCCGTCTGGGCTGCAAAAGCCTTGGCAAAGGCCACGGCAGAATCCAGATTTTCCTCAGTAACTTTATCGGCCACATCGGCATCTACGCCCTTGGTGGTTCCCGCGCCGGAGGCCAGCGTTTTGATCTCCGAGATGTTGCCGCGGATCACGGTGAACTTTACGTCCCTGAGCAGGCGGAAAGCCGTGTCGGTGCGCAGGCGGGATGCACCCGCACCCACCGGGTCCAGCACCACAGGATGGCCCAGCTGGTTTGCCTTTTTGCCCGCCAGCAGCATGCTGGTGATGGTGCGGCTGTTCAGGGTGCCGATGTTGATGTTCAGACCGC
>ERZ857750.3730-NODE-3730-length-12244-cov-19.932972_pt1 | contig 12244 bp, 9 predicted proteins | sample MGYA00519915_ERZ857750 | MGnify/ENA primary metagenome ERZ857750 (study PRJEB31778, sample SAMEA3449358) | human gut metagenome | biome: human gut; feature: human-associated habitat; material: faeces | place: United Kingdom | collected 2010/2012 ... | reverse complement strand
CCCCACCCAGGCGGCGGTCGATATGGCGCAGACTGCGCGTGTCGTAGCCATGGCTATCGGACTCAAGCGGCGGGTTGATGAGCACGGCGCCAACGCCGAGTTCCTGCAGGTAGTCGGCCCACTGGGCGATCTTCATGATGGGCGCATCGGGGTTAGGAGCAACGTTGGCGGCCTGGGTAAGCTCATCCTCGGCAACGGGCGCGGCGTTTTCGCGCGGAGCTCCGCAGAAGCCCAGCGGATAGATCTGATAGAACGTCGTCTCGTATGCCCACATAGCAACCTCCCGGTAAGCTCAACACAACGACATCCATTGTATGCCCAGCTTGTATCCTCTTCCCCAAAATAAGTTGCGGTGGAATAGTTCCTGCTTGGGCCTTCAGAGGCCTTAAACAGGAACTATTCCACCGCAACTGATGAGGGAACGTGATTAGGCGATAGGCTTTGCGCGACGGATGGCTGGGAACATCACCGTGATGGCGAGGATAACGCCCACGACCGCAATTGACCCGCCCGCGAAGCCGATCCAGGCGATACCGGGGCCCGAAACCACGGCTCCGCCGATCGCGGTACCTGTGCCAATACCCAGATTAAACAGGCCCGAGAAGATCGACATGGCGACGGCCGACGAGTCCGCCGGCGTGTACTTGATGAGCTCGGCCTGAAACGCCACGTTAAAGGCTGTGGCGCAGCAGCCCCACAGCGCGCAGACGGCAAGCACTGCCACGAGCGACGATGTGGCCGGACCCATGAGCAGCAGGGCCGCCGGCACGCCGGAGAGCGTAATAGCCAAGAACGGGAACCGGTGCCCATCGAACAGGCGGCCGAACAGCCAGCTGCCCACCAGACCAGAGCAGCCAAACGCCGTCAGCGTCATGGTGATGGCGCCCGCGTCGACGTGCGCGACCTGCGCCAGAAAGGGCTCGATATAGCTGTAGCTTGCGTAATAGCCGGTCGCCATAAAGACCGTGACTGCGTAGAGCGCGATCAGGAACGGGTTCTTGAGCAGCTCGGGCAGTTGTTTGACGGTAAAGCGCTCGCTCGCCGGCATGGCCGGGAACACCGCGGCCTGGTACACCACCGCGGCGGCGGAGAAGGCCCCGACCACGGCGAATGTCATGCGCCAGCCCACAGCCAGCCCGATGGCGCGGCCGATCGGCAGGCCAAAGATCTGCGCGATGGACGAGCCCGTGGCGATCATGCTGATGGCGAGCGCCCCGTGGCGGGTGTCGACCAGGCGCGAGGCCATAATCGAGGCGACTGACCAGAACACGGCATGCGCGCAGGCGACCACCAGGCGTGCGCAAACCAGGATAGGATATGTCGGTGCCACAGCGGACAGGAACTGACCCAGAGAAAACACGGCGAGCACGCCGAGCAGCATACGCTTGAACTCAAAGCGCGAGGCAAACACCATAAGCGGCAGTGACAGCAGCATGACGCCCCAGGCGTAGACCGAGATCATGATGCCTGCCTGGGCCTCGGTGAGCGAGAACGATGCGGCGATATCAGTCAGAAGGCCGATGGGCATAAACTCCGACGTATTGAACACGAACGCGCAACAGGCGAGCCCGATAAGCGGGAGCCACTGCCTGAGTGCGATACCACCTTGCTTTGTTTGAGCCATATAGGAAAACCTCTCCGATTATCTTGAGCGGTGGGCGATTATAGCAATGAGAAGTCTATAAAATGAGCAACAAAAGAATTCTTGGAAAACGATCGTTAACAGACGGCGCGCCAATTCTGCTTAGAAAGCAAGGTACGCAGGAACTCAATGTCGAAAACGCGGCTTTATCTTCGGGCTATCGCGCCTGCTCGGATACGCACAAGGACACCCCCATGAGCACGTCAATTTCGAGCCAACTCGCAACCGCACAATGAACTAGCAAAAGCAGCATATAAGCAAACGCCCCATAATAAAGTCCCTCATGCACAAGCGCCGTCACTGAAAGTGCCGACGGCAGCGCCGCACTCGAAACTACCCATCCAACAAGAACCTGGATAGCGCAACTTGCAACCAGGTTCCATGCCACCAGCAGCGCTGCGGGACGCGCGATTTCTCTCCAGGAGGAACGAAGCACCGTGACCGAACGCATGATGTAGCGTGGTGCAAACCGAATGCCTCGTAGTCCCCTCTGCTCCACGCCCGCATCTTCAATTAACACGAATACGAACGACGCGGAAAGAAGCGTCACGATTACTGCCACCACAAGAGAGCACAACACCCCGAGCTGACTGCTCGCAAGCGAGGCAAAGACTACAATTGCCGATAAAATCAAATGAACCAAATAAATTAGCAGCGCCCCAGAAATCTGGAGGGGAACCGTCGAGGCCAAGAGATAAACCGGAGGGGTTCGAGCAGGTTGCACCGTCTCTTTGGACCGGTCGACGGCAAATAATGAAAAAGCCACATTCGATAGAAGCAGGTTTAAAAAGGCCGCGACCACAGTGCAAATAAGCGTAATGGACGGATTGATATAGGCGAGCTCAGTTGCAACGTTTGATACACCAATTTGAAGCGCGCTCATAACAAACAAGGGGATATATAACGCCATCGTGCAGCCACTCCGGCATTCCTTCGCCCGATCGCCCGATTCCAGAAAGACATTGAAGTTCTCTCGCAAGTTCACTCTATACCCGTTTTCTTACTAGGCAGGGCGAACGGGCGCCAATATAAACGCCGGTCCGCCCATCCATAATTTCTAGTTTTAACGTCCAGACTAGTCTGTCCAGCCGTCGATGAAGTCGCGGTTAAGCTCAAAGTACTGCGCGGCGATATCTTTCGCCAAGGAGTACGAATTAACGAGCGGGTGCATCGCGAGGCTCTCGACAATGTCGCGCTTCGATCGGTTAACGATGCCACGCGCCACGGTGCGCTCGTAGTACTTGACGCGACGAATCAATTCGAGGTTTCCCGCGGGCACAGAATCGGCTTCGACGCGATGCGGTACACAGCCATCGGTGGAGATATCGCACGTTGACTCAATGACGTCTGTATCGAGAAGGCCAGGGATGGCGCCATTGTTGGGGGTGCACAGGATCATCTGCTGTGTCTTGCCAGAGCGAGCAATATCCATGAAACGGAGCGCGACACCTGCGTATCCGCCAGCATCTTTGCCGTACACGTCAAACGTCCACGGCTTGTCGCGGTGAATACCCGTCTCGGCCGCCATGTAGTTGTTTTCACGCATTCCGTACCACTTCTCAAAGCACGCGAGGCCCTTTTCGAAGTCGTTCTCAATATCGATAGATGCAAGCTCGCTCGTCATTTCTCGATTAATTTCTTCGATTAGTTCGCCGCGTGTCTGGGGCGAAGAGAGAACGTTGGCAACGGCGCGCTCGCGATAGTAGAAATAGTATAGGTACTCATTTGGCACGCATCCGCGATTTAGAACGAGGTCCTTCTCGAAGAACCTAAGATCTGTATGAGCATATGCCCCGTCGTCGTGGATCAAGTCGGGCATGATGTCCTCGCCGTCAACCGTCACATTGCGGAAGAACGAGAGGTGGTTGAGTCCATAGCACTCGCCCTGAACCGATGCGGGATCAACGCCTTTATACTCGGCAAACTGATGCAACATGCCCGAGGGGGCATCGCAAATGCCATAAGTAAAATCATAGCCCATATCGCGTAGGGCCTGAGATACGACGCCAGCGGGATTAGTAAAGTTAAACACCTTGACGCCCGGCTTTGCGTACTTCTTGATTAACTCGCAATACGAAGCAAGCGCAGGGACGGAGCGCATGGCAAAAGACACGCCGGCTGCGCCAGTCGTCTCTTGGCCAAGAACCCCATGCGAAAGAGCAATGCGCTCATCGCGAACGCGCATATGGTCCCCACCGACGCGAATCGTCGTGATCACATAATCGGCGTCCTTAACAGCCTCGACTGCATCGCCCGTCAGTGAAAAATTAAGCGTGGGGCAAAGCATGCTCGAGACATGGGCGGCAAGGCCACCGTAGATGCGCAGCTTCTCGGGATCATTGTCCATAAACACAAGTTCGTCGATCCCAAGCGATGACGCCTGCTGGGCTATGCTCTTTGCCAAAAACATGGAGCGGACGCCACCGCCACCTATGACCGTAAGTTTCATATCGAAACCCCCAATAGCACATTCAATATTGCATGGTTCGCCTGTGTTTGGATATTGTATCCAGCATGGAGGGTCGCTTCCCGCCCCGACTGCAAGGCGGGAAAGGAATTCCCCAAGGAGTTATTATTTACGCAACGGAAGCGGCCACACACGTCCGGCGGGAAGGGAGCACCGATGGTTGATAAAAAGCAGATTTCCAAGCTCTACTCAGCCGCAAAGCTATCCGAAACCGAGCAAAGCGTACTCGAATACCTGCTCAACAATATCGACACCCTCGATGATATTGGCATAAAACCCGTCGCCATGGCATGCTTTACCAGCATGACGACAGTCATCAGGCTTTCTAAAAAGCTCGGCTACCGTGGCTACCGCGAAATGATGTACGATCTCAAGCACCTTCAGCATGTCTCCCGCGAAATGAATCAATCACTCAAAGACAGTAGCGTCCACTTCGTATGCCACACCGGAGATGTAGACGTATTCATCGCCGCACTGCATCGCAACAGAATGATCGGAGTAAACGGAGAGGGCTTCTCACGCATCGTTGCGCAGTACATGGCGACCAAGCTCGTTGGACTTGGCTTTTTGGCCGTCATACAGGACTTCCTAGAAACCGATCAGTTTGTCGAATCCAACCGAAATACGCTCAGCTGCATGATGCTCATATCCAAATCGGGCCAGACAGAAGCCATCCTGGAAACCGCAAGGGCATGCCACGACGCGGGCATTACGACTCTCGCGTTTACCGGCAACGAAGACAGTGAACTCGCCAAGACGGCAGACGCGATCTTTACGATACATGACGATCACCCAATGGATCTTAAGAACGTTAAGCCTAACTGCTTTACCGGAAGTTGTATTCTCGCATTCGAAGAACTATTGAGTATCTGCCTTGACAATCTAAAACAAGAAGGCTTGGCCCCCTAAATCATGCGATAGGAAGCCAAGCCCTGGAATTGCGCTATGCAATTGAAAGCCACTTGCGCGTTTTACTCGTCACCGAGAACTTCGTGCACCTCAGAAGCGACTTCGCCGACACGAGGACCGTAAATGACCTGGATTGCCTTGTCGCTCAGGCGGATAACGCCCATAGCTTCAAGATTCTTGGTGAACACCTCGTCGTCTGCAACCTTAGAACCATCCTTGACAATCACGCGAAGACGTGAGATGCAGTTGTCAAGATCATCAATGTTGTCGGCTCCACCAAGCGCTTCGACAATGCCGACAGCAAGCGCGCTGTCCTTGGTCGCACGGTCCTGGACCGCCTTCTCGGGAGTGCTACCAGACTCGCCCTTTGCCTCAGCGGCCTTTGCCTCGAACTCAGCTCTGCTGTTGATCAACTCAATATCGTCACCATCGTCTCGACCGGGCGTCTTGATATCGAACTTAGTAATAAAGAACCGGAAGAGGAAGAAAGCTGCCAGGAAAAAGGCGGGGAGCAGAATAAGGTACGGAAGCAGATTAAGCTTCTCGGGGCGGAATAAGAATGGGATAAGGTCCTTGATATTTCCCTGGTACACCGAAACGCCCATTGCCTCCGAGAGAACTTCACCCAGTCCGGAAAGCGGAGCGTAAACGCCAAAGTAGAGCCAGGGGGCGGCAAACAGGAACGTAAAGAGAATAGGCTCCGTGACGCCAAAGAAAACAGTCGAAATCACTGTGGGGATTAAAAGACCAGCAACCTTCTTGCGGTTCTGGGGCTTGGCACAAGACCACATAGCAAGGTCGATGCCCGGGAACAACGCGTAATCGTTAATGCCATAGCCGGCCATGAAGGCCCTAACCAAGAGCTTGTCACTGCTGGGAGAAGCGAGCTGTGCAAGCTGAATGGCGCTATTGCCCACCACGCGCGTTCCATCGACGACCATGGAGCCGCCAAGCTCAGTCCAATACATGGGCGTCTCGAGCAGCGGATGCAAGCCAAACGGCACAAGGCTCTCGAGCACCCAGCGATAGACAAACGTACCGACCAGACCGGAGCCTTTCACGAACGTCGCAATACCCGAGAAGCATCCACCGATGACGGGCCAGACGAAGTACATGATGCCGCCCAGGACGCCACCGGCGACCAGCGATACAATGGGGACCGTTCGACTGCCCGCAAAAAACGCCAGCGCCGTTGGGAGCTTGGTCTTGTAAAAACGGCCGGTGATCCAGGCGACCAGGCAGCCCACGATAATGCCGCCAAAGACACCAGAGCTGTAGCCAAAAAAGCCGAGCGAGGTAGTGTAGAGTGCGGACTGCTCACTCGCCTGAATGGACGTAAGGCCGACCTTCTGAAGAGCTTCCACCGTTGTATTGTCGGCAGCCAAGCCAGCTGCTCCAAGCAGAATCTCAACCGTCTTGAGCATGGTGAGATAGCAGACAAGGGCAGAAAAGGCAGCCCAGCCCTTCTCTTTGCGAGACAAGAAGAAGGCACAGCCGACGGCAAACAAAACACCGAGGTTTCCAATGATTACCTCGCCGAGACCCTTAAATACCGAGAAGAACGTAAAGAGCGGCGAAGCGGCATACCAGCCCCAATTAACGCCAAGGGACACAAGGGTCAGTTCGGTCGTAAAAACGCTACCGATACCCAAAAAGAGACCGGAAATGGCAATGAGCGTAATCGGAACGAGCATTGCCTTTCCGAACGATTGGAATTTTTCTTTCATCAATTCCCCTCTCAATGATCCTCTATAAACGACTATTGCACCCCACGTCCCCACACAGGCGAAACGGAAGACATGTTCGGCAATAGAAACAAGGTGATTGTAGAAAGGGGCGCACAAAATGCGCATCGACATCGCGTAATACGGTTAAATCGACCGACGATTGCAAGTATTTACGAATCCGTAAACGGCAGCAAATAGACAGCGAACGGCAATCTGAAGCGTAGGACAGTCCCCGCAGGCCGACAATTGCCGTTATTTTGGCTCATTTTATTGAATTGTTGCTCGCCCAAAAGCGCAGAGCATCAACGTGCCCTTAAGCCAACCCCAGCAATATGCCCGCCGAATGCACGACAAACGCCACGATCCAGGCAACGGCGACCTGAAACGCGAATACGGCCACGGCATAGCGCGCGCCCAACTCGCTCTTGACGGCGCCGATTGCCGCCACACAAGGCGGGTACAGCAACGTAAAGACCAAGAACACGTAGGCGGTAAACGGCGAAAACATGGTCGACAGCGCCGCGGGCGACGTTGCGCCCAAAAGCACCGTGAGCGTCGAGATGACGCTCTCCTTGGCAATGAGCCCCGTGACGAGCGCCGTCGAGGCGCGCCAGTCGCCAAAGCCGAGCGGGGCCAACACCGGCGCGATGATGCTACCCAGACCGGCAAGCAGGCTTTGCGACTGGTCGGCGACCACGTTAAAGCGGATATCGAACGTCTGCAGGAACCAGATGACCACCGTAGCGGCAAAGATAATGGTAAAGGCCTTGGTGATGAAGTCCTTGGCCTTATCCCATGCCAGCATCACCGTCGTCTTGACGCTCGGCAGGCGGTAATTGGGGAGCTCCATGATAAACGGCACCGGGTCGCCCTTAAATGCCGTGCGGTTGAGCACCAAAGCCGCGACGCAGCCGACCACGATACCGATCAGATAGAGCGAGACCATGGCGGGAACCGTCGCCTGCGGGAAAAACGCCCCGCACAGCAAGCCGTAAACCGGCAGCTTGGCTGAGCAGCTCATAAACGGCGTGAGCATGACCGTCATCTTGCGGTCGTGCTCGGATGGGAGCGTACGGGTCGACATGATAGCCGGCACGGTGCAGCCAAAACCGACGAGCATGGGCACGAAACTGCGGCCCGACAGGCCAAAGCGACGCAACACCTTATCCATGACAAAGGCCACGCGCGCCATGTATCCGGAGTCTTCCAGAATGGAGAGGAACAAAAAGAGCACGACGATAATCGGCAGGAAGGTCAGCACACTGCCCACGCCCGTTAGCACGCCGTCGACAGCCAGCGAGCGCACCACGTCGTTGGTACCGAACGCCTTGAGGCCCGCATCGGCCGAGGCGATGATGGCAGCGATACCGTCCTCCATAAGTCCCTGCAACGCCGCGCCGATCACGCCAAACGTCAGCCAAAAGACGAGGCCCATGATCACCAGAAACGCCGGAATGGCTGTGTAACGACCTGTCAGGATGCGGTCAATCTTGACGGAGCGCACGTGCTCGCGGCTCTCGTGCGGCTTGACGACGCAACGCCCGCACACGTCGCCGATAAAGCTAAAACGCATATCGGCCAGCGCAGATAGGCGGTCGGTGCCGGCCTCGTCCTCCATCTGGGTGATGATGTGCTCGATAGCGTCGAGCTCATTGCGATCCAGGTGAAGCGCCTCGGTTACCAGCTCATCGCCCTCGACCAGCTTGGTCGCCGCAAAGCGCACCGGGATGTGCGCCGTCACGGCATGGTCCTCGATCAGGTTAGCAATACCGTGGATGCAGCGATGCAGCGCACCGCCGTCCGGACCGTCGGGCGCGCAAAAGTCCAGGCGACCAGGGCGCTCGCGGAACCGCGCCACGTGCAGGGCGTGGTCCACCAGCTCGCCGATGCCCTCGTTGCGGGCAGCGCTAATGGGGACAACGGGCACGCCCAACAGGCTCTCGAGCAAGTTGACGTCCACGGCGCCGCCGTTGGCGGTCACCTCGTCCATCATGTTGAGCGCGATGACCATAGGACGGTCAAGCTCCATGAGCTGCAGTGTCAGGTACAGGTTGCGCTCGATGTTGGTGGCGTCAATGATGTCGATGATGGCGTCCGGACGCTCGTCGAGGATGAACTGACGGCTCACGACCTCCTCGCCTGTGTACGGCGACAGGGAGTAAATGCCGGGCAGGTCGGTAACGCTCGCCTCGGGATGGTTACGGATGGTGCCATCTTTGCGGTCGACCGTCACGCCGGGAAAGTTACCGACGTGCTGGTTGGAGCCCGTCAGCTGGTTGAATAACGTGGTCTTGCCGCAGTTTTGGTTGCCGGCGAGGGCAAAGTGCAGCGGCGCGCCCTCTGGCACGGCCGTCTTTGCCGCACGGGGCGAATACGTCCCCTCGCCCAGGGCCGGATGCTCCGTCGTGCCGATTGCGGCGTTAGCGCGCGGACCCGTATCGGTGTCGTGAATACCCACGAGCTCGATGCGAGCGGCATCGTCCTTACGCAGTGTCAACTCGTAGCCACGCAGGCGAATCTCGAGCGGGTCGCCCATGGGGGCATACTTCATCATGGTGACTTCGGTGCCCGGCGTTAGACCCATGTCCAAAATATGCTGTCGGAGTGCCTGATCGTCCGATGCCACCGATGCGACAACGGCGTCCTTTCCAATCTCGAGTGTATCGAGCTTCACGTCCGTGTTCCTCCCCCGGCGCCCGCAGGGCGTTGTATTTATGTTCACCATGGCTAACCGTTTGCCATGGCTAACCAATTTTAAACTTACATGATAGCGTGAACACACAATGACGTTCAATCGACAGATCGGTGCAAGGGGAATTCTGGGCCATTGCTTCCCAGACGGGCCTGTTGCGGAAACCGAATCCCACTCCGGAACACCTAAACGGGACGGGCTTTCCGGTTGAGGCATCTAGCGGAAACTGCAGCCCGGAATCGGCGCTCAGACTGGGATGCGATTTCCCGATCGAGCCCCTCGGGGAAACTGCGACCCGGAATCTGCGCCCAAAACGGGTCACGATTTCCCAAACGGGACGTGGTTTCCCGCGGGAGCAGAAACAGCCGCCCGCTCCCTCGACAAAATGATCCATTTTCCTCCGTCTCCAACAGATCAAAACGAAGTTGCGGTGGAATAGTTCCTGTTTAAAGCCCCGTGACTTTAATTGGAACTATTTCACCGCAAGTTATGAGGGACGGGATGGGGCTGGCCCTCTTACTCTTACAGATGGCGCTCCAGGAAGCGGAAGGCTAGGCGAATCCAGGGACGGACCGCCACCTGCTTGTCCTCGTTGTCGACCGCGGTGTTGGCGTTGCCGAGCGAAAGGCCGTGACCACCTTGGTCAAAGACGTGCATCTCGCAAGGGACGCCCTCCTCTGCCATGCGTTGGGCAAACGGGTAGACCTGCGCGATCGGCGCCGTCTTGTCGTCGGACACGCCCCACACAAAGGTCGGTGGCATCTGACGCGAAACATGCGTAGTGGGGCAGATGTCGGCCAGATGCTCGTCAGTTGCCTCGCCGCCCGTCACCATCGACAGGTAGTCGTTGAGCAAATCGCGCCCCGTCTTGCCGCCCGTCTTGGGCACACGCAAGTCAATGCGCGGATCGCGCGTCTGCATGTCGCGCACATAGGCAAAGTCGAGCAATGGATAGCCCAGCACCACGGCATCGGGACGAATGTCGTCCGGACGCGCCCCGGCAAGTGCCGCAAAGGGGCCGGTCTTCCACTGTGTTGCCAGCGAGGCGCAAATCATGCCGCCAGCAGAAAAGCCCACGACGCACACGCGCTTAGGATCGACATGCCACTCGTCGGCGTTGGCGCGCACCGTGGCGACCATCTTGGCAAGATCTGCCTGGGGGTGCGGAAAGCTCACGTCACCCGTAGAACTCGTGACATAGTTGAGCACAAAGACCTGGTAACCGTGATCCAAAAACGCAAACGCCACAGGATCCTGCTCATGCGGAGCGATATGCGTAAACGCACCTCCGCCACAGATAATCACCGCGGGGCGGCGGCCATTCGGTTTATCGGGCAACGGCTCGGCACCCAAATACGTAAACGTCGCCGGATAATCCTCGGTCGGCTCCTCGCCCCACAGCGCATGGTTCTCGACAATCATATGTGCTCCCTTCGCGCAAATTATGCGCCCTTGTTTTTCGCCTTCAAGCGTACCCCACTTGAACCCGTGGCGCAGAAACACTCCAGCAATAAGTTTCCCTTCAACTGATATATCACATAATCCCAGTTCAGAGGTATCGTTGAGCAGCGTAGAATAGGGGCGTTGACCAAGCCGCGAAACACATGTGAAACGTTTCCGGCAAACCAAACGCGCGATATGCGCCTATTTAAGTTGGAGGCAACTATGGGTCTGCTCGATTCGCTTAAGTCCACCTTCACCTCGACCGGCGAGGCGTCCGTTCCGCCCGCAGCAAGCTTCGCTACCCGCGAAGGCGTCATCTATGCCCCCGTCAACGGCGTGCTCGTCAACCTGAACGAGGTTCCCGACGAGACGATCGCCTCGGGCATGCTTGGCCAGGGCTATGGCATCGAGCCCATTACCGGCACCATCTATGCGCCCGCCAACGGCCGCATCGGTGCCACCACTGTCACCAACCACTCCATCGGCATGATCACCGAGGACGGCCTGCGCGTGTTCATCCATGTTGGCCTGGGCACCGTGGAAATGAACGGCAAGGGTTTTGCCCGCTTTGTCGAGATGGGCGATGTGGTCAAGGCAGGCCAGCCGCTCATCAGCTTCGACCGCGAGGCCATTAAGGCCGCTGGTCACGAGGACATCGTGACCGTCATCGTCTCCGAGCTCGATCGTCTTAAGAGCATCGACCATGTCGGCGAGTCTGGAACGCTTATCGGCGGCAACCCGCTCGTCAAGCTTGGCGACCCGCTGCTGGTTGCCAAGACCAAGTAGCCAGGCCCCACGCCACACAGCCAAAAGGCACCTCGTCAAGCGCCCGCGACCATTTGGCCGCGGGCGCTTTTCGTTTGAAAAACCATCCCGCCAATGCTTTATCTGTATAGCTCAAATGAGCCGAGCTGCTAGAATATCGAACTGTATGGATAACTATCATTCAACCGTTATGGGAGGATACGTGAACCGCACCAAAATCGCGCAGCTCTATGCCGATGCCGAGTCGCTCGGCGGCCAGACCGTCACCGTCGCCGGCTGGGTCAAGTCCGTCCGCGACATGAAGAACTTTGGCTTTGTTACGCTCAACGACGGCAGCTGCTTCCGCGACCTGCAGGTCGTCATGAACCGCGAGGCACTCGACAACTACGACGAGATCGCCCATCAAAACGTCTCGGCCGCACTCATTTGCACCGGCACCGTCAAGCTGACCCCCGATGCGCCCCAGCCTTTCGAGCTTTCTGCCACCTCCATCGAGGTCGAGGGCACGAGCGCCCCGGATTACCCGCTGCAGAAGAAGCGCGCAACCGTCGAGTTCCTGCGCACCCAGCAGCACCTGCGCCCGCGCACCAACCTGTTCC